>Ga0126304_10000053_pt1 | contig 29058 bp, 29 predicted proteins | sample Plot25_FD_92538 | JGI IMG/M metagenome (GOLD analysis project Ga0126304, IMG submission 92538) | Serpentine soil microbial communities from UC McLaughlin Reserve, CA, USA - Plot25 | ecosystem: Environmental > Terrestrial > Soil > Grasslands | place: USA: UC McLaughlin Reserve, Lake County... | reverse complement strand
CATCTCCGCGGGTCTCGGCTGGGTCTGCGCGCTTGACAAGGAGTTCACGGGCGTCGAGGAGCTGCGGCGGATCAAGGAGCACGGGCCGGACCGGAAGCTCGTGGCCTTCGTCATGGACGAGCCCGGAATTCCGCGTCAGGGAATGACCGTTGAGGGCGGCGGCGAGGTGACCTCCGGCACCCATTCGCCGATGCTCGACGTCGGCATCGGCATGGGCTACGTCCCGGCGGCGATGGCCGATCCGGGCATCGAGCTCACGATCGACATCCGCGGCCGCGAACGCCGTGCGCGGGTCGTGAAGAAACCCATCTACCAGCGGGAGGGCTGAATGGCGGCCGAGGAGAGCTACCCCGAGGAGCTCCACTACCACCGTGAACACGACTGGGTGCGGATCCAGGACGGAGAGGCGGTGTTCGGGATCACCTGGTACGCCCAGGACGCTCTCGGCGAGCTCGTCCACTACGAGGCTCCGGAGGTCGGAGCGAGCGTGACTAAAGATTCGAGCTACGGCGAAGTCGAGTCCGTCAAGGCGGTGTCGGAGGTGATCGCGCCGCTCTCGGGCGAGGTGCTCGAGGTGAACCAGACGGTGGTCGACGCCCCCGAGACGGTGAACGAGGATCCATACGGCGACGGCTGGCTGATCCGCATCCGCCTGACGAATCCCGAGGAGTCAGACCAGCTCCTCGACGTCGCCGCGTACCGCGAGCTGCTCGCCGAGTAGTGACCTACGTCTGCCTGACGGACGCCGATCGCGAGGCGATGCTCGAGACGATCGGCGTCGCGTCGATCGACGAGCTCTTCCGCGACGTCCCGGAAGGCGTCCGACTCGACCGCCCGCTCGACCTCGGCCGCCCGCTGTCGGAGCAGGAGATCGTGCAGCGACTCGAGGAGCTCGCCGGCCGCAACACGCCGGCCGGCACGGAGACATCGTTCCTGGGCGCGGGCGTCTACGACCACTACGTACCCGCGATCGTCGACGCCATCCTCGAACGCGGCGAGTTCCTGACCGCCTACACGCCCTATCAACCCGAGCTGAGCCAGGGCGTCCTCCAGGCGCTCTTCGAGTACCAGACGGTGATCTGCGAGCTCACCGGCATGGACGTCTCGAATGCCTCCGGCTACGACGGGACGACCGTCGCCGCCGACGCTTGCTACATCGCGAAGCATGCGACGGGGCGGACGAAGGTCGTCCTCGCCGAGTCGCTCAACCCGCAGGTCCGGCAGGTCGTGCGGACGTACGCGCCCGGGTTCGGCCTCGAGGTCGTGGATGTCCCTCACCGCGACGGTGTCACGGATCCCGAAGAGTTACGCGCGGCCGCGGAGGACGCAGCCTGCGTGATCTTCCAGCAGCCGAACTTCTTCGGCTGCCTCGAGCGCGCACCCGACATCGCGGCCGCGGCGAGCGACGCCGGCGCACTCGCCGTCGCGCACGTCGACCCGATCTCGCTGGGCGTCCTCGAAGCGCCGGGCGAGTACGGCTGCGCAATCGCGATCGGCGAAGGGCAGGCAGTGGGCAACCCGCTCTCGTTCGGCGGCCCGCACTTCGGGTTCATCGCCGCGCGCGAGGAGTTCACACGGCGAATGCCGGGGCGGATCGTCGGCGAGACGACGGACATCGCCGGGGCGCGGGGCTACGTCCTGACGCTGCAGACGCGGGAGCAACACATTCGCCGGGAGAAGGCGACGTCGAACATCACCACGAACCAGACCCTGCTCGCGCTCGGCGGCCTGATCAATTTGTGCTGGCTGGGGCCCGAGGGCCTGCGCGAGCTGGGGGAGACCTGCATGGTGCTCGCGGAACACGCGAAGGAGCGGCTGGGGCTTCCGCTCGTGTTTCCCGAACAGACAACGTTGAAGGAATTTGCCATCCGCGTCGGACGGCCTGCCGCCGACGCCATCCGCGAAGCTCGCAAGCGGGGGATCCACCCGGGCTATCCGCTCGGACGCGACTACGAAGGCATGGACGACGCGCTCCTCGTCGCCGTCACGGAGCGGCGGACGCTCGACGACATCGACGACCTCGCGGAGGCACTAGTCGAATGAAGCTCGTCTTCGAGAAGTCGCGGCCCGGACGCCGCGCCGGCCGCGTCCCGAGGCCCGAGAAGCTCATCGTCCCGGAGATTCCCGCGGAGCTCCGCCGGCGCACGCCCCCGCGCCTCCCCGAGCTCCCCGAGAACGAGATCGTCCGGCACTTCACGGAGCTGACCACGCGCAACTTCGGGATCGACACGGGCTTCTACCCGCTGGGCTCCTGCACGATGAAGTACAACCCTCGCGTCAACGAGCGCGTAGCGGCTCTCCCCGGCTTCCGCGACCTCCACCCGCTCCAGGACGAGGACGCGTCCCAGGGCGCGCTCGAGCTGATGCACGAGCTCCAGGACATCCTGGCCGAGATCACGGGCCTCGACGCCGTCTCCCTCCAGCCCGCCGCCGGCTCGCAGGGCGAGCTCACCGGCCTCATGCTCATGCGCGCCTACTTCGCAGACAAGGGCGAAGGCGACCGGCGACGGAAGATCGTCGTCGCCGACACCGCGCACGGGACTAACCCGGCGAGCGTCACGATGGCGGGCTACCAGTTGGTCAAGGTCGACACCGACAAGCGCGGGAACATCGACCTCGACGACCTCCGCGCGAAGGTCGACGACGAGACGGCGGGCCTGATGCTCACGAACCCGTCGACGCTCGGGCTCTTCGACGAGCACATCGAGGAGATCGCACGCACCTTTCACGAGATCGGCGGCCTCCTTTACTACGACGGCGCGAACCTGAATGCCGTCTGCGGCCTCTCGCGGCCGGGCGACATGGGCTTCGACATCGTCCACATCAACCTCCACAAGACGTTCTCGCAGCCGCACGGCGGGGGTGGCCCCGGCGGTGGCCCGATCGCCGTCCGGCGGCAGCTTGAGCGCTACCTACCCGTCCCCGCCGTGGTCAAGGACGGCAAGCGCTTCCGCCTCGACTACGACCGCCCGAAATCGATCGGCAAAGTGCGCGCGTTCACCGGGCCGTTCGGTGTGTTCGTCCGCTCCTACGCCTTCATCCTCGCCTGGGGCCGCGAGCTCCGCACGATGTCGGAAGACGCCGTCCTGAACGCGAACTACCTGCTCGCCCGGCTCAAGGATTCATACGACCTCCCGTTCGACCGCCTGTGCATGCACGAGTTCGTCGTCGCGGCCCGCACCCTCAAGCGCGAGCACGGCATCACCGCGCTCGACGTCGCCAAGCGCCTGATGGACTACGGCTTCCACCCGCCGACGATCTACTTCCCGCTGATCGTCCAAGAGGCGCTGATGATCGAGCCGACCGAGACGGAGACGAAGGAGACTCTCGATGCGTTCGCCGACGCCATGGTCGCGATCGCCCGCGAGGCGGCGGAGCAGCCGGCGTTGTTGAAGGAGGCGCCGCACAACCGTCCCGTTCAGCGCCTCGACGAGGTCAAGGCGGCGAAGCGCGCCGTCGTCCGCTACCGGTTCGAGGACCACCCCGACCTGACCGCAGAACCGGCGAAGAGCACCGAGGTCGAGGCCCCGAAGGGCGTCTAGGGACTAGAACAGGTCCGTGTCGTCCTCGGACACCGGTCGCCGGTGGTAGAGGACGTAGACCGCGCCGGCGATCAGCGGTAGCAGCAGCAGGAGCTTGAGGTCGGCCCATGCGGCCGCGAACCAGACGACGCCGATGCAGACGTAGGCACCCCGCCGCACGAGCTCGTCGTCACGTACTAGTTGCCACAGAGAAGCCGCTGTTTCATTCATGGCCAGCTTCCCCTTTCGGTCGGTTGTCACCATCGGCGCGGCACGGAGAAGCCGCCATCCCTCGGACGGTGGCACTGCAACAATCAGAGCGTGATCGACCTCCGCTCGGACACGCAGACGAAGCCCTCCCCGGGCATGCGCGAGGCGATGGCGAACGCCGAGGTGGGAGACGAGCAGAAGCGCGAGGACCCGACCGTCAACCTGCTCGAGGCTCGCGCGGCCGCACTGCTCGGGCAGGACGAGGCGGTGTACGTGCCGACGGCGACGATGGCGAACGAGATCGCGCTTCGGCTCCACGGCGATCCTGGCGACGAGGTGCTCGCCGAGGACCACTCGCACGTACTGATCGCGGAGCTCGGGGGCCCGGCGGCGCTCAGCGGATTCCTCACGCGCCCGCTGCCAGGTGACCGTGGCCGTCTGTCGCCCGACCAGATCCGCGCTGCGGCCCGACTCTGGGACGACCGCCACACGCCGATCACGCGCATCGTCTCGATCGAGAACACGCACAACAGCTCGGGCGGCCGCGTGTGGCCGCTGGAAGAGGTCACGGCCGTCGCCGACACCTGCGGGGAGCTCGGCCTCCGGCTCCACCTCGACGGCGCGCGCCTCTTCAACGCCTCCGTTGCGCTGGGTCTCCCCGCCGCTGAGATCGCCCAGCATGCCGACACCGTCACGATCTGCCTCTCCAAGGGCCTGGGCTGTCCGCTCGGAGCGCTCGTCGCCGGGTCGTCGGAGCTGATGCATCGGGCGCGCCGCTTCAAGCACCTCTTCGGGGGCGCGATGCGCCAGGCAGGGATCGTCGCCGCGGCCGGCGTGTATGCGCTCGACCACAACATCGACCGCCTGGCGGAGGACCACGCCCGTGCGCGCAGGCTCGGCGAAGGGCTCGCCGCTGTGGGCCTCCCCGTCGACCCCGACGACATCGAGACGAACTTCGTCCAGCTTGACGTCGCGCCGCTCGGCCTCACCTACTCCGACGCCCTCGACCGCCTCCACCAGTCCGGCGTCGGCTTCTCGGCCACGATCCATCCAGGCGTGCTGCGGGCAGTCACGCACCTCGACGTCACGGACGACGACATCGATCGCGCCGTCGAGCTCGTCCCGCGCGCGCTCGGCGTGCTCTCGCCGGCCTAGCGGTCGCCGGCGACGAAGAACGCCGCCGCGACGACGGCGTACGCGCCGATCAGCGCGCCGCCCCGCCAGCGCGTTGCGCGCCCTGGGAAGAGCAGCACGAGGGTGAACAGGGTTGCGCCCGCGAGCGCCGCGATCTCGACGACCCGGAACGACAGCGCCAGCGGGTTGATCAGCCACGACAGCAGGGCGACGGCCGGGATGAGGAAGACGGCAACCTGCGCGCTCGACGACAGGGCGATCTCGGCCGCGAGCTTGATCTGGCCGCGGGCGGCGACGACGACCGCGCCGCCGTGCTCAGCGGCGTTGCCGACGATCGCCACGATCACGGCTGCCACGAAGAACTCGGACAGGTGAGCGTCCTCGGCGAAGACCTCGAGCGAGCCGACGAGGATCTCGGCGATCACGGCTGTGACGACGGTGGCGAGGCCGAGCACGAGGAGAGCGGTCCCGAACGTCCACGCGCGCATCTCGTCCGGCTGGTCGGAGACGTGCAGGCGACGGTGGCGCCGCAGCGTGAACCACGTCACGGCGACGTAGACGAGCAGCAGGACGATCGAGACGGGAATCGAGAGTTGCGCGATGGCGTGGCGCTCGGGGTCGCCGTGCCAACCGGGGATGGCCGGGATCAGGAACATCACGACCGCGAAGCCGACGAGCGCGAGGGAGACGAAGCTCGACTCACGGTCGAGCGGCCCGCGCACGCCGAAGAGCAGCGAGAAGCCGAGCACGAGCAGGAGGTTTCCGACGACGCTGCCGGTCAGCGACCCGCGTACGACCTCGTAGTTCTCTTGGTTGACCGCGAGCAGCGCGATGATCAGCTCCGGCGCGTTGCCGAACGTGGCATTGAGGAAGCCGCCGATGCCGGGGCCGGTGTGATGGGCGGCTTGCTCCGTCGCCTCCCCGATCAGCCACGCGAGCGGGACGAGAGCCGCCGCAGCGAGCACGAATTCGAGGAACTCGCCGGGGTGGAACGCGTAGTGGACGAGGATCGTGACCGGGGCAAGGGCGAGCGTGCCCCGAAGGATCGTCCTGGCCACGGGACTAGCCTACTGCCCGTGCTGAGGGCGGTTCTCTTCGACTGGGGCGGCACGCTGATGGACGATGAGTGGAGCGACGAGATCGCCCTCGAGGGCCATTCGGCGGGGCTGGCCGCGCTGGCCCGCGACGGTCTTCCCGAAGCCGCGGCGTTCACCGCGTACCTCCGCGAGCACGAGAGCGAGCTCTTCCCGCTCGCCGGCGAGGACGAGATCGACATCCTCGACGTGATGACGCGGTCATTTGCCGCGCAGGGCGCCGAGCTGACCGACGACGACGTGCGCCTCTTCCTCCAGGCCGCCCAGGACGCCTGGTCCGTCCACTACGGGCTCGCGCCATCGGCACACGCGCTGCTCGAGGCGCTGCGCGAGCGCGGCCTCAAGCTCGCGCTCGTCTCGAACACCGCCAGCCCGCCATGGCTGCTCGAGCCGATCCTGGAGCGACAGGGGATCGCCGAGCGCGTCGACGCGATCGTCCTCTCGTCGGAGGTGGGCAAGCGCAAGCCGCACCCGGCGATCTTCGAGCACGCGCTGCGGCAGCTGGAGGTCGACTCGAGCGAGGCGCTCTTCGTGGGCGACCGCCTCGACGCCGACGTGCTCGGCGCTTCCCGCGTCGGCATGAAGACGGTCCAGGCGTTCTGGTTCCGCGCCGACGAGGGGCCGGACGGCGTGGAGGCCGACTACCAGGCGTTCACACTGATGGACGTCCTGAACGTCGTCGACCGCCTAGCCGCCTAGCGCGATCAGCCCCCTCTGTCAAGTCTTGCGCGGGGGGCGACCGGTGCCGAAAATCTCGACATGGCGCCACACGAGCTGACTCGCCCCGCGCGGGAGCTGCCGCTCCGGCCGCAGGACGAGGTCGAGTGCCGCCGCTGCGGAATCCATTGCGACAAGGTCGTCTACCCCGGCGCCTGCGTGGAGCGGTCGTGCCCGTTTCTCTACGCGTTCGAAGAAGTCGGCCGGACGTACGTCGGCTGCATGCAGAAGGTCTTCGGGGTCGAGATCGACCTCGAGCTCCTCGAGGAAGCCGAAGCCCGAAAACCGGGCTTCGGTGCTGTTAGGGCCACGCGTAACCCGCTGCCGATGTGCCGCGCCGAGGTGGAGAGCACCTACGTCAGCCGCTCCGACGACCTCGGCTGCGTGAACCCCGAGTTCCACGAGCTCCCCGTCGGCCAGCCGAGCTTCCGCGTTTTCGCGCAGGTCCGCGGCTCCGCCTAGAGCCGGCCTCCCACAGCTCGCGCAGCTTCCGAATCTCCTGCTCGTCTGCGCCCTTGCCGTGCTGCCCCTCGGTTTCGACGACGGCCGGCAGATGCTGCAGGCGCGGGTTCCCGAGGAAGACGGAGAGCCCGTCGCCGATCAGGCCCTCGCGGAGGTTGGCGTGTCGGTCGCGGTTCGACCCGAGCGGCGTCTGCGAGTCGTTGACGTGCAGCGCACGTAGGCGATCAAGCCCGATCAGGCTGTCGAAATGATCGAGCAGCGCGTCGAGCGTTGCCGGGTCCGTAACGTCGTAGCCGGACGCCCACAGGTGGCACGAGTCGAGGCAGATCCCGAGCCGCGGGTGGCCGCCGAGCCGCTCGACCAGTGCCGCGAGCTCCTCCAGCGAGCGTCCGATCGTCCCGCCGGTCCCCGCGGAGTTCTCGACCAGCAGCCAGGTCGCGTCGGAGCAGCGCTCGAGCACCAGCTCGACCGCCGGCGCCGCTCTTTCGAGGCCGGCCTCGAAGCCGCTCCCGAGGTGTGAGCCAACGTGGAAGACGACGCCCTCCGCGCCGATCGCGCAGGCAGCGTCGACCGTGCTGCTGAGCGTCGAGACCGACTTGCCGTAGATCTCGTCGTCAGGGCTCGCGAAGTTGCAGAGGTAGATCGCGTGGACGAGCACCGACTCGATGCCGGCGTCGCGGGCCCGCTGGGAGAAGCCGCCGAGAACAGCGGGGTCGTGATCCGGGAAGCGCCAGGCCCTGGGGCTCTGGACGAAGAGCTGGAGCGCGTCGGCGCCGATCGCCTCGGCCCGCTCCGGCGCGGCCTTCACGCCGCCCGAAACGTGGCCGCCGAAGAGCACGACCCTACGATAGTGCCGTGCCTCCGGTCCGCGTCCGCATGGCTCCGAGCCCGACCGGCTTCCTCCACATCGGGGGCGTCCGCACGTTCCTCTTCAACTGGCTCTTCGCGCGCGGGGAAGGGGGAGAGGTGCTGTTGCGGATCGAGAACACCGACACGAGCCGCGAGGTCGCGGAGTCGACGGAGCAGATCCAGCGCTCGCTCTCCTGGCTCGGGATCGACTGGGACGGGCCGATCCGCTTCCAGCTCGACCGGATGCCAGACGCCTCGCGATTCGCCCAGCAGCTGCTGGGCGAGGGCAAGGCTTACGAGGACGAGGGCGCGATCCGCTTCCGGATGCCGGACGAGGGGACGACGGAGTGGGACGACGTCATTCGCGGCCGCATCGAGTTTCCCAACGAACGGCTCGAGGATCTCGTGCTCGTCCGCTCGGACGGCCGGCCGACGTACAACTTCGCGAACCCGGTCGACGACACGCTGGACGGCATCACGCACGTGATCCGCGGCGCCGACCACGTCTCGAACACGCCGAAACAAATCCAGATCCTCCGTGCGCTGGGCGCCGACCCGCCCGTTTACGCGCACGTTCCCGACGTGCTCGGCACCGACGGCAAGAAGCTGTCGAAGCGTCACGGCGCGCAGTCGGTGGAGGACTTCCGCGACGGCGGGTACATCCCGGAGGCGCTCGTCAACTTCCTCGCACGCCTCGGCTGGGCCTACGACGACAAGACCGAGGTCTTCAGCCGAGACGAGCTGTTGAAGCTCTTCTCGCTAGAGCGGGTCTCGTCGAGCCCCGCCGTCTTCGACTACCAGAAGCTCGCGTGGCTGAACGGCGTGCACCTCCGCAACCTCCCCCCGGATGCGTACGCCGAACAAGTGCTGACCTATCTTCGAGAACACGGCATCGAGTGGGACGAGGAGCTCGTGCGGCAGGCCGCGCCTCTCGTTCAGGAGAAGATCGAGACGCTGGCGCAGTTCCCCGACTACGTGCGCTTCCTGTTCGAGGAGGTTGCGCCCGACGAGTCGCTGCTGGACGGCCGCGTCCTCGACGAGGCGGCCGAGGTGTTGCGCGAGCTCGAGCCGTTCGACGCCGCGACCATCGAGGGATCGTTGCGGGAGCTCGCACAACGCCTGGAACTCAAGCCGCGCGAGGCGTTTCAACCGATCCGCGTCGCGGTCACGGGCTCGAACGTGTCACCCGGGCTCTTCGAGAGCATCGAGCTGCTCGGCCGGGAGAAGAGCCTCGAGCGCCTCAGAGCTGGAGCCGCCGCAGCGGCTTAGGCGGCCCGAGCGGGTCGAGCGCCCGCTGGAACTCGAGCCACGCCCGGCGGCGGAAGCTCATGGTGGGTTGCGGGAGCTGCGCCGCGACGCCTGTGTCCGGCCGCTCGGATTCGGGCCGAGATCCCATTTCAAAATAATAAACGGGCATCGGCGCCGATCGGGTACGGCCAACCGCGAAGTTCCCGGAAATCGACGGGTTCCCGAATCGGCGGCTACACTCGGCTTCGTGGGGGTCGACACCACGACGGTCCTTGTCGTCGACGACGATCCCTCCCTACGGCTTCTCTGTCGGGTGAACCTGGAGCTCGAGGGATATGCCGTGGTCGAGGCGGGGTCGATCGGCGAGGCAGAAGCCGCACTGGATCGCGGCCGTGTCGACGTCGTACTGCTCGACCTGCACCTGGGCAACGAGTCCGGAAACGCTCTGTTCCCGAAGATCGAGCAACGCGGACTGGCGTCGTCCCTGGCCCTCCTCACCGGCAGTCCCGGGAACACGCTTCCCCCCAAGGCAACCGTCATCCCGAAGCCCTTCGCCATCGACGAGCTGACGGGAACGGTCCGACGGCTCGCCGCACCCTGAGCCCCGGTCCCTTCGCTAGATTCCGCCGGCCGATGAGCGTCACCACAGTCCGCACGCCAGCCGAGTACGAAGCCGAGCTCCAGCGCTACCTCTTCGAGCGGGCCGAGGAAGGTCGGGCGGTTCGGGTCGGCGAGAAGGAGGTCTCCGAACGTGCGCAGATCGTCGCGCGGTATCGGGATCTCTTCACGCGCGATCAGCTCGACGCCCTGAAGGAGGCCGAGTCGTCGGCGCCGGACGCCGAGCGCGAGCGGATCTACCGGCTCCGCAAGACCTGTGAATCGGGCCTCGTCGACATCGAGCTGAGCGAGCGCGAAGACGCTCTCGAGAACGCGATCCTCGCGGCGAGGGTGACGTATCAGGGTGAGGAGCTGCCCCTCCGCTCCGCCCAGGCGCAGCTGGCCGTGCTCACGAAGTATGCGGACCGCGAGGAGCTCGGGACGCTCCAGGGGGACGCATCGGCTGGGTTCAACGACCACCGGATGGAGCTTCTCGGCGCACGCGAGGAGCTCGACGCGGAGCTCTCGGGCGAGCCGAATCCGGTTGCGCGGAACGAGGAGGAGAAGGCGATCTCGCTGCGTGATCTCTCGCGTGTGCTCGACGCGGCGAGCCGCGCTGCCGACGAGCTCTACGGTCGGCTCTCACGGCGCTGGTTCGACCGGCTGCTCGGCGAGGACCGTCCCGAGACGCCGGCGTCGTACCACGTCTCGTGGCTGCGCCGGCTCTCGCCACTGGAGGCGACGTACACGAAGGAGCGCGCGACCGAGGTCTGCCTCGAGACGCTGCGCCGCCTCGGCTTCGATCTCGACCAGGAGCCGAACATCAAGCTCGACCTCGACGACCGGCCGCAGAAGTCGCCGCGCGCCTGCGTGATCGCCGCCGACCCGCCCAAGATCGTCCACCTGATCACGCGCGCGCAGGGCGGGCTCCACGACTACCAGGCGTTCCTCCACGAGGCAGGCCACGCGCTGCACTACGGCAACGTCGACCCGGATCTGCCCTACACGTTCCGGAACCTCTCGCGCGACCACGCCTTGACGGAGATCTACTCGTACATCTTCGAGGCGGTCTCGCGTGAGCCCGGCTGGCATGCCGAGTACTTCGACCTCTCCGAGGAGCAGGCGGCAGACCACGCCGAGGCGACGGTCTTTCTCGAGGCGCTGCTCTTCAGGCGCTACACCGCGAAGCTCGCGTTCGAGCTCGAGTTCTGGGGCAAGTTCGGAAACGGCAGCTCGGCGGGGCCCGACGAGTACCACCGGCTGCTGACGTCCGCGACGGGGATCTCCTACCGCCCGGATGCGTACCTCGCGGACATGGATGCCGGCTTCTACTCCGCCGATTACCTCCGCGCCTGGATCCGCTCGGCGCAGCTCCGGGAGTGGCTGGTACGGGAGGTCGGCGACGACTGGTGGCGCAGCCGCGAGACGGGTGACCATCTGCGGGCGCTCTTCGCCGAGGGCACGCGGCCAACGAGCGAGGAGATCGCGGGCCGGCTCGGCTTCGACCCACACGACACGAAGCCGCTGCTCGCCGAGCTCGGCGCCTAGTGGCGCCGGTTGCGTTCGACCGGTTCTACCGGTACGAAGAGCTGACAGAGATTCTCCGAGCGTGGGCCGAAGAGCGGCCTGAGCTCTATCACGTCGATTCGATCGGCTCCTCGTTCGAGGGCCGCGACATCTGGCTCTGCACGCTCACGAACTTCGGGACGGGCCCGGATCTCGAGAAGCCTGCCTTCCTGATCGAGGCCAATATCCACTCGCTCGAGGTCACCGGCGCGACCGCCGCGCTGCACTTGATCGACCGCCTGCTCTCGGGCTACGGGGAGGACGGGCGTGTCACGCACCTCCTCGACACGCGCACGTTCTACGTCATTCCGCGGGTGAACCCGGACGGCGCAGAGCTTGCGCTGGCCGAGCGGCCTCGGTTCATCCGCTCCAGCACGCGGCCGTGGCCGCTCGTGGAACCGCTCGACGGTCTGCACGAGGAGGATCTTGACGGCGACGGGCGGATCCTGATGATGCGCGTGCGCGACCCCAACGGCGCCTGGAAGTCGCATCCCGAGGAGCCGCGCCTACTGGTCCGCCGGGAGCCGGACGACGTCGACGGAAGGTTCTACCGCGTGCTCTGGGAAGGACGCATCCGCAACTACGACGGCGTGACGATCAAGGTCGTGCCACCGCTCGAGGGGCTCGACCTCAACCGCAACTTCCCGATGGAGTGGGCGGTGGAGGCCGAGCAGTACGGCGCCGGCCCCTACCCGACCTCCGAGCCCGAGATCCGTGCGATGGTGCAGGCGATCGTCGAGCGCCCGAACATCACGGGCCACATCGCCTACCACACCTTCAGCGGCGTCCACCTGCGGCCCTACTCGAGCTATCCGGACGAGCACTTCCCGACGCCCGACCTGCGGACGTACGAGCTGATCGGCGAGAAGGCTACGGAGCTGACCAGCTACCCGGCCATCTCCATCTTTCACGACTTCAAGTACGACCCGAAGCAGACGGTCAAGGGCGGCGCCAACGACTGGCTCTACGACCACCTGGGCGTCTTCTCGTGGACGACGGAGTTCTGGAGCCCGCAGCGCGAGGCGGGGATCGAGGGCTACCAGTTCATCGAGTGGCTTCGGGACCACCCACCAGAAGACGACCTCAAGCTGCTGCGGTGGAGCGACGAGGAGCTCGAGGGGAAGGGGTACGTCGACTGGTACCCGTTCGAGCACGAACAGCTCGGCGAGGTCGAGCTCGGCGGGTGGGACCTCATGTACTGCTGGGGCAACATCCCGCCGCAGTTCCTGGAGCGAGAGATCGCGCCGCACACCGAGTTCGCGATCTGGCAGCTGCTGGCATCGCCACTCCTCGAGATCCGGTCGCTGGACGCAGAGGAGCTCGGCGCCGATCGTTGGCTCGTGCGGCTCGTCGTGGAGAACACCGGCTGGCTGCCGACGAGCGTCTCCGAGAGGGCGGTCGAACGGAAGGCGGTGCGCCCGCTGGAGGCCGAGATCACTCTGCCGGAGGGCGGACGCGTGATCGGCGGGGAGCAAAAGGCGGAGCTGGGCCAGCTGCCGGGACGCGTCCACCGGCGCTCGCTGCTGTGGTGGACGTCGGACGACGCGACGAGCGACCGCGCGAAGGTCGAGTGGGTGATCGAGGCGCCCCCGGGCTCCACGGTGTCGGTGGAGGCCCGCCACCAGCGCGCCGGCACGGTCCGCCGCGAGCTGCTGCTTGGGCAGTCCTAGCGAGGATTGACAGGGATATGCGCAGGCGCTGGTTCTTACGCCTCGCCCGCGAGAAGCAGCTCGAGCTCGTCGGCGAGGATCTTCTTCGTCGGGTCGGCACGGCCGTCGATGAACCTGACACCCTCGGCCTCGAGGAGGCGGCGACACCGCGCGGGTCCGCCGTCGCGACGACCCCAGCCTTCCGGGATCGAGCCGTCGGCGTGGATCACCCGCCACGCGTTCGGAAAGCCGCGCGTGCGCGACGCGCAGCGGGCGACGGCGCGGGCCGACCGCGCGCTGCCCGTCGCTGCGAGGCCGACCTCCCCGTAGGCCGTCCAGTAGCCCCTGGGGATCAGCTCCGCCACGTGCAGGATGCGCCGCTCCGGACCGGGCCGATCGCCTGCCACACCGGAACCATGATCCTTTCGCCGTAACCGGTCGAGCTTCAGCCTTCTCCGCTCGAGCTGCTTGATCAGGCGAATGCCGTCCCAGGGGATCACTCGAACGAGGGATTCCCCGTCCAATCGCGTACATCGTCGTCAATTGTCGGCATACTCAGACGAGCGGCTCAGTCGCTGCGGCTCGTCGAAACGTAGGGGATCGTGGTCAACGAGTTGCAAGTGAGAGGACGAGCCGGATGTCGGGCTGGCTGACCTGGGTTCTCATTGGTCTGCTCGCGTGGATCGTGGTGTCCGTCGCGATCGCGATCTACCTCGGAAGCTTCCTGCGGCTGTCCGCACGCGGCGAGGCAGCGGAACGCACCGTGCCCAGCGAACACACGATGCGCGAGCCGCTTGTCGCCGGATCGACGACGCTCACACTCCGAGCGCCATCCCACGGGCAGCCGCGCATCCTGATCGTGGATGACGACGTGGGCCTGCGCATGCTCTTGCGCACGACCCTCACCGCGGACGAGTTCGAGGTCGCGGAGGCCGAGGATGCTCAGCACGCATCCGATCTCGCGCGGTTCTGGCGGCCGCAGGTGGTCGTGCTCGACGTGGCGATGCCGGGAATCGACGGGCTCTCGTTTTGCTCTGAGCTCAAGCAGAAGCCTGCATTCGGCGCGCCGGCCGTCGTCCTCCTCACGGGCACCGACCTCCTCGAGCGCGATGCTGTCCGCGCCGGCGCCGACGTGCTGCTCCGTAAACCGTTCAGCCCGCTCGAGCTCGTGGGCGCGATTGACCGCCTGACCGGCGCCGAGGCCGCCGAGGTGAGAACGGAGCTCGGCGGCGGGATGAACGAGCAGCTGCTGCTGTACGCCCGCGACCTCGGCCGGCTTCTCGAGATCGAACGCATGCAGCGACGCGTGGTCCGAGACGCCTACCGCGACACCGTGACTGCACTTGCGAACGCGCTCGAGGCGAAGGACAGCCGCACCGGGATCCACTCGCTTCGCGTTCGGGACTACGCTGTTCAGCTCACGGCGGCCGTCGAGCCTTCTCTGTTGGGCGATGCGAGCCTCGAGTTCGGCTTCCTTCTGCACGACGTCGGGAAGATCGCCATGCCGAACGAGCTGCTGGCGAAGCCGGGTCCGCTCAGCGCGGACGAGTTCGGGCTCATGCGCCGTCACACCCTCGTCGGCGTGGAGATCCTCTCGGAGGTCACCTTCCTGCGCGGAGAGGGCCTCAATGTGATCCGTTCGCACCACGAGCGCTGGGACGGGACGGGCTATCCCGACAATCTGTCCGAGCGAGCCATCCCGGTGAGTGCACGGATCTTCGCCGTTGCCGACGCAGTCGATGCGATGACCGGCGACCGCCCGTACCGGGACCCCGCGACGTGGGAGGCCGCGAGTAGAGAGGTGGCTGCCCAGGCTGGACGCCAGTTCGATCCCGAGGTCGTCGAAGCCTTCATGAGGGAGAACAGTGCGCTGCGCCGGATCTACGACGTCACGGGGAAGGCGGCCTGACGCGTTCCAAGACGGAGGAAGCGAGGATACGGATGCCCTAGGCGTGGTGGATTCGGGCGCTCGCCAACGCGGGAAAATCAGCGGCACGGTGTCGCATCGCGTGCTGGCATGGCTTTTCCTTGCCGCGCTGTTTGCGTCAGCGGCAAGCGCCGCACCAGCGCGGAACGGCCACCTGCTGTACCTGAGACCGCTCGGCGGGAATTCACCGCCGTGGGGTCGCCTGTTCATCGCATCGCCGGACGGGCGCGGTGTGAGGGACATCACCCCAGCCGGGATTCTGGACGTCCAGGGGGCAGCGTGGTCGCCCGACGGCGAGCGGATCGCCCTTTCCGCGATTGCGGTTGACGACCATGATCCCGAGATCTTCATTTCCTCGGCCGATGGAGCGCGGTTGCGGAGAGTGACGAACAACCACCTCTCAGACCGGCAGCCCAGTTGGTCGCCCGACGGACGTTGGATTGCGTTCGCGAGCGCTCGTACTGGGCTCTTCCAGATCTATTCGATGCGGAGCGACGGCAGCGGGCAGCGCAGGCTCTCGCACCAGGCGGAGGATTGTGAGACGCCTGCCTGGTCGCCGAACGGCCGCTGGATCGTGTGCGCGTGTCAGCTCGGCTACTGGAAGCTCGTGCGCATGCGGCCGAATGGCACTGCTGAGCGCCGGCTCCTTCCGGGATATCCCTTGACGGAGACGTCTCCAACCTGGACGCCGGACAGCCGAATCGTCTTCTCTCGCGGGGCCAAGTCCTCGCGAGGCCGGGGCATCTTCAGCGTTCGTGCTGACGGCACCCGACTACGTCGGCTACGAGCGACGGGCGGAGATCCCAGCGTCTCGCCGGATGGTCGGCTGATCGCCTTCACCTGGACGCCGGACGGGGCGAACCAAGAGCTCTTCGTGATGCGCCGAGATGGCAGCAGAGTCAGACAGATCACCGCGACGAACGGCGTCATCGAATCGGCCCCTGACTGGCAGCGGTCGCCCTGATCGGCGGTGGCGCGGCGGGTTCAGCTCACGCCGGAGGTGTCAGCGCCGATGATCTCCTGCTTCCGTAGACCCGCTGATCAGGGGCACGGGATGACCGCTTGACCACCCCGCTGCTGACGTTCTCTCTCCATTTGCGTCAGCGTCCTTGTCATCGCCGTCGGTTTGATGCTGCCGCTCTTGTCCTCGTACGGGCGATCGAGAAACCGCACTAGGACAAGCCCCGAAACGACGATGACCGCGATCGCACCGATCATCGCTGCCTGCGCCACCGCGGCCTCGCGGGGATCCGCGAAAAAGCCGACGGAGACGATCACGACCACTGCACCCACGATCAGGATCAGCCACAGGACGGGGGGCACAAGGCCGGATGCCTGCGCGATCCTCCCCTGCCGTCCCTTTCGTCGCTCCTCGTTCAAGGAGAACCAGTGATCGTACGCAGCATGTTGCTTGTCCCCTTCGAGCGCGATCCGCGCGGCGCTTTCTTCCAAGGCCGTTACGCGCGCATCGACCGCGGGGCTCCCCTTGCCTTCGCGCATCGCCGGCCACCCGCTGGCGATCACCTCTCGTGCGTAGCAGATGACTTGACCTTGCAGCTGAGCGCGCACCGTCGGCCCGAATGGAAGGGCGGCGTGAAACATCGCCAGGGTGGCCGTCGCCTCCTCCTCGGCGTCGATCTTCGCGCCGCGGTAACTCTCGAAGGCGACGAAGAAAACGAAGGCGACGATCACCATGTAGGCGGTGCCCACCACGGTGTAGACGGCGCCCGCCGGAATCGGATCCCTGAAGTACGTTCCCTCCGGCGCCCGGCGGCGCACGATGAGCATGCCGGCCGCGCTAAGGGCGGCTGCGCCAACGATGACCAGGGCCGCAAGCCACAGGTCCATGACCTATGCGGCTGCCGGGGTAACTGGCGGCATGGGCGGAGTATCCAGAAGATCAATTCGCAAGGTTGACCTAGTCGGACGAAGTCTCTGCCAGCCCGGCGCGGGCCTTGTCCCGCTCGGATGGCTGGAACAGTCGCGTTCGGGCACAGGTTCATCGGAGATCACGCTCGCCGCGTGCCGGTTCGGTCGGCGAGGGACAGGATCAGCGGTAGCCCTGCGCCACTGCGTATTCCTCGGCGACTCGCTTCGGAACGCAGAACGCCCAGGCGTCCTCGACCAGCTCGCGCATTTCCCGCGCATCGATGGCGGCGAGGTCGACGTGAACCCAGTTGTAGCGGAGGTCGTGCTGACTCGGCAGCGAGAACTTCTCCGGCTCGGATTCGACGAGCGCGTCGCGCCACTCCTTGGGGAACGCGAAGCCCATCGTTGAGCCGTCCTTCGAGAGCGAGAGGTAGACGATTCGGCCGATCCGAAACTTGACCCGGCCGCGCACCAGCCCCTCGCTGCTGCGAGGAAGCGTGGCCGCAAACGCGCGAATCTCGTCGATCGTCACCACGTCGCCAGCGTCCAGGATAGGGCCGGCGACCGGGATCTTGACCTCATCAGCTACCGCTTCTTCTTGCGGTTTTTCGCCTTCTCCTGAGCCTCGGTCTTCGTTGCTGCTATGCGGTCTTTCGCCGCGACGCATGCACCGAGCGAAAACGAAGGCCTAGGCTGGGCCCCGCTACTAGCGGGGCGTGGCCGCGGTTGTGCGATTGATCTCGCTGAACGGCCCTCGCTCCGGCCACAGCGGATACAGCAGGTCGAACGTTTCACGGCGGACTTCGACGGCCTCGTACGCCTCGGGAATCGTTCTTGCGAGTTCGGTTTCGCGAAACGCGTCAAGCGCCTCGGCGCTGTCGAAGAAGTAGATCCCACATACATCGCCCGTCGCATCGTCGCGACCGTAGAGCTTCTGGACTAGACCGGGGACCTCCCGAAAGCGGGGCCGCCGTTCGAGCAGGCGACGGTCAAACTCGTCCGCGTCGAGGTCGGACTTGATGCGGACGAAAAGGATGGCAGCCATCGAGCCTCCAGACCGTCGGACGTGACAGCGGATGGAGTATCGCACCTCCCCTGCTCGCAGCTCGCCGCTCAGCGCTAGATGCTCTTTCGGACGTGTCTCGGTGGTAGCACCGGTGGTAGCACGCGCCCGACAATCGACGCATCCTTCGCACGCCTCACGCCGTATCGTTGAGCGGAATCGCGGAGGCAGTAGGAAGGCGCATACGGGATTCGAACATTCCTGGATATGGAACCTTTCGCGCGGATGTGACGGCCACCGGTGGCGCCACCGTGCGAACGCCACCGCGCACTCCGAGGGGCTTCCGCGCGCGTCGCGCACCTAAACAAAGGCCGGGTCTCACAAACTCAGGGGAAGCGGCGCAAGCAGGCTAGACGGAGCTACTCAAAGTGAGGCTCACGCCCGAGGAGCGGGCGGCGCTTGTAGCGATGGCCGGCAACGGCACGTTGTCCCGCTTCGTCCGGGGGCTCTCCGAGACGAGGGAATCCGCTCGCAACTTGGCGAGCGCCCCCTTAACGAGCTTCGATGTACGATCGTCCACTCACCAATGGGTCGCGGCTTCTGCGGTTCGCGGCAGTGTTCAAGGGAGGAGAACATGCCAACAACCCGCACACGGAGGGCGACTTCGAGGACATCCGCCAGGGTGAGTTCGCCGCCGCCGCCGGCGGGACCGCTCGAAAAACTGATCAACGAGAGGGCAAGTGAGCAGATCAGCGCGCGGATGGATCTGCCCGAACACGCTTCGGTTCCGGAGGCGATCCAGAGCCTTGTCGACATTGCGGTGAAGGACGTCGCCGAAAACGCGCTTGCGGTTGCCGTGTGCCGCGAGGTGGCAGAAGCAGCGGACTACGTCGTTCGTCGTTCGTCATCGACTGGTTTGGACGCTGTCATGACCTCCTCCGATGTCGAACTCCTGCAGCGCGCGGTGAGGCTTGCGGCTACGAGGAATGCGTTACACGCCGCAGGCTTCTCGCGCGAAGAAGCGATGCGAATCGTCGTTGCCGACGTGTCCGCAGGCGCGAGCTTCACATCCGTGTAGGACCCAGCCCTCGGCTCTTCGTAGCCACAGATTGCTGGTCTTTTTACCGCGCAGCCAGTCTTCTTCACCTAACAAAAACAACAGATTGCAAAGTGCAGCGTACGTACGTTGTACGCATACGGCTCGCAATCGCGCTGACCATGCGGGATCTCAGCGCGCGAGCGGATTCTCAATCCGTTGCCGCCGGCTGCCCGAGCTCAAGGTGGGGCTTCCCCCGCCGGGGCGGTCGCCGCCAGTGTCCAGGCCAAGCGCCCCACTTTCCCTGAGCTTCGAGAAACAATCCGTGTACGCCCTGCACTGGGGGCGAGATGCCGCTCCAACTGGGGGATTCCGTGGAAGGTGGCGAGCTGTTGGAACATGTCTCGGGGAGGGCGCTTCGAACACCACTACTCGGTAGTGCCACCGGTAGCGCCACCACCTGAACATCCGCGGCACCTGTGGCACACCTGTCGCGCTCAACCATGCGGCTTCGGCGTAGGCAAGCGCAGTAGAGAGGCGCATACGGGATTCGAACCCGTGCTACCGCCGTGAGAGGGCGGCGTCCTAGGCCACTAGACGAATGCGCCGGGGGGTTCAAGTGTAGCGGCGTGCGGGTAGGACGGCCGCGTGGGGCTCCGTGACAGGATCTTCGGCCGCAAGGACGACGAGCCGACCGCCGCTCGCCAGCAAGGCGACCCGACCGTCCTCGACCGCGGCGACGAGCCGCGCGGCGGAACCCAGAGTGACGAGTACCGCCATGCCGACCCGCGCGAGGTCGTCGAGCAGGGCGGGACGGCGATGAGCGGGCCGGGCGGAGCGCCCCAGGAGGGGCTTTCCCCCGAGGAGCGCCGCCAACTGGACCGCGAGACGGACTGACTCTCTCTAGACTCGCGCTCCCATGGCTGCGCGAGCGGATCGCCAGGCCGTTCGCCGGCGTCAGATCCTCGCTGCGGCAATCAAGGTCTTCGCCGCGAAGGGCTTTCACGAGGCCCGGGTCGGTGACGTCGCCGAGGAGGCCGGCATCGCCTACGGCCTCGTCTACCACTATTTCGCGTCCAAGGAAGAGCTGCTGGAGACCATCTTTCGCACGACGTGGACCGAGATGCTCGCGCGCGTCGAGGAGGTGGAGGCGGCGGGCGTGCCTGCCTCCGAGGCAGTCCGCCAGGTCACGGCCCTGCTCCTGCGCACCTGGCGCAGAGACCCGGACCTCGTCGGCGTGCTCGTCCGCGAGGTCACGCGGAACCAGCACGTGCAGCAGGAGCTCGAGGAGATCACCGCGGCGATGGAGGCCCTCGAGCGAATCGTCCGACGGGGACAGGAATCTGGTGAGTTCCGCGTCGACCTCGACCCGCGGCTCGCCGCCGTCGTCTTCTACGGCGCGCTCGAGGAGGTGCTCTCGAGCTGGGTGCTCGGGCAGCTGCCCGACAACGATGCGGACATCAGCCGCGCCGAGCAGAACGTGGTCGCGCTCTTGACGGGCGGCCTGCGGGCTAGCTGAGCGCCGTGTCGCCCGGGCGGGGCTCTTCGACGCCGGTCTCCGGCGGGCCGACGACCGCAGGGCGCGGCGGACGCAGGTAGAGAAGCTCGTAGAGCACGGCGGCGATGACCCCACCGGCGAACGGGCCGACCTGCCAGATCCAGAAGTCGTCCCACGTCCAGGAGACCAACTCCGGGCCGAGGGCGCGGGCGGGGTTCATCGCGGCGCCGGTGAGCGGGCCGCCCATCAGCACGTCCATCACGATCGTGAAGCCGATCGCGAGGCCCGCGATCGACTTGAACGTCCCGCGCGGATCGGCCGCCGTCGCGAACACGACCCAGACGAGGAAGAAGGTCAGGATCGCCTCGATCAACAGGCCGGCCTCGGGTTGGATCGAGGGGCTCAGCACGGGCGCGCCGAGGTTGCCCTCGCTTGCGTCGTCGAAGATCCAGCGCAGCAGGCCTGCGGCTGCGATCGCGCCCGCGAACTGGGCGATCCAGTAGACGACGGCGAGGAGCGGCGCGAGTCGGCCGGTGACCAGGAACCCGAGCGTGATTGCGGGGTTGAAGTGCCCGCCGGAGATGTGCCCCACGGCCGAGACCATGACGGCGATCACGAGTCCGTTCGCGAAGGCGACCGCGAGGACGCCGGGCTCACCGCTCGGCGCGGCGGCGAGCACGGCGCCGGCGCCGACGAAGATGAGTGCGAAGGTTCCGATGAACTCGGCGGCACCGCGCCGGAGGGGATCCGTCAGCACGGCGGGAATCTATACGAGGGCGCCGGACGGCACGGCTCCCCGGGATCCGCGGAACGGCCCTCGGCGCCACGGCCTAGAAACGAAAAAGGCGGCGATTTGCGGCCGTTTTGTTCAGGCTGCGGGGCTAGGATTCGAACCTAGACTACTCGGTCCAGAGCCGAGCGTCCTACCATTAGACGACCCCGCAACGGGGCTCGGATTGTAGCCGCTCGCCGCGGAGCCGCCTGTACAGCGAGAAGGGCGCGAACGAGTAGAAGGCGATGAACACGGTGTTGATCGCCATCGTCGCGAGCCACGCGCCGACGACGCCACCGACGAGCAGATAGCCCACCGCGACGGGGATCGCGACGAGTAGCCCCCCGATCACCGTCAGGATGAGGAAGATTGCGAGAACACCGCCGGTTCGGCCACGGACGAGCTCGTTCGAGCGGCGGAGCGCCTCGCGCCACGGCGACCCTTCGAGGACGATCAACGGCACGACCAGCGCCCAGCGAGCCATCAGGATCAACCCCGGAACGACGAACGCGATCGTCCCGAAGAGGATGCCGAGCGTCGTGACGAGCGCCGAGAGCACGAGGTCCGGCAGCCGCCGCGCCGTCTGGCGGTACGGCTCCGTCGCCGTCGCGTCGCCCTCGGCGACGTCGTGGACCACCGCGCCGATGATCCAGGGAAAGGCAACGAGCGTTACGGACGACGAGAAGATCACCCACAGCGCCCAGCCCCCGGCGCCGCGGGAGCTGAACTCCGGGTCGAGAACGGCGAGGCCGAGCTCGAGCGGCGCGAGCAGCAGCCCGACGATCAGGAGGGTGCGCCAGAAGCGGCCGAGGAACAGGCGCCAGCTCTCCCGCACGACCTCCCCGACCACGGGGAAGAGTCTCTACGCGACGTCGGCTGCCCAGTCGCCGTAGAGCGCCGTGTAGAGGCCCTGGCGCTCCATCAGCTCCGCGTGCGACCCCTGCTCGACGATCTGACCGTGTTCCAACACGACGATCAGATCGGCGCCGCGGATCGTCGAGAGCCGATGTGCGATCACGAATGCCGTGCGGCCGGCGAGGAGCGTCCGCAGCGCCGTCTCGATGCGCCGCTCGGTGCCGATGTCCACCGACGACGTCGCCTCGTCCAGGATCAGGATCCTCGGGTCGGCGAGGAGCGCCCTCGCGAAGGCGACGAGCTGCCGCTGGCCGAGCGAGAGCCGCGTCCCGCGCTCCTGAACGTCCGTTTCGTAACCGTCCTCGAGCCGCATGATGAACTCGTGCGCGCCCACCGCCGAGGCGGCCGCGAGGATCTGCTCGTTGCTCGCGTCGGGCCGCCCGAAGGCGATGTTGTCGCGCACCGAGCCGGCGAAGAGGAAGCCCTCTTGCGGAACGATGCCGAGCTGGCGGCGGAGTGATTCCTGAGTGACGTCGCGCAGGTCGGTCCCGTCGACGGTGATCGACCCCTCGCGTGGCTCGTAGAAGCGCGCGAGCAGCTTGGCGATCGTCGACTTGCCGGCCCCCGTGTGGCCGACGAGAGCGACGGTCGTCCCAACAGGGACGTCGAGGTCGATGCCGTGGAGCACCTCGGGGCCGGTCCCGTAGCCGAAGCGGAGGTTCTCGATCCGCACGTTCCCCTCGATGCGTCCGAGCTCGACAGCGCCCGGCCGATCCTCTACCTCAGGAACCTCGTCGAGAACGTCCATGATCTTGTCGAGCGCCGCGACGGCGGCCAGGAACGTGTTGTAGAGCTGCGAGAGCTGCTGGACCGGGTCGAAGAAGTTCGAGACGTAGAGGATGAAGGCGAAGAGGGTGCCGACCGACACGTCGCCCTGCGAGAGCAGATAGCCGCCGTAGCCGAGGACGATCGCAGTCGCGACCGACGAGAGGAAGTCCACGAAGGGGAAGTACACGCCGCTGTTGACGACGGTCTGCTGGTTTGCCGCGCGGTAGTGCGCGTTGACCTCCTCGAAGTTCCGCCGCCGCGCCGGCTCACGTGTGAACGACTGGACGACTCGCATCCCGGCGATGTCCTCGGCGAGGGTGGCCGTGACGAGGCCGAGACGCTCGCGGACCGCGCGGTAGGCCCTCGAGCTGCGCACTCGGAAGATCGCGGTGGCGACGGCCAGGGCCGGAAGCACCGCCAGGGTTGCGAGGGCGAGACGCCAGTCGAGGTAGAAGAGGATCGCGATCGAGCCGACGAGGATGAGCGTGCTCTGGACGAGGGTGGTGACGCCGTCCGTAACGAGCTGGTCGAGCGCGTCGACGTCGTTCGTCAGGCGGCTGATGATCACCCCTGCGCGGTTCCGTTCGTAGAACCCGAGCGACAGGCCCTGGAGGTGTCGGAAGAGCTTGTTGCGGAGATCGGCCAGGATTCGCTCCCCTGTCCAGCCGGTGAAGTAGGTCTGCGCGGACGAAGTGGCGAGGTTCGCGAGACCAGCGAACACGAAGAGGCCGACGATCACGGTCAGCGCGTAGAGGTCGCGCTGGCGGATGCCGTCGTCCACGGCGAGCTTGGCGAGGTAGGGCGGCGCCAGCGCCGTAAGCGTGGCGGCGAGGAGCGAGAGCACTGCGAGGGCTGTCCGGCCCTTGTAGGGCGCCGTGAGCCGGGCGAGCGTGGAGATCCGCCGCGCGGTGCGCTGCCACGACCAGTCCTCGACCTTGGCGTCGCGCTGCGTGGACAGATGCGAGCCCGGCTGCCAGACCTTCACGCGGACGCCTCCGCGGCTTCCGCGCGGGCCTCGACGCGCTGTGCGAACTCGCGCTCGAGCAGCCCGTGCTCGTAGATCTCCCGGTAGACGGGGCTCCGCTCCAGCAGCTGCTCGTGCGTTCCTCGCGCGACGAGCCGGCCGCGATCGAGCACGACGAGCTCGTCGGCCAGCGCGAGCGTCGAGAGGCGGTGGGCGATGATGATCGTCGTCCGGCCCTTCATCGCCTCGCGCAAGCCGAGCCGGATCCTGGCCTCCGTCGTAGCGTCGACGGAGGCCGTCGCGTCGTCAAGGATCAGGATCCGCGGATCGACGAGCAGCGCGCGGGCGATCGCGAGCCGCTGGCGCTGTCCGCCGGACAGCGTGATCCCGCGCTCGCCGACGAGGGTGTCGTAGCCGGCGGGGAGGTCGTCGATGAATTCGGCGGCTTGCGCGAGCCGGGCCGCCTCCTCGATCTCGTCCTGTGACGCGTCGGGCCGCCCGAAGGCGATGTTCTCGCGTACCGTCGCGGAGAAGAGGAAGGGATCCTGCGCGACGATGCCGATCTCGCGGCGCAGCGAGTGGAGCTTCACGTCGCGGATGTCGGCGCCGTCGATCGTGATCCGCCCGTCGGTGACGTCGTAGAACCGCGGGACGAGCGAGGCGAGCGTCGTCTTCCCAGAGCCCGTGTGGCCGATCAGCGCCACCGTCTTGCCGGGCTCGACATCAAGGTCGATTCCCTGGAGCACCGGCCGCTGCTGGTCGTAGCCGAACGAGATCCCTTCGAAGCGGACGCGACCCTCGCCGGGCGGCAGGTCAGTGGCGTCGGGCCGATCGGCTACCTCCTCGGGCTCGTCCATCACCTCGAAGATCCGCTCCCCGGAGGCGGTTGCGCGCTGCGCCTGTCCGATCCACATCCCGAGCATCCTCAGCGGCATCACGAGCATCACGACGAGCACGTTGAACGCGATGAACTGGCCGAAGTTGAGCTCTCCATTGACGACCATCCGGCCGCCGTAGAGCAGCACGACCGCCTGCGCCACGAGCGGCAGGAACGAGAGCAGCGGGACGTAGAGCGCGCGCTGGCGGTTGGCGTCGACGCTCCGTCCGAACACGGCCTCGGACCGGCGCGCGAATTGGCCGCTTCGTTTCCGCTCCTGGGCGAAGGACTTCACGACGTGGACCCCGACGATGCTCTCCTCGGCGACCGTCGCGACGTCGGCCATCTTCTGCTGAACGTCGCGCAGCACCGGGTGCGAGATGCTCGAGTACCGGTAAGCCACGATCACGATCAGCGGCGTGATCGCCGTCGCCGCCAGCGCCAGTCGCCAGTCGACGACGAACATGACGACGGTGACTCCGATGATCGTCGTCACGTGCTGGAAGAAGAAGATGAGCCCGTAGCCGAGGAAGAACCGGACGGCCTGGAGGTCGACCGTCGCACGTGACATCAGCTGGCCGGTCTGATGGAGGTCGTAGAACCGGAACGACAGCCGCTGCAGCTTGGCGTACATCCCGTTTCGCAGGTCGAACTCGACGCCGAGCGCCTGTCGGCCGGAGATCAGCCGGCGACCCATCATCAGCAGCGAGCGGACGAAGCCGAAAACGAGGATCGCGAGCCCGTACTTCCAGATCGTCCCGCGGTCGCCCGAATCGAGCGCATGCTCCAGGCCGCTTCCGGTGATGAAGGCGATCGCCACCGCGGCGGCCTGCGATGCGATTGCGAGCACGATCGAGACGACGAGCGACCACTTGTACGGCTTGAGAAAGCCGAGCAGCCGCCAGAACGTGCGACGGTACGAGGGAGCTTCGCTCACCGAGGGAATCTAGCCATGACGATCAGGCTGGCAGATTGCGCTGAGCCGCTTCCTGCAGGCTGGGCCTAAGGTCGGAAAGGCAGTTCAGGAACGCTTGCAAGCCGCCCGAAGGCGGTCCGGCGTCGCGGCGCCGCATGATCACGATCCGTCGCTTCGGGGCCGGCGCGTCGGCCAGCGTCAGCGCGCGCAGTGAGCCGCCCTCCAGCTCTGCGGCGACGGCGGTGTGGGGGAGGAGCGCGACGCCGAGCCCCTGTTCGACCATCTTCTTCGCCGCGTCGATGTTGTCGAGCTCCATGACGCCGCGCGGCACTGCGCCGACCTCCTCGAAGTAGTCGCTCGTCAGCCGGTGGTAGCTCGAGGTGCGGTCGAAGAGGATCAGCTGCACGTCGGTCAGCTGGTCGGGGCCGATCTCGGCCTGCTCGGCGAACGGGTGCCGCGGGTCGACGACGAGCACGAGCTCGTCCTCGTAGAGCGGGATCGCCTCGACCTCGGGGTGGCGAAGGGCCCGGCCGAGCCCGATCTGAACCTGCTCGCGCAGCACGAGCTCCAGCACCTCCTCCGAGTGCCCGGTGCGCACGGCCAGGGCCACCTTCGGGTGCGTCCGGCGGAAGCGGGTGAGGATCCGCGGGAGGACGTACGTGCTCACGGCCGGCGCGGCACCCAGGGCGAGCTGGCCGCTCTCGCCGCGCTCGAGCTCGCGAAGCAGGCGCCGCCCGCTGGTCACGGTGTCGATCGTCCGCTCGGCGAAGGGGAGGAACGCGCGGCCGGCATCGGAGAGGCGCATCCCGCGCTGCGAGCGGACGAAGAGCTTCGCGTCGAGCTCCTGCTCGAGCCCCTTGAGCCGCGCCGTCAGCGTGGGCTGGGTCGCGTAGAGGGCCTCAGCCGCGCGGCTGACGCTGCCGCGCCGCGCGACCTCGACGAATGCCTCGAGCTGCTCGATCCTCATATAGACAGATCCTATAGATCACATCGAAAGAAACAATAGACGCTATATCAGGAGCCGAATAGGGTAGGACGCCTTCGCGCAGGCGACCAAGGAGAGGACGCGATGACCCCGATGTCACTGTTGAAGCCACTCCGCCGGAAAGGGCCGCTGAAGGCCGCCCCGGCCAAGCAAGGCAAGCTCTTCCTCAACTCGGAGCACGCGCCCTGCACGTGCCCGGAGCCCTGTGAGCGCGATCACGGGAACGAGTAACGGCCTCGAGCTCCGTGGGCCGGTCGACGGCCGCGCTGCGGAGATCCTCACGCCCGAAGCGGTGGCGTTCGTCGCCGAGCTTCAGCGTCAGTTCGGCCCCGAGCGCGAGCGCCTGCTCGCCGCACGCGTCGAGCGCCAGGCGGCGCTCGACGGCGGCGCGCTTCCGGACTTCCTGCCGGAGACGCGTGCGATCCGTGACGGGGACTGGCGCGTCGCACCCGCGCCGGCCGAGCTGCAGGACCGCCGCGTCGAGATCACGGGTCCCGTCGACCGGAAGATGGTGATCAACGCACTGAACTCGGGCGCCCGCGTCTTCATGGCGGACTTCGAGGACGCGAACTCGCCGACGTGGCAGAACAACGTCGACGGCCACGTCAACCTGAAGGACGCCAACGAGCGGACGATCTCGCTCGAAACCGGCGAGAAGCGGTACGAGCTCGGGGAAGACCCGGCGGTGCTCCTCGTCCGGCCACGCGGCTGGCACCTCCCGGAGAAGCACGCGTTCGTCGACCGCGAGCCGATCTCCGGCAGCCTCTTCGACTTCGGCCTCTACGTCTTCCACAACCGCGAGCGTCCTTGGTTCTACATCCCGAAGCTCGAGAACCACCGCGAGGCGCGCCTCTGGAACCAGGTCTTCGACTACGCCGAGGACGAGCTCAGGCTCGAGCGAGGCTCGATCAAGGCGACGGTGCTGATCGAGACCGTGCTCGCGGCCTTCGAGATGGACGAGATCCTGTACGAGCTGCGCGACCACATCGTCGGCCTCAACGCCGGCCGCTGGGACTACCTCTTCAGCCTGATCAAGAAGTTCCGCTCGAGACCCGACTTCGTGCTACCCGACCGCGCGCAGCTGACGATGACGACGCCGTTCATGCGCGCCTACACGGAGCTGCTCGTAAAGACATGCCACCGGCGCGGAGCGCACGCGATGGGCGGGATGGCCGCGTTCATCCCGAGCCGGCGCGACCCCGAGGTGAACGAGATCGCGCTCGCCAAGGTGCAGGAGGACAAGGTGCGCGAGGCGAGCGACGGCTTCGACGGCACGTGGGTCGCGCATCCCGACCTCGTGCCGGTGGCGACGGAAGTCTTCGACGACTTCCTCGAGGACAAGCCGAACCAGGTCGACCGGCAGCGCGACGACGTCGAGGTCGCTGCACCGGACCTCCTGAACCTCACGGTCGAGGGCGGCGAGATCACGGACAACGGTCTGCGCACGGACGTCAGCGTCGGCGTGCGCTACCTCGAGTCGTGGCTGCGCGGCGTCGGCGCTGCGGCGATCGACAACCTGATGGAGGACGCCGCGACGGCGGAGATCTCCCGCTCGCAGATCTGGCAGTGGGTCCACCACGGCAAGATCACGCCCGAGCGCGTGCGCGAGGTGGCCGACTCCGAGCCGTTCGAGGGAGGCCGCTTCGCGGAGGCGCGAGACCTCTTCGAGCGGGTCGCGCTCGCGGATGAGTTCGTCGAGTTCCTGACCCTTCCCGCCTACGACTACATCGACTAAGGAGACTGTGGTGAGCAACCTGAACGGAAAAACACGCTGGGCCGGCATCCGCCGCGACTGGACGCCCCAGGACGTCGCGCGCCTGCGCGGCTCGGTCGAGATCGAGTACACGCTCGGGCGTCGCGGCGCCGAGCGCCTCTGGGAGCTGCTCCACAGCGAGCCCTACCTGCCGACGCTCGGCGCGATCACCGGCGCGCAGGCCGTCCAGATGGTCAAGGCCGGCGCGAAGGGGATCTACGTCAGCGGCTGGCAGGTCGCGGGCGACGGCAACCTCGCCGGCGAGACGTACCCCGACCAGAGCCTCTACCCGGCGAACAGCGTCCCGGCGATGGTGCGGCGAATCAACAAGGCGCTGCAGCGCGCCGACCAGGTCGAGCATGCGGAAGGCAACGTCACGCGGGACTGGTTCGCTCCGATCGTCGCCGACGCGGAAGCCGGCTTCGGCGGGAACCTCAACTCCTTCGAGCTGATGAAGTCGATGATCGAGGCGGGAGCCGCTGGCGTGCACTTCGAGGACCAGCTCGCCTCCGAGAAGAAGTGTGGGCATCTGGGCGGCAAGGTGCTCGTCCCGACGTCGCAGTTCATCGGGACGCTGAAGGCGGCGCGACTCGCGGCGGACGTCGTGGGCGTGCCGACCGTGCTGATCGCCCGGACGGATGCGGATGCCGCGACGCTCCTCACGACCGACGTCGATCCCGCCGACGGGGAGTTCCTCACGGGCGAGCGGAGCCCAGAGGGCTTCTTCT
>Ga0126304_10000052_pt1 | contig 29136 bp, 24 predicted proteins | sample Plot25_FD_92538 | JGI IMG/M metagenome (GOLD analysis project Ga0126304, IMG submission 92538) | Serpentine soil microbial communities from UC McLaughlin Reserve, CA, USA - Plot25 | ecosystem: Environmental > Terrestrial > Soil > Grasslands | place: USA: UC McLaughlin Reserve, Lake County... | reverse complement strand
TGCGTCGGCGGCGAGGATTTCCCGGTACGCGCTCACGTCCTCTTTCTTCCCCTTCGGCGCTTCAGGCGCGGTCAGCGGCAGTGTGGACTGAGGCGGCGTCACGTCCAGTTCGCTGAGCGCGCTCTGCAACCACGCGAGATGCGTTTCTTCGCGAGCGATGACGTACTGGTAGGCATTGTTGAAATCGTAGTGACCGACCACGCGCGCCGCTGCTTCGTGGCGCTGCAGCAGCGCCAGCCGTTCCGCATAGATGTCGGTCAGAAATTTCTTCAGTTCGTCCGGTTGCATGCTTATGAGTTTTGCTTTTCTTTGCAACTGATGCAGGACCGCGTCCACGGGATCGCGGTGAGGCGGGCTTCGGCAATTGGCTCCCCGCAGTCACGACAGATGCCGTACGAACCCTCTTCGATGCGACGCAGCGCACCCTCGATAGCTTGCAGGATCTTCGCGTCGGTTTGTTTCAGCTTCAGCTGGATGTGGACTTCGTTGTTGCCTGCCGCCTGGTCGGCCATGTCGCCCTGGCGCCCGGAGTTGTTCTCCATCGTCCACTGCAACGGTTTGGTCGCACTCCCGCCGAGCAGCTCGTAGCGCTTTCGCATCAGCGCATCCCGAAAGATCTCCACATTCATTGGTTGGAGCCCCCTTGGCCGGCCCGTCATGCCGGGGCCAAGAGGGGATTGTACACCACGCTACTCGGCGCGAAGGGCTGCGCGCGCAGCGCTACACGCTACTCCGCACGAAGCGTGGCGAGCGGCTTGTGGCGCAGGACGTCGAGACTTGCCAGGACGCCGATAGCAGCCACGACAAGCGAGGTCACGATGATGCCGCCAAGTGTGAGCAACGGCGAGGGCTCCCACGGCAAGTCCAACGCATAGCGGGCCACGGCCCAACTGAGGGCGACAGCCCCAAGCGCACCGACAGTTCCGGCGATGGCGCCGAGAACGCCGTATTCGACGAGCAGCGTTGTCGCGATCAGGCGGCTGCTCGCACCGAGGGTCTTCAGAATGGCGGCCTCGTAGACCCGCCGGAATTTCGTCATCGACACGGCGCCCACGAGAATGAGGCTGCCGCTCAGAAGCACCAGGCCTCCAACCACCGTGACCGCCAGCGTGACGTTGTTGACGATGCTGGCCACAGTATCGAGTACCTCGCGAAGGTCGATGACCGAGACGTTCGGATAGCTGTTCACGAGCAAACCCTGCATGCGCGCGCGGGCGGCTGGGTCCTTGGCGCCGTGCACTGCGGCGATGAAGGTGTGCGGTGCGGTGTCGAACGGACCAGGCCTGAACACGATCATGAAGCCGCCAGCGCGAAAATCTCGGAAGTCCACTTCCCTGAAACTAGCAACGCGCGCTGTGACGATGCGGCCGAGCACGTCGAAGCGCATCTGATCGCCCAGCTGAATCTGGAATCGCTCGCGGAGGCTTTCCTCGATTGACACCTCTGGCATCTCAGGCGACGGTTGTCCACTCCACCACTGTCCGTCGATCAGCTTCTCGTTCGCCTCGAGATTCGAGCGGTAGGTGATGGTGAACTCGCGAGACAGGCCTCCCCTGCCGCGCACGTCTTCGTAGCTCTCGAGATTGACGTCGCGGCCCCGCACGCCGACGATGCGCGCGCGCAGAACGGGAATGAGCTTCGGCGACGGGTCGTCGCCATTCTCGCGATCGACGAGCGCGGTCACGCCCTCGCGCTGCGCTGGTTGTATGTCCATGAGGAACATGTCCGGCGCGTTCTCCCCCATCTGCAGATCGAAGTCGCGAAGCAGGTTTGCTTGCAGCGCCCGTACACCGAGAATGAAGAACGTGCCCAGGCCAACGGCGAGCAGAATGATGCGGGTCTGGTTGCCGGGACGTGCGACACGGAGCACGGCTTGACGCAGCGCGAACGAGCGCGCGTGCCGCAGCGGCTGCACCGCGCGCACCAGCGCCCAGCCCGCGAGATGCAGGACGAAGGCGATCGCGACGAATCCAGCAGACAACACGAGACCGACGGCGAGCGATCCCGCCTGCCAGGCGGCGACGCCGACCAGCGACGCGCCGACCGCGGCGGCAACACCCCACTTGACCCAGTCGAACCGCGGCATCGACGCCATGTCCTGCCGCAACAGCAGTGATGGCTTGACGTTGCGGATCTCGAGGAGCGGGACGACCGAGAACAGCACTGACACGAGCAGGCCGACGGCGAGTCCCTGCATGACTGCGCCGGCGGTGAGCCCGTACTCGACGTTGAGCATCGCTGCGAGGTCGCCGACAAACAGCGGCAGCAGCATCAACACGCCACCGGCAATCACCACGCCCAGTGCACTTCCGGCCAGGCCCAATAGCAACACCTGCGCAAGATAGACGCTGAGCACTTGTGTCGTCGTGCTGCCGACGCACTTCAAGATCGCAATGCTGCGGACCTTCTGCTGCACGAACACACGCGTGACGCTCGACACACCGATTCCGCCGAGGATCAGCACCACCAGACCGACCAGGCTCAGATAGTTCTCGGCGCGCGTCAGGTTCTCGCTCATGCGGCCTTCGTTCTGCCGATACGATCTGGCGCGCACGAAGTCATTGACGAAGGCATCGGAAAGGTCGCGAGCGAGCAGTGTGCTCGCGTCACGTCCCCCGGGGGCTGGTGGTCGGCCCGGTACCTGCAGCAACAACTCGTACGAGGCACGGCTGCCGAATGACAGCAGGCCCGTGGAAGGCAGATCAGCCAGATCGATGAACAAACGTGAGCCCAACGAGAACGCGCCGAGGTTGCGTCCCGGTTCCTTGTCGATCACGCCGCGAATCTGAAAGCGCTGCGTGCCGATCAGCAAGTCATCCCCAACGCGCAGATTGAGCTGTGCCAGCAGCTCGGGCCGCACCAATGTTCCGTGGTTTTGCAGCAATGCGTGCGAGTACTGCCCCTCGCGCAGCGTCATCGTCCCGTAGAGCGGATACGCCGTCTGCACGGCGCGGAGTTCGACCATCCGCGTCATCGTCGCGTCCGGTGGGCGGACCATGGTGGCGATTTCGATCGCCTCTGACACTGTGCTGACGCGGCCACTCTCGCGAGCCTGTTTGACCGATGAGCGCACGTTGTCGCCGAGAGGCCGATCGCTTCGCACGACGACATCAGCGCCGGTCATCGCACGCGCTTCACGCGTCAGCCCTTCACGGACGCTGTGGATCACCGAACGAATCGCGACGATCGACGCCACGCCAATGGCAATGCAGACAAAGAAAAACAGCAAGCGTTGCCAAGACGCGCGAATCTCGCGCGCCGCCATGCGAAGGACAAAGCTCACCGCACGGTCTCCGCTTGCCTGGGCTTTCCGGTGTTGCGAAGCGCGTCGTCGGGTGTCACCGGCCGGCCGTCACGGAGGACCAGGCGGGTGTCGGCCAGTGACGCGAGTTCGGTGTCGTGGGTGACCAGCACCAGCGTCGTGGCGCGCGCACGCTGCACGTTGAGCAGAAGGTCCATGACGTGGCGACCCGTTGTCGAGTCGAGATTGCCGGTCGGCTCGTCGGCCAGCACGATCGGCGGATCGTTGGCGAGGGCGCGGGCAATCGCAACGCGCTGCTGTTCGCCGCCCGAGAGCTGCGACGGATAGTGGTGGGCGCGCTCAGTCAAACCGACTTCCTCGAGGAGACGTCGCGCCCGCGGCACGGCGTCGCGCCGGCCGGCGATCTCCATCGGGATCAGCACGTTCTCGAACGCAGTCAGCGACGGCACCAGATGGAAGAACTGAAAGACGAACCCGATCTTTTCGCCGCGAAGTTTGGCCAGACCGTCTTCGTTCAATCGCGTAATGTCCACGCTGTCGATCAAGATCTCGCCCGTCGTGGGTGCATCGAGGCCGGCAAGTAGACCGAGGAGCGTGGACTTGCCACTGCCTGACGGTCCAACAATCGCGACGAACTGGCCGGACGGAATCGTGTAGTCCAGCGGATGAAGAATCGTCAGAGGATGATCGCCGCTCTGGACCGTTTTGGAGACCCCACGGAGCTCGATCATTTCGCCCCGCTCCGGGCGGCACCCGGTGATTTGTCGAGGAGCGGCTCGATCTTCTCCCACACCGCGCGCTCGACGATGCGCGCCCCTTCGGCGTTGGGATGCATTCCGTCGGCGATATTCAGGTGAGGAAGACCCGCGACCCCGTCGAGATAGAACGGCATGAACGTCACGTCTGGCAGCTTCGCGAGATCGCGATACACCTGCCGAAACTCGGCAGTGTAGGCCGCACCAAAGTTCGGCGGGGCTTCCATACCCGTCAGCACGACTTTAATGCCACGGGACTGGGCGCGCGTGATGATCTCGGTCAAATTGCGCTTTATGTTTGCGACAGGGAGACCACGCAGGCCATCGTTCGCGCCGAGCTCAATCACCAGCATTCTCACGTCTCCCTCGAGGGACCAATCGAGGCGGCTGAGTCCGCCTGCTGACGTATCGCCCGAGACGCCTGCGTTGACGACGTCGTATGGGTACCCTTGGGACCTCAGTCGCGTCTGAATGAGTGAGGGAACCGACTCCTCCTTCGCCAGCCCGTAACCTGCCGTCAGGCTGTCACCGAGAAAAACAATGCGCGGCCGTGCGGTGTTGGTCGATGGCCGTTTGGACACCCGAGTCTCACTCGCCGATCGCACCTCGGCCGGCGGACCGTCGCTTTGCGTGCACGCCGCCCACACCACTATCGAGAGCCCAAGGGCAAATGGCACCACCCGTTTCATGACCGGTGTATTCATTATGTTATAAGACGTGGGTAACGCCTGCGTCGCCCCACAGCGACGCGCCGGCCGTTTCCTTTCCCTCTCGTGACTACCTTCGCCATCGAATCGGGGCCGTTACTGACCGCACTCGAGGAGGCGTACGCACGCCTCGATCGGTTGCGCTTCGCGGATGCGTTGTGGCAGAAACAGCTCGACGTCTGGTCCGCCGATCCGGCCGTGCAGTCCCTGGTTGCCACGCGGCTCGGCTGGCTCGATGCCCTCGATATTGTGACACCGCAACTCCCACGACTGCGTGCATTCGCCGACGCGGTACGCAGGGACGGGTTCACACACGTGGTCCTGCTCGGTATGGGCGGCTCGAGCCTCGCGCCTGAGGTCTTGCGCCGGATCCTCGCGTCGGAGAATTCCACCCCATCGTTCCACGTCCTCGACTCGGTGGATCCCGACGCCGTACGCGCCGCGATGGCTCATGCCGCCACATCGCTGTTCATCGTCGCCAGTAAGTCGGGTTCGACGATTGAACCGACGACGATGGCGGCCGAGGCGAAGCGCCGGGTGATCGAAGCCGGCCACACGCAATGGGCATCACGATTCGTGGCGATCACGGACGAAGGCACGGTGCTGCATCGCAGTGCGACGGCCGATGGATACCGCGACGTCTTCGTGAATCCGTCGGACATCGGCGGCCGCTATTCCGCCCTCTCGCTTTTCGGCATGGTGCCGGCCGCGGTGATGGGACTCGACCTCGATCGTCTGCTCGCTGGTGCGCGCACGATGGAGAGCGCCTGCCGGACCACACAGTCTCGTAACAATCCCGGCCTCGCGCTGGGCGCCGTTATGAATGTGGGGTTCGCAAATGCCCGCGACAAGATGACGCTGCTCCTGCCGAAGCGTCTCGAGTCGTTTGGCCTGTGGGTCGAGCAACTCGTCGCCGAAAGTACGGGCAAGCACAACAAGGGGATCGTGCCAATCGCCGGCGAATCGGCCGAGACGTCGCCGCTCGACGCCTCGGGCGCGACGTCCAGCAGCGGCGACGACCGTGTTTTTGTGGTCATCCGTGTCGGTGATGAGGCACCCGCTTCGACCGTCATCGATCGGTCCAAGGCGTCGGGCGTGCCAGCGATCACGATTCAATTGCCCGACGTGTACGCGCTCGGTGGCGAGTTCCTTCGCTGGGAAGTGGCGACGGCGACGGCCGGCCTGCTGATGAACATCAATCCGTTCGACGAGCCGAACGTGAAGCAGGCGAAGGACGCGACGTCATTGCTGCTCAAAGTCTACGAACAGCGCAAGCACCTGCCGCTGCCCGAGCCGCACGCGGAGATCAACGGCGTCCGGCTGACGCTCAGTGAAGCCGCGCAGACGGCGCTCGATGGTGCGCCGGCGACGTCCATCCTGCGAGTGATCGGACACGGCGATTATTTCTGTCTGCTCGCGTTTCTTCCACCCGACGACAGCCGCTTCGATGGACTGCTGAAGGAGTTCCGGACGACGTCGGGCCGACGCGGTCAGTGCGCCACGATGTTCGGCTACGGTCCTCGATATCTCCACTCCACCGGCCAGCTGCACAAAGGCGGCGCGAACAACGGCGTCTTTATCGTCATCGCCGCCGACGCGGATGATGATCTCGCGATACCCGATCATCCGTTTTCGTTTTCAGTACTGGAAACGGCACAGGCGGTCGGCGACTTTCAATCGCTCGATCGCGAGCAGCGGCGTGCCTTGCTGGTAACCATGCCGAAGCGCGATCCGGAGTTGCTGCGGCGTGTGATGAAATCGATCGCCGAAGGGTAAGCCGCGGTCACTCGCGGCGAATGACAACAGCGGTGACGTTGTCGGTCGCACCGTGAGCCAGCGCTTCACGCACAACACTCTCCGCTACCGCCGTGATCGGGTTGCGGCTCGCGAGGAGCTGCCCGAGCTTTTCATCAGACACAGCCCCGTGCACGCCGTCACTGCACAGGAGCATCACATCGCCGACGACGAACGGACACTCTGCGACGCTTGGCTGCAACTCCGGGCGCAGACCGACGACCTTCGTCAGCACGTGCCGCATCGGATGCTGCTCCAGCTCGCGGGCATCGTCTGAGATACCGTTCATCGCTGCCGCGACCCACGAATCATCACGCGTGAGCTGAGTGAGCCGACCGTTGTGCCACAAATACACCCGGCTGTCGCCGGCGTGCGCATAGATCGCTTCGCCGTCGCGCAAATACACCGCGACGACTGTCGTCCCCATGCCTGTGTAGTCGGGCTTCTCACCGGCGACCGTCAGGATGTGATCGTTGGCAAGACGCAGGGCTTCGTCGAGGACGTTGAGGCTGGCAGGTGTACCGTCCGCCAGGAACTCACCAATGGCCTCGACGGCAAGACTCGACGCAACTTCGCCCGCGTTGTGACCACCCATACCGTCGGCCACGACGAAGAGCCCGCGGTTCGCGTCAACGAGGAACGCGTCTTCGTTTGTGGTCCGGCGGCCCGGATGGGTGACGCCATGGGCCGCCAGCGACATGGGCCACGATTATAGCTTCCCTCGGCTTGTATACTTTGTATACTCCTGACCGTGCCGACCCCAGCCCTTCACCCTACCCTTGCCCGCGCGAATGCGGCACTGGAGCGTGGGCGCGGCGCCGACGCGTCCCCTCATCTGATTCCGCTGCTTCGGTCTAGTTCGCTCAATCGCGAGGATGAACTCACGGTTCGAAGCGCGCTGGCCGAAGCCTGGCTACTTCAGGACGATTTGCAGCAAGCAATCACCGCGTTGGGCCGGCCGCCGGACACGCTGCAAGAGCGCATCTCCGATGCACAGCTTTCGACGCTGTGGCGTCTGCATGGCCGTATTGCCCATGCCCGGGGCGAGCAGTCGCGCGCGATCGCGCTGCATTCGCGCGCCTTGAAACATGCTGAACTCGCGCACGATTCGCGCGCGATTGGTCTGGCGCATTACGAGCTCGCGCTCTGTTACAAGCAAGTCGGCGATTCAGGCATCGTTCGCGACCACCTGACCGAGGCCGCATCGGCACTTCACGCCGCCGGCGATCGGCGTCACCTCGCCCTCGTGCATTCGTTGTCCGCGGTTCTCCTCGCGCAGACGGGCCGTGTTAACGAAGCGACGGCAGGTCTGCGGCAGGGTGAACGCCTTGCGATGGCGATTCCCGCCGACGACGTGCTCGCCGGCATCGTCCACAACCAGGCAAACGTCGCACTGATGCGTCATCGACACGATCAGGCGCTCACGCTTGCGGAGCGCAGCGTGGCGCTGCACGAGTCGCTGGGCTCGGGGCATGGTCTCGCTGTCGCGCTCGCGACACTCGGACAGATATACGTGCAGCTTGGCGACCTCGAACGCGCCGAACAGATCCTCACGCGCACGCTCGAAGTCCGCAGTCCGATTCAGTTCCATGAGACAACCGGCGCGGTGTTCGACACGCTCGCTCAGATTCATCTCATGCGCGGATCGTACGAGCGCGCCGGTGACTACCTCCGTCAGGCCAGCGATGCGTATGGTGCGTATGGCACGCAGACGATGCGCTGGTACGAGTGGTCGCTCAAGGTCCTCGGCGTCAAACTCGCAATCAGACGACGTGCGTACGACGAAGCCGTCGCAATGGCCGATGCATTGGCGCAGGCACCTGGTGTGCCGCCGGCCGATGCCATTCAGGCCGACCTCGCCGCCTGCGAAGCAATGGTTGCCGCCGGGCGCATCGACGATGCACAGGATCGGCTCGAGACGTGCGAGTCGCGGCTCGATCCGAAGACGACGCCAGCGAACTGGGGCGAGTTCCTGCGGATTCGCGGTCTCATTCGCGAGCAAGCCGGACGTCCGCAGCTTGCGCATCACGACTTCGCGCAGAGCGCCAACATCTTCGAATTGCTTGGCGAGCGCTATCAAGCGGCGCTGAGCCAGCTGGCACTTGGCCGGATTGCCGCCGCTGGAGGATCGCGATCGGCAGCTGAACGCAACCTCGATTCGGCGACGATGGTGTTCAAGATGCTCGGCGCCGAGCGTGACCTCGATGAAGCCGGGACCGCACGAGAACTGCTATCGCGAACGTCGGCGGCGTCCCCGCCGATCTTTGCCGCCGACGCCGAAGAGGGCATCGTCAGGAGATTGGTGGATGCCGCAATCTTTCCTGAGTTGCTGTCGCGCGAGACGGCGACTGCGATCATCGAAGCCACGGATGCTGATGCGGTTGTGATCTTCGTCGAGTCACCCACCGATCTGCGCGTTGTTGCCCGCGCGGGATGCGATAGCTCAGTGGCGAACACGCTGGCGCGTGCCGCGCATCAAGGCACTCGCGAGTATGGGAATGGGATGCTGCTCGTCGAACCGCTCGGAAAAGAGCACGATGGTCCACGCCGCTGCGTGATCGCGGCGCCAGAACAATTGGCCGATGCCGAGATGCGCCGGTTCCGTATGTTTGCCCACATCGCTCGCCAGGGTTTCGAGTTGTGCGGCCTGCGCGACCGTCCCGGTCAACCGATCGAGATGACCAACGAGCGACCGCTCGAGCCGCTGATTCCCGGTTTCATCTGCGCCAGTGCGGCGATGACGCGTCTCAGCGATCAGATTCAACGCCTGCAGGGACACAAGCTCACGGTGCTGATCACTGGAGAAAGCGGCACCGGCAAGGACCTGGTCGCGCGCGCGATTCACGGCGGCTCACCGCGCCGCGCGTCGATGTTCCTGCCCTTCAACTGCACGACGACGACGCGCGAGCTCGCCGATAGTCAGCTGTTCGGTCACCGGCGCGGCAGTTTCACCGGCGCGGTCAGCGATCAACAGGGACTGATTCGATCGGCGACGGGTGGCACACTCTTCCTTGACGAAATCGGCGACCTGCCGCTCGATATCCAACCGAAGCTGCTGCGATTTCTCGAACAGGGCGAAATCATGCCGGTCGGCGAGACGCGCCCGCAGGCAGTCGAGGTGCGCGTGCTCGCCGCAACCAATGCCGATCTCGAGCAGCGCGTCACCGACGGACAGTTCCGAGAAGATCTCTACTACCGTCTCAGTGTGATTCGGGTGCACGTTCCGCCGCTGCGCGAACGGCGGGAGGAGATTCCGCACTTGAGCACATACTTCCTGCGCGATGCGTGCGAGCGGCTCGGCAAGTCCGACGTCCACCTGAGTTCGCCGACGCTCGATTTATTCGCGAGGTACTGGTGGCCCGGCAACGTGCGTCAGCTACGAAACGAGATCCAGCGCGCGGTGGCCATGAGCCCGTCCGGCGGTTCGGTCGATCCTGAACACCTGTCCGCCGATCTGACGGCGCCAGCACCGAGTGTGGCGCGGGAACTGACATCCACCGGTCCGGCGCGCGTCCTGCAGCCGGGTAACCTCGCGACAGCGGTCGAAGAGATCGAACGCGGCATGATCTCGACCACCCTCGAGCGCACCCGCGGAAACATCTCAGAAACCGCTCGTGTCCTCGGCCTCACCCGTCGCGGGCTGTATCTGAAGATGCGGCGGCTCGGTTTGGACGCCGTCGCGGCGGATATCTAGTAACCAGGTATCCAGTCGTATTGGATACCAAGTAAGCAAATTGCACAGAATTGATATCGAGCCGTTTTGCCGTTAACTGTTGATTCAACAGTCTTTACTCGTGGACCATCCCGAATCGATCACTTTCTGCGCACCGGGCCCGCGCATTGATTATCCCTTTGGTATCTCACTCCAAAGGACCAGGGGGCCCATCGTGATCAACACGGTTGTTACACGCCAAAGCTCATCCGAAAGCCGCCACTCCCGGATTGGCAACCGGCGCAAGGTCAGTGTTCCCGCCCGGCTGACATGGCGCGATGCCAGCGGCACGCTGCGCTTCGTGTCAGTGGTGATGCGGGATGTCAGCGACGTCGATGCATTCGTGGAGTGCCAGGTGCCGGCGTCGATCCCCCTGTATCGGCTGGTCCATTTCCAGGTGGAGCGGCCGTCCCGAGATGGACAGGAACTGCCGGCGGCGCTGAGGGACGGCAAGGTCCTGTCGGCGATTTATCGCGTCGGCCCTTACAAGGCCTCAACCGGAACGCCGAGCGGCTACGCATTGCGGCTGTTGGTCGAGCAGACGCAGCTCGCCGGCCGTCGCGAGCGGCACGCTCTGGCAGTCGCAAACTGAAAAATGCCCAATGGTCAATGCCGAATGCTCAACTCGCTTTCCTACGCGATTAGACATTGGGCATTGTGCATTGAGCATTGATTTTCAGTGTCCGAGGCGCTTGCGCCAGTAACGCGCCAGTCCGAACCACAGATACTTGAATCCGGCGGCGACGATGTAGGCATCGACTTGCGCGTCGGTCATCTTTTTCCGCAGCTGCTGCCGCAGCCACTCGGCAAAACGCTCGCTCTTCTCTTCGTCGCTCCCCGGGTCATTGAGCGATTCGCGCACCGCGGCAGCGGTTGTCGCGAGGTTGTCGAACAACTCGGCCAGATGCGGCCGGACACGCATCACCGGCCCGAAGTGAGTCAGAAACAGCGTGGACGGTGACCACTCCAGAATCCGGTCGGCACTGGTGCGCCACGACTCGAGATCGATGTCTGGGGGTGGCGTCGGTGGCAGCACATACCCTTCCGATACGCAGACACCGGCGACGTCGCCGACAAAAGCGACACCTGATGATGCATCGAAGTAGCTGACGTGATGCGAGGCATGGCCCGGTGTGTAGGCGACATCGAAAGTCCGGCCGCCGGCCTCGATCCGCTCCCCTCCCGACAACGAGATGATCTTCGTCGGCTGTACCGGGGCGAACTCGCCCCATAGTCGATCCATGTCGCTGCCATACAGCCGCGTCGCGCTGTCGAGCAACCGCGACGGATCGATCAGGTGCTTTGCACCGCGCTCGTGCACGAGCACGGTGATATGCGGATGCTCGCGCACGATTGTCCCCGTGGCACCCGCGTGGTCGAGGTGAATGTGCGTCAGCATCAGGTGGCGCACGTCGTCCCAGCGGATGCCGTTCGCCTGCAGACCCTGCTCGAGAATGTCCAGGGATGTCGTCGGACCCGGGTCAACGATGGCGGCGCCGCCTGGGCCCTGCACGATCGCCGAGGCGATGACGTTGGATCGACCGAGAAACTGCAGGTCGATCCACGAAAGACCATGGCTCAATGTGTTCACGGGATCTATGCTCGCCGGATCGAAGCATTATACTGAGCGATTCATGGTATTCCTTTCGTGAACTCCCGAGCGGCCTAATCATGGCTCAGGCCGATCCAGTACATGTGCTGACGACGGTGGCGCGCCTCGTCGCGGAGGCCGGCAGCCTTCGCGATATCCTGCTGCGTCTCGCGGTTACGCTGCGGCCCTCGATCCCCTTCGAGCGCTTGCACGTGCTGCGGCTCGATCGCGCGGAGTCGTTCGTCCTGTACGTTGTCCACGAGACCGGGGCGCTGGAGATCCGCGAGCACCGCGTGGGTGATCCGGCGACATCGCTCGAAACCGCGGATCCTGACGCGAGCTCACGGATTCTCTGCACGGTGCGTCAGGGAACGCGCGTTCACGGCGCCGTCTGGCTGACCTCGAGTGTGGAAGATGCGTTCGATCCGTCGCATCAGTCGCTGATGGACAGCGTCGTGGATGTCCTCGGCCTGGCGTTCGAACACAACGCCATCATGGACCGCGAGACCCTCCGCCGCGAGCGCATCGACAGCCTGCGAGGCCTGCTCCATACGATGGCCGGCGCGCTCGACATCCGTCATGTCTTCAACGAGGTGTCGGACGTCGTCCGCGGCGGACTGCCCCACGATATCCTGGTGATCACCGCCTGGGGCAAAGACGGCGCGTCGTTCCGCCTTTACGCCGTGGCGGGGATCGAGACCGACGCGGAACTGCTCGAGCCGCAGGTGCTCACCGGTGACGATCGCACTGCGCTCAATCGCGATGCATACGTCATCCACGACGCTGACGCCGAGGTCGCGCCCGACAGCATTCGCGGCCGCATCTTCCGGCGCTTCGGTGTCCGATCCGCGCTCCGTGTACCGATGCCGCTCGGGGCTGAGGTGTTCGGCTCGCTCTTCTTCCTGTCACGTGCCACCGATTCCTTCAGCGAAGATGACGTGGACTTTGCGCGACGCGTCGCGGATCACCTTGCGCTCGCGCTCTCACATGAGCGGCTGGCGGAGGCCGCACGGAGCCAGGCCGAGTCGCGCGAAATGGCCGCCCGTCTCGAAGCGCAGGTCGCCACGTTGACCCGCGAGCTCCAAACGCGCACCGGACAACGTCGCGTCGTCGGGCAATCAAAGCAGTGGAAGGACGTGCTCGCGCACGCCGCGCGCGTCGCGCACACCGAGACGACCGTCTTGCTCACCGGCGAGTCAGGCACTGGCAAGGAAGTCGTCGCACGATTCATCCATCACGCCTCGCGCCGCAGTCTCGGTCCGTTCGTCGCCATCAACTGTGCGGCGCTTCCCGATCAGCTGCTCGAGTCCGAGCTGTTCGGTCACGAACGCGGCGCATTCACTGGTGCGGTGTCAACCAAGCCGGGACGCATCGAACAAGCCGCCAACGGCGTGCTGTTTCTTGATGAAGTCGGCGAAATGGCGCCGACGGTCCAGGCCAAGCTACTCCGCGTCCTCGAGGAACGTGAGTTCATGCGTCTCGGCAGCACGCGCGTGATCCACGCCGACATCCGCGTGATCGCCGCGACCAACCGCGACCTGCATGCGGCCATGCAGCGGGGTGAATTTCGCGAGGACCTCTATTACCGGCTCGGTGTGTTCGAGATCGCACTGCCTCCCTTGCGCGAGCGAACCGACGACGTGTTGGAGCTGGCCGATGCGTTTCTCGCGGAGATCGGCGAAACCGTCGGCCGCCCGGCCGCCGGCATCTCGCGCGAGGCACGTGAGCACTTGCTTGCCTACGCATGGCCGGGCAACGTCCGAGAGCTGCGTAACGCGATCGAACGCGCGGTGATCCTCGCGGATGGCGGTTTCATTCGCAGCGAGCATCTGCCCGTTACGGCGCCAAGGCCGAGCCTGGTCAAGAGTGACGACGCACCATCGGGCCCGCTGCCGGCGGGCGGCGTCAACCTCGAAGCGATCGAACGATCGCTGGTGGTGCGCGCGCTCACGCAAGCCCGCCACAACAAGACCCGGGCGGCGAAGCTGCTCGGCCTCACACGTGCTCAGCTGTACTCGCGCATCGAGAAGTACGGCCTGGCGGAGTCCGAACTTTCCTGACCGTGTTTTCACCACGCGCGCGCCACCTCGCCTTCATCGTCGCCGGTCTCGTCACCTTCATCGTCCTCGCGGGTGTCACCTATCAAAGCGTTACGACGGCGCTCGAACGACGGAAGTTTCCCTATCCCGGACGGTTGATCGAAGTGGGCGATCATCAACTGCATGTCCATTGCGTGGGCAAGGGCACGCCGACTGTGGTTCTCGAAGCGCCGGCAGCGGGTATGTCCATGGGATGGGCGTGGGTGCAGGACGACATGGCGAAGACGACACGAGTGTGCAGTTACGACCGCGCCGGCCTCGGGTGGAGTGAAGCAGGAGACGGCGGATATCGCGCGTCCCGGGTGCCCGACGAACTCCACACGCTCCTCGAGGGCGCCGGTGAGCGCGGACCATTCGTCATCGTTGGCCACGAGCTCGGAGCGTCGTTCGCCCGCATGTATGCGAGCCGGTTTCGAGATCAAACTGCCGCGCTCGTGCTCGTCGATGATCCTTCTGACTCGACGGAGTCAGCGCCGCATCGTGTGCCCCGTTTGGTACGAGCCTGGCCGTGGCTGGCACGCATCGGTGTGCTGCGCGCGACGCGGGCGCTGTCTCGGCATGCGTCGGGATTTCCTTGTGAATCAGGCGGCGCGACTCGCGCATTCCTGAACCGGCCGGATCATCTGGCGCGTGGCGCGCTCGAGATCAGGCGATTGCGAGAGACCGCTCGAGGCGCGGCGTCCGAGCCGCTTGATCCTGCCCTGCCTGTGACGGAGGTTTCGGTGAACGAAGGAGAGCCGCCGGCACTGCTAGACTCTGCCGATCGCGCCCGTGAGGTCACGCGCGCGATCGAACAGGCCGTGAAGCGAGCGCGCCGGTCGGGATCTGCGGCCGCTCCGCCCTAGGCCTTCACACGTACCGTGAGCGGCGCGGTCAATCGCGTCGTCACGTCTGCGCCGGGACCGCGGCGAACCTCGTCGCCACGTGTGGCGAGCACTGCGCCCGTTCCGGCGCCACCGCCAATCGCGGCACCTTTGGCAGCGCCGCTTCCGCCGCCGAGGATCGCACCGAGCGCCGCACCTGCACCAGCACCAATGGCGATCTTGGTCGCGTCCTTCTTCTTCGTGGCTTCTGCCTCGTGCGCAATCGGCGCGGTATTGATGTCGTAGCGCTCCGAGTCATGACGCAGGCTGCTGAAGCGGTAGGCGACGCGTGCGCGGCCCTTCACACGCCCCGATCTGGCGACGTCGGTCACCGTGCCCACGAGCTCGGTTCCGGCTGGCAGCACTGTGTGCCCATCAACGACGACGGCCTGTCGCAGCGCGGCGCGAACGGTGTCCTCGACCTTGCTGGTGTCGGACGCGACGGACGATTTCAGGTCCAGCCGCAACGTGGTTCCAGCCGGAAGCGTGACTTCCTTGTAGACCGGTTCAGGCGGAGCCTTCTTCTCCCGGAGGGCGTCGGGTTCGGCTGTCGTGTCGGCGCCCGGCGTCGCGGGCTCAGTGCTGCTTCCCGACCCGCCACAGGCGGCGCAAAGACATGCCAGTGCTACCGCGCTCAACCACTTTCGCATCGTTCCTCCTCAGGATTGTGGTTCCCGGGATCAAATCTGTTAGCCGATGGCCTCCATGAGGCCTCAAACCGTTGAGCTATGCCAAATCGTTGCCGTTCGGCCCGAGCCGGGTCCATCCCGACTCATCCCGCAATCCGTCCCGGTTCGAATTCTTCTGATAACGTGGAGTTATGACAGGAGTGTCAAAACTGCTGGCCTTTTTGCTGATGCTGGCTGCACCGGCGGCGGCCCAGCGGCTTCCCGGAACCGTCGTTCCCGAGCACTACACGCTCGCATTTGAGCCCGACCTCGCCAAAGAAACCTTCCGCGGTCGCGAATCGATCCGCGTCACCCTGACCGAACCGGGAACGAGCATCACGCTGCATGCCGCAGAGATCACCTTCGGCGAAGTCACGATCACGTCTGGTGGCCGCACGCAGATTGCCAAGGTCACGACGAATGCAAAGAACGAGACCGCGACGTTCACGGTGCCCGAGCGCCTCGGTGAAGGCCAGGCGACGATTCAAATCAGCTACACCGGCGTACTCAACGATCAGCTCCGCGGGTTCTACATCAGCAAGGCGAACGGGCGGAAGTATGCGGTCAGTCAGATGGAGGCGACCGATGCGCGTCGCGCCTTTCCATCCTTCGACGAGCCAATCTACAAGGCGACCTACGACATCTCGATGACCGTCCCAGTGGGCGACACCGCGATTTCCAACGGCAAGATCACCAACGATACGCCCGGCGCGCAGCCTGGCACGCACACACTGACGTTTGCACGCACCCCGCGAATGTCGTCGTATCTCGTCGCGCTGGTCGTCGGCGATTTCGCGTGTCGCGAAGGCGCATCCGAGGGTGTGCCCATCCGCATCTGCTCCACCCCTGACAAGCGCGAGCTCACCGGCTTCGCACTCGAAGCGGCGGCGCAGCAGTTGAAGTTCTACAACGACTACTTCGGCATCAAGTATCCGTTCGGCAAGCTCGACATCATCGGCGTCCCAGACTTCTCCGCCGGCGCGATGGAAAACATTGGAGCGATCACATTCCGCGAGCGGCTGCTGCTGATCGATCCGGCGACAGCGTCAATCGGCGCGCGCAAGCGTGTCGCCAGCGTCATCTCCCACGAAATCGCCCACCAGTGGTTTGGCGATCTGGTGACGATGAAGTGGTGGGATGACATCTGGCTGAATGAAGGCTTCGCGACGTGGATGGCCAACAAGCCATTAGCGGCGTGGAAGCCGGATTGGCACGTTGACCTCGACGATGCGGCGGATACGCAGGGCGCGCTCGGGATCGACGCGATGAAGTCCACGCGCGCGATTCGCATGAAGGTGGAGACGCCCGAGGAAATCAACGAAGTCTTCGACGGAATCGCCTACGAGAAGACGGCAGCGGTCCTGCGGATGATCGAGAAGTACGTCGGCCCCGACGCGTTTCGCAAGGGTGTCGCCTCGTATCTCAAGAAATACTCCTACAGCAACGCCGCGGGCGAGGATTTCTGGAACGAGGTGGCCCGCGTAACCGGCAAGCCAGTCGATCGGATCATGCGCAGCTTTGTCGATCAGGTCGGCGCACCGGTCCTGTCGGTTCGCAGCTCGTGCGCACAGAACACGAGCAACATCGACGTCAAGATCGCACGTTTCATCGACACACCAGGCTCGACACCGTCTCCGCAGACATGGACACTGCCGGTGGCCGTGAAAGGCTCCAACGGCCAGACCAAGTACGAGCTGATCGATCGGGCCGAGGGGAGCTTCAAGATCGAGGGGTGTGGCGCAACGTTCGCCAACGCCGACAGCCGCGGCTACTACTTGACCGACTACACCGCCGACACCGTCGGCCAGTTCGCGAAGACCCCTTCGCGCCTGACCGCGACTGAGCGCATCAGCCTGCTCGGTGACGAATGGCGGATGGTCCGCGCCGGCCGGCACGACATCGACCTCTATCTCGATCTCGCGGCGGCGATGGCGGGCGACGATACGCCAGTGATCGCCGAAACGATTGCGGAGCGACTGGAAAGCATCAGCGATGACATCGCAGATGCCACTGAGCGCGCACGCTACCAGGCGTGGATTCGAACGCATTTCGGTCCCGTGCTGACCGGGCTCGGACTGCCCGGGCCGGCAACTGACGGCGACGATCGGCAGTATCGACGCGGCATCCTGCTTCACCTGGTGGGTGTGGTTGGCAATGACCCATCGGTTCAGGCGACGGCTCGCGAACTGGCGTTGCGCTATATCGCCGATCCGAACTCCGTTCCATCGACGCTCGTGCCCAAGGTGCTACAGGTGGCAGCCGTGGACGGTGATGCTGCCTTGTATCAGCGGTATCTCGATCAAATGAAGACCGCCAGTGCACAGCCCGAACGCTATTACCGTTATTTCAACGCGCTGTCCTGGTTCTCTGACCCGGCACTCGTCAAGCGGACCCTCGAATTCGCGCTGTCGCCAGACGTTCGTTCGCAGGATGCGAGCACGGTGCTCGGATCGCTGCTGGCGCATCCGTGGTCGAGCGATCAGGCGTGGGAATTCACGAAGAACCGCTGGCCGCTACTGGTCAAGACGCTGAACATGTTCCAGGCCATTCCCAGTCTCGTCGGATCGTTCGGCTCCTTCTGTTCGGTGTCGCGCTCGAGTGACGTGAAGGAGTTTCTGGCAAAGAACTCGGTGCCCTCGGCGGCGCGGGCGGCACAGCAGGCCATCGAGCAGATTGATAGCTGCGTTGCGCTCGACATGCGGCAGTCGAAGCCCTTCGCCGCATGGCTCGCGACGGTGTCCTGACGACCAACCTATTGAGGGAATGTCGTAGGCGGCGTGTCCTGATAACCGTGACCGTCGAGCGATTCGAGGAACGCGACGATCGCATCGACGTCTTCACCCTTTAGACCCAGCGGCTTGATCCGGCCCTTCGTCAGATACGGGTTCGCGATGCCGCCTTTGTTGTACAACTCGACGACTTCCCGAAGCGTCGCAATCGATCCGTCGTGCATGTACGGCGCGTGCTTGCTGACGTCGCGCAGCACCGGCGTCTTGAACGCTCCGCGATCCTCGGGCTTCTTCGTGACCGCGAAACGCCCTTCGTCCTTGAATGTCTTCGTCTTGGGATCCCACCCGACACCGGTGTTGTGAAAGAGGCTGTCGCTGAAGCTGCTGCCGGTGTGGCACTGCACGCAGCCGGCGGTATCGAAGAACAGATCATGGCCGCGTTTGGCAGCCGCCGACACCGCATCCTGCTCGTGATTGAACCGCCAACGGTCGTACGGCGAGTTGCCGCTGACGCGGGTGCGCTCGTAGTCGGCGATCGCCTGCGCGACACGCTCCTTGGTGATTTCCTCGGTGCCGAAGGCTTCCTTGAAATACGGTTTGTAGCCCTGCACGCGCGAGAGCGTGGCAATCATGCCGTCGTGAGTGTTGCCCATCTCGATCGGGTTGGCGATCGGACCGAGCGCCTGGTCTTCGAGCGACTTCGCGCGGCCGTCCCAGAAGAAGACCGGGGCGAGCGTCACTGCCTTGTTGATGAAGGTCGGCGCCTTGCGGCCACCCTTCTGTCCCTTGATGCCCGTTGAGACCGGCGTCGCCTCCGAGAAGGCGAACTCGGGCTTGTGGCAACTGGCGCAGGCGACCGTGTTATCGGCGGAAAGACGGGTGTCGTAAAACAGCCAGCGGCCCAGTCGCACGCTGGCCGGGGACGGCGGCTTCGCGTCCTCGAAGAACACTTCCATGCCGAGCGGTGGCGGTGCTGGCGGCTTGATCGGGTTCTCACGCTCCCAGGCCGGAACCGCGGCTTTTTCCGCAGGGGTCGTTGACCCGCACGCCGTCGCGGCCGTTGCGAGCACGACCGTTGCCACACACCGATACCAACTGCTCTTGCTCACTGTGCCTTTAAACCTGTTGCTGTAGTGTCCGCTTCAGGCGGATCTTCACGTAGTCCCGATTGTACAATGCGCGTCGTGTCCACACCGTTTCGCGCGATTCTTCTCATCAGTCTTGCCGTGACCGCCTCTATCGTCACGAGCACGGCTCAGTCGAGCGGCAATGCCGGCCGGGCACTCGTCGACCGAGCGGCCGAGGCGCTTGGCGGTCGTGATCGTATCCTCGCGCTCAAGACGTTGACGATAGAGGGCTACGGCCAGCTCGCCTATCAAAACGGCGGCGGCAACATCACCTCGTCGATCGACGCACCGCAGAAATGGATCAGCGTCAGCGAATACGTACGCACCATCGATCTCGAGCACCTGCGGACGCGCGTGCGTCAGCGGCAGGCGAATGAGTTCGTCTTCGCCGCCGCGCAGAACATGAAAGGCGTCGTGTCCACGCAGTCACTCGATGGTGACGTTGCGTTCAACCTCAACGCCGCCGGTGCCGCGACGCGCGCCGCAGCGGCCGCAGCACGCGCACGGCGCATGGAACTGTTCGCCCATCCTGTGGTGCTTGTGCGCGTGGCACTCGATCCGAAGTCAACGTTGTCGAATGTGCGCAAGTCGGTCGGTCTGGAACTCGTCGACGTGACGACCTCGTTTGGTGACGCACTGACGCTGGCCATTCATCCGTCCTCGTCGCTCCCAGCGGCGGTGAGCTGGGTTGGCCCGGACGGCAACCTTGGCGACGTCACATATCGCGCGGCGTTCACCGGCTATCAACCGGTGGGCGGGATTCAGATGCCGGCCGGGATCAATACGACCATAGACTTTCGCTCGATCGTCCAGCAGAAGCTCTATGTCGACCGCCAGGCGATCGATGCACCGGTCGGCGATCTCGCGGCGCCCGCAGCCGTTCGAAACGCGCCGGCGCCCGTAGCCCCGTCGCCGACCATCGAAGCCACGTCGATCGCCAAAGGCATCTGGTTTCTGCGTGGCGCCGGCAACTCGGTGTTGTTCGAATTTGACGACCACCTCACGCTGTTCGAGGTCTACGCGAGCGAGGCCAACGCCAAGGCGGTCATCGACAAGGCTCGATCGCTGGTGCCGAGCAAGCCGCTCACCGAAGCGATCATCTCGCACCATCACTTCGATCACACGGGCGGCCTGCGCGCGGCCGTCGCCGAAGGCCTGACCCTCGTGATGCAGCGCGGCAACGAGGTGCTGGTTCGCGAGGTGACGTCCCGTCCGGCGAAGCTGTTTCCAGATGCGCTCGGCCGGTCACCGAAACCGCTGACATTCCGCGCCGTGGATGACCATCTGAAAATGGCTGACAAGTCGATGGACATCGACGTCTATCGGGTCGTCGCGAACACCCACATGGCCGACGGCCTGATGGTCTACGTTCCCCGAGACCGATTCCTCGTCCAGGGCGATCTCTTCGACGTCAGCTGGGAGGTCTACTGGTGGGGCAGCAGCTACATGGACAACGTGAGGTTCCGCAACCTGCAAGTGGACCGCGACGTGCCTGTCCATGGACGGATTCTCCCGATCGCCGAGGTGCAGCAGGCGATCGCGAAACAGATCGCCAACGCGCAGGCGCTGTGTGCATCGGTTGACGCCGCGGGACTGTCGATGCGGGGATGTCCGGTAAAGACGACGGTGGATCGGTAGTAGTCGGCTGGCCGGTCCAGAAGGACCGGCCCTACTTCTTCTTACCGCCGTTCTCTTCGAGCCAGGTCGCGATCTGCTCGCGCGACCACTCGTGATGATCGTTGAGGTGGACGATCAGCGCCGACAATAACAGGCGCTTCTTGCAGCCCTCGATTGGACAACTGCGAATGGTGCCCTCGAGACAGTCGAAGAACGCGGTCAGATCCCTGGTCGGGCGCTTGCCGTCCATGTCAGCGGCGAGTCGATACATTCCCTCGTATGCCGCGCCCAGCGCGCACGACGCCCGTCGTCCGACGAAGTAGTCGCCGAAGGCCTGTTCCGGCCGCCGTGCCGCGCCGGCCCGGATCGCAGAGGCGAGTTCCTTCGTGCCGTGATGTTCGTCTGCCATGGAGGTCTGCTCCATCAATCTCAATCCATATGCCAGCAAAACACGCACGAAATTCCGAACGAATTTATTGCTCGGAAGCCCATCGGTGTCCGGCGATGGGATTTTTGAGTCCGCCTTCGGACGACCAACCACTCACCACCCACCACTAACCACTAACCACTAACCACTGACCACTGACCACTAAAACCAGCCCAACCACAGGAGTGTCAGCGCCCGTCGCGCACCGTAATGCGAGTCGAGCCGCTGCGGCTCGGAGCGACACCGCCAATCCTCACTTTTCCTCAGTGCTTTGCAAAATGCTCTCTCACGGGCGCTCGGGAATGTCTTTTGCCCACGACGTCACCGCACATCATCATGACGTTCGCAGGACTCGGCCACGATCTCGCCATCGACCTCGGCACAGCCAACACCTGCGTGTTCGCGCTGGGCAAGGGAGTCATCATCAGCGAGCCGTCGCTCATCGCATTCAACACTTCCACCGGCGCGGTGGAAGCGGTCGGTGAGCACGCCCGCGGGATGCTCGGCCGGACGCCGGATCGCCTGCGCCCGGTGAGGCCGATTCGCGACGGCGTCATCGCCGACTTCGACGCCACCGAGAAGATGCTGTCCTACTTCATCAAGAAGACAAACGAGCAGGTTGGTGGATGGACGCGCCCGCGGGTCGTCTTTGGCGTACCGTCGCAGATCACACCCGTCGAACGGCGCGCGGTCAAGGAGAGTGCGTATCGCGCCAAGGTCAGCGAGGTGTATCTGGTGGACGAGCCGATGGCCGCCGCACTCGGCGCCGGCCTGCCGATCACCGAGCCCGCCGGCAGCATGATCATCGATATCGGCGGCGGCACCACGGACATCGCCGTCATCTCACTCTCTGGCGTCGTGATCAGCAAATCGGTGCGAGTGGCCGGTGATGCGTTCGACGAATCCATCATCCAGCACCTCAAACGGCGACACGAGGTCTTGATCGGCGAGCGCACCGCTGAAGACATCAAGCTGCAGATCGGCTCCGCCACCAAGTTGGACAAGCCGTTGACGATGGAAGTGAAGGGCCGGCATATCGGGAGGGGCGTGCCGGTGAAAGTGACCGTGTGCGACACCGAAATCCGCGAGGCGCTTGGCGAACCGCTGAAGACGATCATCAACGCCGTCCGCGAGACACTCGACCAGATCCCGCCGGAGCTCTCCGCCGACATCTTCGATCGCGGTGTGGCGCTGTGCGGCGGCACCGTGCTACTGCGCAATCTCGATCGGCGCCTGCGGCAGGAAACGCAGCTGCCCGTGAAGGTCGTCGATCAGCCCCTGTCAGCGGTTGTCGTCGGCGCGGGCAAGATGCTGGAAGACAAGAAACTGCTCAAGCGCCTCGCCGCCTGATCCGCGACCTACCGAAACCAACCGGGTGCGTTTGATAGGGACTACTTCCGGCGAGGCAGTACAGCGCGCACTCGTACAACGAACACAGTGTGCCTCCTAAAATGTACTGACACGTGCGTGAATACGATCTGATTTCCGATTGGTACAGCCGCGATCGCAGCGGCGCTATCGGTGTCCGGGAAGCGCTCTCGATCGTAGCATCGCTCGGGCGCGGTTCGCGCATCCTCGATCTCGGGTGCGGCAACGGCTGGCCCCTCACTGACGCGCTCGTCAACGCGGGCTACCGCCTCGTCGGCCTCGACAGCTCACGCGGCATGCTGAATCGATTCCGTGTGAACCTGCCGAACACGCCGGCTGTTCGCGCCGACTCGCGTGCGTGTCCGTTTCTCGATGGCGTCTTCGATGCGGCCGTCTCCTGGGGCCTGCTGTTTCATCTCGAGCCGCGCGATCAGGCAAGGACGTTCGCGGCTGTGTCCCGCGTCCTCAAACCGGGCGCACCGTTTCTCTTTACCGCCGCTGAAATTCCTGACGTGCCGGCCGACGATCCGGGTATTACGGGAACGATGAACGGTGTCACCTTCCGGTACTATGCCGTCGGCGACTATCGGACGCTGATCGCTGAATACGGCTTCGAGCTCGAGAACGTCTACGATGATCCCGGCGTGAGCACCTGCTACTTTTCACGAAAGCGCGCTGCCGCTGAGTGCTGATTTACCGCGGCTCGATGTCGTAGGCGGTGATCCGCCAGTCGCCGTTCTCCTTGCGCCACAGCTCGCGGAGGACAGCTGCCTCGCCGCTGCGAGTCTTGAAACGCACGTTCATCCCAAAGCCTTCCCCATATTCGAGTGGCAACGGATCGGGAACGTTGCTGCCCCGGGCGCGGCCAGCACACTCAGACGCATCAGCGATGGCGCTCGGAATGCTGTCAGGGTGAACACGCGCGCGAATGCTGATTTAGGGTGACTTTGCCGTGAAATGAACGTAGCTTTGCGTCACCTTTCCTGAGACCCTCATCACTGGCCGACTCGCCAGCTCTGTTCGCCTCATCAAAGCTGGAAACGCATTTGAGCCGCGTCTTACGGTCGCCGACTTCCTCAGCTCGATCTCACGAGGGTACGCATGGTTCATAGACGGTATACCGGTTGGATGCCAGTTTTCGTCCTGGCCAATCTCACGATCGTGCGCCCTCCACTGTGCGTAGCTGCAGATCTCGACGTGGCGTTCGGCACCGGCGGAAAAGTCATTACAGACGTGTCAGGCCGCTATGACGAGGCGCGCGCGTTGGTGATCGAGCCGGATGGGCAACTGGTTGTCGTGGGTGTTGCCGGCACTGGTATCGACCGAGACTTCGCAGTGGCTCGCTACAACACGAACGGCACACTCGACCGCACGTTTGGAATTAACGGAACGACCATTACCGACTTTTCGGGCGGCAGTGACGCGGCATGGGCGGTTGCACTGCAGCTCGATGGAAAGGTCATCGTTGCTGGAGAGTCTGACGGCGACTTTGCACTGGCGCGATATAACGCGGATGGCACGCTCGACTCGTCCTTCGGTGTAAGCGGCACAATCACGACCGATTTCGGTGGAGATGATCGAGCGAATGCGCTGACACTTCAGCGAGACGGAAAGGTTGTCGTTGCGGGATTCGCGGCGCGCCTGGACTTCGCCTTGGCCCGGTACCGCGCCGACGGCACCCTTGATCCGACGTTCGGGACGGCGGGACTGCTCACGACAGACTTTTCTGGAAATAGCGATACGGCGTACGCGGTCAGCATCCAGGTTGATGAAAAAATCATCGTGGCCGGAGCGACGGGAAACTATCCTTCCGCCCAATTCGCGTTGACTCGCCACAACGCGGACGGCTCGTTAGATGCGGACTTCGGCACCGGCGGTCTGGTAACGATCCGTGTCGGGCGCGATGCACGAGCGCACGCTCTATGGATTCAGCCTGACGGAAAGCTCGTGGCCGGTGGCTTTGTCAACAATGGTTCCAGTAACGATGCGGCGCTGGCTCGGCTCAACGCCGATGGCATCGTGGACATGTCGTTCGGTGCGGGCGGTCGAGTGCTGACCGATTTTGGTGGGCGTAACTTTGGGAATTCATTAGCGCTTCAGTCAGATGGAAAGATCGTTGCGGCAGGGGCTGATGATTTTCCTCCGTACTACGACTTCGCGATTGCGAAATACGAGGCCGACGGAAGGATAGATGCCACCTTCAATCGTGAAGGAACAATCCTCACGGAGTTCGGGGGCAATAGCTGGATAAATGCCGTGGCCATTCAAGCGGATGGAAAGATTGTTGCGGCGGGATACGCTCGTTCATCTTCCGGTGCCGATTTCGCGCTCGTGCGGTATGACATCAGCGACTGACGCGAGCGATTGTCGAGGAATTGCTGCGCCCAGCTTTACATTTTAAAGCTCTTTGCATATCATGTTTCCTTGGAGGTCGTCATACACCGTTTCATGCTTCTGCTCGGGCTCGGAGCCGCGCTGCTCACGGCGGGCGCCTGCGCTCAGGGTCCCGACACTTCGCTGACCCAGGCCGCCGCCCGCAATGACGTCGCCGCCCTTCGACAACTTCTCGAGGCCGGCCATAAAGCCGATGAGGGTGGCGACCCGTGGACGGCGTTAATCTGGGCTTCACGCTCGGGATCGATCGAAGCGATCAACCTCCTCCTCGATTCCGGCGCCGACGTGAACCTGCCGGGATCCACGGGCGACAACTGGGACGCGACGCCGCTGCAACATGCGATTCTCCAGCGGCAGCCCGCGGCCGTCCGGCTTCTTCTTGATCGCGGTGCCGACCTGAACCCCGGGGCCGGCCCGGGAAGCGTGAAGCCGCTGCTGCTGGCGGCCGGCGATACGGATCCCGCCATCCTCAAATTGCTGCTCGCCCATGGAGCAGACCCCACCATCGAGGACGAAAACGGAGCCACGCCGTTGTCTCGTGCGGTCTCCGCCGGCACATTCAAAGGACCCGACCGTCCGATGTTTGGCGGCTGCCGCGTCGAAACGGTGCGCGCGCTCATCGCGCACGATCCGAAGCTTCGTTTGACGCGCAACGCTGCCGGCAACGACGCGATCTGGTGGGCGCGCTTACAGCGATGTGAGGACGTGCTGAGATTGATTGGCGAGTAGCCGACTGCGAATCAGTCGGTGCCTCGTCGGTTTGAGCCTCGCTGCGTTCCATCTTGGCGAGGGCAAGCTCCGCGCGCACTGTGCCATTGCTGGACGACGAACGCCTCGTCAGTCAGATCCATATTCCTCCGTTCCCCGAAAGCGAGACCGCTGATCACAATTTCTGGCCATTGCAGCAAAATAAAGTAAAGTCGTGCCGATGGCTCGCGCGCAAACCCGCTTCACACGGTGTTCGGCGCGGTACATGGGGACACTGCATCGATCCGTTCGCGAGATTGAACCGGTGTCCGAGGCGCCAAGGGCAACGTCGTACATCGCCCACTTTCCACAGCCCCGATGAGATGGCCGAGTTGCGCAACGACGTGGGTCACACTGGCGGCGCTCGCGTTGAGTGCGGCCGGGTGTAGCCGGCAGGATTCCCGCCTCGAACAACACAAGAAGAACTTTGAATCGCTGGGCGCCACTACCGCCACGATTATGGAAGGATGGTTGGCCGGGCGGCTGTCCGGAACCTATACGCGGGCCGCGCTCGAGACGACGTTCCAGCTCGTGGAACAGGAGCGCAGCGCCTTGGCAAGAGCGCCGCAGTCGCTGCAAGATCCACGCGGCGCGCAACTTTCGCAGACAGCGGAACGGCTATCGCGGTTGGTCGCAGCGATGATGCTGGACGTCACGGCCGCCGATGGCGATTCGGCTCGCCGACGCGTTTCGGAAATTCCGATCCAGCCTGCGGAACACCAATGAACGCCATCCTCGACCTCGTCCTCGGGGTCATCACGAGCATCGGTGGATTTGTCGAAGTGGGGTCCATTTCGACATCGGCACAGGCAGGTTCGGAATTCGGCTTCCAACTGCTGTGGGCGATTCTGATCGCCGCGCTGATGCTGGCGATGCTCACCGAAATGGCGGGCCGATTCGCGACGGTGAGCCGTCGATCACTCATTGCCGCGGTACGCGAACGATTCGGCATTCATTTTCAAGCGGTTCCGCTCGCGGCCGAATTGCTGATCGATGTCCTGTTGCTCGCCGCCGAAATCGGCGGCGCGGCGATTGCCGTACGCCTGCTCACGGGCGTCAGCTTTCTTTGGTGGATCCTGCCCATTGGGCTCGCCGTGTGGCTCGTGCTGTGGCTATGCGGTTTCAGCGTGATCGAATATGGCGTTGGACTGCTTGGGCTGGTCACGCTGTCGTTCGTCGTCGCCGCCTGGAAGCTGGGGCCGGACGCCGGCGATGTCGCCCGTGGGTTGCTGCCGTCTTTCGCCGACGATGATCGCACTCGCTACGCCTTTCTGGCCGTCAGCATCATGGGTGCGACGGTGAGCCCTTACCTCCTGAACTTTTATTCGTCGGGAACGATCGAGGAGAAACTGACCGAGAAAGAGCTGTGGATCAACAAGACGACCGCCTATCTCGGCGTCGCGTTTGGCAGCGTCGTCTCCATGGGCGTACTCGTCACGGCCGCGATGGTGCTGCAGCCACGGCACATCATCGTCAATTCGTACGAGCAAGCCGCATTGATGTTCGTGCCCACCTTCGAGCGCTGGGCGATCCCGCTCTTCGCGTTGGCACTCGGAATCGGGTGTTTCGGTGCGGCCGTCGAAATCACCATCAACGCCGGATACGCATGTTCGCAGGCGCTCGGCTGGTCATGGGGCGCGAACAAGCCTCGCCGTGAAGCGGCGCGGTTCGCGTTCGCCTTCACGTTCGTGCTACTTGCCGCATTGGCGGTGGCCATGACGAGTGTGGATCCGCTGCGGCTGACGATGATCTCCGTGGCACTCACTGTTGTCGTGATGCCAGCCGTCGTTCTCCCGTTCCTGGTGCTCATGAACGACGAGAAGTTCGTTCAGGACCACAAGAGCGGACCCATTGGAAATGGAATTCTGGCCGTGGTGACCATCCTCGCAGGACTGCTGGCACTCGTCGTCGTCCCGTTGGAAATTCTCGGAGGCTGACATGCATTTAGTCCGCGACCTCCTCGACAAGCTCGTGGTCGACCGTCACGGCCGCGAGATTGGCCGCGCGGATGCCGTCATTGTGGATATTCGCCCAGATGCTCCGCCGCGGGTGAGCGCGATAGAAATTGGACCGGCGGTTCTCGCCTATCGGGTGGCGCCGATCTTCGGAAGGTGGATGGCAGGCGTTGAGCACGCGTTGGGTATCGCGGAAGGACGTCCCCTTCGAATTCCGTTCGGCGACATTCTCGATACGCGGGATCGTATAAAGGTCGATCGAGCTGCGGGCGAGACGGTCGCGGCCGCTCTGGAGCACCGGCTGCGCAAATGGGTCGCTGCGATCCCCGGATCATAGCGATGTCGAACGCCACATCTGATGAAGCGGCGAATGGCGCACAGCCACGAGAGGTGCGACTCGATCGGCTCCTCGGCCGGCAGGTCCTCGGACGGAACAATCGACCGGCCGGCCGCCTCGAGGAATTCCGTGCCGAAGTCCGCGGCGGAGGTTGCGTGATTACCGAGTTCGTGATCGGCGGCGGCGGACTCCTCGAACGCCTGGGCGTTGGCGTGAAGCTTCTCTTCGGGCGTGCATCCGGCGGTCGCATCGCGCGTTGGGACCAGCTGGATCTGACCGATCCCGAACGGCCGCGCCTCACGTGCTCGTTCGAGGAACTCCGCGAGCTCTGAGCGGAGCATCAGCAGTACACTCTCGAGGATGCGCTGCGGCTTTGGCGTCATAGCCGTGTGACCACGGACGCGGAGCATGGCCGTCTGCGTGCGCGAGCTGGACTACACATGTCAGTTCTGTCCAACACCGCTGGCCGGAAAACACCATCAACCATTGTTCTGATGGGCGTAGCAGGCGCAGGCAAGACAACTGTCGGCCGAGCACTGGCTTCGGAACTTCGATGGCAATTTCTCGACGCCGATGACTATCACTCTTGTGAGAGTCGCGCAAAACTTACCGCCGGGATTGCGCTGACCGACCACGACCGAGTGCCATGGCTCACGACGCTCAACCACGTGCTGCGCGACTTCGCGTCGCAACAGATACCTGTCGTTCTCGCCTGTTCTGCGTTAAGGAATTACCACCGCGCTCTCTTGATGGAGGATCTTCCGGCCGTCGGTGTGGTGTATCTCCGGGCGGCACGGGAAATAGTCGCTTCACGTCTCGCTGCGCGAGCTCATTTCCTGAACCCTACTTTGCTGGCCAGCCAGTTCGAAACACTGGAAGAGCCCGAACATGCCCTCGTGGTGGACGCCGGCGCATCGGTGCAGCAGATCACGAAATACATCCGGAAGATGCTCACGCTCGGACTCCAGAGCCGAATCACCATCA
>Ga0126304_10000051_pt1 | contig 29379 bp, 23 predicted proteins | sample Plot25_FD_92538 | JGI IMG/M metagenome (GOLD analysis project Ga0126304, IMG submission 92538) | Serpentine soil microbial communities from UC McLaughlin Reserve, CA, USA - Plot25 | ecosystem: Environmental > Terrestrial > Soil > Grasslands | place: USA: UC McLaughlin Reserve, Lake County... | reverse complement strand
GTTCATTAGAACCGCGCCTTCTACTCGGACCGCTCGAAGTGTCAACAATTCATGGGCCTCGTGCAGCGGCGGCCTGGAAAGCAGCTCCTCGAATCGAGAGGTGACAACCTCTGCCGCGGTCATATCGAGCGCGCGCAATGCTTCCCGAAGGAACACAGACTTACGCGTCTTTGCCTCGACGAGCATCAGATGTGGCGAGGAGAGTGCCAGCGCCAGCGGAATTGCCGGTGAGCCGCCACCGCTTCCGATGTCAATCATCCGCGTTACAGATGGGTTCACGTGCTTTGCCGCAACCAGCGGTTCAACAAGTAATCGATCGAGCGCGTCAGGGCCCAGCGCGGTCAGATCGAGGCCGGTCAGATTCATCTTGGCGTTCCAAGCCGTTAGCAGCTTGAAATACACCTCGAGTTTCGTCGCGAGTGTCGGAGAGACGGTCGCGCCGGCGCGCCGAGCCCGGCGCGTGAGACGCTCCTGAAAGTCGCGACTGTTCACTGCTCGGAAACGGCTTCCGACGGTAGTCTTCCGAGATAGGCGCCAAGGACAACGATTGCCGCTGGTGTGATACCGGGGATTCGCGAAGCCTGACCGAGTGTTTCTGGACGAACCTGGGACAGCCGATGGATGGCCTCTGCCGACAAGCCAGGCACGCGCGCAAACGGGAACGTGCTCGGTATGCGACGCCGTTCGTTCTTCTTCGACCGCTCTGCTTGCGCCATCGCCTGGCGAAGATACCCTTCATACTTTACCGACGTCTCGAGGCTTGCCAGGTCCACTTCAGGCGACGAGGTGTCGAGTTCCAGGCTCACAGCGCCTGACGCGACGAAGCTGTTGATGCGAACCTCGGGTTGTTTCAACAACTGCGCTGCCCTCACGCGATCACCAGACGCACTTCGCACAAAGGTTGTCTCGAGTGCATTCGTGTTTCGAATGAATCGCGCCCGGCGCGACTCGAATTGCTCCCAGCGTTGCTCGTCAATCAACCCGAGCGCGCGTGCGGATGGTGTCAGGCGTAAATCGGCGTTATCAGTTCGTAGCAGCAGCCGGTGCTCTGCACGTGAGGTGAACATGCGATACGGCTCGAGGCATCCACGCGTGACGAGATCATCAACGAGCACGCCGATGTATCCCTGATCGCGTCCGATCACAAACGCCGCCTCACGACGAACCCGACGCGCCGCATTGACGCCGGCCACGATCCCCTGAGCGGCGGCTTCTTCGTACCCGGACGTGCCGTTGATCTGACCCGCGAAAAATAGACCCTCAACTCGGTGCGTTTCGAGCGTAGCCTTCAACTCCGTGGGTTGGACGAAGTCATACTCCACCGCATATCCGGGTCGCATGATGACGGCGTTCTCGAGACCTGGCAGCGCGTGAACGAGCGACTCCTGCACCTCTCGCGGCAACGACATCGAGAATCCGTTCACGTAGATCTCGTCGACGTCGAGGCCTTCGGGCTCCAAATACAGCTGGTGTCGCTCACGCTGCGGGAACCGCATGATCTTGTCTTCGAGCGACGGGCAGTAGCGCGGGCCGATGCCGTTGATCTGACCGTTGTAAAGCGGACTCTTGTGGATGCTGCCTCGAACGAGATCACTGACGCGGTCGTTCGTATAGAGCAGCCAGCAGCGCGCACGGTTTGAAAGCCGTGTTGATGTCTCGAACGAAAACGGAACCGGCACATCGTCGCCACGCTCTTCGATAAAGAGTCCCCCGTTGACGCACGCGTCGAAGTCGATGCTGTCTCGATGCAGTCGTGGTGGCGTGCCCGTCTTGAGCCGACCCATCTCGAACCCGCGAGATCGGATTGATTCCGCGAGGGCATGCGATGGCGGCTCACCATGCCTCCCGGCCGGACGCTGCTCGTCTCCAACGTGAATCAACCCGTTGAGAAATGTGCCCGTCGTCACGATGAGCGCGCGGCACGCAACAACGTCACCGTCCTCCATCGAAAGACCGATCACGCGATCACCTTCGACGAGGACTTGCCCAGCCCTCTGGAGGATCCATGTGATGTTGGGCTGTTGCCCAATCGCTGTCGACACCCACTTCCCGTAAAGCTGCTTGTCTGCCTGGGCGCGCGGAGACCACACTGCGGGACCTCGGCTGCGGTTGAGCAACTTGAATTGAATACCTGTCGCGTCAATCGCACGGCCCATTAGTCCACCGAGCGCATCGACCTCACGAACCAGATGTCCCTTCGCGGTCCCACCGATTGCGGGGTTACACGGCATATGCGCGACCGTCTCCGGTGACAGCGTGCACAAGCCGACATCGCAGCCCATGCGCGCGGCCGCGTACGCCGCCTCCACGCCAGCGTGTCCGGCCCCGATCACAATCACATCAAACGTCATGGACACATCTCGTGCTACTTGCCGATGCAGAACCGCTCGAAGATGTGTTGCAACACGTCGTCGCTCGTGTGCGTTCCCACAACTTCGCCCAGGCTCGCACGCGCCGCGTGCAAGTCCGCGAGAAGGAACTCCTCAGACATGGCGTCTTGTTGTGCCGCGGCTCGGGCGTGTGCGAGGTTCATGCGCGCGCGCTCGAGCAGCGCCGTGTGACGCACGTTTGTAATCGCAGTCGAATCGCGACGCGGCTCACCGGCACCCAAGGCGACGACGATCGTCCGACGCAACGCATCGAGACCGTCTCCTGATGTCGCAGACACGCTGATGGCGTCCTCACGACGCCACGCTGCTGGCTGATCGCTCTTGTTCGCCACAATCACGCGTGGGCGGCTCGCCGTCTCCGTCAGCAGCCGCGTATCGTCGGGCATCAGCGCCTCGGCACCATCGAGTACGATGACAATTACATCCGCGACCTCTCGTGCGCGCGTGCCACGCCACACACCTTCGATCTCGATGCGATCGGTTGTGTCGCGAACGCCGGCCGTATCAACCAGCGTCAGGCGAAGTCCTTCGACGTCGCAACTCTCCGTCACGAGATCTCGAGTCGTCCCCGCAGTATCGGTGACGATCGCTCTCGCGTGACCGACGAGTGCATTGAACAAACTCGACTTCCCCACGTTGGGTCGCCCCGCAATGACGACAGTTGCGCCCTCACGAATGATGCGGCCTCGCGTGAATGCGTTCAGAAGAACGTCGAGCTCATCGATCACATGCGTCACGGCGCACGCGATCGCCGTCGGCTCAATGAAGTGATAGCCCTCATCCGGAAAATCCAGCGACGCTTCGAGACGCGCGACGAGATCGAGCAGACGGGCATCGAGTTCGGCGATCTTCCCCGTGAGTGTGCCCTCGAGCTGGTCGAAGGCGACGCGCGCCTGTAATGGAGTCACCGCCTCAATCAAGTCCGCGACGGCTTCCGCCTGAACGAGATCCATCTTGCCGTTGACGAATGCGCGCAAGGTGAATTCGCCCGGCCTTGCGAGCCTGGCTCCGGCCTCGATCGCACTTTTGAGTACTTGTTGCAGGATGACGGGGCTGCCATGAGTGCTGATCTCAACGACGTGCTCGCCGGTATACGAGTGTGGCGCAGGAAACCATGTCGCGATGACCTCGTCCACCGGCCGTTGCGAATCGCTCTCTGACGAGCGCACGCGAGTGAACGTGGCATGCCGCGGCCGTAACGCTCCCTCGCGGATCAGGATCCGCCCGGCCACCTCGCGTGCGTCACCGCCGCTGATGCGTACGACGCCGAGGCTTCCCCGGCCGGCCGGGGTCGCGATTGCGACGATAGTGTCGTCGGGAGAAAACATGCCGCTCGCTGGCTCGGGGCGGGATCGCCCCGCGGACGCTCGACCGGTCAGCGCCGGGTCGAGATGATGACCGTCTTCATGAACGCATCGCCGATGCTCTCGGAGCTGACCGAGGGATCTTCGGCGATCGCCAGGTGCACAATGCGACGCTCGTACGGATTGAGCGGACCCATCTCTTGCGGCGCGCCGCTGCTGCGTGCCTTTTCCGCGATGAACTTCGCCATCTGGCGAATCTCAGCGTCCTTGTCTCTGCGGAAACCATTGCAATCGACGACGATGCGGTTGTCGTCTCCTAACTGTCGGCGAAATGTTGTCGCGACGAGATGCTGCAGCGCCTGCAGGCCTTCGCCCCCGCGACGGATAAGCGGACCACCGTCTTCGCCCTCGAGGTTGATCCGCGTGGCCTCCGGCGTCTCTTCAATCGTGGCCTTCAGCTGAACGCCCATCGCGTCGATTACGCTCTGGACAAACGTCGCGATTTGAGTGGTCAGGGTGTCGTTCACGCTGCGCTTCTCTCGATTCGGGTTCACGATCCGTGCGACGAGATTCTAGTTCTTGTTCTCTGCTCCCGCCGTGCGGCCCGACCCGGCGTTCTTGATGCGTCGCTCCGCGGGCGGTCTGACGGTCGCGACGGCCGGAGGCCTGATCCACCAGTTGGTGAAGTACTGCTGGCCAATGGCGAACAGGTTCCCGACGAACCAGTACAGCACCAGGCCACTGGGCGCCGCGAGGAACATGACGCCAAACATCAGCGGCATCATCATCATGATGCGCTGCTGCGCCGGATCCGCTGTTGACGGCGTCATCTTCTGCTGCCAGAACATCGTCACTGCCATGAGCACCGGCGTGATGTAGAAGGGATCGCGTTCGGAGAGATCTGTAATCCACCAACCGAAATGCGCGCCGCGCAGCTCGATCGCTTGTGACAGCAACGAGTAGAACGCGAACAGCACGGGAAGCGTGAGCAGCATGGGAATGCATCCGCTCGCGGGGTTGACGCCCTTCTCCTTGTAAAGGCCCATGATCTCGGTCTGCATTTTCTGCCGGCCGGGATCCGTCATCTTGAGACCTGAGTAGCGATCCTGGATCGCTTTCAACTGCGGCTGCAGTGCCTGCATCTTCCGCATCGACACGAGGCTCTTGTGTCGCAGTGGGAAGATCGCGAGATTGATGATGATCGTCAGGGCGATGATCGACCAGCCATAGTTGCCGAGAAATCCGTAGACCCACTTGAGAGACGTCAGCAAAGGGACCGCGAGAAAGCGGAAAGTGCCGAACGAGATCGCCCATACAAGCTGCTGATCAACCGACCGGAGAACATCGAACTGCTTGGGACCGACGAAGAAACGCACATCCTTCGGCGGTTGCGGAAAGCGGATGGATTGCGCGAGTAGTTGTCGCTGCGTGTTGTTCGGACCTGGCAGCGTGACGGGCTTATATTCCAGCCGTGCCTTGCCGGGCCTTACCGCTGCCGCGAGGAAGTAGTGGTCGTCGACACCAGCAAATCGAAAATCGCCCTCGTGCACGGGTTGCTCGGCAACTTTCGACGCGTTGACCCGCTCGACGTCGCCGTCCACTTCGTAGATGGCCTGCGGCGGTTGAACGTAGTTGCCCGTGAAGAAACTGCCGCCACCTGCCCTCGCACCGGCATCGCCGAGACCGGGGCCCCATGCAATCGCCGGGTTGAGCGTCTGGTCGCCGCTCACGACGTCGCTCGAGAACGCGACGACGTAATTCTTGGGATCGAATCGGAAGTCCTTGCGAACGCGCAGGCCCGCATCGTTCGCGAACTCGAAAGACACCGTCGCCGCCTGCTTCGTCGCGTTAACCCGACCACCTGAGTCTCCGGATACACGGAAGAGCGCCGTGTTCAACCGCCGCGTTGTCGCCGTATCATCAACCACGAGCGAAAATGGCGTGGGTTGATCGGCTGGCACGTTTGACGGTACGAGATCGACCGGCTTTCCTGCGGCATCGCGATAGTCCTTCAGACGCCAGTGCAGGACTCGACCACCGCGGTTGGTGAGCACGACCTCGGATGTCGTGGTCTCCACGACGATCACGCGTTCTGCGGAATCGGAAATCTGCGCCGCGGGCTCTTGCTCGGCCGGCGGTTGCTCGACGACTGTGGGTGTCGCCTGGGGGGCGGTTTGCGCCGGCCGTTCCTTTGGCTCGACGACATCAATCTCGGGCTTCTGCTTCGGGACAAACAGCGCCTGATAGCCGTACAGCACGGCGAACGACAGCAAAATGGCGACGAAAACCCTGCGTTCCATGTGGTGGATCTACGAGCGCGGGACGGGATCGTACCCGTGCCCTCCGAACGGCCTACAACGAATCAACCTGACGATGCCGAGCCAGACTCCGCGACGAACGCCGTGAAGCTTCACGGCCTCCGCCATGTAATCTGCGCAAGACGGCTGGAACCGGCATGCCCCAGTAAACAATGGCGAAATAAGTATTTTATAGCTTTTTAGCAGGCCGAGAACGATTCGGACGGCGAGCGGACCGCGCTCCGGCTGGCTGCCCTCGATGGCGTCGGTCAAGGGCGTGTGCATAGTCGGTCTCGAGATTGGTAAAGGATGCATCAAGCATTTCCCGGCGCGGGACGATGATGACGTCCAGCCCGGTCGTGATCTTATGACGCCTGAAGATCTCCCGAGCGAGCCGCTTGGCGCGATTTCGCTCGACCGCAGCACCGAACTTGCGGCTGGCTGCGATCCCCAACCGTGACACCGGGCCGCCGTTGGCGGCAACGAAAAGGACCATGAAACGCGCAGGAATTCGCACGCCTGTCGAGTACGCGCGCTCGAAATCGATTCGGCGGCGAACTCGCTCGGCTGGCGTCAACCCGAGCGGTTGAACCACGACTACTGCTCGTCGGAGACCGTCAGACGCTTCCGCCCTTTGGCGCGCCGGCGCTTGAGTACGATGCGCCCGTTCTTGGTGGCCATGCGGACTCTGAAACCATGGGTCTTCTTACGACGCCGAGTATTCGGCTGAAATGTGCGCTTGCCCTTCATGCTCGCCTATATGCAGAGAGTTGCTGTCGCTGAAGCTGGACGAAACCCCAATACTAACTGTCGCTCATGCGGAGTGTCAAAGGATTCAGGCTCGATGCGAACTCTGTGCTACAGTCGCGGGTTCATCGGTCTGAGGCTATGGCGAAGGCGGTTCGGTTCCTCCCCCAAGATTTCCACAACTGTGGAAAACATTGTGGAAAACGTAGGCCTTCACCTGAGCTCCTGAAATTTCGCCTGTTTTTCGAGCGTTTTTTGCGTATTGCGTCTCGAAACAGCCGTGTTTCCGAGCGTTCTTTGGCTATCAGACCGCCGCAACTGGCGGCGCTGGTCGTGCCTTTCGATAGGCGAAAGTGTCCTTCGCCATCCTGTATCGAGCTGACGTCATGGAAGCAACAATCTGGGATCAAGTCCTGGCTCGAATCGAGACCAAAGTTAACCGACACAGCTTTTACACGTGGTTCCGGCCAACCACGCTGTTGTCAGACGGTGGTGGCGCGCTCACCATCCGGGTTCCCAACCCACTTTTCAAGGATTGGCTCACCAAGCACTACTCAGTGGTGCTGACAGAGGCCCTTACCGAAGTGCGCCGGCCGGGCGCTGGTCTGATCTTCGTGGCGGAAGGCTCTGCCCCTCCACCGACGGCGGATGACGTTCCCGCTGAGGCCGAATCGTTGCCGATTGACGCGCCGGCTGTCGCATCCGCCGGCCTGAATCCCAGGTACACGTTCGACACGTTTATCGTCGGATCCTCGAATCAATTTGCGCACGCGGCCTGTCGCGCGGTCGCTGAGGCTCCGTCGCGTTCGTACAACCCGCTGTTCATCTACGGAGGGGTGGGGCTCGGGAAGACGCATCTGATGCATGCCGTGGGGCATTACGTTTTGCAACACGATCCGACATTGAAGCTCACCTACATCTCGTCCGAGCGCTTCATGAACGAGATGATCAACGCGGTCCGCTACGACCGCATCCTGGACTTCCGCGAGCGTTATCGCAGCGTGGACGTCCTTCTGGTAGACGACATCCAGTTCGTCTCCGGCAAGGAAGGCACCCAGACCGAGTTCTTCCACACGTTCAATGCGCTCTACGACTCACAAAAGCAGATCGTGCTGAGCAGCGATCGACCACCGCACGAAATTCCCGCGCTCGAAGAACGACTACGATCGCGATTCGAATGGGGACTGACGGCCGACATTCAATCGCCTGACCTCGAAACAAAAGTCGCCATTCTCAAGAGAAAAGCTGAGGCCGAGGCAGTGCCGCTGCCGGACAACGTCGCGATCTACATTGCCGGCCGCATCAAATCAAACATCCGCGAGCTTGAAGGCTCCCTGATTCGACTCATTGCCTATGCGTCGCTGACGGGGCGTGAAATCACCCTCGATCTGACGCGTGAAGTGCTCAAGCACGTGCTCGAACAAGACGACAAGGCAATCACCATCGAGAGCATTCAGAAGTTCGTTGCCGACTATCACCAGTTGAAGACGACGGAACTGAAGTCGCGGAACAACTCCAAATCGGTAGCGATGCCGCGTCAGATTGCAATGTATCTGTGCAAAACACTCACACAGGCATCGCTTCCGGAGATCGGAAAGAGCTTTGGGGGAAAGCACCACTCCACGGTAATTCACTCGATCAAAAAGGTTGAGGAACTCCGTAAGAACGATGGAGATTTCAACAAGCTGATCAGTAGTTTTCTGGAGTCATTTCGGTGAATTCATCGGCGTCCACAGATGCACCTCTGCGGCGGCTGTGGACAGCGGGTCGGGTCGTGGATCCACACAGGATCCCCGCCGATCGCGCGCGTCGTTCGCACAAATTTATCCACAGCGTAAGTTATTGAATGTCAATAATTAGCCGCGGTCTGATGAGTTTTACGCGGCACCTATTCTTCTGTATAATTCTTTATCTCTTCTGATCACTTCAATGGAGTAGATCCACGACTCCACGGTCGGGTTCGTTAACGCAGGCACGCCCGCTCTGCTTCGAGGTCACCACAAGCCTATGGAACTCGTTGTCCGCAAGACTGAGTTTCTGCGAGAACTACAACTCTTCCAGGGCATCGTTGAGCGGAAGAACACGATCCCGATCCTCGCGAACGTGTTGATCGAGGCTAACGGCGATGAAGTGCGCATGCTCGCCACGGATCTCGAAGTGGCTCTTCGAAGCCGTTGCCATGCCGCCGTCGCGAAGGGCGGTTCGCTCACGCTGCCGGCGAAGAAGTTATATGAGATCGTGAAAGCGTTGCCGGAAACGGACGTCCGGATCGAAGAGGATCGGAACGGCGTCAAGGTCGCAGCCGATCGCTTCGACTCACGTATGCAGACGCTGCCGCGTGAAGACTTTCCAATCCTTCCGGACGCAAGCGGGTCGGCGCGCGCGACGCTGCCGCGAGCAGCCGTGAAGGAGATGGTCGCGAAAACGCAGTATGCGATCACTGGTGAGGACACGCGGTATTTCCTCAATGGCGCGAAGTTCGTGTTGAAGCCGCAGAGCCTCACACTTGTCGCTACCGACGGCCATCGCCTGGCGCTCGTCGAAGTAAAGCACGAAACGGGTGTCTCGCAGGACGTCGGCGTGATTCTCCCGAAGAAGACCCTGCTCGAACTGGGCAAACTCCTCGCCGAGGGCGAGGGCGATATTCAGTTTGAGAGTGGAGAGAACCACCTGTTCTTCGAAGTGGCTGGACGGATCTTGATCTCTCGTATGATCGACGGGCAGTTTCCCGCGTACGAGCGGGTGATCCCGAAGGGGAACGACAAGACCATTGAATTCGATCGCGAACGGCTGACCAGCGCGGTCAAGCGTGTGGCGCTGCTGTCCAACGAGCGGTCTCGTGCGGTGAAGTTCGAGATCGACACGGGCAAAGTCGAAGTGACATCCAGCAGTTCGGAGTTTGGTGAAGCGCATGAACAACTGCCGGTCGAGTATGCAGGTCCTGCACTGAGCATCTCGTTCAATGCGCAGTACGTGCTCGATTTCCTTAACGTCGTGGAGACCGATATCGTCTCACTGTCGTTGAAGGACGAGGTCAGCCAGGCGGTGATGAAGCCCGTAGGCGCCGAAGGCTACGACTACACCTACGTCATCATGCCGATGAGGATTTGATCGGCGCCTGCCCGACTCAACACTGTTAAGGACACGCGTGGAACATCCGGAACAGCAGCACGCCGAAGAAGCCGACGCGCTCCTGACAGGCGCGACGCCTGCGCAGGCAGAGACCAACGGAAACAGCTCGGTCGACGATTACGGCGCCGACAAAATCAAGGTACTCGAAGGCCTCGAGGCCGTACGGAAGCGGCCGGCGATGTACATCGGGTCTACCGGCGCACCGGGACTCCATCATCTCGTCTACGAGGTCGTGGACAACTCGATCGACGAGGCGTTGGCCGGCTTCTGCGATCAGGTCAACGTCACGATCCACATCGACAACTCGGTGACCGTCGTCGATAACGGCCGCGGGATTCCTGTCGATTCCATGCCGGACGGTCGATCGGCCGCCGAAGTCGTGTTGACCGTGCTGCATGCAGGCGGCAAGTTTGAAAACGCGGCTTACAAGGTCTCTGGTGGTCTGCACGGCGTCGGTGTCTCAGTGGTCAATGCGCTGTCCGAGCGACTCGATCTCGAGATCTGGCGCAACGGCCACGTCTATCAACAAAGCTTCGAGCGCGGCACGCCAACTGGCGCGCTGGAAGTGACCGGCACCACCCAGAAGCGCGGCACAAAGGTCACGTTCAAACCCGACGCGCAGATTTTCGAGAGCACCGAATACAGCTTCGACACGCTCGCCCAGCGCCTGCGTGAGCTGGCCTTCCTCAACGGCGGCATCGTCATCACAATTGACGACGAGCGCGATGGGAAATCGCACAAGTTTCAGTATGACGGTGGCATCGTGTCGTTCGTCGAGCACCTGAACAAGAACAAGACGAACGTCAACGACAAGCCGATCTTCATGCGCGGCACCAAGGACGGCATCGACGCTGAAATCGCGCTTCAATGGAACGATAGCTACACCGAACTGGTGTTCACCTTCGCCAACAACATCAACACGCACGAAGGTGGAACGCATCTCTCCGGCTTCCGCTCCGCGCTGACACGCACCATCAACGCCTACGCCGCGAAGAGCGCCATGGCGAAGGACCTGAAGGACGCCAGCATCAGCGGTGACGACATTCGCGAGGGACTGACCGGCGTCGTCAGCGTCAAGATCCCCCAGCCGCAGTTCGAAGGCCAGACCAAGACCAAGCTCGGGAACACCGAGGTCAAGGGCATCGTTGAAGCGATCGTCAACGACAAGCTCGGACAATTCCTCGAAGAGAACCCTGCCGTCGCGAAGCGGATCATTGGCAAGGCCGTGGATGCGGCACGTGCCCGCGAGGCCGCTCGGAAGGCGCGCGATCTCGTTCGGCGCAAAGGCGCGCTCGACGGCAGCAGCCTTCCCGGTAAGCTCGCCGACTGTCAGGAGCGCGACCCGGCGCAGAGCGAGATCTACATCGTCGAGGGCGAGTCTGCAGGCGGCTCCGCCAAACAAGGCCGCGACCGTCGCTTCCAGGCGATCCTGCCGATCAAGGGCAAGATTCTCAACGTCGAAAAGGCCCGCTTCGACAAGATGCTCAGCAGCGACGAGATCAAGACGATGATCGCCGCGCTTGGTACCGGGATCGGCAGCGAGGATTTCGATGCCGACAAGGTCCGGTATCACCGGATCATCATCATGACTGACGCGGACGTCGACGGATCGCACATTCGTACGCTGCTGCTGACGTTTTTTTACCGGCAGATGCCGCAGCTCATCGATCGCGGGTACATCTACATCGCGCAACCGCCGCTGTTCCGCGCGAAGCGCGGCCGGACCGAGACGTACATCAAGAACGAACAAGATCTCGACGTGTTCCTGCTTCGCCGCGCCGTCGAGTCCCGAGTGGTGAAGCTCGCCGACGGCACTGAGATGTTCGGTGAAACGCTCGAGCGGCAGCTGCAGCGAGCTGAGGCCTACCGCAAACTGTTGCAGCAGGTCACGCGCCGCGGTCACCCACCGGCGATTGTCTCCACGCTTCTCGAGTTCGATGCGCGCGATAAGTCCTTCTTCGAGCAGCGCGACCGGCTCGACGTCATCGCCGCTCGCATGACGACTCCGACACGGACGGTGACCGTGGCCCGCGACGACGAGCACAACGTGTTTGCGTTGCACGTCGAGGACCGATCACCTGGCTATCCGCGTCGATACGAGATCGGCGTGGACTTCATCACGTCAGGTGAGTACCGGCTGCTCGCCTCGGCGTATCGCGAGATCCAGGACATCAAGTTCCCGGTGGTCGCGACGACCAGCGACGCACAGCGAGAGGAGGAGCCCGAGGAAGCAGAGCCGGCACCCACCGAAGGTGGCGAAGCCGCTGCGGCGGCAACGCCAGTGGCAACGGCGACGACACGGTCGCGCAAGGAACCCGACACGACGCTCCATAACGTCGACGAGTTCGTGGAATTCTTTGTGGCCGCAGGACGTAAAGGCATCGCTGTGAATCGCTACAAGGGTCTCGGTGAGATGAACCCGGACACGCTATGGACCACGACGATGGATCCGGAGCACCGCACGCTGCTGCAGGTCCGCGCCGAGGACCATGCCGAGGCGGACCAGATGTTCACCACCCTGATGGGCGATCAGGTCGAGCCGCGCCGCAAGTTCATCGAAGATAACGCGCTCGACGTCAGAAACCTCGACGTGTAGCCCCGGCGCCTGCCTCGTGTCAGGCCGCCGCCCAGATTCATGACCACACCGACCGCAAACCGCATCCCGATCAACATCGAAGACGAGATGAAGCGCTCGTACATGGATTACGCCATGAGCGTAATCATTGGCCGGGCGCTGCCTGACATCCGGGACGGCCTGAAGCCCGCCCATCGCCGTGTGCTGTACGGCATGAAGGACATGGGCCTGTCGGCGACGCGCGGGTATCGCAAGTGCGCCAAAATCGTTGGCGAGGTGATGGGCAACTATCACCCGCACGGCGACGCCTCGATCTACGACACGCTCGTCCGGCTCGCGCAGGACTTCAACATGCGCGCGCCGCTGGTGGACGGTCAGGGCAACTTCGGATCGGTCGATGGCGACCCGCCGGCGGCCATGCGGTATACCGAGGCCAGGCTGGACGCGCTCGGCGACGAAATGATGACGGACCTGGACAAGGACACCGTCGACTTCGTCCCGAACTACGACGAGACGACCACCGAGCCTACCGTGCTGCCGTCGCCGTTCCCGAATCTCCTGGTGAACGGTTCTGCCGGTATCGCCGTCGGCATGGCGACGAACATCCCGCCCCACAACATGCGCGAGGTGATCGACGCCGTTATCTGGCTGATCGACACTGCGCAGGCCCAGGACAAGCCGACGCTTCCTGAAAAACAGCGCAAGCTCCTCGAACTCGTGCCCGGCCCCGACTTCCCCACTGCCGGCTACATCGTCGGGCGTCACGGGATTCAACAGGCATATCTCACCGGCCGCGGCGCCGTCATCATGCGCGCGAAGGCAGAGATCGAAGTCGCAAAGAAAGGCGATCGGTCGTCGATCGTCATTTCGGCGATTCCGTATCAGGTCAACAAAAAGCGGCTCATCGAGCACATCGCCGAACTCGTCCAGGCGAAGACGATCGAAGGCATCTCAGACATCCGCGACGAATCCGATCGCGATGGCATGCGCATCGTCATCGACCTGAAGCGCGGCGAGATGGGCGATGTCATCCTCAATAACCTGTACAAGCATACGCAGCTGCAGACGACGTTCGGCATCATCATGCTGGCGATCGTCGGCGGCCGGCCGAAGGTGCTGTCGCTACTCGAGCTGATCGAGAACTTCATCGACTTCCGTCGCGACGTCGTGCGGCGGCGCACCGAATTCGAACTGCGCAAGGCTGAGGCGCGTCGGCACATTCTCGAAGGCTTGAAGATTGCGCTCGATCACCTTGATGCGGTGATTGCGCTGATTCGCGGGTCACGGAATCCGCCCGAGGCGCGCGACGGGTTGATCGCGCAGTTCGGCCTCACGCAGATCCAGGCGCAAGCGATCCTCGACATGCAGTTGCAGCGGCTGACCGGTCTCGAGCGGGAAAAGATCCTCGCCGAGCTGGCGGATTTGCTGAAGCTGATCGAGCGCCTCATGGCTATTCTTGGCAGCGATCGGCTCGTGATGCAGATCGTCGTGGACGAGCTCCGCGCTATTCAACAGAAGTACAGCGACCCGCGCCGCACCGAGATCCTCGCTGAAGAAGGTGAGTTCCGCGTCGAGGACCTGATCGCCGAAGAAGACATGGCGATCACCGTCAGCAATACCGGTTACATCAAGCGGACCGCGATCACCAACTACCGGAATCAGCGCCGCGGTGGCAAGGGACGCATCGGCATGCGCACGCGCGAGGAGGATTTCGTCAGCCACCTCTTTGTCGCGTCGACGCACGCCTACATCATGATCTTCTCGGACCGCGGCCGTGCGTACTGGCTGAAGGTTCACCATATTCCCGACGTCGGACCAGACGGTCGCGGTAAGGCGATCGCCAACCTGGTCTCGATGGAGGCCGGCGAACGGATCGCCGCACTCCTGGCGGTGAAGGAGTTCGAAGAGAACAAGCACATCGTCATGGGCACGCGCCGCGGTGTCATCAAGAAGACCGAGCTGAGCGCCTTCAGCAACCCACGCGCGGGCGGTATCATCGCGATGGGTGTTGAGGAAGGTGATTCGGTGATCGCCGTCAGCATCTCCGACGGCAACAGCGAGATCTTCATCGGCACACAGGACGGCATGGCGATCCGGTTCCCGGAGAGCGACGTCCGGTCCATGGGCCGCAACGCCTACGGCGTTCGTGGCATCTCACTACGTGACAACGACGAAGTGGTCGCGATGGAGGTGCTGACGTCAGGCGGGACCATCCTGTCCGTGACGGAACGCGGCTACGGGAAGCGGACGGAGCTCGATGAGTACCGCGTGCAGTCTCGCGGCGGCGTCGGCATCATCAATATCCAGACGAGTGAGCGGAACGGCAGGGTGATCGGCGTTGCTCAGGTGACGGGAGAAGACGAGCTGATGTTGATCACACAGCAAGGCAAGATCCTGCGCATGGCGTCGACCAACATCCGCAGCATCGGCCGCGCCACTCAGGGTGTGCGCCTGATCGAAATCGAAGGCGAAGATCGCGCCGTGTCGATCGCGCGTCTGGCCGAGAAGGATGACGAACGCCTCGAGGAGAAGGGCGAAGAGCCATTGGACGAGAAGGGCGAGGAATAATGCGCCGGGCTCTGGTGCTGAGCGTCAGCTCAGCCCTATGCGCCCTCGCGTCATTGGCCTGCAGTGCGTCTCCTGAAGAGCAGATACTCCTCAGGTTTTTCGTTGCCGCGCCCACGCTCGATAGCATCGTCATCCGCAAGTACGCCACCATCGGCTTCAATCCTCGAGCCGACGGCATTGTCCAGACCTTCACCGTAACAGCCGTGGGTGCCGAACGTCAGGATCAAAAGGACGTCACGATAAACGCGATCGTGCTGCAGCCGGATGGGATCACGTCACGGCGAACGATGGTCGCGACCTTCGGCAAGGTTGAAGGACGATGGCTGATTACAGGCCTGCGGCAAACTCCAGCTTCGCGAATTTCGCGCGAAGCGTCTTCTGTCCCACAGAACTGAAACGGACCACCAGCTTGGTGTCGTCGCTGAGCGGTTCCACCGCGACGATCGTGCCGAGACCGAACTGCGCATGGCGGACCTTCAGGCCCGGCCTGAGGCCGTCCGGCAGGGACTGGTTTTCGCTTGCGTAGTCGTAGGAGGGTTGCTCTTCACGCGCTCGCCCGCCACGGTGCGGTCCTCCCCGCCCGTACGAACCCATTCGGAAATTCGAGAACGACGGCTGCGGGTTGACGAACGACGACGGAATCTCTTCGAGCAGCTCCGCGGGAACTTCGTCGATGAAGCGCGACGGGTCCGTGGACTGGTAGTCGCCGAATACGCGGCGACGAGCGGCCGATGTGAGCACCAAACGCCGCTGTGCGCGCGTGATGCCGACGTAGTACAGACGCCGCTCCTCCTCGAGGTCGGCTTCATCGTCGCTGGCGCGCGAGTGAGGAAAGAGTCCCTCCTCCAGTCCCGTGATGACGACCAGAGGAAACTCCAGGCCCTTCGCGCTGTGCATTGTCATCATCAGGACGCGCGCCGTCTGAGCGCCCGCTTCCTCGTCTGCGTCCGAGAGGAGTGACAGCTGGTCAACGAATCCTGCAAGGGATGGTTCCGGGTGTCGCGTCTCGTACTCGCGTGCGGCCGAGACCAATTCCATCAGGTTCTCGATCCGGCCCTCAGCCTCTTCGCTGCGCTCTTCTCTGAGGTCCTGCAGATAGCCGCTTTGATCAAGAACCTTTCCCAGGGCGATGGACACGCTCTCCTGGGCGGCCATCGCGGTCAGGCCGGTTATCAAGTCACGAAACGCCGTGAGCGACGCGACCGCGCGAGGTGCGAGTAAGCGGCGTTCGACGGCGTGAAGAAGCTTTGCCCACAGCGATGTCCCGGCAACCGGTGTCGGCCTCAGGCCGGCGAGCAGCGGAGAATCCGAATCGTTGTCGAGCGGAATCTCTATGGCGTCGAGAGACTCCATGACACCCTTGCCGACTCCGCGCGCCGGCACGTTGATGACGCGGCGCATACTGACATCGTCCTGGGGACTCAGAATCAGTTTGAGGTACGCCAGCGCGTCCTTGACTTCCTTGCGCTCGTAGAATCGGACACCGCCGATGATCTTGTACGCCGTGCCGCTGCGGCGGAGCGCGTCTTCAATCGTTCGCGACTGCGAGTTCGTTCGATACAGGATAGCGACCGAACTTTGATGGTCGTCGTGGAGCGCGGCCCTTGCGGTACGCGATACGAATTCGGCCTCGTCGAGATCGTCACCGGCGCGGTAGTAGCGAATCCGCGCGCCGCCGGCAACGTCGGTGTAGAGGCGCTTCTCCTTGCGGTTCCGGTTCTGAGAGATGACGGCTGTCGCGGCGTCGAGAATGACCTGCGTCGAGCGGTAATTCCGTTCCAGCTTGACGATCCGCGCTTCCGGGAAATCGTGCTCGAAATCGAGAATATTCCGGAGATCGGCGCCGCGCCACTTGTAGATGGACTGATCGGGGTCGCCCACGACGCACAGGTTGCGATGCGCGGCGGCAAGCCGCTGGATCAACAGGTACTGCGGCCGGTTGGTGTCCTGATACTCGTCCACCATCAGGTAGCGGAACTTCTTGCTGTACCGCTCGCGGACCTGTTCCGACTGCTCAAAGAGCTCGACCGTCTTGAGAAGCAGATCGTCGAAGTCGAGTGCGTTAGCGTCTTTGAGCGCCTTCGTATACAGCTCGTAGATTTTGGCGATCTGCTGCTCGCGAGGATTCCAAGTGGCGTCGCTGAACACCGCCGGACCTTCCATGCGGTTCTTCGCGTGGCTGATTCGGGACAACGCGGCGCGAGGCTGCGTGACGCCATCGTCGATGCCGAGCGATTTGAGCGCCTGTTTGACGACGGTGAGCTGGTCGGTCGAATCGTAGATGACGAAGTCGCGCGACAAGCCGATGTGTGGCGCCTCGCGGCGCAGCAGCCGAGCGCACAGCGCGTGAAACGTCGAAACCCACATCTGGCGGCAGTCGACGCCGAGCAGCGCTTCAACGCGCGACCGCATCTCTTCCGCGGCTTTGTTGGTGAAAGTAACGGCCAGGATCCGGTCGGGCTCCGACAGACGCTCGCTGACGAGATAAGCGATACGGTGCGCGATGACGCGCGTTTTTCCCGAGCCCGCTCCGGCGAGGATCAGCAGGGGGCCGTCAGTGTTGACAACGGCGGCCTGCTGTTCGGGATTGAGCGAGGAAAGGAGATCCACTCCCTCCTATTCTACCGTGACGCTCTTCGCGAGATTTCTCGGCTGATCGACGTCGCAGCCACGTGACACCGCGATGTGGTACGCGAGCAGTTGAAGCGGAATCGTCATCACGATTGGTGTCAGCAGCGGCGTGGTCCGCGGCATGGGCAGAATCACGTGATTGGTCGAGTCGAGCACGCCGGCCATCCGGTCGTCGCCGGCCGTCGTGATGGCGATCACCGATGCCCCCCGCGCCTTCGCTTCCTGCACGTTGCCGATCATCTTCTCGAACACATGATCGTCGGGCGCAATGGCGACGACCGGCATCCGATCGTCGATCAGCGCGATCGGTCCGTGCTTCATTTCGCCTGCAGGATACCCCTCAGCGTGAATGTAGGAGATTTCCTTCAGCTTCAGCGCGCCTTCCAGGGCGATCGGGTAGTTGATGCCGCGGCCCAGGAACAGGAAGTCGGTGCGATTGTGGAACCGTTCGGCGACTCTCTCGATCGGCGCCGACGCCTTGATCGCGTGCTCGATGATCTGGGGTATGTGCAGAAGATCTTCGATGTGCTGCCGCATTTCGTCTGCCGGCAACGTCGCGCGCACCTGCGCCATGTGCAGCGCGAGCAGCTGCAGTGCGACGAGCTGTGACGTGAACGCCTTCGTGGACGCGACGCCAATCTCAGGGCCAGCGTGCGTGTAGATTGTGCCCTCAGCTTCGCGCGTCGCCATGCTGCCGACGACGTTGCAGATCGCGATGCTGCGGGCACCCTTGCGTTTCGCCTCGCGCAGGGCGGCCAGCGTGTCCGCCGTCTCGCCGGACTGGGTGATGACGATGGCGAGCTCGTTCGAGCTGATGATCGGATTGCGATAGCGATACTCGGATCCGTAGTCCACTTCGACCGGTACGTGAGCGAGCGCTTCGATCAAATACTTGCCCACCAGCGCCGCGTGCCACGAGGTGCCGCAGGCGATGATCGTCACCTTCTCGAGAGCGCGAAACGCCTCGTCCGGGACGTTGAGGTCCTCGAGGAAGATCTGACCGCGGTCGATCGAGACGCGACCGAGGACCGTGTCTCGAGCGGCCGTCGGTTGCTCGAAGATCTCTTTGAGCATGAAATGCCGATGACCGCCTTTCTCTGCGGCAATCGGATCCCATAACACACGTTGGGTCGTCTTTGAGACCGCGCGCCCCGAATAGTCGGTGAATTCGACACCTGAGCGCGTGATGACGGCCATCTCCTCGTCGCCGAGAAACACCACGTCGCGTGTGTGGCTCAGAATCGCGGGGATGTCCGAAGCGACAAAAAACTCCTTGTCGCCGAGGCCGACGACGATCGGCGGCCCATTGCGGACAGCGACGATCTTCTCGGGGTCTTCGACCGACACGAGCACAATCGCGAACATGCCGCGCATCAATTTCAGTGCGCGGCGGACGGCCTGCTCCAGCCCGTCGTCGCGCATCTCGCGCTCGACCAGGTGGGCGACAATCTCGGTGTCCGTTTCGGTCTTGAACTGGTGCCCCTGCTTCTGCAGTTCCTGCTTGAGTTCGAGGTAGTTCTCGATGATGCCGTTGTGCACCACCACGATGCGGCCGGTGCAGTCCCGATGAGGGTGCGCGTTCTCTTCAGTGGGACGGCCGTGCGTGGCCCATCGCGTGTGGCCGACGCCGTAGAGTCCGTCAACCGGGTCCTCGCGAATCGCGAGTTCGAGGTTGGCCAGCTTCCCGGCGGAACGACGAAGAGCAATGCCCTCCGGACTCACCAGCGCGACGCCGGCGGAGTCATAGCCGCGGTATTCCATGCGGCGCAGTCCATCCAGCAACACAGGCACAACCGGCTTCGACCCGATATATCCGATGATTCCGCACATATTCAGAACCCCACGATTTTTCCGAGCTAACTTTTGCCCGGACTTCCCTTTCGACGCTTGACCCACCCCTCGACGTTGTTCTGTCGGCCACGAGCAATTCCCAGCGCTCCAGCCGGGACGTCGGTAACGATCGACGATCCCGCTCCCACGTATGCGCCTTTGCCAACGGTCACCGGCGCCACCAACTGTGAGTCGCTCCCGATGAACGCGCCGTCCTCGATCACGGTCCGATGCTTGTTGACGCCGTCATAGTTGCAGGTAATCGTTCCTGCCCCGACATTCACGTCAGCGCCCACTGTCGCATCACCGAGATAGGACAAATGATTGGCCTTGGATCTGGGCCCCAGGTTGGTGTTCTTCAACTCGACAAAGTTGCCGACTTTGGCCTTTTCACCAACTGTGGTGCCCGGACGCAGATGCGCGAACGGACCAAGCGCCGCACCGGTTGCAACTTGTGCGCCGGATATCAGGCAAAAGCTGTTGATGGTGACGCGGTCGCCGATCTCGGAGTTGGAAATGCGCACGTAGGCCTGAATTTCACAGGCTGCCCCTATTCGCGTCCGCCCTTCGATGACCACTCCTGGATGGAGCACGGTGTCTGCGGCGATTTCCGCCTCAGGATCCACATACGTTGTGGCCGGATCGATAAAGGTCACGCCGGCAGCCATCAATTCTTCATTCTTCTTCTGTCTCACGAGTCTGCTCACTTCCGCCAATTCTGAGCGGCTGTTAATGCCCCGTATTTCCTGAGCGTTTTCTATAAGAAGCGCTTCCACCGGCAGCTTTCGGCGGCGGTAGATCGCGATGAGATCGGTCAAATAGAACTCGCCCTGAGCGTTCTGAGACGCGATGCTGCGGAGGGCGTCGAATAGCGGCGCCAAGTCGAAGGCGTAAATGCCGCTGTTGATCTCCTTGATCTGGCGCTGCGTGGGTGAGGCGTCCCGCTCCTCCACGATCCGCGATATGTGGCCCTGCGTCCGAACAATACGGCCGTAACCGTAGGGCCGGTCGACTGTGGCCGTCACTACGGTCGCTGCGGCGCCGGAGCCACGGTGCGTTTCGAGGAGTCGCTTTAGGGTAGTAGGCCTTAGGAGCGGCACATCTCCTGACAAGAGGATCAGCGACCCCGCTCTGCCGGCGAGCAGAGGCTCGGCTTGCTGTAGTGCATGCGCCGTCCCGAGCTGCGGCTGCTGAAGAGCAAACCACAAATTCGGGTTCTTGCCCAACTGTTCGCGAACAGCGTCCGCCTTGTGGCCTACGATCAGCGTGGTTGTGGCGGGATCTACAGCGTTTGCAGTCTCCAATACACGCTCGATCATTGGCCGGCTGGCAATCGGATGAAGCACTTTCGCGAGGCTCGACTTCATCCTGGTGCCTTGGCCAGCGGCCAGAATGACAACATGCGTCTCGGAAGAGCCCGGCATTATTGGTCGTCACCCATAATTTTGGCCCTCTCGATAATCTTATAGACCGCCCTTGACGGCATCCTATGCTTTCTTGCGATCGCGTTTATCGCTGTACGTCGTTCTACACCAGTGACTTCTGTTGAATGGTAGAATTCTGCAGCGATGGTCGCGTCCGACGGTTCGTCAGAGGCGGCCGGCAAGCTGGTGGCAGGCCCAACAACAACTGTGTACTCGCCTCGAGGATCATCGAAGCGGACCGACAACTCCTGAGCCGTGCCACGGATGAATTCCTGATGCGCTTTTGTCAGCTCTCGACCGACTACGATTGGCCGATTGCCCAATTTCTCCCCAACCTCCCGCATCGTTCGGCCGATGCGATGCGGTGTTTCGAAAAAAGTCAGCGTGTTCTGAGTCGCTGACACGTTCTCAAGCCATGCGACTCTGTCTTTTGCCCGAGCAGGGGCAAATCCAAAAATAGTCAACGGCACTAACGGGAAGCCGGACGCGATCACGGCTGTCAGCGGCGCACTCGCCCCAGGGATCGGATCAATCGCGATGCCGGCTTGCGCGCAGGCTTGCACCAGCTCGACGCCTGGGTCTGATACGCCGGGCGTCCCCGCATCGGTCACCAGCGCAATCGACTCGCCCCGCTGTAATCGGCTGATCAGTTGGGGGATTCGCGAGCGCGTGTTGTGCTGATGAAAGCTGAGCGTTGGCGTCGAGATACCGTGATGAGCCAGAAGTCGAGCTGTGCGCCGAGTGTCCTCAGCGGCAATCAGGTCGGCGGTTTGCAGGACTCGCAGTGCCCGTAGCGTGACGTCCTCAAGGTTGCCGATCGGTGTGGCGACCACGAACAACGTGCCGGACATCGCGATGGACGGAAGGTTATTGTACCATTGCTTGGATGAGCGCTCTCCAAGTTGCGTCACCGAGCGCCAAGCTTGAGTGGGCATGTACCCATCGGAGCCGTTTTCCCACTTCGTCGACGACTACCTCGCGTACTTGCACGAGACATTACCCAGCCACGCGGCGCTGGACGGTGTTCACGTCCATGACGACCTGCTCGAGGACCTGAGTCGTTCCGCCATCGACACCCACGTGCGGGCGTTGGCGGGATTCGGCCGTCGTCTCCGCCAGATAGACCCGGCGCTCCTTTCCCCCGTCGAGCAGGTCGAGCATCCGATTGTTGCGGCGAACATCGAAGCCCGGATGTACGAACTGGAGGTCGTCCGGTCCTGGGACCGTAATCCACAGGTCTATTCCGAGATCATCGGAACCAGCCTGGCGGGACAGGCGTTGTTTGCCTACGCACCGGAGGCCGAACGTGCCCGGCGCGTCGTCTCGAAGCTGCGCCAGGTGCCCCGGCTGGTGCAGGCCGCGCAGGATAACATCAAGGATTGCCCGGGCATCTACGTCAAAGTCGGCCTGGAGACTTGGCGGGGCGTGCTGCGGTTCATCGAATCCGATCTCCCGCGAGCCTTCGTGTCGCTCGACGACCTCCACATCCTCGGCGACCTCGCTGACACATCGACCGAAGCGGCTACTGCGATCAAGGGTTACATCGACTACCTCGAAACCGACCTCGCGCCGCGGGCCAAGGCCTCGTTCCGCCTGGGCAAGGATCGATTCGAACAGAAGCTGAAGCTCGAAGACGGGGTGACACTGAGCCACGAACGGCTCCTGCCGATCGCGTTGCGCGAGCTCGCCATTGTCCAGGAGGAGTTCCGAAGCGTCGCCGGCCGTCTCAATGGCGGTGACCCGCTCGATGCGTGGCGTCGTGCGAAGGAGCAGCACCCCGAGCCCGGGAAGCTCCTCGCAGTCGCCAAGGAGCAGGTCAAGGAACTCGAAGAGTTCCTCCGCAACCAGAGCATCGTGTCGGTGCCGGACTCAGAGCCGGTCGTCGTGGCACCCACACCAGATTTCTACCGGTGGGCTTTCGCGAGCATGTGGACGCCGGGGCCGTTCGAGGCCAAGCCAAGCCGCGCCTACTACTACCTGACCGAGGTCGATCGCACCTGGCCGTCCGACCGGCAGAAAGAGCACATGCGGGATTTCAACATCCCCACGCTGTGGAACATTTCGATTCACGAGGTGTATCCCGGTCATTTTTTGCACTTCCGGCATATGCGTCGCGTGGAGTCGAAGGTCCGGAAGTCGACGCTCTTCGCGCCAGTGTCGTTTGTCGAAGGGTGGGCGCACTATTGCGAGCAGATGATGGTCGAGGCTGGCTTCCGGCGCGGCGACGTGACCATCCGGCTCGGACAGCTGGCCGAAGCGCTCGTGCGGCTGGCGCGCTTCGTCGTCGCGATTCGCCTGCACTGTGAGGATCTCTCGGTGGAGCAGGGGATGCGTTTCTTCCGCGATGAGGCGTTCCTCGAAGAAGCGACGGCACGACGAGAAGCTGAACGCGGGACCTTCGATCCGAGCTATCTTCTGTACTCGGTCGGCAAACTGATGATGTTGAAGCTTCGCCGAGATTACAAAGAACAACAGGGCGGGAAATACAACTTGCGCAGCTTTCATGACGCGGTACTCTCGCAAGGCAACGCGCCGTTCTGGGCGCATCGCCGCCTTCTCCTCGATGAGAAGGCCGACGCGTCGTTGGAGTAGCCACGTCATGCCGCTCTACGAGTACGAGTGCGATGCCTGCCGCAAGCGCTTCGAAGCGATTCGCAAGTTCTCCGAATCCGATCTCGATGTCTGCTCGCTGTGCGGGAAGGGACCGGTACGCCGGTTAATCTCTTCGCCGGCGATTCAGTTCAAAGGTACTGGTTGGTACATCACCGACTATTCATCGAAAGGAAAGGCTGGCACCGAATCGTCCGGCTCGTCGACAGGCGAGACGAAGAAGAGCGATTCAGGATCGTCCGAGACGTCGGCGAAGAAGACCGATAGCGGCGCCAGCGCCACCGCCAAATCGCCGTCAGAGACCTGACGGCCGCATGCCTTTCTTCAGCGGCAGCGTTTCGAGATACCGGCGCAGCGGCTCCGCTAGGTCGGGTCGCTGCAGTGCGAAGTACACGAACGCTTTCAGGAATCCGAGCTTGTTGCCGGTGTCATGTCTGACACCGGAGATCTTGCACGCATAGAGCGGCCGATCGCGGAGCAGGCGGCGAAGTCCGTTCGTCAACTGGATCTCGCCGGTTTGATCGCTCGCAGTCGCTTCGAGCGCGGGAAAAATGTCGGGCGTGAGCACGTAGCGGCCGAGGATCGCGAGATTCGAGGGCGCCTCGTCACGGGGCGGCTTCTCGACCAGGTCGGTGATGCGGAATATGCCTGCTCCAAGGTCCGCACTCTCGTCGACCGCTACGACGCCGTAGCTCGACACCTGCTCGAGCGGCACCGGCTCGACCGCGATCACCGGTCCGTTGAGGCGCGCATACACGTCAATCAGCTGTTTCAACGCCGGCGGATCTCCGTCGATCACATCGTCGCTGAGAATGACGCCGAATGGTTCATCGCCGACGAGACTCTTGGCGACGAGCACGGCGTGGCCCAGACCGAGCGGTTCGCTTTGACGGACGTACGACACCCGGCCGACGCCCGCCATCTTGCGAATCTCATCGAGCTGTTCCGTCTTGCCTCGCCGCTCGAGGACAGTCTCCAGTTCGAACGCGACGTCGAAGTGATCTTCCATCGCGCTCTTGCCGCGGCTCGTGACGATGGCGATGTCGGTGACACCCGATTGGAGCGCTTCCTCGACGCCGTATTGGATCACCGGCTTGTCGACGAGGACCAACATTTCCTTGGGGACCACCTTCGTTGCGGGGAGGAATCTGGTCCCGAGACCCGCCGCCGGGAAGACGACTTTTCGAACCGTCCGCTCCATGCGTGCCATCGTATCGCAGGTACAATCGCCGCTATGCTCGATCCCGCATTTCTCCGAGACAACCTCGAGGCTGTTCGTCACGGCCTGCAGAAACGGGGGACCGACTTCTCCCGTGAGCTCGAGGATCTCGCGATGCTCGAGACGAGCCGACGGCGACTGTTGCCGGAGATCGAAGGTTTGAAGCGCGAGCAGAACACATCCGGTGATGAGGTCGCGCGGGCGAAGCGTCAGGGTCTGGATGCGTCGAAGATTCAGGAAGCCAGTCGCGCGCGGGCGCAGCGGATCAAGCAGATGAGCGTGGAACTCGAGACGGTCGAACAGCGTCGGAATCGAGGCCTCCTCACCATTCCGAATCTGCCGCACGACAGCGTCCCGGTCGGGAAGAGCAGCGCCGACAACGTCGAGGTCCGTCGTCATTTGACGCCGCGCACGTTCGACTTCATGCCGCAACCGCATTGGGATCTCGGTCCCGCGCTGGGCATCATCGACTTCGAACGAGGCACCAAGATCGCTGGAGCGAGATTCACGGTGCTCACCGGTGCGGCCGCGCGTCTCGAGCGTGCACTGATCAACTTCATGTTGAGCCTCCACACGACGGAGCACGGCTACACGGAAGTGGCGCCGCCCTTCATGGCTAATACGGCTTCGTTGACCGGAACTGGGAACCTTCCGAAGTTCGAAGCCGACCTGTTCAAGATTGGCGGCGACTGGGATCTGTATCTGATTCCCACCGCTGAAGTACCGCTAACCAACATGCATCGAGGCGAGATCATCGATGGCCGGATGCTGCCGATTCGCTACACCGCCTACACGCCATGCTTCCGCAGTGAGGCCGGCTCCTATGGCGCAGACGTACGCGGCCTAATTCGCCAGCATCAATTCGACAAGGTCGAGTTGATGGTGTTCAGCAGTCCCGATCGTTCGTACGACGAGCTCGAGCGGCTGACCTCGAATGCCGAGGAAGTGCTCAAGCGTCTCGAGCTGCCGTATCGCACAGTGCTGCTCTGCACCGGCGACATCGGATTCGCGTCGGCGAAGACCTACGACATCGAAGTGTGGCTGCCGGGACAGAACACCTATCGGGAGATCTCCTCCTGCAGCAACACCGAAGCCTTCCAAGCGCGGCGCGCCAGCATCAAGTACCGTCCCGAGGGAACCGGAAAAGCCGAGTTCGTCCACACCCTCAACGGATCGGGCCTGGCGGTCGGACGCACGTTGATCGCGATTCTCGAGAACTACCAGCAGGCCGATGGAACCGTCGTGATTCCGGACGCCCTTCGCCCGTTTATGGACGGCGCCGAGGTAATCAAGCGAAACTAAGAGTTCGTCGCGGAGAGATGGCCGAGTGGTTTAAGGCGGCGGTCTTGAAAACCGTTGGCTCCGAAAGGGGCCCGGGGGTTCGAATCCCTCTCTCTCCGCCAACTTCGCTCCGCTGACGCGTCGCTCGTTGGCGGTTCGAGAGGTCTGTCGGTCAGACCGCATCTCGCCTCTCGCGAGATGCGAGTCAGAGCGAATCCCGAACGGTTCTTAGCTGATCACGCAGCCATGATACGAAGGCTTTTCATACTGGTTTTAGCCGCGTTCACACTGGTCGCCGCCGCTGAGCCAATGTCTGGACAGGTCACCGACGAACACGCGCCGGCGACGTTCCGCGCGCGATTTGAAACGAGTCAGGGACCGTTCGTGATCGAAGTGCACCGCGAGTGGGCGCCGCTTGCCGCCGATCGTTTCTACACGCTCGTCACGCGCCGCTTCTACGACGGTGCGCGATTCTTCCGTGTGTTGAACGGATTCATGGCGCAGTTCGGACTAAATGGCGATTCGAAGATCCAGAGCGAATATGCGTTGGCCAATCTCCTCGACGAGCCGCCAAAGCAGAGCAATCTGCGCGGGTTCGTGAGCTTCGCGAAGGAGTCCGCGCCGAACACGCGCTACACGATGGTCTTCATCAACTACAAGGACAACAGCTACCTCGATGCCGATGGCTTCGCGCCGTTCGGCCAGGTCGTGTCCGGCATGGACGTCGTCGAGAAGTTGTACAGCGGCTATGGACGGCAGAACATTCCCGATCAGCGCCGCATCAAGAGCGAGGGAAACGCCTATTTGACCGCGGAATATCCGAAGCTGGACGTCATCAAGACCGCGCGAATCGAAAACACGAAGTAGCGCTACTGCTCGACGTTCGCGGTATCGTCTGGTGCGCCGACGACGGTTCGGACGAATTGAGCTTCGGGTAGCGCGCCAAGAATCTCAATCGATCCATTCACGATCGTCTTCGGAACGCCGGTCACGCGGAACTTGCGCGACAGATCCATGAACTCGGTCGCTTCGACGCACGACGCGGTGATCAGCGAACTCTCGACCGCCAATCGATGCGCCAGGGTCACGGCGCGGGGGCAATGCGGGCACGTTGGCGTCACGAAGACCTGAATGTCGAGCGGGGTAGTTACGTGCTCGGCGACCAATGCGCGGCTGTCTGGCGTCAGTCCAGAGTCGTTGGTGCCTGCCAGAATGACGGCCTCGATCAGCGACATGAACTCATAGCCCGCCGGAGCACCCAGGAAACGAATTCGGGTGTCCTGGTCGCCCTTGAGGAGCACGATCGTCGGGATCTGTTCGACACCGTATTGCCTGGCGCGATCCTGCTCGAGCACGAAGTTCACCTCTTCGAGCAACAAGTGATCGTTCAGGCTGACGATCTCGTCGAGCACCTGTTTGGCAATCATCACCGTGTCGGGGGCACCAAAGGTCTGCGTGAAGAAGAGGAGTCGGACCGGCTCCTCGATGACCGCCAGATGCCCGCGCACCGTCTGACGATCCTGTTCAGAAAGCAACGCCATGGAGCTGGGACCTAGAACTTGAACAAATCGTCGAACGCCTTTCGCGCATTGTCAGAGCGCGGCGCGGTGGTTTCCCGCTCGACCGTGGTGCGGGCGGAGTAGAGCGTGCACGAGTTCCTGGCGTTCTTCGGAGTAATCCGCGCGGGAATCTGCTGCATACACTCGAAACGGCTGCCCGGATCGAAGGAGGTGCACTGCGAGCACGCGTGGAGATCCACACCGCAGCGTGGGCAGCGGCTGTCGAGGCCGACGTCGCTCGACCCAACGGTTCCGCATTGCGCACAGCGAACCACCTCGCGATAGCCCGGCATGTTGATATTGCGGGGCCCATCTTGTGAGATTCGGCGCGCCCCTGCAGGCGCACCCGGTTCGGGCGCGGGACGAGGCGGTTTCGGGGCTGCCGGTCGATCCCGGTCGTTGTCCTGATAGCCGCGTTGACGGTACTTCCTGTCGCTCATCAGGTTGCGCTTGTGGGCGATTGTATAACGACGGGGCGGTATCAACGTCGGGTACGCCCCGCGGCGACCCGTTGGAGATCCCGTAGAAGCGGCGACAGGTTTGCCTATAGAATCGCGCGGTTGCAAAGGGCTACAGCCAGGGATCGGCTGCTTGATCCTTTTTTCACAACATGGTACAAGTCGGAACGGCTGGCCTCACGCCGCGTCCGCTCCGTCAGCCTCCTAGCCGCCGATGCCGCAGATTTTCCATCGTAGCGCCAACACCCTGTCCAAGGTCACTCTTGCCGGCATTCTCGTGCTGGTCGGAGGCCTGATTGGACTCGCCATGCTCCTGGGCCGGTCATCGTATGTAACCCGGGCGCAGGAGTACATCGAACAACCGGTCCAGTTCAGTCATCTCCATCACGTGCTCGACGATGGGATCGACTGCCGGTACTGCCACACCTCGGTTGAGACCTCGTCGTTCGCGGGAATCCCACCGACGAAGACGTGCATGAACTGCCACTCTCAGATCTGGCAGTCGGCGCCTATTCTCGAGCCGGTCCGCGCCAGCTTCCGCGAGGACAAGCCGATGCAGTGGATCCGAGTCCATGACCTCCCGGACTTCGTGTACTTCAACCACAGCATCCATGTGAAGAAGGGCATGGCCTGCGAGACGTGCCACGGGCGCATCGATCAGATGCCGCTCACCAAGCAGCAGAATTCGCTGCAGATGGAATGGTGCATCAACTGTCACCGCAATCCGCAGAACTACGTGCGTCCTCGAGAAGAGGTCTTCACGATGGGCTATCGGCCCCGCGAAGACCAGGCGACGTTGGGTCCCAAGCTCGTGGCTGCCTACAACATCAAGCCCAGCACCGACTGCTCGACGTGTCATCGGTGACCCGCTCATGAGTACCGACATACAGGCGCTCCGCGCCAAACTCCAGGGCACCCGCGGGCGCGAATACTGGCGCAGTCTCGAAGCCGTCGCCGAAACGCCCGAGTTCAAGGAATACCTGCATCGCGAGTTTCCGCAAAACGCTTCGGAGTGGCTCGATCCGGTTGGCCGACGCGGTTTCCTCAAGTTGATGGGCGCTTCGCTCGCCTTGGCGGGCGTGACGGCGTGCACGCGCCAGCCTGACGAGACGATTGTTCCGTACGTCCGTCAGCCCGAGGAGCTCGTGCCCGGTAAGCCGCTGTTCTTCGCGACGGCAATGCCGTTTGCCGGATCGGGTGTCGGTCTCCTCGTCGAGAGTCACGAAGGGCGGCCGACGAAGATCGAAGGCAACCCCGACCACCCGTCGAGCCTCGGCGCCACCGACCTCTTCGCGCAAGCGGCCATTCTCGGCCTCTACGATCCCGATCGCTCGCAGACGATCACGCACCTCGG
>Ga0126304_10000049_pt1 | contig 29417 bp, 18 predicted proteins | sample Plot25_FD_92538 | JGI IMG/M metagenome (GOLD analysis project Ga0126304, IMG submission 92538) | Serpentine soil microbial communities from UC McLaughlin Reserve, CA, USA - Plot25 | ecosystem: Environmental > Terrestrial > Soil > Grasslands | place: USA: UC McLaughlin Reserve, Lake County... | reverse complement strand
TGATGAACTCCGACTTCATCCCATGCGCCGCGCAACTTAATACCGTAAATAAAATAGTTTGGGTGAGTTGGAAAGAGCGGTTGTTAATAGAGCGACTTCAACGAAAAACAGAAATTGTACAGACTTATCTCAGCCAGTGTAATCATCACTGGGAGGAAGCGTTCTGGTGGTTACTTGCAAGAAATTTTGGAATAAAGGTGAACTCTGAGGCTTTTGAATCTGTTGCAAAAGGTTTACCTGTAAATGTACTTGTCAGGCACAAAAACCAAATCAATCAACTTGAAGCCTTATTACTAGGCCAGGCTGGATTGCTTGAAAACGAATTCCAGGAAGACTACCCAAAAATGTTACAGAAAGAGTATTTGTTTTACAAAACCAAATATAAACTTCAAACCATCCGCGAATCAATCCACTTTCTGAGAATGAGGCCCGAGAACTTTCCAACCATTCGCCTTGCACAGTTAGCCATGTTAATTCACGATTCATCACACCTGTTTTCGAAGGTCATGGAAATGCACTCTGTTACTGAGGTGAAGACCCTCTTGAATGTAACTGCAAATGATTACTGGCATTATCACTACAGGCTTGATGAACCGTCGACCTTCAAACCAAAGAAATTGGGAGAGCAGATGGTAAACAATATTATCATTAATACAATTGTTCCGGCGGTTTTCGCATTTGGCTATTTGCATAGCCAGGATTCTTATGAAGACAAGGCCTTCCACTGGCTCGAACAAATCTGCGCCGAAAATAACAGCATTGTCGAGAAGTTTATAAAAGCTGGAATAAGTAGTCAAAATGCACTTGACACGCAGGCTGTGCTCGAATTAAAAAGCGCTTATTGCGATAAAAGGAAGTGCCTTGACTGTGCTGTGGGGAGTTACTTATTGAATAGGATAACGGGCTAAAGGGAAAAGAAAAAGAGCTGAAAAGAAAGCCGACCAGTTCTTTACCACCGTGCAGGGTTTGCCATTAATTTCGCGAAATAACACCAAACTTTTATTCGTGCAAATTCCTGCTATCCTGGCAACTTGTTCCTCGCACCAAATCCGTATTTGCGTGCTAATTGGTTGCCAAAAGCTTCTACTGTATAAAAATCGGCCATTACTCCCAACCTCTTTTTGTCCTTAAGCTTGTCCGCTACCTCACCTCTTGAGCAACCTCTTTATCTCTTAGCCAATGGAAGAGCACGTTCACCCTAATATCGGGATGAATGCTATAGATAACCGGGCAGGTATGAGCTGCTTTTTCCAGTACTGCTTTTTGATTCTTATCCACGACAAGCGAGTCAGGGAAATGAAACGTTAAATTTACCCCTCCAATCCGCCTTGGATCTGCTTTCATAATCTTTTCAACATCGATCCTGACTCCCTCAAGATTCACCTTCATTTCCCTCGCCCTTATTCCCATAGTGGTAAGCATGCAGGTACCAAGAGCTGTTGCCACAAGGTCGGTCGGAGAGAAGCGTTCGCCTTTGCCATTGTTATCCACCGGCGCATCCGTCTCTATAACACTTCCGGAATGAAGATGAGTGCAAACGGTATGTAAATTTCCCTCGTATATTATTGATGAAGTCATCATGTATTAATTTGCCTTAAATTTACGTTGAATAATCAAATCATTGGCGGTGAAGAAAATAGTTTTGTCCTTACTGATAGTCGTAACAACAATGGCAGTATGGGCGCAGGATTCTACTCAAAAAAAAACGTCGACTAAGCAGGACAAGAAAAATGCGCGACGTGATCGTATCAATTCATTGTTGCGCCAGGAAGAAGAAGGAGAAATTGTTTTCAACAAACAAAGCGTATTCGGTATCAAGTTGGCAACCGACGGGTATGGTCTCACTTATGAAATAGGTAAGTTTAAAACGCCCCGTAAAGCGACTCTATTCCAATTAGAAATTTCTGAAAAGAAACATAAAAAAGAGAAAAAACTCGCTGCATCGATCGACAACCAGTTCCAAATAAACTCTGTGGTGTTTGGTAAGACAAACAATTTTTATCAATTCAAATTCGGCGTTGCGCAGCAACACATCATTGGTGGAAAGGGCAACAAGAATGGTGTGGCAGTATCTGCTAACTATGGGGGAGGCCTTATTGCTGGATTTCTAAAACCATACTACGTAGATGTTGAAGATAGCTCAAACAACAGGTTCAGGTCCAGATATCCTCAAATCGTTGATAAAAATTATTTTGAACTAGGTGCCGCTGGGTTCACAGTGGGATGGAATGCAGTGAAAATAAGACCGGGCGCTTATGTGAAGGCTGCGATGCGGTTTGACTATGGTCGTCTTAATGAAACTGTAACAGCTATTGAAGTGGGCCTGGGCGCGGAAATTTATTCTACCAAAATGTCGCAAATTATCTATAGTACTGAAAAGCAAGTCTTCTATAACGCTTATGTAACGCTTCTTTTGGGCCGAAGAAAATAACGTCGTGCTGGCCGCTTTCAATAAAAATGATGCGTGATTTTGTAAAAAACGCTGTTTCAACCTGACAATTCTTGCCTGTTTGTATTAGTGATTCGTCGAGTGTACCTTTGACCTGATTTTAAATTATGCAGGAACTTCCCGTGATAAATAAGGACCAGATTTTGGAACTGTCCGCCTCCGCCGGTGTAAGCGGCAGACCCAAAAAGCCAGACTGGTTAAGAGTCAAGCTACCGATCGGCGAGAGCTATAAACATGTACGCGGTCTTGTTGACACGCATAAACTTCATACCATTTGTGAAAGCGGTAATTGTCCGAACATGGGCGAATGCTGGGGTGAAGGGACAGCAACATTCATGATACTTGGAAATATATGTACGCGCAGCTGCGGTTTTTGTGCGGTAGCCACAGGACGCCCCGAGGCCGTTGACTGGGATGAGCCGCAGCGAGTGGCAGAAGCTATACACCTGATGAAGGTAAAGCACGCTGTAATCACGTCCGTTGATCGCGACGAGTTAAAAGATGGTGGTAGCACAATCTGGTACAATACGATCAAAGCTGTCAAATCTCTAAATCCAAAAACAACGCTTGAAACATTGATTCCTGATTTTAAGGGTCAGAAAGAAAATATTCAGCCAATCATTGAAGCCGCTCCTGAAGTAGTTTCACACAACATCGAAACAGTGGAGCGATTGACCAGGCAGGTGCGCATCCAGGCTAAATACTGGAGAAGTATGGAGGTTCTTCGCATACTTAAGGAGGGAGGGATGCGTACCAAGAGTGGTATCATGCTCGGGTTGGGTGAAAAGAAAGACGAGGTGATTCAATCGATGCATGACCTTAGAAACAGTGGCGTTGATGTAATCACCCTTGGTCAATATCTTCAACCATCGAAAAAACATCTTCCTGTTCTCCGGTTTGTTCACCCGGATGAATTTGCAGAGTACCGTGGGCTTGGTTATTCGATAGGGTTTGACTATGTTGAAAGCGGACCACTTGTTCGCTCCTCGTACCATAGTGATAAGCATGTTATAGAAGGCTACGGACGATCACAGTGGCTAGCACAAAACGACTCACTGCAGCTATCTTAATCCAATAAATGATGGTGATTCTGAAAAAGGTCGTTCTTTTTGGTTGCTCATCTTTAATTTTCTGTTTTTCCATTGCACAAATAAGCTGGCACCCGGTACTCGATGATACCCTGCCGCGGGGCCTCAAACTGTTTAAGACGAAAGACTCATTAAACGGGCGACCATTCATTGCTTATTATATTGAGGCTAATTTGAAAAATCGAAACCTCCAATTCACGACGCAGGTAAGTAAGGGAAAGCGGTTCACACCGTCCCAGTATTATGAGCAGGAAGGCTTGCCCGAGGTGGTCGTCAACGGCACTTTTTTTTCTTTTGAAACGAATCAAAATCTTAACGTCGTTATTCGCGACGGAAAAGTTTTAAGCTACAATATTCCCGCGCTAAAGAGCAGAACAAGCGATTCGTTCTATTATCCCACACGCAGTGCGATTGGCATTACGAAGAACCGGAGAGCCGATGTTGCGTGGTTGTTTACGGATACAGCGGAACGATGGCCTTACGCTTTTCAATCAAGACCGCTCGTTGCCAAAGGCAAGACAAAGGATCCTTCGTTTGATGATCTCAACACCATTGATCCCTGGAGATGGTGGACAATGAAAACGGCGATTGGTGGTGGACCAGTCCTGGTACAAGAAGGACGAATTAATATTACAAACCAGGAAGAGCAGATGTTTGTAAATGGGGATGCTGACCTGCATCCCAGGACTGCTATGGGCTATACAAAAAAAAATAAACTCATTATTCTTGTAATACAGGGAAGAGCCCCAGGCCAGGCAGAAGGCGCAACTTTAAACGAGGAAGCAAGAATCCTCACTGATCTTAATTGTTACGAAGCACTCAATCTCGATGGAGGTGGAAGTAGTTGTATGTTGATAAACGGAAAGGAAACAATCAAACCATCCGATAAACAAGGGCAGCGGCCGACCCCGGCTGTCTTTATCATTCGTAGTAAACAATAGTTTGTCTCTGTAGCTGAAAGACGATTCCTAATGACTCAGTCCTGTATCTCCCATGCCAGTGCGCTTGCTCCGAGAATGGCGGCATCTGCCTCTCTTAAGTGGCTCACCAGTATCTTCACTTTGTTTTGGAATACCTGAATAACATTGGCCTCCATATTTTCGCGGGTGGGTTTTAATATCAGATCGCCGGATTTTGTCAACCCACCGAATAATATGATGGCTTCAGGGCTTGAAAACATTACAAAATTGGCCAGCGCCAATCCCAATATCTCACCTGTAAATTCGAAGATTTTTTTTGCCAGCTCATCCCCCTGCGTCGCTGCTTCAAACACTTTTAATGAGTCCATTTGATCAGCCGGGATCTTTCTAAGCAAACTCGGTTCAGTGCTGTTCTCGAGCATTTCGAGGGCGGTGAGGCGAACGCCGGTTGCAGACGCATAACTTTCCAATGAACCCCGTTTGCCGGTGCCTTCATGCAAGCGACCATTTGGAATGATGATGGTATGGCCTAATTCACCGGCAAACCCATCATGGCCGTAGATTAAATGACCGTTCGCAACGATTCCGCTTCCAACGCCCGTTCCCAGTGTAATCATGATGAAATCCTTCATCCCCTTGGCAGCACCATACATCATTTCACCGATTGCCGCTGCGTTTGCATCGTTCGTTAATACAACCGGCAATTTGAATTTTCCTTCGATCATCTTGGCGAGCGGAATAATTCCACGCCAGGGAAGGTTAGGAGCATATTCCACCGTACCTGTGTAATAATTTCCGTTTGGAGCGCCAACACCAATTCCCTTGATCCTCCCCGTTCCTCCGGCGCGCTCAATCATGGGATGAAGACTGTCGTACAATTCATCAATGAATCCTTCTACCTCGGCATGATTACGGGAAGAAATTTCACTAGAAAATAAAATGTTACCATTACGATCTACGATTCCAAACTTCGTACCTGTTCCTCCGATATCGATACCAAGTGCCAGCTGTTGTAATGCAGTAGCTTTTCCCATACTGATAGTTGAATATTTTATTAATGACCACCACCAATCTGTTGATCGAAATCCAGATTCTGTGCACGCAATACACTTCTTAACTTAAGTGCGAGCCAGGCAAGAAACGCAAAACATACGGCTGCGACCAAATAAGAATTGTGCATATTATTAGAGCCATCAGCATGATGAATGTCTCCGATAGCGCCCTGGAAGGGAGGAATGACTGCACCTCCCAATATCATCATGATCAAAAACGCAGATCCCTGGCTGGTGTATTTTCCCAATCCACCCACACCTAGCGAAAATATACAAGGCCACATTACCGAGCAGAACAACCCGCCAGACATGAAAGCGTACACAGAAACGATCCCATTTGTAAACACACCGATCAGCATTGCGACGCATGCGAGGATGGAGACTGTGAGCAAAGTTTTGACAGGTTTTTCCTGCCCGTAAAAAAAAGCCGCAATTGCGATCAATATACAAACTGAATATGCGAGGAGGTCCGTAATATCATTTCCATACGTTCGGTTGACGAGAAGAATAACAGCGAAGGCAATAAATGGAACGACCACTGTTGCGATCAGCCTTCCAGTTCTGGATAAGTTAAAAACGCTGACGGCGCCGGTCCATCGTCCAATCATCAAGCTTCCCCAATAAAGGGATATATACTTGGAAATTTTGCTTTCATCCAATCCCATTTCGGTTAAATAGCCCGGCGTCTTAAGCAATGCGCCGAAATTGTTATCTATAGTTACCTCAACACCTACATACACAAAGATGCCAAGCATGCCGTAAATCAATTGCTGATACTTCATGGCGCCCCAGCCATCGTTATTTTTGACAGCTTTCGCATTCGACGCAAATAAGATTCCGACAACTGCAAGTATGGTGGTGATCAGTAAAACCATTTTAGGAATTTCTGTCAGCTGTCCTATTATGATTAAAAGAATGATCACTCCCGTCATTAGTAATAAGGAAGAAGCAGCTTTGTTCGCTTTCTCGAATCTTTCATCATTTTTTCCGGAAGGCAAACTGGAAAAACTAAAAAACAATGCAACCGCAGCAAATACTCCCGCCACGATAAGATATAAGGTATTGATGTTTGTTACCGTAACATTAGCATTCTGATTTGCGATAGAACCAAACAGGAAAAAACTTACGATGATAGGTCCGAGTGTAGTTCCCAGTGAGTTGACACTGCCTCCAAGGTTTAATCTGTGCGATCCGGTCGCAGGATCGCCCAACGCAATGGCGAACGGTTGGGCTGCTGTTTGCTGCAGCGAGAAGCCCAGAGCAACAACAAAAAAAGAGGCAAGCAGGGCAGGAAAAGAATTGGCATTTGCAGAGGGAATAATCAACAAAGCGCCGAGCACAGAAATCCATAATCCGTAAATAATTCCTTTCTTATAACCGATACGATTGATGATATCATATCCAAACACATTTGAAACAAGGAACAATGCCAGGGAGCCAGCGAAATAAGCAATATAAAATGCTGACCCTATGAGTTGCGATTCAAATTGGGAGAGCTTAAAATGTGTTTTGCAGAAGGGAATAAAGATACTATTTGAAGCGGCGATAAATCCCCAGAAGAAAAAAACAATTACTAATGTAGCTAGCGCACCTGTATTTGTAGGCTGTTTGGTCTGACTCATAAGCAGTATCGTTGGGTTTAATAAGTTTTAAAAATAACAAGTTTTTCCGATGCTGAACAAATCATCTGAATAAATTCCAACATGGCAGCATGTAACACATATAGTATCTTATCGAGGCAAGTTGTTATGATTCGGTCGACAGTCGACGTTTCGACCCTCTACAGAAACGAATTCTCAATCACATTCATGATCGGATCATTTCATCGAAAACACTAAAAAATATTTGTCATATCACATACAAGTTGAAAAACCTTCCTAAATTGAACGGGCAATACCTTCACAACCAACTGCATCATCAGCATGGAATTATTATTCGTCAGCGCAGAATGCTATCCGGTGGCTAAAGCAGGAGGATTAGGGGATGTAGCAGGAGCCTTGCCAAAATATCTCACGCAGCTCGGGCATAATACCAAGTTGGTGATGCCAATGTACCGCACTAAATTTTTATATGCTAACCAATGGGACGTAGTACACAAAGGATCAAGTAATCTCGGCAACTGGTGGTTTGAGTTTACGGTGATCAAGGAAAGAACAAATGTACTTGGCTTTGACCTCTACTTACTCGACATAAATGGCTTGCTTGACCGCGAAAAAGTGTATGGATATGACGACGATTCTGAGCGCTTTACGGCTTTTCAAATTGCAGTGCTTGAGTGGGTGTCAAGCTGGCAACATCAACCGGACCTGATCCATGTTCATGATCATCATACGGCACTGATCCCTTTCATGGTTAAATACTGTTACCGCTTTGCGGGAATCAAAAACATTCCCACAGTATTGACGATACACAACGCCGAATACCAGGGATGGATGGATTGGGATAAAACAATTTTTATTCCACAGTACGACATGTGGAAATGGGGAATGCTGGAATGGAACAATAAGATCAATCCGCTTGCCAGTGGCATAAAGTGTGCAGATAAAGTAACGACTGTAAGTCCAAGTTACCTCGACGAGTTAAAATATATGAGCAACGGCCTTGAAGCCTTGTTTGAATATGAAAAAGGAAAATGTATTGGTATACTGAATGGGATAGATAATCATCTCTGGAATCCCGAAACCGATTCTTATTTGAAACCCGAAAACCAGTATTCCATTGTCACTCTCGAGGGCGGAAAGGCAAAAAACAAAATGCAGCTTTGTGAGCAATTTGATCTTGATTTTGATAAGCCCCTGATCAGTTTTATTGGACGGTTGGTAGGAGAGAAGGGAGCTGATCTTCTGCCGCAGGTTATCGGTGATTCTTTTTTTCATATTGGCAGGAGCATGAATTTCCTGGTATTGGGGAGCGGTTCACCCGGTGTTGAGTGGCAATTGAACAATATGAAGTACCTATCGAACAATGATTTTAATGCATATATTGGCTATAATGAAACGTTGAGTCATGTCATTTATGCCGGTTCTGATTTTTTGCTCATGCCTTCTCGCGTCGAGCCTTGCGGATTGAATCAGATGTATTCAATGAGATACGGAACTGTACCGATGGTGAGAAGGACTGGCGGACTAAAAGACACCGTAATCGATTATGGCGATCCCGGTGGGTATGGCATTTGTTATACTTATGCAGCAGTAGGTGACATTTGTCATGGGGTATGGCGGGCGGTCGAATTATATCACGATAAAGAAAAGTTAAGTGATGTACGCACGCACATGATGAAGCTTGATTATGGTTGGGAAACCAGCGTGAAACAATATGTGAGGGTGTACGAGAGCGTGCTGAGGTGATGATTTGATGAGCCAATTGTGAGGATTAGCCGATTAGCCAATGATTGATGAATTGAATTGTGATAAGCTATGCGATGTGCTCATAAGTAATTGGGTTATTCAATAATAAATGATTTCAGATAGTTTTTACGAGATATTAAACTAATATGAATACTGATAAATAGCTTTGGCCAGTTAGGCACTCCGCTGATTGGGGAGCTATAATACTAAAAAGTAATTGGCCAGTTGGCTAATTAGCTCATCGAAACAGGTGTTCGGTTAATAAATCAAAAACAGATTCTATGTCAAAATCTATTCTTGCAGTTATTCTGGGAGGCGGCGCCGGCACACGGTTATATCCTCTTACAGCGAGTCGCTCAAAACCTGCGGTGCCGATTGCGGGTAAATATCGGTTAGTAGACATTCCTATTTCTAATTGTATTAATTCGAACATCAGCAGGATGTTTGTATTAACACAATACAATTCAGCCTCGCTGAACCGTCATATCAAAAACACGTATCATTTCAGCGCTTTTAGCGCAGCGTTTGTTGACATTCTCGCTGCAGAACAAACACCCGATAATCCTACCTGGTACCAGGGAACGGCCGATGCTGTGAGACAGGGATTACGACATATAAATACATTTCCAAGTGAGTATGTGCTGATACTCTCTGGTGACCAGTTGTATCAGATGGACTTCAACGCCATGCTTGAAAATCACGTTTCAAAGGGAGCTGATATTTCGATTGCGACTATACCAGTGGGTGATAGAGAAGCATCTGATTTTGGAATCATGAAGAAAAACGACGAGGGCTTTATTACTTCTTTTGTCGAAAAACCAAAACCGGCGTTGTTCCCGGAATGGACAAGTGACACAGGGCCTGAAATGGTGAAGATGGGCCGGCTATACCTGGCGTCAATGGGTATCTACATATTTAACCGGCAGTTGATGTTTGATATGCTACTGAATGAATTTAGAGAAGGTACGGACTTTGGCAAGGAGATCATTCCGCAATCACTTGCCAAATACAAAGTCGCCAGCTACCAGTACGAAGGTTACTGGACAGATATCGGAAACATCTATTCTTTCTTTGAAGCGAATCTTGGATTAACGCAAGACATTCCTGACTTTAATTTGTTTGATAACGACAGAACCATTTTTACGCGTGCGAGGATGTTACCACCTGCAAAGATAAGCGGCACTACACTGGAGAAAACAATCATTGCCGAGGGATGTATTATCAATGCATCGCGTATGGAGAATAGCGTTGTGGGAATTCGTTCGCGGGTTGGTCATGGTACAACCATCGTAAGCAGTTATCTTATGGGTAATGATTATTTCGAAACTCTCCAGGAAATTAATCATGCGCATAACCATGGCATACCGAATGTCGGCATTGGAACCAGATGTTATATCAAAAACGCGATCGTTGATAAAAATTGCCGCATCGGTGATGACGTTCGTATCAATGGCGGGCACCATCTCGAAAACACCGATCATTCGTTGTATGTAGTGAAAGATGGCATTGTTGTGATTAAGAAAGGCGCTGTATTGCCGAATGGTTTTGTTATTTAACACACGAATTTGCTAACACGAATTAGCGCGAATTTGATTGACACTAGAATTAGCGCAAATTAAAAGGCGCGAATAGGCGCTAATGAATGTGTTTAGGCACAGACCGTGTATTTTTAGGGATGGTTCTCAAATTATCATTTTTAGAAAGTTGAACATACTATTTGAAAAAGCAAGGGCACTTTCATGCGATCATAGCTTATTCGTGTTAATTAGCGCCCTTAAAATTCGTGTTAATTCGCCATTAAAATTCGCGTTAATTAGTGTAACATGGAACCTGTAACCCCGGTCGTCCTTAATACTGAATCTGCGATTTACTCAAAACCAAAACTTAATTTCTGGCAGATATGGAATATGTGTTTTGGTTTCTTCGGTATTCAATTCGGCTGGACACTTCAGATGAATAATATGAGTGCCATCTATGAGTATCTTGGCGCAACTCCCGAACAGATTCCCGGGCTCTGGCTCGCGGCTCCCATGACGGGATTAATCATTCAACCAATCGTGGGTTATCTCAGTGACAGAACATGGCATCCCCGGCTTGGCAGAAGAAGACCTTATTTTTTAGTTGGTGCAATACTCAGCTCTCTTGCATTATTTATCATGCCCAACTCTTCCGCCATCTGGATGGCAGCAGGAACCCTTTGGATACTTGATTCATGTATCAATATCAGCATGGAACCTTTCAGGGCCTTTGTGGCTGATAACCTTGACGATAAACAGCGGCCATTCGGCTATGCGATGCAAAGTATGTTTATCGGTGCGGCTTCCTTCATTGCCGGCTTTCTTCCTGGAATTTTGGTTAGCATTGATTGGCTCGGCATCTCCAGGGAAAAAAGGGCTGGAGGTATTCCTGAAAATATCATGTGGTCTTTTTACATCGGAGGGATTATGTTTTTTGGCGCCGTCTTGTACACAGTGCTCAGAAGCCGCGAGTACCCGCCCAGGAATCAAGACTGGAAGAAAGAACTCAATGCTGAACACGGAAGAGGATTTAGCGGAGCAGTGAAAGAAATTCACGCAAGCATCCTGAAAATGCCCGTCCAGATGAAAAGACTTGCAATCGTTCAATTCCTGACATGGCCCGGATTGTTCCTGATGTGGTTTTATTATTCAACAGGTGTTGCAAGGGATATTTTCAAAGGCGACCCTGAAACATCAAGCGACCTTTACACGCAGGGATTGGAATTTGCTAACACAACTTCTGCAATTCTGAACCTTGTTACTTTTTTGTTTTCGTTCACGCTTCCTTTCTGGGTTGCCAAGTTCGGACGAAAAATGACTCATACATTTTGCTTGCTAATTGGCGGAACAGGATTGATCGTGGTGAATTACATAAGTGAACCTTATATGTTATACGTTGCGATGAGCATGGTAGGTATTGCATGGGCATCCATCTTATCAATGCCATACTCGATGCTGGCGGGTCATTTACCGGAGAATAAGATCGGCATTTATATGGGGATCTTTAACTTCTTTATAGTACTGCCGGAAATCATCGCTTCCCTGTTCTTTGGAAAGATCATGGAAAATTATCTTGGTAATGACAGGCTCCTTGCAGTACAAATAGGAGGAATTCTTTTGATAAGTGCTGGAGTCATTTGCGCGTTCGTCGTCAAGGAAAATAAAACGCCTAATCTTGTGTAAGAAATTCTCAACGATATTCTTTTTGCTGATCATTTCTGTACATCTGTTTGCGCAGAATGATCTCAGGATTTATCCAACACATTGGTGGGTTGGAATGAAAAATCCGAAGTTGCAATTGCTGATCAGGGGCATAGAAAATATTACTTCAGATAAAGTTTCATTTCAATCATCCAGCGCCGATGTTAAAGTGATGGCCATTCATAAACCGGACAATAAACACTACCTGATCGTTGACCTTGAAATATCGCCTTCTGCAAAGCCACAGCAAATAACCTTTTCATTCGGTGGCGTGGTTCGGAGTGATTGGAAATCGTTTTCATACCATTTAAAGGCACGCAACGCCGGAAACGGAACTACAAGAGTCCAGGGAGTCACCAGTAAAGACCTTGTATATCTTTTATTGCCTGACCGTTTTAGTAATGGTGATCCATCAAACGACAGGTTCAGTGATCTAAATGATACAACTGCCGACAGAACCAGTCCATTTCTGCGTCATGGCGGTGACCTGCAAGGCATCATCAATCACCTCAACTACTTTATTGAACTTGGTATAACGGCTCTATGGCTTAACCCGGTTCTTGAAAACAATCAGGCCCTCACCGATGAAGGCGGCAGCAGGCGTAGTGCTTATCATGGTTATGGCTTCACTGATCATTACAACGTAGATAAACGGCTGGGTGGTAACGCCGCGTATGCAAAACTTGTAAACGAGGCACATAGTAAAGGGCTGAAGATAATCCAGGATGCAGTGTACAATCATGTAGGAAATCAGCATTTCCTATTTACCGATGCGCCTACGAAGAACTGGTTCACGCAATGGCCTTCGTATCAAAATACTTCTTACAAAGACCAGCCCCTTGTTGACAAATACGCTTCATCAATTGATCGACGGATCACTCTTGATGGATGGTTTACTCCATTCCTGCCTGATTTAAATGGAAAAAATCCGTTCGTTGCAAATTATTTAATTCAGCACGCGATTTGGACTACCGAGGAATTCGGTATTGACGGTTGGAGAGTGGATACTTATTTTTATAATGATCTCGACTTCATGAATCGTTGTAATCGCGAACTATACAGAGAGTTTCCCAGGATTTCAATTTTCGGCGAAACCTGGATCCATTCAGTAACTAACCAGGCATACTTTGCGGAAAACAACCTGATTGTTCCCTGGAAATCAAACTTGCAGGGCGTTACTGATTTTCAGTGGTATTTTTCATTGAATGCTGCATTGAATGAAAATTTCGGTTGGACTGAAGGCGTGAACAAGTTATACAATGTTCTTGCGCAAGATATTTTGTACAAAGACCCCATGAGAAATGTAATCTTTCTCGACAATCACGACCTCGACAGATATTATTCTGTAGTAGGAGAGGATATCAGGAAATTTAAAATGGGTATTGCGTTAATGCTTACGCAGCGTGGAATTCCACAATTGTACTATGGCACTGAGATTCTGATGAAGAATTTCAAGAATCCTTCCGATGCTGAAGTGCGAAGAGATTTTCCAGGTGGATTTCCTGGCGATGACGTAAACAAATTTTTGCCTGCAGGAAGAACGGAACAGGAGAATGATGCATTCAATTACGTAAAGAGATTCGCGAATTTCCGAAAAAACTCAACTGCATTGAAAACAGGAAATTTCATGCAATACCTTCCGCAGGATGGTGTGTATGTTTATTTCAGGTATGACAACAGCGAGACAGTCATGTGTGTATTTAATCAAAACGATGATTCAAAAACAATTGATCTCTCAAGATTTTCAGAGCGAATCAAGAATTTCAAAAAGGCTTTTGATGTAGCGACCGGTACCACTTTCAATCTCGAGCCGACTCTTACACTTGGTGGCAAATATGTTCTTGTAATGAAACTTGTAGCCACGAATTAACACTAACTGGAGCGATTAACGCTAATTCTTTCGTTGTGCTTTACTGGCTTAAAGAATATGCGCAAGAGGCAAAGGATTTTTCTATGACGGGACTTGCCGATTGAGAGGGATTCTCATAACAATTTCCAATTTTGGGTTGACAAAACTTCGCGTCACAACATGACCCACCAAATATTTCTCTGACCTTGCTTACCCCAGTCTTTTAAAGATTTCTGAAGAAGTGTTTGAAGATTATTATCAGTTATTTTTTTGCCTCTTGAGGGAATGGCAAAATCGGTTGGCTTTGGCTCAATTAATTCAACTTTCGTGGCAAACCATGTAGTGTATAATCTCGGAATAGCCAGGCCAAGAATCATTCCAGGCAGTCCGTTGAAAGATTCAGGTCCGCCGCTGACGGCGATTTCGTCAGTATAGAACGCTACAACATACACTGAATCACAAATGATCGCCACTGCCTTCCGGCATTCGAAACCGGCAATGGTTCTAATTTCTTCGGACATTTTCCATTCAATTTTGCCTATAGTATCCTGCAAAAGATAAGTGTCTTCGAAAACTTTTTTCTGGCTGTTCACTATCTGCGTTTCTAAATCAGCCACCACAACGTTCTCTTTTGAAGGACCAATCAGCCACCAGTTACGGAAGGGCTCTGATTCCCTTCCCGGCTTATAAATTGTTTTGTTGCCATTAAATTGCAAATTAAAATAGCTTGTATAAAATTTGGGCTGCTTCAAAACGAAATCCTTGTACCAGTCACTGTTATCCGCACTGGGGTCGAGTTGCTTATGTACATTGATCTTTCTTTCAAATTCAATCTTTCCTTTCACCAAAAACTGCGTTTGTGCAAAGGTTAAAATCGGTAAGGCCGACAAAAACAAAAAGAGGAGTTTTCGGAACATGTGATTCATTTTATTTGGTTGTACCCGGTGTTGTAACGGCCGGGTTTTTTGTAAAGTTCCACGTAAAACTCAGAAGCCAGTAACGTCGAAAGGTGTCGTACCTGTTTTCTGTAATAAAATTACTGTTTGCTGTTCTTCTTAACCCAATGTTTTGATCCAATATATCGAAAATGGAAAACCTGAGCTCACCTGAATTGCTTTTCCAAAATTTTTTCGCTAACCATGCATTCCACTTGGTGAAATTGTTATCATCACCAAAGACTGCAGTTTTTTCACGCAGGCTGATCTCTGCACTCGTATTGAATTGAAAATTCCGTGGCAGTTCAATCGTTGCTTCTATTTCGTTATCGCTGGTCCAGTATCTTGTGATAACCGTGCTGATCGAAGATCGGCTTGTAGTGTAACCGAAGCGTGGATTCAATGAGAAGGAGTATTTCTCCTCTTTGTCATGATTAATATTTAGACCAATTGAACCACTTCTGTTATTGTTGACGTTCTCAAGAGTATTTACAAAGTTCGTATTGTGACTTAGATTAACGTTCGCATTAATTCCAAGATTCAAATTCCATTTTTTTATTTGCTTCCAGTAGCCCGCATAACCGTTTAGCAAGAAGTTTCCGTTTACATTCACATATCGTGTTAAACGTTTTCCAGAACTATCTACTCTAACATCGCTACTAATTGCGTTGTCGATAAATGCATAATTCACACTCATATACATGTTGCGGCTTGTAAGTACCTTGTAGTCGTTATAGTTGATGCTGATGGAATGCCTGAATTCCTGTTTAAGATCAGGATTACCTACCATAATATTGAGTGGATCTGTGTTTTCGCCAACAGGCTGCAGTTGCTCCAGGGAAGGTTGACGGGTATTGCCGTTGTAATTCATCCCTAATCTTTTTTGCGGGCCGAAATTATACCTGAAATTCGCCCGCGGGAAGAAGTTCGTGAAAGAATAAGATGATAGAGTATCCCTTACAAGGTCTTGCTGCCTGAACTGCGCACGTGAAATATTTCCTCCGACAGAATAATTGTACTTGCTTTTATTAACCCTGAAATTGAGTCCGCCACTATTTGTTTTAATGCGGAAATCGAAATCATTACTGAATAGCGGATTCAAATCCTCATACTTACCGCTCGTTGATTTATCGAATGAACTACGCAATGCCTCACTGTTGTTCAGCCTGTAGCTATAATTCACTTCGAGGAATGCTGATTTGGATAAAGGTTCGGTGTAAGCGATACGTGTAGTGACGGCAGATGTTTTGCTCTTATTGAGTTTTTGTTGATCAATAATATCAGAACTGTCCAGAAGACCCGCGACATAAAACTCATTTTTTGATTGAACGATTCCGTCGCTTTCAATATTGTTGTAATTCTGGTCGAAGCTCCATGATATGGTCCTGCCCTTCTTCTTAAATTTTTTACGCCAGATTGCTGAACTGTTGAATTGGTTCCTGTCGCTAAAGGAGACCAGGCGCCTGTTACTTGTATTCAATGTATCACCGGCAACGTTAAATGCTTCGCTATGGAACCGGGAATTATTTCGCGAGTCTGTTGTTGCTCCGTTGACTGAGATTTTCAAGGTAGACAACGAATCCAATTTGATCTCATAGAATCCATTCAATCCATGACGCTGGTTTTGTTTGTAGATATCCTGGTCCTGGTAATTAATATACTCCTGGCCAGGTAAAATATACTGAGTGGTAGTGGAGCTTTTTCCAAAAAGGTTTTGCTTGTTGAACCTGTAATTGCCGTTGATATGAAATTTATCTTCTGCCCACTTATTCGAGAAATGGGCACCGCCCGTCCAGGCTGTCGGTAATCCCTGCCCGCCAAAAGTGCCACCCCAATTGTCACCAAATTCATCATCACCTTGTGAAGACGAAAAGAAATATCCTTCTTCTTCGTTGTAGTCGAAATTGTTTCCTCCACCGTATTTCTCGGCGTCCTGCCAATTCAATCCAACACGGCCGGTGTTAGACATTATGCCAAAAGCAGCAATCTTCCTTTTTCCTTTAAATGAATTGACCATTCCTTCTCCTTCAAAACTTTCGGGCATGCCACCACCGATTGAGGCCTTCCCAAACATTCCTCTCTTTTTATCATCTTTCAACTTAAGGTTGATGGTTTTTGTTTTTTCACCATCATCAATGCCGGTAAACGCCGCCTGGTCACTTTTCTTATCAAACACCTGGACTTCTTTGACAGCATCCGCCCTTAAGTTCTGAGTTACAACAGCAGGATCATCACTAAAAAACTCCTCGCCGTCCACCAGGACTTTTTGCACTCTCTCGCCCTGTGCAGTTATCTCCCCATTTTTATTTACCTGTAGTCCGGGCAATTTCTTAAGCAGATCTTCAACACTAGCCCCTTCTCGAACCGCGAAGCTGTCTGCAAGAAACGATAACGTGTCGCCTTTCATCCGGATCGCTCCCATTCGCTGGCGTACAACCACCTCTTTTAATAACTGACTTTTAGGGGTGAGAATTATTTTACCGACATCCAGGTCAGGGGTTTCTCCGACTTTTAGAATATCTACATAATCAGCAAATTTTGGATACGTGATCAGTAAGATGTAGTCGCCATTTTTTACTTTATCCATTTTAAACTCACCCTTAGAATCTGTACGACTAAAACTAACCAGCACTGAATCCGATTTCCGGATTAAAGAAACGACAGAATTACCCATGTTTCTGTTTTCCGTGGTATCTATTACTGTACCTTTAATGGAGACTGTTTGCGAAAGACAAAATGAGTAACAAGTCAGTAGCACCAGGAAAATCAGGGGGTATTTTCTCATGACGATTAGTAAAGGTGGTTAAGGTTTCCCGAAATTCAACCAATCAATCTAGGAACGTTTTTTTGAAGCCTTAATTTTAAGTTAAACAAATTAATGTTCCGGGGGATAAGGAAGCATGTTTGGCAAAAATCCATAATCTGCAAAAATCCATAATCTGATAGCATAAATTTATAAAGATGAACAACAGGAATCGTCTCAAACAGGATGAAAGGCAAGAGAAGTACGAGGAGGTCCATTTCGTTGATAGCACCAGACCTGTATGGAATTATTCGTTGTTTTCACAAGAAGATATCGACAATTTTCAAAGGGGCACTCACTATCGGCTGTACGAATTGTTTGGTGCGCATGAGCGGGAAGTCCTTGGCAAACGCGGCTATTACTTCGCAGTGTGGGCGCCTAATGCTACTTATATTTCTGTGATCGGGAATTTTAATGATTGGGACAAAACTACTCATCCGTTATTTGTTCGGCTGGAAAGTTCCGGTATTTGGGAGGGTTTTATCCCGGATATTCCCAAGGGCGAATCTTACAAGTATCATATTCATGGTTATCAGGGCAAGAAACTGGATAAAGGCGATCCTTATGCTAATTTTTGGGAAAAACGGCCTGCTACCGCCTCAATTACCTGGGATCTCGACTATGAATGGAAAGACAGGGACTGGATGAATACAAGAGCGAAACACAATTCCCTGGATGCGCCTTGGAGCGTATATGAGATCCATCTGGCCAGCTGGATGAGACCGGATAAATACGATGAGGAATCGTATAACACCTATGGACAAATGCAGGCGCAATTGGTTCCTTACATCAGGGAAATGGGTTACACGCATATTGAAATGATGCCGGTAATGGAACATCCCTTTGACGGAAGCTGGGGCTACCAGGGGGCTGGCTATTTTGCACCTACATCGAGGTTTGGACACCCGCAGCAATTCATGGAACTCGTGGATGCTTTCCACCAGGAAGGTATTGGGGTTATTCTTGACTGGGTGCCCTCACATTATCCATATGATGCGCATGGTTTATTCATGTTTGATGGAACTCATACTTATGAATATGCCGATATGCGTAAAGGATTTCATCCCGACTGGAACAGCTATATTTTCAACTACAAAAGAGGAGAGGTCAAATCATTTTTGATAAGCAGCGCTCGTTTTTGGTTCGATAAATTTCATATTGATGGTGTTCGGGTTGATGCAGTGAGTTCGATGTTGAAATTAAATTATTCAAGAACGCATGGCCAATGGGAACCGAATGAGCATGGTGGCGACGGCAACCTGGAAGCGATCGCCTTAATAAAAGATTTCAATGAAACAATCTTCAGGGATTTTCCTGATGTACAAACGATCGCCGAAGAGGCTACAGATTGGCCCGGCATTAGCAAGCCAACGTTTACCGGTGGGCTCGGATTTGGAATGAAATGGATGATGGGATGGATGCATGATACACTCGATTTCTTCAAGTTCGATCCGTTACATCGCCAGCATCATCAAAACAAGTTCACGTTTAGCATGATCTATTACTACGACGAAAATTTCATGTTGCCCTTAAGTCATGATGAAGTAGTGCATGGGAAAAGCCCGATGCTGTACAAAATGCCGGGCGACGACTGGCAAAAATTCGCGAATCTTCGTCTGCTGTATTCCTATATGTTCACACATCCCGGAGGAAAGTTGCTTTTTATGGGAAACGAGTTCGGCGCAACCAATGAGTGGAATTATAAAAGTGAGTTGCAGTGGGAACTTCTACAATACGATTCTCATAAGCTCCTGAAAGATTGTGTCAGGGACCTGAATTTTTTGTTGCGTGAGCAACCGGCGCTGTATGAAAAGCAATTTTCGATTGAAGGTTTTGAATGGATCGATCTTAATCACCGTGCGGAAAGCGTCATTGTATACAAGAGAAAGGGCAAGAATCCCGAAGAGGATGTTCTGATCATTCTAAACTGCACACCAGTGGTCAGAAGAGATTGGAAGGTATATACTATTGGGAAACCCATATGGAAGGAAATCTTTAATAGTGATGACAAAAAGTACTGGGGAACCGGAGATGTATTCAATCCCGACATCCAGACCACGCTTGTGGATAAAAAAGAAATGATGTATGAAATAAATGTTCATTTACCACCGTTAGCCGCTGTAGTTCTTCGGTAAACTGGAATGATTTTGGATGTTTCAGTTGACTAACTACTTTTCATCCTAATCTTATTCTATGTGCAAAAGCCTCCTTGTGGTAGTGGTTTTGTCGTTCGGCTTAACTCTTGGCTACGCTCAAAACCTTGATAGCACGGCTTACTTCTTTCAAAAAGGCATCGAAGAGAGAAATGCCCGCAAGTTCCGTGAAGCAGAGAAGAACTTCGTAAGGGCCTACCAGCAATCGCCGGATAATTTCGACATCATCGCAGCACTGGCAAATGCATATGTTGCCCAAAACCGCTATGGGGAAGCAAGGGAAAAATACCTGCGCGCTGATCAATTAAAGGCAAGCGATCCTATAGTTACAGAAAACCTCGCCACGCTTTCTTTTAATCTCCGCAAGTGGGACGACGCGATTAAATATGCCGAGAAATCACAGCGCCTGCAGCCGAACAAGCCCATAAGTTTTATTATCGGCAAAAGTTATTACGAACAGGAAAACTATGGTGAAGCAGTAAAGCATCTGCAAACTGCCGCAAGGGAAGAACCCACCCGTGCTGAGATACCCTATATCATCGGTCGGTCCTATCTCGACATGAGCAATTATAAACTATCCGCAGGATTTTTTGAAAAGGCGATCGCGCTGGATTCTTCGAAAGCCAATTGGATCTATGAAGCAGGTCTGGTTTTCTATGCTATACCAGATTACAAAAAATCATTGGCATATCTTGAACTTGCCGGTGCTAAAGGGTATAAGAAGAGCAATGATTACCTGGAAAATCTTGGCAACGCTTACATCAACCTAAAAGAATACGAAAAAGGAATTGAGGTTTTGAAAGAAGTGCTCAAAAAGAAACCAACAGACCAGGAACTCATATACCAGGTAGCGCAAGCTTATTTCAAGGCTAAGAGATACCAGGAAGCAATTGACATGTGGGATATTGCCCTGGGATTGGATAAGACAAATGCAAACGTGTTATACATGATCGGTCTTTCATATCAGAAAAAAGGTGAGAAACAAAAAGGCCAGCAACTCTGCGACAAAGCTATTGAAATGGATCCTTCACTAAATTCTTTGAGGCAGAAGCAGGATATGGGAATCGGATTGTGAGCATACGGCATGGACGATGTGAGAGTATGAAGTTTGAAGCACGAAGTTTTGTTTTTGATTTTATAAATCCCCGCCTTGTAGGCGGGATTTTTTTTTGTGATAAAAATTGCTTCGCGCAAAGACGCAAAGCCGGTACCCCCCGTCTTTGCACCTTTGCGCGAATATTTTCTTACTTCGTAGTTTCCTACATTCTCTCGGGAACACCGATCCCCAGCAATCCCATCCCAGACTTAATAATATTCACCGCCATTTGAGACAATTGTAGGCGCAATTCTTTTTTTTCATCTGTCTCAGCGGTCAGTATTCGAAGTTCTGTAACGAAAGTGTTGAAGGTCTGCGCTAATCCGTAGATATAACCCGCAACTTCTGAGGGGTTCATTTCTTTTGCAGCCTTCTCGATAATATCGGGGTATTTCTCTAGTTCTATGATCACGTTTTTCTCAAGAGGTAAGAGAATTCCGTTTAGTGGACTCCCGATGGGCTGTTCCTTTCTTAATATAGATTTTGTACGTGCGTGGGTATATTGAATGAACGGTCCTGTAAACCCGTGAAATTCGATTGATTCTTCAGGATTAAAGATCATTCGTTTTTTCGGATCAACACGGAGCAGGAAAAATTTAAGGGCGCCCACCCCCAGCGTATAATACAATTGTTTCAGTTCATCTTCGGTAAAATCTTTCACCTTTCCCAACTCCTGTGTATGTTGTGCCGCGATTGATTCCATCTCCGACACGATATCGTCCGCATCAACAACGGTGCCTTCGCGGCTCTTCATTCGTCCACCCGGCAATTCAACCATACCATACGAGAGATGATAAATATTGTCTGCATTCGGAATCTCAAGTTTCTGACAAATCAGCTTCAGCACCTTCATATGATAATTCTGTTCATCACCGATCACATAGATGCTTTGATCCATTTTGTAATCGTCATATTTCTGATTTGCAAGGCCAAGGTCTTGCGTTATATAAACCGATGTGCCATCCTTTCGTAACAATAACTTTTCATCCAGTCCTTCATTGGTAAGATCTATCCACACGCTTCCATCATCGCGGCGCGTAAAAACACCTTTTGATAATCCCTCTTCTACAAACCCTTTTCCGAGTAAGTAAGTTTCGCTTTCGTAATAGATTTTGTTGAAATCACTTCCAATTCTTTTATAAGTTGTGTCGAATCCTTCATACACCCAACCATTCATAGTTTTCCATAAGGAGATAGTTTCTTCATCTCCCTGTTCCCACCGCAATAGCATATCCCTGACTTCCTGCATGATGGGCGTGTTGTTACGAACCAGTTCCTTTATTTCATCGACCAGCTCCTCGTTTTTTTCATCGTTACCCTTATTGTGATTCAACTTATCAACGAACAATTCAATTTTTTTCTGATCGTCCGGGTTACAGAGGCTCAAGTCTCCTTTCATTACGTTTTCAAAAATCGGCTCGGATTGTTTACGCAGTTCATTTTCAAAAGCCACATAGAAATCACCCACAAAATGATCGCCCTTGATGCCGGTAGATTGAGGAGTCTCGCCGTTGCCGAATTTTTTCCAGGCGAGCATTGATTTGCAAATATGTATACCACGATCATTTACTATGCAAGTTTTGATAGTCTCATAACCGTTTGCAGAAAAGATCTCGGCGATGCTCCATCCCAGGAAATTATTACGCAGATGACCGAGGTGTAAAGGCTTGTTGGTATTGGGGGAAGAATATTCAACCATTATTCTTTTTTCTGAACGCTTCCTAAACCCAAACGATTCTGAGGTGTGATTACTATAGAGGAAATCAGTCCAGTAACGATCACTGATTGAAAGATTCAAAAAACCCTTGATAACATTGAATGAAACAAATAGCTGAGGATTGGTTGTAATTAGTTTCTCGCCGAGTTCATTGCCGATCTTATCCGGTGCTTTTTTTAATGGTTTGGTAAGAGCGAATAAGACCACTGTATAGTCGCCTTCAAAATCAGGCTTGGTTTCACTCACCTGTATATCCGCTGGTTGCAGATCAACCTGGTATAAATTCTTTATCTCGTTTGAAACAGCCTCCTGAATCCTGGAAACAATCCGCATAGTCTTCCGTTAAGGCCGCAAAAATAACACACGAATGTTTCGCATCTAAAACAAATTTTTGGGACACGAATAACGCTAAGGGGAACTAATTTTCGCTAATAGAGAGAAATCGAAAAGGCCCTTCGCGCACATTAGCTCCAATTAGTGCTATTACTGAGTAAAGCAATAGTTTTGATGCCTGCCCTTTGTGTTAATCAAAAGGCTGCTCATATTATGAACAGCCTTTTGGGAGTTGAGGGTTAATAAGTTCAAATTTGCGCGATTTTGTGCATTTACCGTTCAGTCCTATTGTTTTGTTGATTAAAGTCAAATGCCCCGTTGGCTTTTGCAATGAGCGGCTGACCAATGTAGTTTTGATTTTGTTGTTAAAAATCCGTTGTCTCGGCCCCAGGTTAGTTCCGGCCAGCTAATTCCTTTATTTTTGCGACCATTTTGACCATTACATGATAAAGGACCTGATCATAGCAATTCTGGACGTTTTATATCCTCCTTTCCGCAGGCTAATGCCATACCAGACCTTCAGGTATGCGGCGTGCGGCACAGGGAACATGATGCTCGATATCTTCATTTATTTTATCTCCTATAATTTCGTCCTTGAAAAGCAAGTTCTCTATACGCCGCTAGGAGCGATCAGTCCTCACATTGCCGCTTTTCTCATAGCTTTCACAGTAAGTTTTCCAAGTGGCTTCTACCTGAACCGTTATGTCGTTTTTCCTGGGTCTGTATTAACGGGCTTCCATCAATTACTACGTTACTTTTTGTTGGTGATTGCCTGCCTCTTTCTGAATTACTTTTTCATCAAATTGTTTGTAGAACAGTTTCAGATTTATCCAACTGTTTCCAAAATATTGACGACTGTGATCATCGTTACTTTTAGCTACCTCACCCAAAAGCATTTTACATTTAAAACTGGCTACAGCACATCAGGAACCGGCTCAGAATTAGCAGCGAAGGATTCTGGCCGTGAAGCGAACTGATTGGAAAGCGGAGGTCTGCCTGCTCCCTGGGGCGATTCAAAAATTCGATTGCATTCACTTCAAAATAATTATAGCGGAAGTTAGCCGCTATAGAATCCTTGCGAAATAACTGAACGGATGATCGTGGCCGTTACACTCGTCCGAAAGTTCTGAGTGTAAACACTTAAAATATCTTCTTGAGATTGTTGTTATACAAAAAGACTCTTTTTTTTTTATATTTTGGAGCGTTAACCTCTTATGATCAGGAAAGTACCCATTTTTCTTCTCGCGATGTTTTTTTATCACTCTGCGATGGCGGATACGTTTATTGTTACTTCCAATGCAGATAGTGGACCCGGAACGCTCAGGGAAGCGATTAAGCTGGCGAATATGAACGGCACCAGTGTTGCAGATAATATTATTTTCAATATCCCTGATATTACCGAAGCAGGAAGAACCATCAATCTTCAATCTGAATTACCTTTTCTAAGTTCGAGAATCACTATAGATGGGAGTACACAACCAGGATCAGTTCTTGGAATCAGTACAGCGAAGATCACACTCTACCTGGATCATTTTACATCGCTGCCTTTTAATTTTATTTTTATTCAAAACGCATCCGATGTCAATATTTACGGATTGTGTTTCAAGTTCTTTGATAATCCTGACGTCGGCGGCGGAGGTAACTATGCAGTCGTATTACGCAATAGTTTCCATGTAACCGTGGGTGCACCTGGCAAAGGCAACCTGTTCTCTGCAGTACGTTCAGGAATTACCAACAACTACTGGAATTATTATTCCGATTCTGTTCGATATGTTACCATTCAGAGTAATGTGTTTGGATTAAACAGTTTGAATTTTCCCGTGCTAAGAGGCTCCATCGATTTGATTCGGGCAGCTGACATTGTCATAGGTGGCGCGAGCCTGGCAGAAGGCAACGTATTTGTGGGGGCCGGTGTCCGGGTAAGTCAGACCGGGATTAGCAATTCGAATTTTTTTGTCAAAATCCAGAACAACAAATTTAATCTGAATTGGGATGGGTCCCGATATTATAATGAAGGTGGCAGTATTATGCTTTGGGGCAACACAACCGATGACACATCAACCACAAAAACTTATATTCTGGATAATATTCTTTCCGGAGGATGGCCGGGCGGCATCGGCCTGACCCAGTTATTTCACACTGCCATTATTAAAGGCAATAAAATTTCAACTGATATAACGGGTACGGTTTGTAAAGGTTCTAATAATGATGTCGGAATTCAACTTTGCAAAAAAGTAATTATTGGGGGGAATACCCCTTCAGAAGAAAACATTATACCCGCTACTATCTATACCCAGACGCGAGGTGTACATATAATCAAAAATCAATTTGGATCGATCAGCGTTATTAATCCGCAGCCTGGCGATCCCTTTATAAAGATCGTTTCCTACGATTTGGGCCTGATCACCGGGAAATCTGATGTGAATGCCAAGATTCAACTGTATTCAAATGAATGCATTCTCGGGTGCATTAAGAGGAAATATCTGACAACTACTTATTCAAATGCATCAGGTGACTGGAGTTTTCCTTATACGCCCTCTATGCCTAATATCGTTGCTACCGCTACCACAGAAGACAGCTCTACTTCAGCTTTTTCGGAACCGAAAGTCAATCATCTGAATGTCGCAAGAAAAAATCCTACTTGCGGACGGAGTAATGGCTCTATAACCGGTATCGTGATTAAAGAGGGTACTCATATCAAATGGATGAACAGTTCCACGGGACAGATAGTGAGCAGAGATACAAACCTCGTAAATGTGCCCGAAGGGAGTTATGTCCTGACCGTTTCTAATGGTGACAATGGGTGCCCGTGGAGCGCAAATTTCGCACTGTATGATGTAATGCCTCCCTCAACTATATCTACTAATATTACTCATGCCTCCTGTGGTCAAAATAATGGGATTATTTATACTCCTTCTTCAGCAAGCCTGTCATTTAAATGGCTCAATGTAAATAATGATTCGGTCGGAACAAATTATTTTGCAAATAAGTTGCCACCGGGAACATATTATTTAAAAGCGTGGGTCACATACGATACTTCCTGCAATAAAATATACGGACCCTTTATTGTACAAAATCAGGTGGGACCGTCACTTAACACAAATAACATCCAGATAAATCAATCAATCTGTGGTACCAATAAGGGCAGTATCACTGGTGTTACACCTTTAAATGCAACAGGTACTCCTTATGTTCAATGGCTGGATTCGTTGAATAAACCGGTAGGCAACAATTATGATCTTTTAAATGTTTTACCTGGAAAATACCGGCTGAAATTTAAAGATGTAAGCGGGTGCGATACTATTGTCACTTCTTTTTATACAATTCCCGACATCGGCGTTATTTTAATTGATACCGCTTATAAACAGGTTACATCAAGTAAATGCTCAGGCGCTTCGGGAAGCATTCAGCAACTACATGTAGCCGGCGGTGATAGATATGAATGGAAGAATACAGCAAATAATACAGTGGTTGGTAATACGCCGGATGTATTTAATCTATCTCCGGGCAATTATCAATTGACAGTTACCAACCAGTATGGATGCACTAAAACATCTCCGGTGATTGCAGTTCCCCTATCAACATTCATTCCCATAGAAGTAACAAATTTTATTTCAGGAAATGCTCTGTGCGGGCAGAATAATGGGTTTATCAAAATCAATTCCTTTAATAACGATTTTAATCTGTATACGTTTCGTTGGGTTGACAGCATTTCAGGTCAAAATTTTAATGGCGCGTCCCTTCAAAACTTGGGCGGCGGATCGTATCAGCTTTTCGCAAAAGATTACAATGGCTGCGAGAAAATGATATTTTCCAAGCGTATCAGTAGTTATCCTGTTCCGACGTTTGATTATTCGCAAGTAATAATAAAAAATGATGAATGTAACCTGCATCAGGGATCGATTTCCTCCTTACGGGTAAACGGTCTTGTTGGGCCAACCACATATACCTGGTACGACCAAAACACTAATGTGGTCGGCAATACTCTCAGCCTTCAGAAAGCGGGTGCTGGAACCTATATTATGAAAGTTTCCGATGGCGGAGTTTGTGCAATACAATCGACACCGTTCATTCTGAATAATAATAATAATTTGATTGCAGCACCTTTGTATGATAATATTGTCATTCCAAGGTATTCTAACGCCGCATTGAATGTGAAAAATTCCGCCCCGGGTCTCTATGAGATATATATTGATGCAATGGGGTCGTCTATGATACAAAAAAGCAATAACGGAAATTTCGTAGTTCCTAAAATACATACTGATACGATTTTCTATATAAAAAGAATCAGCGGCAGTTGTTCAAGCCCGTTGGTACCAATAAATATCAAAGTAGTTGATAAATCTTATTTCGCGATCCCTTCTGCATTTACTCCGAATGGAGACGGGAAGAACGATCGGCTTCTCGTTAAGGTGATGGGATATATAGATCTTATATATTTCAGGATTTATAACCGTTGGGGGGAACTGGTATACGAAACCGGGCGACTAAATGAAGGCTGGGACGGAACAATCAAGGGTAATTTGCAGAATGGCGGCGCATTTGTATGGGTGGCGCAAGGAAAAGATATTAACGGAAAGATCGTAACCGATAAAGGCAGCTTTATTCTGATACGATAGGAAGTTCTGCATGGATTTGTGTGAAAAGGCGTTTACCACCGGGGGTAGTGGCAATGTTATTTGTTTTTTGGGCAGGCTTTTTCCATCGAATTTATTGTTCAATCTGCCAGGTAATCCCACCATTGATATTTCTTACTTCCCCAATACAAAGCTGATCTGGATAAGGCTTTAACTTTGTTCCCTTGTGCCTTCTTCTTGGCCCTTATAGCCCTCAACTATGTGTCATAGAACCGGATCGAGATTAGCTGCAAAGGATTCTGGCAACGACAAGAAATAAATTGAAAAGCGAGAGCCTGCCTGATTCCTGGACGGTTTAAAAATTCGATTACATTCACTTCAAATGATTTCCGATACAATTTAAATCGCCCCAGAATACATATCCTTTGCGGAAATCTTCGTAATAATTCGTGAAATTGGTGGCAAATCTTTAAACTACCAGATGAGTGACTTACTACATGGAGGGAATTTAAACATTCGACTGGCGTCACAGCAGGACGTTGACGCAGTGTTTGATTTATATATGGATGATGTTGCGAACCCTTCTCTTACGTATGATCCGATGGATAGGGAAAGCTTCAAGAGCTTATACATTGAGTTGCTGCCAACAGCCACCCTTTTTGTCGTAGAAATGGCGGGCAAAGTGATCGGTACATTCCGTTTGATTCCAAAAAAAGACAGGCAGGCGCACACGATCTACCTCGGGGGGTTCGTAGTTGATACTTCAATGAAGGGCAGGGGCATCGGAACCGAAATCTTAAGTTACATTGTGCAATTAGTTGCAAATGAGGGAAAAACAAGAATTGAATTGACGGTTGACACCGAAAACAAGCCTGCCATAAAACTATATGAAAAGATTGGGTTTGTGATTGAAGGCCGAATAAGGAATAGCTACAAACGTTTGCCTGAAAACAGGTACTTTGATGAATACCTCATGGGATTGATTTTGTAACCACGCTTTTATTATAGCTTCCACCGAAAAGAGTTCAAAGCTGAACTATACTTCGATTACCAAAAAAGCGCCGGAAAAAATCCGGCGCTTAGTCAAAATAAAAATACCAATCACGATCTTACCAACCAGGATTTTGCCCCAATTTTGCGTTTGTTGTTTTTGCCTGTTCAGGAATCGGATAGAGATAATTTTTGTCCTCCCATTTTCTTTGAATATTGCTTAACCAGGTCACCTCTCCAAAATTGTCATTTTTCAAACGCTGGGAATTGGGGGTACCACTGACTGTAGCAGAAACATTGATATAAGTAACACCTGCAGGTCTATTTGCAGGGAGGGTTTTATAAAATGCCACATCCAGAATTCCATCACTATTCAAATCAAGCGGAACATCCAATGCCGGAACGTAAATGCCATTCCATTCCATTTCCATCAATTGTCCTCTTTTCCAACGCACGATATCGTAAAACCGCAATCCTTCCATGGTGAGTTCTATCCCTCTTTCGCGACGCACTTCAAGGATCACCGGGTCGGAAATATTTGGAAAGTATTTTGATTGCAGGTAGGGATCTACTGTTACAGGTTTGGTAGTTAACCCCCCAGTAATTCCTGCTCTCTTGCGCAGGGCGCCAATTGTCTTTGCCCAATCGGCGTCTGTCAACGTTCCCAATTCGGCTTTGGCTTCCGCATAGTTCAATAACACTTCGGCATAACGGAAAATCGAGACCGCATTATTATTTAGATCGCGGGTATCGTACAATGCATCATCAAGGCTCCACTTGATTGGCATATATCCTGTAAACGTATACGAAAATACGGGCGGTGCAGGCACAACGGTAGTTCCATTTAATCTTTTGTAATCACCCATACGAATCGTCTGCTCCAACCTTCT
>Ga0126304_10000048_pt1 | contig 29488 bp, 30 predicted proteins | sample Plot25_FD_92538 | JGI IMG/M metagenome (GOLD analysis project Ga0126304, IMG submission 92538) | Serpentine soil microbial communities from UC McLaughlin Reserve, CA, USA - Plot25 | ecosystem: Environmental > Terrestrial > Soil > Grasslands | place: USA: UC McLaughlin Reserve, Lake County... | reverse complement strand
TGCCCATCGCCAAGCGGCTGGCGCGCGCGATCAAGGAGATCACCGGTCACGAGGTGCCGACCGGATCTCTCGACATCACGCTCTATCGCGACGACCTGATGCGCCACGCCGTCGGGCCGCAGCCGCAGGTGCGACGCACCGAGATTCAGTTCTCGATCGACAACCGCAAGATTCTGCTCGTCGACGACGTGCTCTACACCGGCCGCACGACACGAGCGGCGCTCGATGCGCTCATCGACTACGGTCGTCCGAAAGGCATTCAACTCATCGTGCTCGTGGACCGCGGCCACCGCGAGCTGCCGATCAAGGCCGATTACGTTGGCAAGAACCTGCCGACGTCGCCCGAGGAAAGCGTGCAGGTACGTTTGCTGGAGATCGATGGCCAGGACGAGGTCGTCCTGGAAGGAGGTGGGGCATGACGACGGCGACTACGGATATGGAGCGCAAACCCGCTGTCACGGCATTGCGCCACAAGGACCTGCTCGGGATCATCGATCTCACGCCGGACGAGATCGCGCTCATTCTCGACACCGCCGAGGCCATGAAGGAAGTCGGGACCCGGCCGATCAAGAAAGTGCCGGCGCTGCGCGGCAAGACGGTCGTGAACCTGTTCTTCGAGCCGAGCACCCGCACGCGGACGTCGTTCGAGATTGCCGAGAAGCGCCTCAGCGCCGACACGCTGAACATCGCCATTGGCACGTCGAGCGTGGTGAAAGGCGAGACGCTGGCGGATACGGCGCTCAACCTCGAGGCGATGGCGCCCGACATGATCGTGCTGCGCCATTCATCGTCCGGGGCGTGTCACCTGCTGTCGCGCATTTGCCGGTCGGCGATCATCAACGCCGGCGACGGCATGCACGAGCATCCCACGCAGGCACTGCTCGACGCGTTCACGATTCGCGAACGAAAGAAGCAGTTGAACGGGCTGAAGGTCGCGATCATCGGCGACCTGCTGCACAGCCGCGTGCTGCGATCGAACATTCAGCTGCTGACGAAGATGGGCGCGCACGTCTGGGTCTGTGGACCACCGACATTGATTCCCACCGATATCAGGCGATTCGGCGTGATTGCGACCAGCAACGTGGACGAGGCGGTCGCCGACGCCGACGTTGTGATGCTGCTGCGAATTCAGCTCGAACGGATGGAAGGCGCCTACTTCCCGTCGCTGCGCGAGTATTTCCGTATCTTCGGAATGACTGAGACGCGACTGAAACAGGCCAAGCCTGACGTGATGATCATGCACCCGGGGCCGATGAACCGCGGGGTGGAGATCGCCTCCGAGGTCGCTGACGGTCCGTATTCGGTCATCCTCGACCAGGTCGCGAACGGCGTGGCGGTGCGAATGGCGGTGCTGTATCTGCTGGCGGGCGGGGCCGAACATGAAGAAGCTGCTTAAAGGCGGGCGAGTCATTGATCCCGTCAACGGCATTGACGGCGTGAACGATGTGCTGATCGACGGCGATCGCATCGTGCGCGTCGGCCGCGACCTGCCGGTGAACGGTGCGACCATCGTCGAAATCCCTTCAGGATTTGTCGTGTGTCCCGGCTTCATTGACATGCACGTACACCTGCGTGAGCCGGGTCAGGAGCACAAGGAAACCGTGGCGACGGGCACGGCGTCAGCGGTAGCCGGAGGATTCACGGCCGTCGCATGCATGCCAAACACCGCGCCGGTCAACGACAACGCCAACGTCACGTCGCTGATTCTGGCCAAAGCGGCCGAGGCCGGTCAGGCGCGCGTGTATCCGATTGGCGCAGTGTCGAAGGGCTCCAAGGGCGAACTGCTGGCCGACATCGCTGAGCTCAAGGAAGCGGGCTGCGTCGCCATCACCGACGATGGCCACCCAGTGGCGACGGCGTTGCTGCTGCGGCGTGCGCTCGAATATGCCGGGATGTTCGGGATGCCGGTGATCGAGCACTGCGAGGACCAGAGCCTGAAGGGCGACGGAGTGGCGCACGAGGGCTTTCATGCCGCATCCCTCGGGCTGCGTGGGATTCCAGGCGCTGCGGAAGCGCTTGGCGCCGAGCGCGGCATCCTGTTGTCGGAGCTCACTGGATCGGCCTTCCACGTCGCGCACATGAGCGCGCGCGCCTCGCTGCGTGCGGTGCGGAAGGGCAAGGAGAACGGCGTGCGCGTGACCTGCGAAGTGGCGCCGCACCACTTCACGCTCACTGACGAAGCGCTCGCGGCGCCGATCCCCTACGACACCAACACCAAGATGAACCCGCCGCTTCGCGAGCTTGCCGACCGCGAGGCCATGCTGGCAGGCATCGCCGACGGCACGGTTGACGTGATCGCTACCGATCACGCGCCGCACCACTACGATGAGAAGAACGTGGAATTCGACCGCGCTCCGTTCGGCATCGTCGGTCTCGAGACGGCGATCTCGCTTTCGCTCGATCGGTTGGTGCACAGCGGCCTGATTCGACTGCCGCGGCTGGTCGAGCTGATGTCAACCAATCCGGCGCGTATTCTACGTGTGCCCGGTGGGTCGTTGACCGAGGGCGCGCCAGCAGACATCACGATCGTGGCTCCCGATCTCCGCGTACGTGTGAAGGCTGCTGACATGCGATCGCGATCGAAGAACACGCCGTTCGACGGATGGGAGCTTCGCGGCGGTGTCGCAGCAACAGTCGTGGGCGGCCGGACGTTGTTCATCAATCCTGAGACATCGTTCCAGTTGTAAGGGGAGTGGCGAGGGAGAAGAATGGCTGGCATTCGAATCGTTCCCGCGCAGGCGTCAGACGTTCCGGTCATCCTCGAGATGATCAAGGCGCTTGCTGAATACGAACAGCTGACGCACGAAGTCGTCGCCACCGAGGACGACTTGCGCCAGTCGCTGTTCGGGCCGCGTCCGGCCGCCGAAGTCGTGTTGGCGTATGCCGGGGACGCACCGATCGGTTTTGCCCTGTTCTTTCACAACTTCTCGACATTCCTCGGACGACACGGCCTCTACCTCGAAGACCTCTTCGTCGTCCCCGATTGGCGCGGAAAGGGCGTCGGCAAGCAGCTCCTTGCGCACATCGCATCGATTGCCGACAGCCGGAACTGCGGCCGCATGGAGTGGGCGGTGCTCGATTGGAACGAATCGGCGATCGCGTTCTATCGCCGCATGGGGGCGCACGTGCTCGATGAGTGGCGTCTTTGCCGTTTGACGGGTCACGAGCTCCGGGCAGCCTCCACGCGCACATGACATGCGTGCCCGTTCGACCATGCTCAGGGCAAGTCGTCTAGCCCTCGCCGTTGCCGCCTCGATCGTCGTCATTCTAGGCGCGCCCTACACCGGTCAGATTCGCGGCGCGATCCAGGACGCGCTTCCAGGACAATACCGCCTCATCATTGGCGGAATTGTTGTCGCCGCTGTTGCCATGGCCGTCGTTTCAGCGCTTCTGCGCATCAGAGACCAGCGCGCCTCGAGATACGGCCTCCTGGCCGTCGCCGTCGCTGGAGGTGCCCTCTATGCGTGGGCCACGGCGACGGGCAATGCGAACGTCGATGTCGTCGAGCGGTTTCACCTCGTCGAGTACAGTGCGCTCACCTGGCTGTATTACCGTGCGTGGCACGAGCGCGGTGATATCACGTCGTTGGTATTTCCAGCGCTCGCGGCGTTCACCGTCGGCATTGGCGACGAGGCGTTGCAGTGGCTGGTGCCGGCCCGCGTTGGAGAGCTGCATGACGTGCTGCTCAACGCTATGTCGATCGCGTGCGGTTTGGTTTTCAGCCTCGGGCTCGCCCCGCTACGCGCGGTGAACTGGTGGCCCGATCGCCGCGGACGGCGCAGCCTCGCGGTGTTTACGTCGGTCGTGCTCGGGGCACTCGCTGCCTTCTTTCAGGCCGTGCACCTGGGCCACGAGATCGACGATCCGCAGACGGGCGATTTTCTCTCGCGCTATTCGGCGGAGGAGCTGCTTGCGGCATCGCGCGATCGGACAGTCCGCTGGCAGTCGGCGCCGCCGCGCCAGCTGCATCGCACGTCGATCGAGGACCACTATCTCGCCGAGGGCGTCTGGCACGTGCAGCGGCGCAACGAGGTCGACGACTCGCAGCGCATCTGGCACGAGAATTTGATCCTTGAGAAGTACTTCGCGCCGGTGCTCGACTTTCCCACTTACTCGACTGGAGCCGGAGCGAAGTGGTCGGTGGAGCAGCGCGCGAACGCAGAGGCGCAGGCCAGAACCGAAGCGCGTGCCTATCGCAGCACCGCGAATCCCTATCCGATTTACACGTGGAATCCGATGCTGTTCTGGATCTCCATCATCACCGTGATAGTGATCGTGTCGACGCTCCTGATTTTCCCCGGACGATAATCATCACGTGACTCAGACAGCCGAGCGGCTCGACGGCCTCTACAAGGCCTTCGATCATGTGACGTCAGCCACCGACCCGGTACACATCGTTCGGCGTTTCAGCGCGCCGGAGGATCGCGAGGTCGTCGGCTTCTGCGCCGCGGGACTCGCCTTCGGCCGTGTGGCGAGCGTGTTGCAGTCGATCGAGTCGCTGCTCGCGGTGATGGGTCCGCACCCCGCGCGCTTCGTCCGCGATTTCGACGCTGCGCGCGAGCGCGATCGGCTCGCGCCTCTGGTGCATCGATGGATTCGCGGCCGCGACCTCATGGCCCTGCTACTCATCCTGCAGCGGATGCTGCGCGAGTCGGGATCGATCGAGGCATTCTTCCTGGAGGGTGACGATCCCGGTCAGCCGCATGTCGGCGCTGCGCTCGACTCCTTTTCGACGCGTGCCCTGGCCACCGATCTTCGCGAAGCCTACGGCCGTCGCGTGCCGAAGCAGCGCGGCGTCACCTACTTCTTTCCGCGACCCTCGGCAGGAAGCGCGTGCAAGCGGCTCAACCTGTTCCTGCGCTGGATGGTGCGGCGCGACGAGATCGACCTGGGTGTGTGGACCCGGCTCTCCGCGGCGCGGCTCATCGTTCCGCTGGATACACACGTCATCCGGCTCGGGAGGTGCCTGCGGCTCACCCGCTACACGAGCCCCGGCTGGAAGATGGCGTCGGAAATAACCGCATCACTCCGGAACGTCGATGCCGGCGACCCGGTCCGCTACGACTTTGCGCTATGCCACGTCGGGATGATGAACGCGTGCGGGTTCGGCAAGCCGCAGCGGGACGCGCAATGCCCTCTCAAAGGTATTTGTTATCCCAGACTCAGGCGAAAAAAGTCGTAGGGCCGTGCGGTCGGTTGTCGAATTCGGGCTTCTCCGAACGATTATCGGGTGTTCGAGCATTTTTCACACGACCCGGCCTTCGCCTGCGGCTTCGGCGGGCAGGCCTTGCGGAGGAAGCCATGAAGTATTTGTGCCTGATTTACGACGACGAGAAGAAGTGGGAGACGATGTCCAAGGCCGAGGCGGACGCCTATATGGGCGAGTATTTCGCGTTCACCGAAGGAATCAAGACCAGCGGCCACTACATCGGCGGCAACGCTCTGCAACCAGTGCACACGGCCACAACCGTGCGGTCGCGTAATGGCAAGCTGTCCACCACTGACGGCCCGTTCGCCGAGACCAAGGAACAACTCGGTGGTTACTACCTGATCGAGGCCCGCGATCTGAACGATGCGCTTCAGGTCGCGCAGAAGATTCCGTCGGTGCGCACCGGCAGCATCGAGGTCCGCCCCATCCAGGAGTTCAATTAACGTGGAGGCGCGGGAGACGGTCGAGGCCGTCTACCGCGCCGAGTCTCGCCGTGTCCTCGCGACGCTGATTCGCCTGCTCGGCGACTTCGATCGCGCCGAGGAAGCGATGCACGACGCGTTCATCGCCGCGGTCGAAAAGTGGCCGCACGAGGGAGTGCCTGAGAATCCGCGGGCCTGGCTCGTGTCAACCGGGCGTTTCAAGGCCATCGACGTGATGCGCCGGAGAGCCCGGTTCGACGCGGCGCTGGGTGAGCTCGCTACGCAGATCGAACTCGCAACGCGCGACGCCTCGGCGTGGGACGACCAGACCGTCGAGGACGATCAGTTGCGGCTGATCTTCACCTGCTGCCATCCGGCGTTGACTCCGGACGCACAGGTGGCGCTGACATTGCGCGAGGTGTGCGGCCTTATTACCGAGGAGATTGCGCGCGCATTTCTGACCTCACCGTCGACCGTCGCCCAGCGCATCGTTCGCGCCAAGGCCAAGATTCGCGACGCGCACATTCCGTATCAGGTACCGACGCGCGCAGATATTCCTGCAAGACTCGACACCGTCCTGCACGTCATCTACCTGGTATTCAACGAAGGGTATTCGGCGTCGGCGGGCGAATCGCTCACACGACATGACCTGTCGGGAGAAGCTATTCGGTTGGGTCGTCTCCTGGCGGAGCTGCTGCCGGAAGCGGAGGTGCTTGGCCTGCTCGCGTTGATGTTGCTTCACGAGTCGCGCCGGGCGGCCCGGACGAAGGAGTCCGGCGAGCTGGTGCTGCTCGACGACCAGGACCGCACGCTCTGGAATCGCGAGCACATCGTCGAAGGCTGCGCGCTGGTCGAGCGCGCGCTGACGGGTCGCCGGTTCGGACCGTATACGCTGCAGGCGGCGATCGCCGCCGTTCACGCCGAGTCGCGGGCAGCCGCCCACACGGACTGGGCGCAGATCGTCGGCTTGTACGACGTGCTGGTGCGCGCCGATCCATCGCCGGTCGTGGAGCTGAATCGCGCGGCGGCGATTGCGATGCGCGACGGGCCGGCGGCAGGCCTGGCGATCGTCGATGCAATTCTTGCCCGAGGCGATCTCGACGAGTACCACCTCGCCCATTCGGCTCGTGCGGATCTATGCCGTCGGCTTGGGAGGATCGCTGATGCGCGCGTGTCGTACGCGCGGGCGCTTGCCCTTACCAGACAGGAGCCGGAGCGTCGTTTCCTCGAGAAGCGGCTGCGCGAGCTGCCGGCTAACTGACTTTCCGTTGCGCTGAGCAGAGCGAATCGTAGACGGCCTGCGTGCCGTCCACCATACGATCGACCGTGAACCGATCGCGCGCGCGTTGGAGCGCCGCTTCTCCCATGCGGGCTCGCAGCTTGGGATTCTTGAGCAACTGCACGATGCGCGCGGCCATCGCCTGATGGTCGCGGATCGGAACGAGGAACCCCGTCTCGCCATCAACCACGACCTCGGGGATCGCGCCGGCATCTGTCGTCACTGCTGGTTTCGATGCCGCCATCGCATCGACGAGCGCGGTACACATGCCTTCGCTCGTCGAGCTCATCACAAACAGGTCGAACCCTTTCGTCAGCTCCAGAGCGTCGTCACGGAACCCGGCCAGAAACACGTGTCGCTCGAGATGTTTGTGCCGGATGTGCTCCTCGAGCGCGTGGCGCAGTTCGCCGTCGCCGACGATGACGAAACGCGCGTCGGGGACCTGACGGACCGTGATCGCGGCGGCATCGATGAGAGAATGCTGGCCTTTGTGCGGCACCAGTGCCGCGACATTGCCGACGACTGGTGCCTGCATCGGCAGGTAGAACGCGGCGCGGACGTTGGCGGCCTGCAGCCGTTCAATGCGTTCGACGTCAACGCCTTCGTTCACGATCGTGATCTTCGCGCGTGCGACGCCGTCGGTGACGAGACGATCGCTGATGACGCGGCTGTTGGCGATGAATCCGTCCACTTGCGCGTAGGTCCATCGCGAGAAGGACGAGTGCTTCAGACGGAACTGTGTGCGCTGGGACGCGACGAGCACCGGCTTAGGCTTGGGCTCGGTGATGGACAGCGCGGTTGCCGCCATCGTGACCGCGAACGGATCGTGGGCGTGAATCACGTCCGGCTTGAATTGCTTGATGACACGCGACAACCGCCACGACGCACCAAGATCGATCTCGTGATCGGGAGCAAGAGGAATGAGGTCCGTGCCCTCTGACATGCGCCGGGAGAGCTCACCGTCTGGATGCGCGATCAACGCAGCACGCTCGCGGCGCGCGCGAAGACCCATCACGGTGTACATCACCTGATTGGAGCCACCCGTCCAGCTGCGCGATGTGTCAATGTGCAGCGAGAACATCTAACTCAATTCCCAACCCCCCAATTCCCAATTCCCAACCACTCCCAACTCCCAATGCCCAAAACTCCCAACGATTAGCGTTGGAATTTGGGAGTTGGAGGTGGTTGGGAGTTGGAAGTTGGTGATTGGGAATTCTGTAATTCCCAGAGCTTGGCGAATTTCAAGAACACGGAATACGAGTTCATCAGCGAGATCATGAGACCGACGGTCCCGTCGAGGATTCCGCGGCGGAGCACATAATTCCGGAGGAATGCCGCCGGTGGGTGCGCGATGATCGCCAACGGGCCGGTGCGCTGACCACGCTCGTACATCTGCCGGGCAGCGAGCGTCGTGTAGTGATTGATCCGATCGAGCTGATCTCGCAGATCGCGAAACGAGTAGTGCTGAAGTTCGTTGACGAGTTGCCCCGGTCCGCCGTTCACGCTCACCGATTCGTGCACGTACAGTCCTGTCCACCGCGCTGAGCGGCGGTCGTACAGCCTGGTTTGATAGTCCGGATAAAAGTCCGTCGTCCGGACCCAGCGTCCGAGGTGATAGGCCACCCGAGGTACGCGATAGCCCTTGCGCGGTGGCTCGGTTGCGAGCAGCGCGTGGATTTCCCCGGCGAGTGCCGGCGTAATTCGTTCATCGGCATCGAGCGAGAAGATCCAGTCGTTCGACGCCAGGAGATGGGCGAAGTTCTTCTGATCGATGTAGCCGGACCAGGCGCGCGTCTCGACACGGACGTCCTTCGATCGCGCGATGGCGACGGTGTCGTCAGTGCTTCCCGAGTCGACGACGATGATCTCGTCGGCCCAGGAGGCGCTGTCGATTGCCGCCGCGATGTGGTCTGCCTCGTTGAGAGTAATGATGGTGACCGAGACCTTCGGCACACCGGAATCTTATGGTAGGGCCGGTCCTTTCCGCCTCCGCAAAAATGCTGCGGCGGACTGCCGTAGCTCGCCGGAAGGCGGCCAAAGGGGTTTCGCCGGCGGGTTTGAGGTGTGGCCCGTACGGCGATGTAGGGCCGGTCCTTTCGGACCGGCCGGTTTGACGCGGCGCTACTGCTGCGGCTGCGACAGCGTAGAGACCGTCGTCGCCGTGACTCCACCGCCACCGGCGCCGATCGGCACTTCCTGCACGGTTTCGAAATCGACAACCGACTGGTTGTAATCGAGAATCGCGCGCAGTTCGTTGTTACGGGCCTGTGACAGATCGCGTTGCGCCTGGAAGACCAGGAAGCTCGTTGACGTGCCGGCCTGGAACTTCCGCTGCTCCGCCTCGAGTTTACGCTCGGCAAGCTGCCGTGACGCGCGCGTGCTCTGCACGCGCTGCTGGTTGGTCTGGACGTTGCGGGCCTGCTGGCGGACCTGTGTGGTCACCTGCAGCTGCTGGTTCTTCAGGCGGGTCTGCGACTGGCTGTACTGCAGCCGCGTGCGCGCCAGGTTGGCGTCAGCCTGCGAGGTGCCGATGGGATACGTGATGTTCAGCGCCGCGGTCCAACTCGGGCTGTTCACTCCGAGAAGGTCGCGCAGCACGCTCGCATAGCTCTTTTCAACCGGTCCGGTCGGCGCCGTGGGATCGACGGGAATACCTGGAAATCCGCCCGTGGTGGTGAGTCGCGTGCCGCCAAGCGCCGACAAGCCGTAGTTCACATTGGCTTGCACGTCGGGCAGCGTCTGGTTGCGAAAGAACCGGATGTTGACCTCCGTTGCTTCCATCGAACGCTTCGTCTGCTGCAGATCAGTCCGCCGTTCGAGCGCGTTGCGTACTGCACCGTCGGTATCCACGGTCAGCGGTTGAAACGGTGGAAGCTCTGTCGGCTCGATGCGAACGTTCCAAAAGTCGGGCATCGCCGTATCGAACACGAGCGTGCGCAGCGTGTCTTCGGCGGTAGCAATTTGTGCCTGTGCGACGATGACGGCCTCTTCGCGCGCAGCGACTTCAGATTCCGCTTCGACGATGTCGATGGGGGGTGTGGTGCCAATCTCAACGCGTGAGCGCGTGTTCCGCAATGACTCCTGCGCGAGGTCGAGCGACTGCTGCTGTACCGAGAGCGAGGCGACCGCGTAGGCGAGATTCCAATACGCGTTTCGCACCGTGCGGGTCGTCGAGGTCAGCGTCTGGCGAAGACCGACGTCGGCGATCTCGCGATTCTTCTCACTCACGAGCAGCTGTTGGCGCGTGTTGTCGATCGACCAGCCACGCATCAGCGACTGCTGATAGTTGAACGACAGTGTGGAGTTGAGCTGCGGCTTCCAGGTGTTGCCAGGATTGTTGCTCGACGAGCGGGAGCTGTCCCAGCCGACGTCGTAGATGCCGCCCCACGGCAGGTTCTGCGTGATACCGAGGTTGCTCGTGAAGGTGTCCTGTTTGAAGTTCGCTTCCTGACTGCCGGTGAAGATGTTGGCGGAGGGCCGCTGAATGCTGTTGTTCTGAAACAGCGAGTTGAGCGCCGGCGCCCAGGCGCCTCGCGCGGCGGCAACGTTGAGATCCTCAATCTGCGGGTCGACCCGCGAGATCTGAATACCGAGGTTATTCTCGATGGCCAGCTTCACAGCTTCATCGGCCGTGAGTCGGCGGACCGGCCGTCCGTCGGACGGCGGTGCGGGCTGCTGCGCAGGAGTAGCCTGTTGGGCGACGGCCTGCTGGGCTGCGGCGAGGAGGCCGACCCGGCCTCGCGCGGTTCCTCCGACGGCGGAGGAGACAAAGGCCTCTGGCCCGTTGGCCGGAGCCTGTGCGGAAACGGACACCTGCGTTCCGAAAGCGGCCGCAATCAGGGCCATGAAGCAGGTTCTGGTGACAATCGTACGCATCTCTCGGAACTCCAATTTGAAGCTGATAACGCCCTTGCTAGGACGGATGGCCTTGGCCGGATGTTCTGATACTGCAAAAGGTATACTCGGCCTGGATGTCTCCAGTCACTGCTGAATCCGTGCTCGACCGCTTTCGCCAGTCTGGTGCGCTGCTCGACGGTCATTTTCGGCTGACCTCCGGATTGCACAGTCCCGGGTATCTGCAATGCGCGTTAGTTCTGCAGCATCCGGCGCATGCCGAGGCTTGCGGGACGGAGATTGCCCACCGTGTGCGCAACCTGGGTGCGCAGGTCGTCCTCTCGCCTGCGCTTGGCGGAATCGTCATCGCGCAGGAGGTCGGGCGTGCCCTCGGGATCCGGGCCATTTTTGCCGAGCGGCAGGACGGCAAGCTGATGCTGCGTCGCGGATTTGCGCTCACGCCCGGTGAAAGAGTCCTGGTCGTCGAGGACGTCGTCACGACCGGAGGCTCGACGCGCGAGACGATTGAAGTGGCGCGTGCGGCCGGCGCGCAGGTAGTCGGGGCCGCGTCTATCATCGATCGCAGCGGTGGCCAGCAGAGTCTCGATGTCCCCTATCACGCTCTCGCCACACTCGCGGTGCCGACCTATGAGCCAGAGGTCTGCCCGCTCTGCGCGGCTGGTCAGCCTGTGGTAAAGCCAGGATCGCGCGCGTAATTGGCTGGCGGGTCCAAAGAACAGGACCTGCCCCACATCTGCCGCGAGATGGATTCCTGCAGGCGTAGGCCGGGTCTTGTTCTGTAGACCCGGCGAGTCTGCGACCATGCGCAATCTCAAACTCACGCTCGCATACGACGGCACGCGCTTCGTCGGCTGGCAGCGGCAGGCCGAAGGCGACTCCGTGCAAGGTCTGCTCGAGGATGCGCTCGCGCGATTCGAAGAGGGGCCGGTTGCCGTGCACGGTGCAGGGCGTACAGACGCGGGCGTCCACGCGCTCGGTCAGGTGGCGAGTGCGCATGTCACGTTCACACACGAAGGCGCGACGTTGACGCGCGCACTCAACGCGCAGCTTCCTGAAGACGTGCGCGTGCTGGCCGTTGAAGACGTGTCGCCCGAGTTTCACGCCCGCTTCAACGCTCGTTCAAAGACGTATCGTTATCAGATTCGTCACGGCACGATTGCCGATCCATTCGAGCGTACGTTTGTCTGGCATATGCCGGAGCAGCTCAGGGTCGATGCGATGCGCGCGGCCGTCGGCGTGCTCATCGGCACGCATGACTTCGCTGCCTTTCAGAGCACTGGCACTCCTGTGCGCAACAGCGTGCGGACAGTGACTCAATCCACGCTCACTGATGCCGAGGGCCGAATGGTCTACGAAATCTCCGGCGACGGCTTCCTTCGTCACATGGTGCGGGCGATTGTCGGCACCCTGGTCGAGATCGGGCGCGGATTTCGCGAGCCCGGTTCGATGGCGTCATTGTTGCGGGATTCTGCACGCCGTGACGCGGGGCCGACGGCGCCGCCCCAGGGGCTCTTCCTGGTCCGTGTGGATTATCATTAACTGTTTGATTAACGAGGAATTGCGTCGTGCCGCTTGAGGATCTCCTGGCGTGGATTCCGCCTGGACATTCCGACGCGACCCTGGCCCGTGAGATCCAGTTCGACCGGCTCCCGGCACACGTCGCCATCATCATGGATGGCAACGGCCGATGGGCGGCGCAGCGGCATCTGCCCCGTGTCGAGGGACACCGCGCCGGCATTGATGCGGTGCGTGATTCGGTCGAGACTGCCGCCCGCCTCGGCATTGGCGTCCTGACGCTCTACGCCTTTTCCATCGAAAACTGGAAGCGTCCGGCCAGCGAGATCGGCACGCTCATGCGGCTCCTGAAACGTTACCTGCGATCGGAGCTGAATACGCTCCTGCGCAACGACATCCGCTTTCACGTCATCGGCCGGATGGAGGAGCTGGCGCCAGATATTCAGGACGAATTGAACGTCGCGATTGAACGCACGCGCGGCAGCAGCGGGATGCTCTTCAACATCGCGCTCAACTACGGTGGACGCGCCGAGATCGTCGACGCGGCGCGGCGCGCCATTGCGTCTGGTGTGCGTCCCGAAGATCTCGACGAACAGCGGTTCGCAAGCTTTCTCTACACGGCCGGTCAGCCCGATCCGGATCTCCTGATCCGCACCAGCGGCGAAATGCGCGTCAGCAATTATCTGCTGTGGCAGATCGCGTACTCGGAGATCTACGTGACCGACACGTTGTGGCCCGACTTCCGGCGGCGGCACCTCATCGAAGCGGTTCTCGCGTATCAGAAGCGCAACCGCCGGTACGGCGGAATCAGCGCGCAAGCTGTCATCGGCGCGCAATGACCCCTCGACTATTGCTTGGGGTCATCCTGAGCCGGGTCGAAGGATGATGACCCGCCTCGTCAGCGGTGTCGCCCTCGCGGCAGCCGCACTGGTGGCGATTCGATTTCTGCCTCTGCTTCCGCTGCGGGTGCTGGCGTGCCTCGTCGCTGCGCTGGCCGCCAAGGAGTATCTCGACATCGTGGACAGTCCGATTCGAGCGGTGGTGCTGGCGATCGCGTTGTGTTGGGTGGTATCGGGCACGACGATTGTCTCGCCCCTCATTCTCCTGACGATGGCCCTGCTGTGGGTGGCTGCAGAAATCCTGATCTCGAATCACAGTATTCAACAGGCCTCCACCGGGGTCTTTGCAGCTGTTTACATCGGCATGCCGCTTGGGATGCTCGTCGCCGTGCACGGTCTTCTCGGCTGGCGGGCGACGCTCGTGCTGCTGGGAACGGTCGTCGTCAGCGACTCGATGCAGTACTACACGGGCCGGCTGCTCGGCCGTCATCCACTTGCGCCGGCGATCAGCCCGAAGAAGACCATAGAGGGTGCGATCGGCGGCGTGATCTTCGGGACTGCATTTCTGACGACCGTCGGCGCGTCGGTCCTTCCCTTCTCCGGCTACGGACCACTGATCATTCTCGGCGTGCTCGTCGTCGTCCTGGGCATTTGCGGAGACTTGTTCGAGTCGCGATTGAAGCGCACTGCCGGAATGAAAGACAGTTCAGCGCTGATTCCAGGTCACGGTGGTGTGCTCGATCGCATCGACGCACTCCTCTTTGCCGTCGCGCCGTTTTATCTCTACATTCGAAACGTCACGTGAAGCGACTAGCCATTCTCGGCTCGACGGGATCGATCGGCCGGAGCGCGCTGGCCGTCGTGGATGCGCATCCGGAACGATTGAAGGTTGTCGCGCTCGCCGCCGGAGACAACGCTCCACTGCTCGCCGAGCAGGTGCATCGCTATGCGCCTGATATCGCCGCGATGGCGACAAGCGAGGGCGTCGATCGTCTCCGTGCAGCGTGTGGCGCAGACGTGCGCGCCACCATGTCCGGAGGCGCCGAAGGTCTGGTGGCGGCGGCCACGCATCCTTCGGTGGACATTGTGATCTGCGCCTCGTCTGGGACGGCGGGTCTCGAAGCAGTGCTCGCCGCGATTGCCGCAGGCAAGACGATCGCACTCGCCAACAAGGAAGTGCTGGTAATGGCGGGTGCACTGGTGACGGCGGCGGCCCGGCGGCACCGCGTGGCGATTCTTCCCGTAGACAGCGAGCACAACGCCGTCCATCAATGTCTGCACGGACGAAGTCAGCGCGAAATTCGACGCCTCATACTCACCGCTTCGGGGGGGCCGTTCCGAGATCTGGCGGCGCCGCAACTGCAGCGGGTCACCCCTGATCAGGCGCTGCGTCATCCGACCTGGCAGATGGGACGGAAGATCACCATCGATTCGGCGACGCTGATGAACAAAGGCCTCGAGGTCATCGAGGCGCACTGGTTGTTCGGTGTCGGTGCCGATCAAATCGAGGTGGTCATTCATCCGCAGTCGATCATCCATTCCATGGTGGAACTGGTCGATGGATCGGTCATTGCACAACTGGGCGTGACTGATATGCGGCTGCCTATTCAGTACGCATGCTCATACCCCGAACGATGGGACGGAGCGCTTCCATCCCTCGACCTGAGCAAGGCAGGGCGGCTCGAGTTTCACCCACCCGATCAGCAGCGATTTCCATGTCTGGCGCTCGCCTATCGGGCGCTCCGGTCCGAAGGAACGCTTGCGGTGGTGCTGAACGCTGCCAACGAAGTGGCCGTGGCCGCTTTCCTCGACAACCGGCTCGGATTCACCGCGATTCCTACCGTGATCGAACGGACGATGAACGCGCACACGGTGGAAGGCGTCTCAACAGTGGAAACGGTGCGGCGCGTCGACACCTGGGGCCGGAATTACGCTCGCGAAATGGCCGCCGAGTTAGAATTAACAGTCTGAGGTTTTGCTCTTGATCACGATATTGGCGTTCCTGTTCGTGCTCGGTGTGCTGATCTTCGTCCACGAGCTCGGACACTTCCTCGCGGCGCGACGGCACGGCGTTCGGGTACTCACGTTTTCCCTCGGCTTCGGCCCGAAGATTCTGAAGGTCACGCGCGGCGATACCGAGTACTGCATCAGCGCAGTGCCGCTCGGTGGCTACGTGAAAATGGCCGGTGAGAATCCGGAAGATCCGCGCTCCGGCCAACCCGACGAATTCCTTTCCAAGACCAAGTGGCAGCGCTTTCAAATCCTGTTCGCCGGTCCCGCGATGAACATCCTGCTCGCGGTCGTGGTCACGGCGCTCGTGCTCGGGATCCAGGGCGTCCGCCTGCCGGTGTACTTCGATGAACCGGCTCTGATCGGGTCGGTTATCGCCGGATCCCCGGCCGAAAAAGCCGGTCTCAGGCGAGGCGATCGCGTCATCACCGTGTCAGGCGATCAAATCGCCACGTGGAAGGATCTCGAGCTCGCGATCGGGCTCCGCCGGCCGAACCGTGACATGAGTGTGACGGTTCTGCGCGACGGTCAAAACCTGACGACGAACGTACGTCCCGTCGCGGAGGGGAAGTACGAAGTGAGCGACATCGGCGTCATGCCTGACGCGAATCCAGTCATCACCCGCGTGCTCGCTGGTGATCGCGCGGAGAAGGCCGGACTCAAGGCGGGCGACATCATTCTGGCGGTGAACGGCGAACGGATGGCGACGCGGGTGCAGCTGATCGACGTCATCTCGCATAGCGGCGGCAAGACGATTCAGGTCACCGTCCGTCGCGATGGCGGCGAGCAGGCCATCACCGCGACGCCAGAGCAGCGCGGTGCACGCGGCTGGCTCGGCGTCGAGCTGTCGGAGCCGATGAAGTCATTCACGCCAGGGCCCTTCGCAGCCATCCGCCTGAGCGTCGAACACAACATCGAGTCGTCCGGGATCATCTTCAGGACGCTGGCCGGACTCTTCACCGGCGAGACGTCGGTTCGCCAGCTGCAGGGCCCGGTCGGGATCGCCCAGCTCTCGGGCGAATCCGCTCAGGAAGGGTTCATCACGCTGCTGTCGTTGATGGCGATGCTGAGCATCAACCTTGGTATCCTCAACCTGATGCCTGTCCCCGTCCTCGACGGCGGGCACATTCTCATCATGGCGCTCGAAGGCATCGCTCGCCGCGACTTCAGCATGCAGGTCAAGGAAAAGATGCTGCTGGCCGGCTTCGTGGTGCTGATGATGCTGATGGTGACGGTCATCTACAATGACCTCACACGGATCAGCTGGATTGAGCACCTCATGCCATGGCGTAATTAGGCAGCGGTAGACCCGAGCCATTGCGCGCACTTCAGCGTCTGCAATTTCACAAGAGAGGCACCATAATGTCGATTCGTCGCGGGCTCCTCCTGGGAGTCATCATTACCGGTCTGGCTGCACCGATCGCTGCTCAGCAGAGCGCGACGGTGACACAGGCGGATATTCAGCGCCTGCAGGACAATGTCTACCTCGCGGACCGTGATGTATCGCAGGCTCGCAGCCGCGATGCCGCCCACGCGACGCAACTCCAGACCGAGCTCGACGATCTGCGCGACGAAGTGGTGTATCTGAAGGTGAAGCTGCGCAAGGAGCGCACGCTCTCGCGAAACGAATATGCCGACGTGCGGGATCGCATCGACGACCTCCGCTCGCGCGCACGCGGTGAGTCATCGAGCCCCGTCTCCTCGTCTTCATCGACGTCGGCACCGGCGGCGGTTGCGCCCGCACCACGGCCTGCGAGTCCCGCTCCGGTTTCTCCCGCGTCCTCCTCATCGTCTTCATCGACGTCAACCGCGTCGACGCGGACGACAGCGCCCGCTGGCACGGTGGAGATTCCGGTCGGCACCGAGATCGATGTGCGTCTGCAGAACGCTTTGAACTCGGGCACCAATCAGGCCGAGGATCGATTCGAGGCGACGACGCTCGTCGATGTTGGTGTGAACAGCCGGGTGGTGATTCCGGCCGGGTCGCTGATGCGAGGCGTGATCACGCAGGTCGAGGCCGCGACACGTACGAATCGCACCGCCCGCATGACCGTCAGCTTCGATCAGGTGACGGTGAATGGCCAGGCGTATGCGATTCGCGGCACCGTCACGCAGGCGATCGAAGGTGAAGGCATCAGAGGTGAGACCGCCCGGATCGGCACTGGCGCTGGCGTCGGTGCGATCATCGGCGGCATCCTCGGCGGATTCAAAGGTGCGCTCGCCGGCATCCTGATCGGCGGCGGCGGCACGATCGCGGCGACCGAAGGCAAGGAGGTACAGTTGCCGCAAGGCGCGGTCCTGCGAGTGCGACTCGACTCGCCCGCGTACATCGCGCCTCCGGCGCGATGAGGCGTTGGCCCTTAGGACGTCGCTTTAGCGACGTCCTTCATAGCGTCGCGAGCCGCAGCGATCGTCTTCTTGACGTGCGAGTCGGTGTGGGCGGCAGACAGAAACCACGCCTCGAACTGTGACGGCGGCGGATAGATGCCCCGCTTCAGCATGCCTCTAAAGAACGCCCCATACGCCTGGGTATTGGCCGCCAACGCCGACTGATAGTCGCGCACTGGCGTCGAGGTGAAGAACGGCGTGAGCAGCGAGCCAAAGGCGTTGACCTGCACGGCCACGCCTGCGTCGCGCGCCGCCTGTGCCAGTCCGGCAGCCAGCATCGATCCTCGAGCCGCGAGATCCCGATAAAGCCTGGGCGTGAGCCGTTTCAACGCCCAGAGTCCGGCCGTCATCGCCACCGGGTTTCCCGAGAGTGTGCCCGCCTGATATACGGGACCCGCCGGAGCCACCATCTCCATGACCCCGGCGCGTCCGCCGTACGCGCCGACGGGCAGTCCGCCGCCAATGATCTTGCCGAGGCAGGTCAGGTCGGGCTGGACACCGAAGATCGCCTGCGCGCCGCCAGCCTGCGCGCGGAAGCCGGAGATGACTTCGTCAAAGATCAGCAGACTGCCGCTGCGCGTGCACCGCTCGCGCAGTCCGGTGAGGAAGTCGTCGCTGGGGGGAACGACGCCGATGTTGCCGGCGATTGGCTCGACGATGATCGCGGCGACGGTGCCGTCGTGCTCTCGCAATAACGCATCGACCGACGCCAGATCGTTGTAGCGGGCGAGCAGCGTGTCAGCGGCGACCGGTGCCGGAACGCCTGGGCTCGTCGGGATGCCAAGCGTCAGCGCCCCAGACCCGGCTTTCACGAGGAACGCATCGGCGTGCCCGTGGTAACAGCCTTCGAACTTGATGATCTTGTCGCGCCGCGTATAGGCGCGCGCGACGCGAATCGCGCTCATCGCGGCTTCCGTCCCCGAGCTGACGAAGCGAACCCGCTCGAGCGACGGCATCAGCCGCTGCACCTGTTCGCCGAGCTCGTGTTCGAGCGGCGATGGTGCGCCGAAGCTCGTGCCGCGGCGCGCCGCAGCGGCGATCGACTGCACCAGGCCGCGTGGCGCATGGCCGTGAATCAACGGCCCCCACGACATCACATAGTCGATGAAGCGGTTGCCGTCGACGTCCTGAATGATCGCGCCCGCACCGCTCTTGATGAACAACGGCGTGCCGCCGACGGCGTGAAACGCGCGAACCGGGCTGTCAACGCCGCCGGGCAGGACCTGGCTGGCCCGAGCAAAGAGCTTCTTCGAACGTGTCGGATTCTTCATGCGATGTAATTCAAAATGCAAAATGCATTTGCATGCTGAATTTTGCATCTTGCATTACAACGCCCGCGCAGCCTCACGCGCGTAGTAGGTGATGATCATGTCTGCTCCGGCACGCTTGATGCCGATCAGTGACTCCATCATCACGCGCGGCTCGTCGAGCCACCCACGCTGCGCAGCAGCCTTCAACATCGAGTACTCGCCGCTGACGTGATACGCCGCGGTTGGATAATCGAAACGCTCTTTGACCTTCGCCAGCACATCGAGATACGGCAGCGCCGGCTTCACCATCACGATGTCGGCGCCTTCCTCGATGTCGATCTCCACCTCGCGGAGCGCCTCGGCGACGTTGCCAGGATCCATCTGATGGCTTCGCCGATCGCCGAACTGCGGCGTGGATTCAGCAGCCTCGCGAAACGGACCGTAGAACCCCGAGCAGTACTTGGCGGCGTAGGACATGATGGCGGTGCGATCGAAGCCGCGCTCATCGAGCGCCTTGCGGATTGCGCCGACGCGCCCATCCATCATGTCGGACGGCGCGACGACGTCGGCGCCGGCCACGGCGTGCGAGAGTGCCGCGCGCACGAGTTGATCGACGGTGATGTCGTTGACGATCTCATCGCCGTCGACGATGCCACAGTGACCGTGGGACGTGTATTCACACAGGCACACATCGGTCATGACGAGCAGATCGCGGACTTCGCGCTTCAGTGCGCGGACTGCCGTCTGCACTGGGGCATCGGAATCGTAGGCCGCAGATCCTTCCGGATCCTTCTTCTCGGGCAGGCCGAACAGGATGACTGCCGGTACGCCGTCGGCCTTCGTTGCCGCAGCTTCCTTGACGGCTTCCTCCACCGATAACTGGAAGACTCCAGGCATCGAGCCGATCTCGCGGCGCACGCCCTCACCGGCGCAGATGAACAGCGGGTAAATAAGGCAGTCCGGGGTGAGCCGCGTTTCACGTACCAGCGCGCGAATGGCCTCGCTGCGGCGGAGCCGGCGAGGTCGGCGCGTCAGCGACAGCGACGTGCGGGTTGTGACAGCCATAAACGGATCTTGCCACGGACCAGGGACCACGGACTAAGTGGGCGACCGCCTCCCGTGGCTCACGTGCGCGGCGATCGCATCGACCAGCGCTGGTATCGTCGAAACCGCGGGCACCACGGTGATGTCCAGGCCGAGCTGTGTGGCGGCATCAGCCGTAACCGGCCCGATCGCCGCCACGACTGTGTTCTTCAGCAGATCGATGGTTTGCTCGGCGCCGTAGATTGCCGAGAAGTTGCGAACCGCCGACGGACTCGTGAACGTCACGACATCGATGCGGCCGTCGAGGAGCATTCGGTAAATGTCGGGGCCGACATCCTGCTGCGCCTCTTCCAGCACGGTCCGGTAGGCGATGACGTCGGTGATGACCGCCCCGGCCGCGCGGAGTCCCTCGGCGATGACGTCGCGCCCGATGTCGGCGCGCGGCACGAGCACCGACGTGCCGCTAATGCTGCCGTCCCGCGTCATCGCCTCAACCACGGCGTCGGCCCGGAATTCGTCCGGAATCAAGTCGACCTTGATGCCGTAGCGCGCGAGTCGCTCCGCTGTGCCGCTGCCGACGGTGCACAGCCGCGGGCCATTGAGCGCTCGAATATCACGGCTGCCATCGAGGAACGCAGTCATGAACGACTCGACGGCGTTGGCGCTCGTGAACACGATCCAGTCGAAGGCACTGGCATTGGCCGCCGCCCGCAACAGCGGATCGGGATCGTGTGGCGGCATGATGCGGATCATCGGGGCCTCGATGGCTTCGGCACCCAGCACCGTCAGCCGATCGACCATCTCGGCCGCCTGATCGCGCGGGCGCGTGACCAGCACACGCGTGCCGAACAGCGGCCGCGCGTCAAACCAACGCAGATGATCGCGGAACCCGACCACGCGGCCGACGACGAGAATCGCCGGTCCACGCCGCGGTTGCTCGCGCACGCTCTCGAGCAGTTCCATCAGCGTGCCAGACATCGTCTCCTGACTGGTCAGTGTACCGTTGTAGACGATGACCCCTCGATCGTCGGCGGGCCAGCCATTGGCTGTCATGGCGTCGAGCATGCGCGGCAGCTGCTGCGCACCCGCGTAGCAGACGATCGTGCCTTCGAGCTTGGCGAGACTCGCCCAGTCGATGTCAGGCGGCGTGCGGCTTTCGTCTTCGTAGCCGCGGACCAGCGTGATCGTGTCACCCCCACCGGGATACGTGACGGGCACGCCCGCATACGCAGGCACGCCAATCCCAAGTGGGATACCGGGCACCACCTCGAACGGAATTCCATTCTCGTGCAGAAACAGCGCTTCCTCGCCGCCACGATCGAACACGAACGGATCGCCGCGCTTCAGCCGCGCCACCATGCTGCCTTCGCGCGCTTTCTCGGCGACAAGCAGGCTGATGGCTTCCTGGGCCATTGGCTGGCGTGCCGCGCTGCCGACGTTGATCAGTTCGGCGCCTGGTCGGGCGTGCTTCAACAGCCGATGCGGCACCAGTTGGTCGTGAATCACAACATCCGCGGTGCGCAGACACTCGAGTCCGTGCACCGTGATGAGCCCGGGATCGCCCGGGCCGGTGCCAATGAGATAGACGGCCGGATTTTTCATGGTTGCTCGCTCGTTTCGGTCGATACCTTCTGTGCGTCGGCGAGAATCGTATCCGCACCGCGAGCCAACAGCGAATCCGCGACGCGAATCCCCACCGTGCCCGGCTCGCGCACAGAGCCTGCCGCCGTGGTGCGGACCTCTCGGCGGCCGTCTAACGCGATAACGATTGCCGTGAGCGTCATCGTCTCCCCCTCGACGATCGCATATGCGCCGATTGGCATCTGACACCCGCCGCCGAGCCGAGTGACCACCGCTCGTTCGGCGTCGAGCGTCACGCTCGCCGTTGTGTCATTGATCGTTCTCACCAGATCGCGCGTTCGTTGATCGTCCTCGCGGATCTCGATGGCGATGATGCCCTGACCGGGTGCCGGCACACAGACGTCGGCCGGCAACGCCGTCGAGATCCGGTGAGCATGCTGGAGACGACGCAGGCCGGCGGCGGCCAGGACCAGCGCATCATAATCGCCGGAGTCGAGCTTGCGCAGCCGTGTATCGAGATTGCCGCGGATCGGCTCGAATCGGGCACCCGGAAACAATCCGATGAGCTGAGCGATGCGGCGAACGCTACTGGTGCCGATTTTCGGTGCGGGACCGAGGAGCGCTTTCACCTCAGCGACGCTCGAGGCATCACGACCGGCGGGGAGGACGACCGCGTCGCGTGGATCTTCGCGGGGCAAGACGGCGCCGAGCGTCAACCCCAATGGCAGAACCGCAGGCAGATCCTTGCTGCTGTGCACGGCCAGATCGACCTCGCCAGCAAGCAAGCTGTCTTCGATTTCCTTGACGAACAGGCGCTTCCCACCGATTTCCGACAGCGGCGCTTCAGCCAGACGATCGCCTGACGTCTTGATGACGACGATCTCGCAGTCGATGCCAGCGTGTGTCTTGAGCAGCGACGCCGTGGTGTTGGCTTGATAGAGCGCGAGCTGACTGCCGCGCGTGCCGAGCTTCAGCGTGGACATCTACTATTGCCGATCGGATCGACTGGTGTCGGCCGCGGCATCGGTAGAACTCGATGATGACTCGCCGGTGCGCAGACGGAAGAGGCGGTTGACCGCTTCGGTATAAGCGATCTGTGTTTCCTCGTCGGGCAGCGCCTTGAGCTGTTCGGTGGGTTCGAGCAGCAGCTTCTCGACGATCAGTCGCGTGACTTCATCAACGCGTGCCCGTGCCTCGGGCGACAGGCCGACCAGCTTGCTGTCGAGACGTTGCAGTTCGGCGCGGCGGATGGCATCGAACCGTTGGCGCAGCGCCACCACAGTCGGCACCGCCCCACGCGATCGCTGCCAGGTGGCAAACTTGAGCAGCTCCTCAGCCACGATCGTTTCGGCGTGCGCAATCTCGCGGGTGCGCCGCGAGAGATTCTCCTGCACGATCGTCTGCAGGTCGTCGACGTTGTAGAGGAACACCTGCTCGATATCGCCGACTGACGCTTCGACGTCGCGCGGTACCGCGAGGTCGATGATGAACAGCGGGTCAGGACGATGACGGTTGGTGGTGGCTTCGACCTGCGCCCGCGTCAGAATTGGTCGTTGTGATCCCGTCGCGGTGATCACGATATCGGCATTGACGAGGAGCGAGGAGACGTCCTCCCACCGTGCGGCGCGCCCGCCGACAGCTGCGGCGAGCACTTCAGCATGGGTTGCCGTGCGACTCGTGATGACGATGTCGCCGACCCCCTGCGCTCGCAGATGCTCGGCGGTGAGGCTGCTGATTTCACCGGCGCCAATGACCAGCACGCGCCGGCCGTCGAGGCGTCCGAAGATCTTCCGCGCCAGCGTCACCGCCGCGAAACTCACCGAAACGGCACCTTCACCAAGCGCCGTTTCCGTGCGTACGCGCTTGCCGACGCCGAACGACCAATGAAAGAGCTTGCTCAGCATCGGCCCCGTGCAGCGGCGACCGGATGCCGTCTCGAACGCGTCCTTCACCTGTCCGAGAATCTGCGGCTCACCGACCACCAGTGAATCAAGGCCCGCCGCAACGCGGAAGAGATGTCTGGCTGCGGCGTCATCGCCCAGCGAAAACAAGTGCGGCGTGAAGCTGTCGGCAGGCAGCGAATGGTACTGGCTGAGGAACTGGATGATCTCGTCGCGAGCCTGCGCGGGATTGTCACAGGCAACGTAGACCTCCGAGCGGTTGCACGTCGACAGCACGACCGACTCGGCCGCCGAGGGCCGTGTGCCCAGCGCTTCGACCGCGGCGCCGAGGTCGCGGCTCGAAAAATCGAGCCGCTCTCGCACATCCACGGGCGCCGTCTTGTGACTGACGCCGAGGAGCAGCAGATGCATTACTGAAATGTGTGGCTCGTAGTCACGAAGTAGCTGACCGGCAGGAAATTCAGCAGGACGATGATGAAGCCCACTGCTGAGAGCCACGCCGCCCGCCGCCCGGTCCATCCCATCGTCGAACGTGCAAAGACCTCGAACGAATAGACGGCCCAGGTGAGCAGGGCGATGAGAATCTTCGGATCGTTCAGCGACATCGCCTGCAGGTTGGAGTTGCCGGGCGCGAGCGCGCGTGCCTGCGCCGTCCAGACCACACCGACCACGACACCAATCGTCAAAAACAGCCAGCCGACGACGACTGCACGCGAGTTCATCGCGTCGAGCACGTGAAGCGAGGGCAGCCGTGCGTAGAAGTAGCCGAGGTGCTTCTTCTTGATCTCCTTAAACTGCAGCATGTAGGTGAGTCCCAGCATGCCGGCCACTGCGAAGGTGGCATACGAGAACATCAACGACAGCAGGTGAACCCAGAACCACGGACTGTCGAGCACTGGATCGGCGTTTTCGACGCCGGGTGAGAAGGCGGGAATCATCTGCAAGCCAACGGCAATCGGCAGGATGAAGACGCCCATCGCCCGCTCGTCAGTGGTCAGCTCGAGATAGATGTACGAGAGTGCGAGGAGCCAGACGAATGTGGAAATGGCGTGCGAACGGCTCGCGAACGGCACATGTCGCACCTCCATCGTCTGCATCCCGATGACGAAGGTGTGCGAGAGCACGGCGAGGAGCAGCAGGGTCGTCGCCATCCGGCCGACTGCTGGTTGCCGCCTCGCGAAGTGCACCGCGTAGACAATCGCGGCGGCGGCGTACAGGACGAGAGGGATCGCGTTCAACGGACCGTCGGGGCGTAATAGCCCTTCTTGGTGCGCGGCGTGATGTTGGCGCGCGCGACCTGCACCACGAGGCGCCGCCAGGCCCCGTCGCGACGCTGGTTCGCCGACGTGTAGCCGAGTGTGTACTGGCTTGCCAATTCATCGGCAATCTGCGCGTAGACACCGGCGAGATCCTCGATGCGCGCCGGGAAGAACGCGCGCCCACCAGTTTCTTGCGCCAGGGTGCGCATCACGAACTCGGCTTCGCGAAAGCCCTTGGCCTGGACGTCGTTTCCGCGCAGGGCGATGGCGTAGATCGCGGTTTCGGAACGTTTGGCGAGATCGAGCACCTCTTCGAACGAGACGAGGCTCGAGGTGTCTTCGCCGTCGGAGAAGACGATCAGCGCCTGACGGCGAACGTCCTCTTCGCTCACCGCTTTGACCTTTCGCAGTTCCTTGAGCGCGATGTAGATCGCGTTGTGCAGCGAGGTCGAGCCGCCAGCGTTGGTCTGTTCGATGGCCGTCTGGAGATCGGCCTGGTTGCCGGTGAAGCCCTGACGGATCTCGACGCGGCTGTCGAAGTCGATCACCTGCGCAATATCAGTCGGCTTCAGCTTCTTGATGAAGTTGGTCGCCGCCGTCTGAAGGGTGCCGATGTGCTGCTCCATGCTGGCGCTGCTGTCGAGCAGCAGCGAAAGCGCGATCGGCTGCTGCCGCCGCGAGAAGAACGTGAGGTTCTGCTTGACGCCGTCCTCGAACACCGAGAATTCGTTGTCGGCCAGATCAGTTACGTAGTGATTCGAGGCGTCAGTCACGGTGACATTCAGCGAAACGATGTCGATGCCAGCCCGGAATGACGGCTGCTGCCGATTGCCGGCGGTCGATGGTGGCGTTTGAGCCGGTGCCTGCGGCACGGGAGGCGTCGCGGGAGCTGCAGGCGTTGGCGTCTGCGCAGCCGGCTGCGGAGGAGATGCGGGCGGCGCTTGGGGCGCTGGCTGCTGAGCGGATGACCCGGCTGTCAACCCCGCGAGTACGAATGCGATGACGATCGAAAGACGTGTCACTTCAAGCTCCCGACTCCCCGCGTGCTGGCGCTCCACGCATCGTCACACCGGTCTTCGCGGATGACACCTCGGTCCGCTCCGGTGGGATAAGCGACTGCGGCCGCCCGTAGATCACTTTGTACTGCGATGACAGCTCGCGCGCCAGTCGCTGCATCGCCGGATCGAGGCCATGCGGACTGAGTAACGTGATTTGTTGGCCTCCACTCTTGGCTGGCCCATCGTTGAGGAGGAACGAGCGCTCGCGGATCCCGTGCTCTTCGCTATGGATGAACTGGCCCATCCCGACGATATGGAGCGCAGCGTCCACGCGGTCGAGCGCCGCGACGACGTCGTTGGAATACCGGTTCGTGAACTCAGTGCCGTCAGTGATCACCGGCACGATGATGGCGCGTGGCGTCTCTCTCTTCGCCAACCCTTGTGCGGTTTCGAAGATCCCGTCGAGCAGGGTCATGCCGCTTTGCGGCATCGGGAACAATCGGCCGACTACATCCCCGAGACGCTTGGTGTCGCTGGTGTAGTCCACAAGAATCGTCGGCCGATCGGCCAGCGCGATCACGGCAATGTTGTTACCAGGTGCCATCTTGGTGACGAACTTCGAGAGCGCCTCGCGGAGGAAGGTGATCTCTTCATTGACGGCTGCGCTGTTGTCGACGAGCAGGGCGATGTCGATCGGCTCGGTCGCGCGCGAGACGCGCAGGACTTCGCGGCGCGCGCCGTCTTCGCGAACGATGAATGCGTCAGGCCCGAGGCCGCTGACTGGTTCGCCATTCTTGTCCACCGCGCTGACAAAGAGGGTGCGCTCGCGTGTCTCTCGGTTCTGGGCGCTGGTGCGAATTCCGAACCCGGTGAGTGCGGTTACACACACCAACGCGAGGATCAGAAGGGGCCGGGGTGAAGTGCGCATAAGGCGAGTCCGTGGCGCGACGCTGGGTATCGGCAGTATAGGTCTCGCTCAGAGCGAGCGTCAAGGCCGCGAGTTGACTGAAGCTATTGATAACACTGGACTTGATCGGCTGATGGCGTAGCGGTAACTGATCCGCACGAGCGCCGAGTTCATATGCTGGTGAAGTTTTTCACAAAGCAGGGTTATACTGGTGGCCGGTCCGGGAGTGCGTGAACGCGCCGGTGCGGTTGCGCCGGAACGGCCGGTCCGCGTCAGGCAGATAGCGAGATGGCCAAGAAAGATTCACGCTTCTCGTTTGCGCGGTCCATCCAGGTGTTCCAGGACAACGCTAACCGGGCGGGCCCGGCCGCGACCGCCAGCTATTCCCTCGTCGGCGCCATCGTCGTGCTGGGTGGGCTGGGGTACGCCGCAGATCGCTGGTTGGGTTCGGCGCCTTGGGGTGCGTTTGGCGGTCTCATGCTCGGCCTGGTCGTCGGGTTCTACGAGTTAGTGAAAGCGGTTCGGCGGTGAAGCCGGTCTCGTGGATGGCGGCTGCAAGCGGGGCAGCCTGGGTCCTCGTGACGGCCTTACTGGGTGATCGTGTGAGTCCGGAAGCGGCGTGGGGAATCGCCGGCCCGCTGGTGAGCGCCATCATGAGTTGGATGGCGTATGTCAGGGCCAATGAGGCGGCACCAGAGCGCCTGACCCGGGTGATGATTACGGCGTTTGCGCTGAAACTGATGTTCTTCAGCGTCTACGTCACGGTGGCGATGCGCGTGCTGGACCTCCGTGCGCCGCCGTTTGTGCTGAGTTTTACAAGTGCGTTCATCGCCCTGCACGCGATGGAAGCGTTCAGTTTGCGGCGCCTGGTGATGGGCGCCATGCGTTCGCCGAGCGGCGAGCACATTTAGAAAACGCCGACGCGATGTTTCAGCCCGAGCACATTGTCGAGACGCCCGGCGCCCAGGAGGCCGTCGAGAAGTTCAATCCTGGGGAGACGATCATTGAGCACGTCTCCAACAGCTCGATCGATCACCCGCTGATTCATTTGCCGAAGGTGTTTGGCATCGACCTCTCGGTGACCAAACACGTGCTGATGCTCTGGATCGTCGCGGCGATCGTGTTCGTCCTGGTCACGGTCACGGTGAGGCGATATCTGCGCCAGGATCGTCGCGTCCCGTCGGGCTTCATGAACGCGCTCGAGTTCCTGGTGATGTACCTGCGCGACAACATCATCGAACCGAACGTCGGCAAGAAGTGGGTCAATACCTACGCGCCGCTGCTCCTCACGTTCTTTCTGTTTATTCTGACGGCGAATCTGATCGGGATCATCCCGATCTTCGACGTGCTCTCGCTCCTCAATCACACGCTGATTCACGCGCCGGAGGATTCGTTCTTCGCTCGCGTGTTGCACGGCGGCGTCACCGCAACCGGCAACTACAACGTGACCGCGGGGCTGGCGACCGTAACGTTCCTCACGATCATCGTCGCCGGCTCACGTGCGCACGGCTTCGTGCAGCACTGGAAGAACCTCGTCCCGCACGCGCCTGTCTGGCTGTATCCGCTGCTGATTCCTCTAGAGATCGTCGGCATGCTGGTCCGGCCGTTTGCGTTGACCATGCGTCTTGCCGCCAACATGACCGGCGGGCACATCGCGCTCCTCGCGATCCTGTCGTTCGTGTTCATCTTCTTCGAGCTGTTCGGCCAGGCTGCAGCACTCGGCGTCGGCATGATTCTGTCGTTGCCCGTCGGGGTTGGCCTGTCAGGACTCGAGCTGATCGTGATTCTGGTGCAGGCATACGTGTTCACGCTGTTGTCGGCCGTGTTCATCGGGATGGCTATTCACGCTCACCACTGAGCAGGCCGGTCCGGAAGAACAGGCCCTACGAAGAGGGGACGGCCGGTCGAGACGACCGGCCCTACGGAGGGAAGAACGAGATGGAACTGCAGTTTGCATACATGGGCGCCGGCATCGGCGTAGGTCTCGCGGTGATTGGCGCCGGACTGGGCATCGGCCGGCTCGCAGCGGGCGCCGCCGAAGCGATTGGCCGTCAGCCGAGCGCCAGCGCGCAGATCAACGGCGCCGTTCAGCTGCCGCTGTTCCTGCTCGAAGGCGTCGCGGTGCTGGCCGTGGTCTGCGGCCTCATGATCGTCTTCAAATAAGCGCTGACAACGAAAAGGACGCGTCATGAATAACCCGTTGGTCCAGCCCGATCCCGGGCTTTACATCTGGACCATCGCGACGTTCCTGATTCTGCTGTGGCTGCTGGCGAAGTTCGCCTGGCGGCCGCTGCTGGAGGCGCTCGAGCGGCGTCAGGAGACGATCCGCAAGTCGCTCGACGATGCGCACCAGGCGAAGCAGGACCTCGAGCGCCTGAATGCTGAGTCGCGGAAAATTCTTACCGAGGCGCGCGTGCAGGCGGAGCAAATCCTCTCGCAGACACGCTCGGATGCCACCCGGCTGCGGGACGAGCTGAAACAGAAGGCGCAGGCCGAAGCCGCCGGCGTCATGAAGAACGCCGAGCGCCAGATCGAGATGGAGACGGCGCGCGCGGTGCAGCAGATCCGCAACGAAGCCGTGGATATTTCGATTGCCATCGCCTCGAAACTGCTCGAACGCAACGTGAGCCGAGAAGACAACGAGCGCTTGATCGAAGAAACGTTCAAACAAATCGAAGCGCGTCGGCCCAGCTGACGCATTCCATGAAACGCCATGCCCTGACCGTTCTGGCGGCGGTGGGTGGCCTGGTGCTGTTCGGCTACGCCGTCCGCCGGGCCGGCGTCACCGACATCCTCGACGGCATCCGCCAGGTCGGCTGGGGTCTCCTACCCATTCTCGGACTCGCCGGTGCGCGCTTTCTGATTCGCGCGTGCGCGTGGCGGCTGTGCATGCCGCCGCACGGTCGTCTCTCGATCGGTCAGGCGTTCACCGCGTTCATCGCCGGAGATGCCATCGGGAACGTGACGCCACTCGGCATGGTGGCAAGCGAACCCACCAAGGTCTTTATCAGCCGGCACCGGCTCGGGACTG
>Ga0126304_10000047_pt1 | contig 29711 bp, 24 predicted proteins | sample Plot25_FD_92538 | JGI IMG/M metagenome (GOLD analysis project Ga0126304, IMG submission 92538) | Serpentine soil microbial communities from UC McLaughlin Reserve, CA, USA - Plot25 | ecosystem: Environmental > Terrestrial > Soil > Grasslands | place: USA: UC McLaughlin Reserve, Lake County... | reverse complement strand
GAGGGCGAGCGGGAACGAGACGCTCACGCCGAGCGCGGCGAGGAGGAAGAGGCCGACGGCCCGTGCGACCCAGCAGGCGAGGACGAAGACCATCGCCTTCCACGACCATCGCCTTCCACGACCCCACGCGTCGCCGTCGTGCGCTCTGCGAGCCAGCGGGCGATGCGGAAGCGAATTGAGCCGGCCGCTCGCCATGAGACGTGGCAGCACCGAGATGATCGCCGAGGCGAGGCCGGCCGCGGCCACGACGCCCATCCCGACGCGGACGCTGATGGAGCTGTCGGAGGTCGCCGCCGCGGACGATGCGAGGGACATCAAGGCGGCCGTGTCGATCAGGCCGAGCATGAAGAGGGAGAGGCAGACCGTCCCGACGCAGGAGTCGCTCGCCCCGAAGCGGCGGACGACCGCAACCCGGACGACGTCGTCGAAGCGGCCTGGGAGCGCGGCGCCGCCGACAGCAGCAGCGCCACCGGCGGCGGCGAGGGCCATCTTGTGCGGCCGCTGCGCGGGCGCGAAGAGGCGGTGCCAGCCGAAGGCCTTGAAGGCGTGTGAGAGAAGGAAGAATCCCCCGGCGGCTCCGACGAGCTGGAAGTCGGCGTTGGCGAGGGGCCAGCCCGTCTCGGCGAAGTGCTGGGCTGCGAGGACGGCGACGCCGATGCCGAGCACCGCCGAGGAAACGTTGAGCGCGATCCTGCCCTTGCGGGACCGACACAGATCGATGAACGCTCGCATGTTCTTCACCATCGTCGCGTTACCCAACGCTCTCAACCCGCAAAAGGGTACGAATGGGTGACCGGACGAGGTAATGGGAGGAAATAGGGTTGCGACCCAGACGACTGGGCGCCAAGGGAGCCGCTCGACCAGGGTAGAGGACCGGGTCAGACGGCGTCGCCGAACAGGCCAGTCGCGCTTCAACTGGCCATGTAGTTCAATCGCTCGGTTAATCGAACCCGAGAGCTTCGTGGCGAACGACGCTGGCGCCGTCGCTTGCGATCGTGAAGGCTGCATCGGTTGCCTTCCAGCCGCTCGTCCCCGACTGGAAGCTGCCGTTCGGGAGCAGGTTGCTCGAGTCGGCCCGTGCCAGGGACGACAACGGGAGCGAGAGGACGGCAAAACAGAACGACGCGCCCGCTGTTTTGCCGAGCGGCCGTGCACGCGTAGCCCTCAGTCGTTGCGTCTTCGCCTCCTGCCATAGGCAGATTACGCCCTTCCGACGAGCGCGCACCGGCAACCGTAAATGGGGCCGAGGAAGGGTGGGTGGCGACCCGACAGGCGAGGGTGAGCCTGCTGGCCCAGTACCGACTACCAGCCCGGAGGGGTGGACGAGTTCGGCGTGGGATGGCCCGCGATGTAGTGGGACACGTCCTCGAACGTGAAGGCATTTGGCCCCGACCCGACCCCATATGAGAAGGTCAGATACGACGCCAGCAAGCCGTCGGGAGCCGGACTGGTCGCGTACTCGAACGACTGATCGAGCGAGTCGGTTCGGCTGAGGGCGTAGTCGCCTGCTTGCACGTCCGGGTTACACGGAATGCGTCCCTGATACTTTGGGTTGGCGCATGGATGGCCCGAAGACTTGGGATCTTTAGGCTTCAGGTCAGGTGTCCCGGTTCCAGTGTGCGGGTGCTGGAGAATCCAATCGCCCATGACGCTGCCGGCGTTCACCGACTCGCCATCCATGCTGACGAAACCACCTTCGTGGTAGTAGAAGACAGGCAGGTGGGGCGCCACGCCGACTGCTGCAAGCAGATCTGTCTGCAGGCCGGTCATGTACGCGTACGGGTCATAACCGGCTTCCGTCAGAAGCGTCTGGTCGAGCGTCGGTAGCGACGTCTCGTTGAAGACAATTCCAGCGACGCTCGACGCGTACGGGCTGGACTCGAGGTGCGCGGCCATGGCCGACACCCATGCCTGGAGGCGGACACTCACTGCGGCGTTCCAGACCATCGCCAGCCGTCTATCACCCTCAACCAGCTCGCCGCAGTAGCGCCCGTTGCACCAGGGGCCCTCACTTTGCAGGTAGGCGGGCACGGCTGCCGTGTCGTCGTGCTTCTTGTACTGGAGCATGACGAGTAGCTTCTTCGACCGGCCCGCGACGTTCTCGAGGTCGGCGTCGAGTTGCGCGAACCCTTGGGTGTAGTCGCCGGGCGCGAGCTCAGTTTCCGACCAGTGGTACCGAAACTGCACGCCCGTGAATGGCGCGACGAGCGGATCGTCCAGAATCTTCTGTTTCGCCGCCGCCGTCGTTCCGTGAGAGAGCACGTAATACCCCGGAAACCAGTTCACTCCGTCTGCGTGCCCGCAGGGAGCGGTCGCGGCGGGGAGCGACGAGACTCCGGACCGGTTGCCAGCCGCGTCGAAGGCCCGTACGCCGAGCGTGTACGACTGGCCGCAGGCTAGGTCGCCGACCGCTGCATTCGTCACCGGCGTCTCGTTCTTCTTCCGCCCATCGAGCAGCACGTCGTACCCGACCACACCCCGGTTGTCGGCTGAGGGCAGCCAGGCGAAGGAAAGTTGTGCCTCGGCGCTTTCGGTCACAGCCAGTCCGGACGGAGCGCTCGGCGGAATCGTGTCGAGCCTGGTGTTGCGAACCTTGACGGTGATCCTCTTCGAAACGGCGCCCGAGCGGTTGACGGCGGCCGCTTTCAACACGTGAGAGCCGAGCGAGAGCCGACGCGTGTCCAGTCGGGTCGAAAACGGACGTGTCCGGTCGACCGCGAGCAGCCTGCCGTCGACGCGGAACTTCACCTTGCCTGCCGAGTGAGTGGAGACGGCGTACTTGACGACGCCGGTGAGCGTCTCACTGGTGGACGGAGACGTAATCCGGATCCGAAGCTTCGCTGCGGGCGAAGAGCACGGCAGCACGAGCGCTGCGAGTACGAGGAGCGCGACCAGCGCGGTCCGCAGAGGGAGTCGGGAGCGAGAGGCCAATGGCGGGCGACGGAAGACTGCGGCGTCGTTTCAATCTCGGCAGACCACTCCCGGTCCCATAAGCCCTCCCTCGAGGGATGTCGTACCGCAGAGCGGGCGGAAGCCCCCTCGGATATGGCTCAGGCCTGCTCTTTGCGGCTTACGCTTCGAAGGACGGGCATTCGATCCCGCCGTGGAGGCACCTGTCCACGAGGTGGCGAAGCTTGCGCTGCTTCCAGGCGTTCCAGAAGTCCGCGTGCATCGTGTAGGGCTTCCCGCTCGACAGCTTCACGTGGCGGCCGTCGTGGAACGGCAGCCGGATGGAATAGCTCAGCTCCGGTACGGGCACGGGGTGGCTCCGCGGGCACTTCAAGCGCCCGTTCTTCTTGACCGGGTAATGCATGTGCGACTTGTGGTCGTTGCTGTCTTTGCGCTTCCCGTCCCAACAGGACGGGAAGTGGACGAGGAACTTGACGTCCGCGCTGCCGCAGTCCCGGATCGTCGAGCGTGCCGTCCCCGCACTACCGAAGCATGACCAGCCGACGATCTTCGTGCTCTGCGGGCGGGTCGCTTGCTTGTTCCCGGCGATGATCTTGAGACCCTTCGGGAAAGGACGGATGGCGCGCAGCGGCGTGGTTCGCGCCCGGTAGTAGAAGTCGCCGTCCGTCGGCTTGACCCGATGGCCGTTCTTGTATACGGCGGGGAACCAATAGGCGCCTTTGTCGGCGCGGAGGCCGCATGTCGTGCCGGCGCGGCGAAGCGATCGGTAGGTCGAAAAGCCATTGGTCGACTTGTTTCCGAGGAACGTGTGCAAGTGACCCGCTGAAGGGTGTCGCACACCCGGAAAGACGATCGGATCGCTTCCGTTGAAGTGATGGAACGGGCACTCGATGTGGAAGCGAGCAGACGCAGACGCGGTCGGTGCCACGAGCGATGCCGCGGCAAGCGACCCGAGAACGATCACGACGATCGCGGTGGTTGGCCGGCAAAACGCCGTCCTCGCAACCATCCGCGGGAGGATACAGGCTTCAGCTACGAGCAGTCGCGGGCACCGGAATGAAGCGGGTTCCCGGCCTTATCCTCGAACACCCAGGAGAGATTGGTCGGCGTCCCGCCTCCGCCCGCACCCACGAGCGTCAGGGCAATGGTCCCGACGGTCTTGCCTTTTGCCCACTCCACGAGCGAGTCTCCGGTCGGCGTCCCCGCGGTGCTGTGGCCACCAGCGCCGTTGATGAGCTCGATCATGGTCGGCTGCCCACTGGAGGGAGCCGTGAGCTGGTCGTTGAGCGGCTTGTACTGAACCATCGTGTGCATGTGCCCGTTGAGGACGAGGTCGCCGCCGTTGTCGGCGAGCAGCTTCCACATTGCGGCCCGACCTGTGCTGATGTTGCCCTTCGACCTGGCTGGTGCATGCCAGAAGGAGACGATGCACGGCGGCGGGGGGCTCGCCGCGCTCGTGAGTACGCTCTTGACGTAGTTGTACTGCGGTTTGCCGGCGGCCATTGAGGCGCCGCTCGAAGCGAGGTCCAGAAAGAGCACCTTCCCATACCGAAAAGAGGTGTAGAGCGGCCGACCGTGGAAGTAGTCCTTCCAGGCGACTTCGTTCGGCGCCTCGTGATTGCCGAGCGTGGGCTGGGTGACCGCCGCGAACTTGCCCCAAAGCGTTCCCGGCCCTCCGTCCATGCCGTTCTCACCGTAGTGGTTCAACCACTCCGTGAACGTGCCCGTCTCGTAGATGTCGCCGAGGAAGAGGAAGAGGTCGGGTTGGTTGCCGAAGATTGCCTCCGCGAGTCCGTTCGAGGTGGCTTCGCCGCTCGGGCCGTCTCCGACAGCGCCCACGACCGGGTCCCACAATGAAGTCCACGTGGGAGCGGGCAGGAACGAGGTCCAGTCGCCAGGCGAGTGGGCGAAGTCGCTCGTGTTGCCGTTGGCGAGCGTCACAGGGATCGCCACGGTCGCGTTCCCGCCAGAGCCTGCCCGCACACTGAGCGTCCCGGATCCGTCCAGGTACTTCTGCGTCGGCCAGACGAACGAGTAGTCGCCGGTAAAGGGAGAGGGCGCGAATCTCATGATGAGCTGGATGGCGGGCTTTCCGGACGGAGCCCAGGTCGCGGTCACATTGCCGCTGTTCGGTAAATTCGTGACTCGAACTGCCATAGGACCGGACAGCGGACCATCGCCGACGCTTACGCACAATGTGTGGCTCGACGAGGACCCGCAGTTCGAGTTTGCGTGTGCATTGCCCGCAAGGAGGAAGAGCGACCCGGTAGCGAGCAGCGCAACAAGGCGCTGCGTCCACATTAGGCGATAGTACGCAACGGTCTTACGGAACTCAAGTGGCGACGTTGGCTAGCGTCGGCGCTCCAAAGCGCCATGACACCGGCCAGCGGGAGAGCAAAGCCGGCGACCTCGGACGCCTCCAGACCGTGCTTGCCACCGCCTGGCCCGCCGCTCGGCAGCGCGACAAGCACCACGTCCCACCGAGTTCCATCAGCGGCCAGGAGCAAGCAGCCGAGAACGACCAGAAGCACACCCATGAGTCTCACCGTCGAACGGAAGCTATTTGGAGCGCGAGGACGGTTTTTCGGGCGGTCGCGGTACTGGCGCGCCTTGAGCGAAATAAGGTCGACTTCTCTGTTAAAATTAGGCGGCCAAAAACGGGATAGGGGGATTACGGGATGAGGGACTTGCGGCGTCAGCTGTTCATTGCGGTGGTGGTTGGGCTGGGGGCGGTCACGATGGCGTCGCCGGCGATCGGCGCGACAGAGGGATCGCTCGTACGAGAGAGCAACACGGACTGGTCGACTCCGAGCACGGATCCGACCGGTCTGACCTACGATCCGAGGTCGCACAAGCTCTGGATCTCGGACTCCGAAGTCGACGAAACCGCTTTGTGGGAGCACCGGAACCTCTTCCTCGCCAACAGGCTTGGGGCGCTCCAGAAGACCCGGCGGGTCGACAGCGCCACGGTCGAGCCGGAGGGGATCTCCTGGTACCCGCGCGGCAAGTCCCTCCTTGTGGTCGACGACGACAAAGACGCCATCTTCCGGTTCGGTCGCGGCCGTGACGGAAAGCTCGGCACGGGGGACGACAAGGTGCGGAAGCTCGTCAATACTCTTCGCTACGGTTCCGGTGATGCCGAAGGCGTGACGTGGCATTCCCGCCGCGGCAAGCTCGACATGCTCATCTGGACCGACGCGGGCACCACGAAGATCTACGAGGTCAAGCGAGGGCGCGACCACCGTTTCGGGACAAAAGATGATGTCATGAAAAGACAGTTCGCGACCTCGACCTTCACCGGTCCCGGGGGTCGTCATTTCGCCGATCCCAACGGCGTCTACTTCGACCGGAAGACCAGCCATCTCTTCACCGTCGATAGCAAGAAGCACTTCGTGCTCGAAACGACGCTGGCCGGGAAGTTCGTGCAGACGATCAACATGCTCTTCTGCCGGGACGATCCCGTCTGTCGCGGATTCTCCGACCTTGTGTTCGCTCCAGGCACTGACGGATCGCCGCGGCGGCTCTACCTCACCGACCGTGGAGTGGACAACGACGTCGATCCTAACGAGAACGACGGCAGGCTCTATCAGGTCAAGCTCGTCAACGTCCCTTAGACGGCGTGCCCGGCCCAAAATCGGATTCGGCTCAGCAGCGAACGCAGCTGCTCAGCCTGCAAAGAATCGGTAAGCGCCGTATGCGACCAGGCCGATGACGAACCACAAAAAGATCGCCGCTGGAAGACCGAGCCGGACGAACTGCATCGGGATCTCGTTCGTGAACGCGAGGGAAGCTGCGATGTCCGGCTCGCCGAGATCTTCCCTTTCGCGTCCATCTCGGATGACACTGGTCTCCCTGACGACGGAAGCGTCAAGCGCACCATCGAGACTGTGAGCCGTGCTGGGGGTGCTCATATCCATGATGTTAGAGGTGCTTGTCGCCAGAAACTGCTCAAAACTCTACATCGATACAAGGACGTAACCACTTCACGAACGTATCGGCAAACGCGCTCCAGTTCGTGAGGAGTATGCACTGTTTGCTTGGATCCTTCCTTTCGCGGCAGCCGGATCCCCGGGAGACGGGGTGAAAATAGCCAGGGCATCTTCTCCGCGCCCTGGCCCAAAGGGACAACTGATGAGCGGTCACAAAACTCCTTTCGCCGTCTTCACCACGCAGCGCACCGGCTCGACCTGGTTGATGAGCGTGCTCAACAACCAGGAGGGCGTCTCAGGGCAGGGGGAGCTGTTCCTGCCGCGCGCACGCTCCCAGGAGCGCCGGTGGGATTCGGAATTCGCCTGGCCCAGGTACGTCGAGTCCCGTGATCGGTTTGGTTCGCTGAGGCCTTTCTCGGTCTATCGCTACCTCAGAGATCTGTACGAGTCGCCCGGCTCGGTGGGCTTCAAGCTGATGTACTCACAGCTCAAATCTTTCCCCGAGATCTTGCCGTTCCTCGTGCGCGAGAACATCGATGTGGTACACCTGGTGCGCCGCAACCACATCGATGTGCTCATCTCGTTTGCGCTGAAACGCCAGATCGGACGAGCTCATGTGCTCTCGACGGCGGATCGCCCCAAGGACGAGACGGTCGTACTCGACACCGGCTCGCTCGTGAGAGACCTCCGCCGGCTCCAGCTCAAGCAGGAGTTGGGCCGCGGAACCCTCCGACTCGCCAGACTTCGTCATTTCGAAGTCGCCTACGAGGATCTAGTCGTCGATCCACTGCATTTCAAGCCGCTGTTCGACTTCCTGCGTATTCCCTTCGAGGGGGCCGCGCTCGATTCGACAATCCTCAGGACGAGGACTGGGAGCCAGCGGGAAGTGCTTGCGAACTACGATGAGGTGCAGCGAGCGCTCGCCGGCTCACGCTACTCACATCTGCTCGACTGAGCTCTTGCTTGGACTGTCAAGCGTCGAGCCACACAGTCGAGAGGTCTTTCTGCACGAGCCCCTCGAGGTTCAAGATGTCCTCGCGGTAGAGTGCCAAGAGCCGACTGCGAAGCTCGGGTGACATCTTCGGAGGCTCCTCCAGGTTCACCTCTCTGACTTTCTTGGCCGAGCCATGCAGGCGCTCCGGAACAACGGCCTTGGCTGTTCGAATCACGGCCGGCTGGTAGAGGAGCCGGTTCAGGATTCGGCTTCGGGGGACGTTCGCGGGGTTGTGACGCGGCGCAGTGTCCGGCCGAAAACCCGGGTCGACGCCGATGAACGAGAAGAGCTCGTTCATCACTTGGGCTGGATCGCGCCTGAAGTCGTCGAAGAGCAAGACCTTGATCTGCTCGCTCGGAAAGACATCGAAATAGCGCTTCATGCGACGGTAGTAGAAGCCTTCGCGGACGTGACTCGAATCCACCGACAGGTCCTCCGAGGGACTCTTGACGGGCTCGCCCCTACGAATGCGCATCAGGTAGCCCGAGAAGGCGCGCTCCGCCGGATTGCGAAGGGAGACGATGACCTGTACGTCGGGCAGACGGGCGTGCATGCGCTCGGCTGCGCTCGGCGAACGGAAGTACTGGGGTGATACCTCGCCGACAGCCGTTTCCCCGGACGCGCCTGCGAACGCCGCCTCGTATTCTTCGAACGTCTCGACGCGGAAATGCCGGAGCAGGGGCGGCTCGCCTTCGTCAGCCCACTTCCAGTCGCGTGCGTCTTCGTAACCGAAGTAGTTGGTCCCCTTCTCGGGGTACATGAAGACGTCGGGGTGCTGATCGAAGTATCGGTAGAGGGAGGTTGTCCCCGCTTTCGCGACTCCGATGACGATGAAAGTTGGCAGCGTCATGCCGATCTCCCCTGCGTTCGCATGGCTGCCCTCGTCCGCCCGCGCCGCGTCAGTCTCATCGGGGCGCCATCCGGCGAGCCGGTCGGAGAACACGCAAGCCGGGCAATCCGTGCCGCGTTAGGTCGAGTGCCTCGGCGGCGAGAGAGCGCGAGAAAACTCGGATCGAGGCCAGATAGATCATGACGCCCCCCGCGCCAGCGACCAGGAGGGTTACGAGAGGATGGCTGTCGCCGAGAACGCCTCGGATGCCAAACATCGTCGCTCCGGCCAACAGGGCGGCAAGAATTGGTCCCTTTATGTGGCCGAGATAGGCACCCAAGCGGATCGGAATGAGTCGATGGAGCGTCCAGTAGTAGGCGGGAGCCACAACGCACCCGACGCAGAGCGACGCCACCGCGACTGCAATGATCCCGAACCTCACCGCGACGAGGAACGCGAGCGCTTTCAGAACCGTCGTCACGACGACGATTATCACCTGCCACGACGGTTTCCCCAGCGCCTTCAGCATCGTTCCGTTCAAATACGTAAGGAACTGCACGACGCCGAGAAACGCGAGGATCTGCATGATCGGCACGCTGCCCATCCATTTCGTGCCGAAGACCACCGGGACGAAGTCAGGAGCGAGCGCAACCATCGCCGTGAAGGCCGGAAAGGCGATCAACGCGGCAAAAGCAGTGCTCTTGTAATGGGCGCGCACGAGGCGCGGGGCGTTGCCTTGGAGCCGTGAGTAGAGAGGGAACGCGACCCGATCGATCAGGCTACTCGTGACCTGAAAAAGAAGCCGGAGCATCCGGGAACCGATGGTGTAAAAGCCCAGGCTCGCTGCTCCGAGGAAGGAACCGATGAACAATTGATCGGAGGTTCGGTTGAAATAGTTCAGGAGCCGAAATCCGACAACGTTCGAGCCGAAGCTGAAGAGGTCCTTGAAATGCCGGTAGCTGAAAGCTGCCCGCGGGCGCCAGTTCGAGACTCGCCACAGCACGAGAACGCCAGCGATGGGCGCGGTGATGTGTTGGGCCACCAGACTCCAGACGCCGAAACCGAGAAAGGCGGCGGTGACGCCGAACACCGCTCCGACGCCGATCGACACGAGGGTCCTCAGCGCGAGCGAGCGGAACGCAAGCTCTCGCGTCATCAGCGCGCGCTGGACGAGGTTGAGACTGCTGATGGGAATCGAGAGCGCGAGGACGGCGATGACCGGTGCCAGACGTGGTTCCCCGACCGCGTGCGAGATCGGAATCGCAAGCCCCGCCAAGATCGCGGCCAGAAAGAGGCCGACGGCGACGTTCATCCAGAACGCACTGTCAAAGTGAGCAGGGTCGAGGTCCTTTCGCTGCACGAGCGCGTCGGCCATGCCCTGGTCGGCGACCACCTGGGTCATCCCTATGAAGATGAGTGCGAAAGCGACGAGCCCGAAATCCTTCGGGTCAAGCAGTCTCGCAAGGATCACGAAGACGAGCAGCCTGGTGAGCTCGTTCCCCCAGTTGCTCGTCGCCGTCCAGAAGACGCCCTTGGCGGCACGACTCCGGAGGCCCGGCTCGCTTCCGGGCGCCTCGCTCACGACCCTCCTGCCCGCCAGGAAGAAAGGTCGACTTCGAGCAGCTTTTCGAGCTCGTCGAACTCCTCGCCGTAGGCGCGGCTCAGCTCCGCCTTCAGCGCAGGATCGATTCGTGGAGTCGCGGCTCCACGAAAGACGCGCTGGACGCCGGCTCTCCTCGCGGCATCGACGACGGGCTCGAGTCCCAAGCGGCGGAAACGCCTTGCGACGCTGACACCCATCCCAGCAAGCCGCTGAGCCCTCGGGATCGTACTGCGATTGACCGTGGTGACGGCATTGTCGACCTCGAATCCACCGGCTGGGACGTCGAGAAACGCGGCGAGCTGTCGACAAGTGCCCGGCACGTCGGCGAACGCCTGCTCGGACACGAGCGGCAACAAGTCAGACCGGGAGAAGTACTCGAGGAATCTCTTGGCATGGCGACTGTAATAGCCGTACTCGAGGGCCTTTGGCCGGCTCACGAGAAACTCATGAAATGAACCTTGAAAATTCCGCCGCTGAAGCAGAAAGCCGTACTGCGAATACGCTCGATCTACCGGATGGCGCAACATGAGGATCAGGCGGACGCCCGGCAAGGTGTCCGAGATAAGTCGAGGACATTCCTTGCAGTAGATGTATTGCGGCGACACCTCGCCGATCGCCCGAAACATTTGCCGCTCTTCGGGGCCGCAGAAGAAGCTCTCGTACCACTGCGTCCCCTTCTCGAAGTGCGCGTCGAAGAACCGAACCTCCTTCCGGCGTGACGGCATGTAGATCTCTGGATGTGTTTCGAGCAGTCCGTGCAGCCACGTGGTGCCGCCGCGCGGAACGCCTATCCCCAGGAAGGTGGGTAGCGTCAAACCGCCGTCCTCAGTCGAACCATGGCGTTGGGCTTGGTCGAAGCGCGGCTCGGACGCGTACTGCCGGCCTCGACTCGTCAGGAACGCGCGCTTCGTGAGTTCTCGCAGCCGCTGCGCTCGCAACAGCGAGCGAGGTCATGATCCATATCGACTTGCTGTCTTCGAGCGACAGCGACATCGCACCGATCGCGAGCACGGCCACTTGTGCCGTCCAGTAGTGCAGCTCCCAGCCATGTCGGCTCCTAACACGCTTATAGAGGCATACGATCACGCACGCGAACAGGGAGAATCCGATGAGCCCTGTCTCGACCAGGATGGAGATGTAGGTGTTGTGCGCCTCCTTTTCTGCCTTCTTGTACGCGCTTCGCTGCGTTCGAAGATGCGCGATCGCAGCGCGATGGCCGTCGGTCCCCACGCCCACGAGCGGTCGCTCCAAAAAGACCTGCCCTGACTCGACCCAGATACTCCAGCGACCGCTGAGAGCCCCTTGGTCGCCTTCGCTGAGCGTCGCTGCAGTGCCGATGCGGTCGAGGCCCCCCGAGGGAGCGAACTGAATGACCATGACGATCGCCGCGACAAGAGCCGCCAGGGCCATGACCCGCTTCCTCGCGCTCAGCTTTCGCAAGGACCACAGGATCAGCAGCGCGGTCGGGATGCTGGCCAGAGTGGCGCCTCGCGTACCGGTCATGGCCACAGCGATCACCCCGACCGGTATGTACGCGTAATTCACAATTCGGGCCAGAGCGGGACGTCCCCCCGCCTCGGGCCCCGCCGCCAGGTACCAGGCTGCCGGGCCCGCTATCGAGACGATGAGCGCAATTCCGTCAACCTGATAGCCGAGCGCGCTGACCCGATCGTGCAGGGGGAAGCGCACCGGTGGAGCGGTGAAGTAGTTGACGATGATGCTTCCGGCAGCGACGAACGCTCCGAGCACGTACGCCTGGAGCGCTGCCTTGACCAGCACCTCCCGGTCGTAGAGATCCCAGAAGAGCAAGAGCAGACCGAACATCTCCGTATACGTCTTGAAGGCGGATAGGGTCGCGCCTGGGTCCAAGCTCCAGTACAAGCTCAGTCCATTCCAGATCAGGAAGAGGAGGAACGCTTGCTGCAGACCGTCGGGCTTGCGCAGGCGCTTGTGTACGAGCACGCCGAGACCCCAGACGAGGAAAGTCAGATACCCAATGACCTTGGCTCCTCGCCCGAACTGGCCGATCTGGAGGGCGTTCTCCCACGGGACCGAAAAGACGAACAGGAGACTCAACCAGATGGTGAACGAGCGTAAGCCGCCAAGGCTCGGGATGCTCAGGTACGACAACGCCCGTCCCAGGGTTGCCCTCATCCGAGCGCCTTTCCGAGCGCCGCTCGGCGGTTGGTCTTCCTGTACAGCTGCAGCAACGGCTTGTAGATCAGGTACTGCTTCGCCCGCGATGCGGTGAGCTTGCGCCTGTTGAAGTTCCTCAGCCGGTTCGCGCGGTAGCGGGCTACGTCCTCGGGAAGCGAGGTTCCGTATTCCCTTAGTTGGGCTGGAAACAGCTCCTGCGTCACGTGCTCATAGAGGGCGAGGTCGGAACTGTTGGCAGCAACGATTGCGCGACGCATCCGAGGGCTTGCCAGCACCTCGGCCGCGAGCGTATTGCGCTGGGCGACGTTGATCGGCTGGTAGGCGATGTCGAGATCGCCGGCACGGAGACCTCTGAGGAGGAGGAGCGATTCGTCGAACTGCTCCGTGAGCCCGACGAAGATCCCTTTCTGCTCGATGGCGCGGAGAGCGTCATCGACGCTCTCGGTTCCCCCGATCTGTTTGGTCTGGGCGTTTTGAGACCATTCCTGGCCGATCCACTCGTCGAACTCGACGTTCTTCTTCCGATAGTCGATCTGGTACTGGAAGCGGGAGGCGCAGAGAGCCACCGGCTCACGCAGGAATGTGAAGTAGCGAAACTCTGTGCCGTGCTCCTCGAGATCGACATAGCCAGTGATGCGGTGCCCTGCGATGCTCTCGAGCTTCGGATAGACCTTCCGGAGGCGGCGCAGGTCCGGCGTCGAGAAAGGAGGCCCGCCCCAGGCAGCATGCCAAGGCTCGACCTCGCAATGGCGTAGGCCGTAGGAGCTGCGCAGGATGTAGCGAATGGTACGGCCGGCGGTTTTGTTGATGTGGATGAAGACGAGCACGCCGCCGCTAACGCATGAGCGCTGGAACGCCGTTCGGCTGGCCGTCGAACATGAGTCGAAGAAACTCGTCGACCACCGCGTCCAGCTCGTATGGCTGCCAGCTTTCATAGGGCGGGCGGGGCAACAGACCGTCCAGCGCTGCCTCCATGGCGGCGGCGAGGTCGTCGATCGCGTTCACGCCGACGAGTCTCCCGTACCGACCGCCGGCCAAAATCTCCCTCGGTCCGCTCGGGCAGTCGGTCGCAATGACCGGTAGGCCGCAGGCAAGCGCCTCGATCAGGACAGTGGGGAGACCTTCCCAGCGTGAGGAGAGGACGAATGCCACCGCACGAGAGAGGTAGGCATAGGGGTTCTCGACCGATCCGGGGAGCGAGACGTCATCGGCGATGCCCAGTTCGCGAGCCAAGTTTTCCAACTGCGGTCGCTCAGGGCCCTCGCCGAGGATGAGGAGTCGAGCAGGGCGCTTCGCCCGTACTCGACTGAAGGCCTGGAGCAACGTGCGGAAATCCTTCTGAGGTCGCAGCCGACCGACTGCAACGAAGACCTTGCTTCCATCGGTAAACCAGGGATGTTCCACCGGGGCCTCCGCGCGCTCCGTAAGATCGGGCGTCACGATGGGGTTGAACACGACCTTCAACTTCTCCGCGGGCAAACCCGTGAACCGCGCGAGATCGTCCACGACGCCCGCGGACACCCCGACGACGTAGTCCGCCCGCGGATAAAAGGCACGCACGATCCGCGGCATCAGCCGATCACGTCGGCTCTTGCCGTGCTTGGCGGCTTCCGAGAGCGTGTTCTGCTCGACGACCACGATCCGCCCGCGATATCGCGCGAGCCGGCAAGCGGTGAGCGCGATGACGTTCGCATGGTCGAGGTAGGAGATGAGAGCGAGCGGCCGCTCTCTGCGGAGATAAGCGATCAGCCCTGGCAGGGACGTCAGAACGCGGCGAGCCTGGAGATCCACGATCCTCACGTCAGGAGAGACCTCGGGCAGCCGCGGGCCCTCCGCGGCAGCGAGAACTAGGTCGACCTCGAAACTGCGTCGCGTCAGGCCCTCGGCGAGCTTCAAGGCACCGCGTTCGGCGCCACCTTGCGCCATCGAAGGGGCGAAGATCGCGAGCCGACCGCCGGGACCCGAGAGCCAGTCGTCGGTCGGCCGCTGCTCGCTCATCGCGTCGCCCCCCTTCGTCCCGCGCATCTGCGCTAGCGCCGCTGGGCGGGATGTTCGACGCTCGCGTCGGCAACAGGGCGACGCTCGACCGGCCCCGGCGGGGCGACACCCAGCTGAGGGAACCGTCGAGGCGTCCGGTGCTTGCGAGTCGCTCCGCCTCGGTTGTAGATGTACCCAACCGGTCGCACACCGAGTAGGTCGAGGCGATTGAGCAGCTGCCTCGCATCCTCGGCCTTGCCCCGGTGACGGAGGACGATGACGACAGCACCTGCCATTCGCACGATGGCGTCCACGTGATCGCCGTCGAGCATGGGAGGGCCGTCGGCGACGACGAGGTCGAACTCTTTCTGGGTGCGCCGGTGCATCGACGTAGGCGGCGCCGATCCCACGTCGACAACCGTCACCGTGCCGCGATCATCGACTCGGATCACCGAATCCGCAAAGAACTCCTCGACCTGACCTGTGGCGTCCCCACGATGCCCGTTTGTCTCTGCGGCGTCCTCACTGGAGATCGGCGTAGCGACAGCAAGCAGGCTCTTCAAACCCGGAGCCTCGACGTCGGCGTCGAGGGCCTGCACCCGGTGGCCTTGCTGTGCCGCCGCCAGAGCCGTGTTCGCCGCCACAGTCGTCGACCCATCACCTTCGGAGGGGGAGACGAAGGCAACGAAAGCGGGTGGCCGTGCGTTGCTCGCCTTGCCCCGTGGCTGTCCGCTCCTGGGCTGTCCGTTGGACTCTGCGTTGATCGTCAGACTTGCGGCCAGGAAGCGGAATTCCCGGGCAGCCGGAGTCGCCGGGCTCACGAGTGCGGGTAGCTTCGACTCCGGTCCGCCTCGACCGAAGTTGGGTATCTCCGCGAGCAGTGGAAAGCCGAGTAGCGTCTGTGGGTCGAGCGCCTCGAAAAACTCCTGGTTCCGCGTGCCTCTCCAGTAAGCGACCCCGCAGCCGACGAGGGCTCCGAGAACAAGCGAGAGCACCAGCACGGCGAGAGTCGAGGGCCCGCCTGCTTTGCCGGCATCAGCTTCGTAGACTGCGGCAACGCCGTCACCGGCCACCGCCGCATTCGTCTCGATGCGACCGCGTTCGGCTTTCAGGCGGTTGAGGAGAGCGGCGGCGTCCTCGGCATCTTGACCGCTCGCGGTTGAGGCACTCAATTCCGCTTGCGTAATCGCGCTATCGAGCTGCATGATCGCCTGCTCGGTGTCCGCCTGGAGCTCGGCGCGAGTGGTGTTCTCGTAGGCTTGAATGATCGCATTCGCGCCCATTGCAGCCGCGTCCGGACGGTTTGCACGGAAGCTGACCGACACGAAGTTCGATTCGGCCGTCGCGTTGATCGAGGTCCGCCGCTGAAAGTCTCGGGGATCGATGACGATCGGATTCTTGGGATCGTTGCGGGCGATTTCGCTTGCGCCCTCCGCGATCGGAAGCGACTTCATCACAGCAACCTGATCCGCGACATAGCGCGCTTCGTCGCGAGCGGGATCCGCGGCTGTCGGCGCCGGCTGGGAGAGAAGGACGGATGCCTCGGCCGTGTACTCCTTCTGCCGCAGCTCGGTGACAAAGAGGCCAATGCCGGCGAAAGCCAGAGCGAAAGCGAACACGAGCAAACGTCGGTTCCAGATCAACGAGAAGACGTTTGTCTCGGCGGTACCTGCTGCTAGGTCAGTCGTCATATTCTCCGCCACCACCGATCCACGAACCGATAATGGCCGCGACACACTTCATGTGTCTCGGCCTCCGATTTACCCCTGAAAAGGCGGTGAGACGTACGCACGACCAGAGTCCATGGCCCAGTTCCGGCTGAAATTGTTCATCTCCCCTCGTTCCTACCGCTTCTCTCCCCAGCCTCACAGTGTAGGCACGATGAGCAACCTGGACAAGCTTGAACCGTCGGCGAGGAGCTTCAAAGCGCCTCCCAGAGAAGCTTCCTGATCTCGGCAAGCACCTCGGCCAGTGGGCGATCGGTTCGGATTCTGCGTACCGGGACTCCTTCGAAGCGAAGGTTGGAGCTCCGTTCGTGCCGTGCGCGTACGTACGCTTCCGGCTCCACTTTCTCTCGGTTTCTGTTTCGCTCGAGGGTCGTCTCGAGCGGAGCGGTCAGGTAGATCGCGAGATCTGGCGGGACGATCGTCCGGTAGAGGCGAGCTTCCCGCTCGATGAGCCATCGGCGGAGGCGGCCTTCGCTGGCGGTTGCTCCCGGAGGGCCCAGCTGCGCTCCGTCGGGGGCCCCTTCGTCCGCGGACGGGTACCGGTCGCACAGCACGACGCTGCCGTTGACCCCGCTGGCAAAGGCACGCTTTAGAAGGACATGTCGATCATGCGCCAGCAGGACGGAGCGTATGCCGAAGAGGAGCGGGAAATCCTTCGTCGAGCCGGAGGGCCCAGGCCCCGAATGTCGGCGCTCGGCCACCCGAGTCGAGCGCTGTCCGGGGAGGAGCGAACGAAGCAACGGAAGCAAGAGATTGGGAACCACCGTTAGTGGCGTGCCGGGCGGCTTCCCTGCGTGCATGCGTTCGACCGTCAGATATCGACCCAGCCAGCGCTCCATCTCTGAGAGCACTGTGGACTTGCCCGTGGCCTCCGCCCCGACGAAGGCGATCACCGCCCCTCCCTCTCCCAGCGTGAGCCCTTTCCGAGTCCCGCGCGCGCGGTACATCGCCCTGCCGGTGAACGCCCGCGCGCCTGCAGCCCATGCTCTGAGCCTGCCGCGACGGGCGAACTGTCGCAGCTGGCTGCGGACGCGGCGGCCGAGCACAATGCGGCGCCACAGGGGCGCGGGGTCCAAGAGCCCCTCGAGCGCCTGGTCGAACAGATCCGGGCTCAAGGCAGGCAACCAGGCGGTCAGCAACTCTCTGGCCTCACCGCGCGCTTCATCTGTTGCGAGCCACGACGCCTCCCGGCGAACGTCGTCCCATCCTCTGAGAAGCAGTGTGAGCTCCGCGAGCGTTGCGTGCTTCAGGGACATCCGCAAAACGAAGACCACGAGCTCAGCTCCCTTGCGCGGGACATTGACGGCGCCCGCTCGGCTGACGTTTGTCAGGAGCATCTCCTCGAGCGGTAGGCGGTAGTTCTTCGTCAGGCTCTCACCCGAGATAACGCGGTAGTAGGCATGGACGTGGACGATTGCGCCCTCCGCCTCGTCGAGCGCGAGATAGTGCTCCACGGATGGGAAAGGCGGCACGCCAACCTCGATCGCCGGGCGAAAACAAAGCTCCTCGATGACGCCACGAAACGCCTGAGCATCCTCCCGCTTGACGAGTAGGTCGATGTCGGTCTCGGCGGCGAGAGTCTCTGCCAGGATCCAGTTGCTCTTCCAGTGGCAGTAGCGGATGTTGGAGGCGTCGAGGCGTTCGAAGAGCACGGAAACTTTCGGGAGCACCGTCTAGACCTCCCTGGGGGAGGAATCGAGAGTGGACGCGGCCCCAGCGCTCTTCCGCTCCCGCCCCGGAATCGAGGAGCGCAACCGATTGACGACCTCGCTTGCCAGCCGGATCCTCCCCTCCCCGTCTAGATCGCTGCTCTCCACGATCGTGACTCGGCCTGCGAGGGGCACGGTCTGGACAAGGAGATCGAACAGCTCCACGGTGCGCCGGACATCGGCCTCGATCTCTGCGACGCCTACCCCTACGTGCTGGCGACGCCGGTCAGGGCGAGACCTTGCCCGTTCGACGAGCGACTCGACCGGCGCTCGCACGTAGACGACGACGTCTGGCATGGGCGCGAGGTCTGCAAACTGGGCGAGCTCCGTATCGCCGAAGTCCATTTTCGTCGCGACAAAGAGGTTGTACGAGCTCAGAAGCGTCCCCTCATCGGACAGGACGATCGCATCTCGCGCGCGCTCCCGGGCGAGGTGGAACATGCCGACCTTGCGAAGGACGCCACGCATGCCGTTGAGCTTGTCGAACCTCGAAGGTGCGTGACCCCAGAGAGTGCGCCGGGCGAACGAGAGGAAGAGGCGCTCGTCGGGGAGGGCGCCGAGGAGGAACGGAAGGCTGCCGAGCTCCTGAACGACGTTGACGGCCGTCGGCTGCGCGACTCTGCGAAGCACCGGTCGCTGGAGCAACAGATCGGGCATCGCAATGACCTCCTGGTCCGGAATGCCGTTTTCGCAGATCAGATTCCTCAGTGTCGTCTTGCCAGCGCCGGCGCAGCCGATGAGCTCGACGATCATGCGAGCTCGCGATAGACCGCTTCGTACCCCGCGTGCATCCGCTCGAGCCCGAAGCGGTCTTGGGCGAGATTCCGGCACTTGACACCAACCGCCCGCCGTTGCTCGGACGTCATGTTTTTGAAGCGGTCGATCTCGCGCGCAAGTGAGCGAGAGTCTCCGACCGGGACGAGCGGGATGAAGTCGACCCCGGCGGCGATCTCCCGGTGAGGTGGGATGTCGGAGAGAACCACCGGACAGCCGCTCGCCATCGCCTCCATCACGGCAACGGGAAGACCTTCACCACGTGAGAGGGAGACGAAGAGGTCGGCCTCGGCACACCGAACGAACACCTCGTCGCGTGGAATCAACCCGGTCAGCTCGACGCGATCGTCGAGCTCGGACACAAGTAGCTCGTGCCTGAGCCGGGACTCCATGGTTCCCGCGCCGATGAGATGCAAGCGGATGGATCCGTCGTCCACCTGGCGAAACGCGGCTAGGAGCGCCAGCGGATCCTTCACCTGCTCGAGGCGGCCCACAGACACGATTTCGAACGCTCCGTTGGGACTGCCTGCTTCTGAAACGGCCCGCCCGACGCGCTCCAGGTCGGCTGCGTTGGGTACGACGCGCCCTCTACCCCTCAGCACCGCTCGCCACAGAGCCGGATAGCTCTCGTGCGCAGCGTGCCCACAGAACACAGTACGGCGGAACGTCGCGAAGATCGGCAGCATGAAGAGCTTGTCTCGAAGCTTGTAGTCGTAGAACGAGTCGTGCACCGTGTAGACGAGCGATCGAAAGCGCTCCGTGCGCCGCGGTTGCCGGATCAAGCCCGCCATGACGAGCACTGCCGTTGGTGGGGCGTGAGCATGGATGACGTCGTAGCGTGATGCGCGCACCGCTGAACCGATAGCGCGGAAGAATCCACGAAGAGTTCCGTCCCCGGCGAACACGTCGATCTCGTCAGGGACCCGCAGCTTCGGTTCGAAGTATGTGCAGATGGCCAGGTCACGCGCGTCCTTGACGGGCAAGCAATGCTCGTTGTACTGGGAGTTGGTCTCGCCCAGGAGGAAAATCACATGCAGGATCCTGAGGCGTCGTGCATTTCCTGGCGGAGCCCCAGTCATCGTGTTGGCCCCGCGTTCACGGGTCGGTGACTCGCGTCGCCTCCGAGAACGGCCTCGATTTCCTCGGCGATCCGAACCGGGGACGTCACGCTGGTGTCGAAAGTCAAGATCGGCGGCCTTCCGAGCGCCTCGAGCCTTTTGAAGAGCACGGCGTAGGCGTTCTGATGCGCCTGCAAGACGTCGAAACCTTCGCGGACCGACCGACCTTTCGCTTCGTGGTCTTGCTCCCTGTCGTTGATCCGCCCGAGGAGCACCTCCTCAGGCGCCACGAGCCACACGATGCCGTCTAAAGCGACCGACCAGGCCGCCACCTGCTCGTCCAGCCAGCGCTCGAACTCCTCGGTCGCCGTGACAGGCTTTCGGCCCCACAAAAGTCGAGCCAGCGCGAAGATCGGGCCCTGATCGAGGACTATGAGCCCGGCGTCGTCGCGACAGTCACGGCGGAGAAAACGGCGCCACTCCGTGACGTAGACGATGAACTTCGTTTCCTCCCAGTCGAACAAAGGACGCACTCTGACGCTCCGGGCGATGAGTGGAAGGACGCGAGGAACGCTATGGGCGACGTATGCCCAGTGGGAACTGTCTCTCGTGTGCAGCGAGTCGGCAATCCGGTTGCCCGGGACACCGTGGGCGAGTGTTCGGGCGAGCGTCGACTTGCCGGTGCCGGCGACACCGACGATTTCGATCTGTTGACACTCCATCGGCCTTCCTTCTAGCCCAAAGCCGACCAGACGAGCGCCTTCAACTCGAGTGCCACCGCGTCCTGGGACTGGCCAGCGTCCACCACGTCGACTCCGAGGCCCGCCCAGTCAACGTTCCAGATCTCGGCCCCACGCCTTTGGACGCTTTCGGGATTCTCCTCGGTCTTTCGCGCGGCGGCGATCTTGGGATCGACTCTGAGAACGACCAGGAGGTCGGGAGGAAGAATCGCGCAGTGATAGCGCTTCTCGAGTTCCACCATCTTCTTCACGATCCAGGTCTCCGATTTGCCGCCGGGCATCGTCGGGATGCGCGGAACATCCATTGAGACAAGCTGCGGATGCGGATATCGATCACAGAGAACGACACCGCCGCCCAGCGCGAACCTGTGCGCTCGGCGGTAGGCGAGGCTCCGGTCGCGGGCGACGCAGACGAGCCACACGAGCGGCCGAAAAGCCGACACTCGACGCGAACTACGCTGGACGGAAGCGACCGGGATCGCCCGTGCGAGAAGGCGGGCGACCATGTCCGCCCCTTTGAGCCCGGCTCGGATTGCGTACGTCGTCGCCGACCACGGCGGCCTACCGAGATGCACCAGGCGCACGTCGAACTCGGAGCCCAGCCAACTCTCGAGGACGGCCAGCGCGGTCGACTTGCCGGCTCCGTCACCCCCGATGACCCCGATGATGGTGCCGCCGGCAATGAGCCGGCCACGCGACGCGCGGTGCCTCCGCCGGTTCAGCGCAAGTGCGATCCGGCGCCCGATCCGAAGCGCACGGTCGGCGCGGCGTGACCGACGTGCGTACGGCTGAAGTGCGATCTCGAGCCTGCGGGCGGCCATCACCCTCGATCCGACAGATGCCTCCGCGCTCAATGCCTCGAGGCAATCCGAAAACAGACGAGGTTCGAGACCGGGCAGGCATTCTTCGAGAACCGAGTGCACGCGCCGGGGGTCTGCACGCGCGGACAGGTCTGCGAACTCCGCGCTCTCACTGCTCTTCGGTCTGGCGCGCTGCCCCCGAAGCGCACGCCATCCGATCTCATCCCATGTGCAGTACTTGAGGACGAGGCGAATGACGAGGGCGACGTATTCGAATTCGGCGGCCGGAAGCCTGAAGACAGTGCCGGGACGCGCCGACCCGATGTATGAACTTTCGATCGGCAGCCGGTAGTTCTTCGTCCGATCGTCACCGACGACGAGCTTGTAGTGGGCATGGACATGGACGAGCCGGTCGGCCTCGGCGTCGAATCCGTAGAAGCTTTCGATGCCTGGAACCTCTTGGCCCGACCGGTAAGCCCTTACGAAGCCCAGGCCGGAGAGAAGCTCCGTGAACCGGCGCGCCTGAGTCGCCTCGACGAGGAGATCGACGTCGTTCTCACCCGAGATGGAACGCTCGATCGCCATTGTGCTCTTCCAATGGCAATACGGGACGCCCGCTTCCTCGAGCTGCCGTCCGAGACGGATGCTCAGCTGGAGCGGCGGATCGGTCGCGGGCGCGGAGCCGGCAGCCAACGGCTCTGCTTCGGGAGCCGTAGCTCCGTTCACCGCGCTTGTCCCACGGCCAACCGCCATCTCGCGGCCCGAAAGCCTGCTTTCTCGAGCAGCCGGTCGTATTCGGACATGTAGGCGTCGAGCATCCGCTGCATCGTGTAGCGCTCTCGCTGGATTTCCCTGCCCCGTCTCGCGAGTTGCATTCGCCGGGTCTCGTCCAGGGCAAGTGTGCGAATCGCCGCCGCCAGGCTCGCCGGATGCTTGGGAGGGACGAGCAAGGCGCCCTCGCCATCGTTCGTCACCTCGCGATTGCTCGCGATCGTCGTCGTCACCACGGGCTTCTCAGCGGCCATCGCCTCGAGGAGGGAGATCGAAAGGCCTTCCCAAAGCGACGGCAGGACGACGAGATCCGACGCGTCGAGCAGTTCTCCGACATCCGCACGGAACCCGAGGAACCGCACCACATCCTCCAGGCCAAGGTCGGACACGAGTTTGCCGAGCTCTCGCCGCAGCGGACCGTCGCCGGCGAGCACCACCCTGAGCGCGGGCAGTTCCGAATGGAGCAGCGCCACGGCTCGAATGAGATGCTCGAGGCCCTTCTGGTGTGCAAGCCGACCAGTCGACAGAACCATGAAGGCGTCTCCGATGCCGAGCTCAGCACGGACGCCGACCCGGGCCCGTGAAGTCGTGGCTCGTTCATACCGGACTCCGTTGGGTATGGATATGACCTGTTCCGGCCTGCCGATTCCCCTGTCGAGAGCCCACTGTCGCTGAAAGTCGCCCACCGTCACGAGGCGGTCGCACCAGCGCGCCGCAAGTCGTTCGACGGTCACGTATGCCGTCGTGGTGGCGCTCCCCGTCTCCTCGTGGAAGGGGAAGAGATGAACCGTGTGCACCACCGATGGTACGCCACCGAGTCGAGCTGCCAGCGTCCCGACAACACCCGGTTTCGTCGTGTGAGTGTGCACGATCGAGTACTCGGATCGCGAGAGAAACCGCGTGAGACGCATGAGGCCTCGCGAATCCCAGACGGGCCTGATCTCGCGCCGGATCACGTCGAGGTCGACCAATCCCAGCCCTGCGCTTCGAATTGACGCCTGGAAGTACGGGTCGACCGCGAGCACGTCCACCTCGAAGCCACGCTCCTGAGCCGCTCGCCCGAGCTCCAGGATGAGAACGCAGTCGCCTCCAAAGGGCGACGAGCCCTTGATATGAAGGAGCCTCGGACCCGTCAACTCTCTAGCCTCAGGGCACGTCGATGCCGAAGACGTCGTTCGCCGCGAGACCGGAGCTCGAACCGTCGAAGAAAAGAGTCGGCGAGTATGTACCGGCGGTCGTCGGTCCGAGCTGGGTCGGGTTGAAGACGACGACGTCCTCGTCCGCCCCGCTCAAACCGGGAACGGCCAAGGTGTCTGCGGTTGACAAGAAGAGCCTTCCTGAGGCGTCCACGCTCACCGCGTCGACGTCCTCAGGGTTCTCTCCGAGTCCAACATCGCTGCCGTCGAAGTAGAGTGCGAACGTGCCCGCGGTGGTCTGACCGAGCGAGGCCGGCGTGAAGGCGAGCAGATCCTCGTCCCTCGCCGACACGCCGGAGACCGAGACCGTGCCCGTCGTCGAGATCACGATCCGCCCATCGGTCAGGAGCTCGAAGGCGTCCACGTCGGCAGCCGACTGCGTCAGGCCGACGTCCGAGCCGTCGAAGTACACGGAGAATGTGCCCGCCGTCGTCGCCCCGAGGGAGCTCGCGTCGAAGCGGACGACGTCAGAGTCATCGATTGGCCCCGTCATTCCGGGCAAGATATTGGTTCGGTCGGCATCGACGGAGAGGAGCAGCGTGTCCGAGTCGAGCCACGCGAAGCCATCGATGCGGTAGGCCGCCAGTCCGACGTCCGAGCCGTCGAAGGCCACTGAGAAATGGCCGGCGCCGTCGTAGGAGACGATGTCCTCGTTCGCAATGGAGACTCCGCCGACGGTCCCGGAGTCGCGCAGAGAGAGCGTGAAAGAACTCGTGTCGTCCATGTTCGTGACGGTGACGGAGATCTGCTGCGAGTCGCTGCCGCCGCGGCCGTCGGAGGCGGCGACCGTGACCTCGTAGACGTTGTCCGTGTTCGCGTCGCCGGGCGCCTCGAAGTCGGGCGGCGTGGTGAAGCTGAGGACGCCGCTCGTTTGGTTGATCGTGAAGTCGGAGTCGTCGGCTCCGCCCCCGAGCGAGTAGGTGAGCGGGTCGCTGTCCGGATCTGTCGCGTCGACGTCCGTGACGGCGGTCTGGTTCTCGGGCACCGACTTCGAGGCCGTCGCCCCGCCGCCGTCCGAGCTGATCGTCGGATCCTGGTTGGTCGGCACCGTCTGGGGTGCCGTCATCTCGTAGATCTTGCCGTCGTTCTCGTTCGGATCGCTGTCGTTGTCGACTCCACGATCCGCAATGTAGAAACGAAATGCCCCGGATCCGTTGCTGGCGGGTGCGTAGGCGAGGCCCGCCGGCTTGCGTGCTCCTGCGGCAGCGACGTTGATCGTCTGAATGAGCGTACCGTCGAGCGAAGTCTCGACGACGATTGGTCCGCTCGCTCGGTTGCTCAGGACGAAGAGGGTGCCGGAGACCGGGTTGTATTCGACGGTCTCGGGATCCTGGACGCCGAACGCCCCCACGTCGAAGTGCCCGATGAGGCTGCCCGTCGTGGTGTACTGGTAGACCTCGGTGTTGACCCCGTCGGCGACGAAGATGCGATTGTGCGCCGTGTCGTAGGCAATCCCCTCCGGATCGCCGTTGCCGAAGACGTTCACGTCGAAGGAGTTCCAGCTGTCGTCCACAGTGCCGACGACGTCATCCGCGCCTGGATTGAGGCGGAAGACCGCCTTTTGACCGTCGTCCGTAAAGTAGTAGAGATCCTGGGCGGGATCGTAGGCGACCCCGGTCGGCTCGTTGCTCATGGGGACGACAGTCGGCTGAACCTTGGAGATGTTCGCGGTGCGAAGGACGTTGCCGCCGAATGTCATCTCCCAGACGTTCACACCCTCGAAATGGGTAATGCCGCCGACTGTCTCCTCGACCTCTCCGTCGGTCACCATGATCCGGTTCTTCCCAGACAGATATGCGAGGCCGGATGGGTCAGGGCTCGGCTTGTCCCACGCCGCAGTGTCAACCGTGTGCACCAGCGACGAGCTGAACGAGCTCGCCGCGGGAGCGACGGCCGGCGTCAGCGAGAGCTCCACGATCTGCCCGAGAGCCTGACCAGATCCGCCGCTGTCCGCCATGTAGATGCTGAGCTCGTCGGGAGAATCGGTCAGGTCGCCGCTCGGCGCAAAGACCATCGCCTGGGGAGTCCCGAGCGTGATTCCTGACAAGTCGCGCACGGCCACCGTCTCACCGCCCGTCGTTAGCTCGTAGACCTTCCCCCCCTGCGCATCGATGTGAAGATGACCGCTCGAAGGATCGAAGGCGATCCCTCGCACGTTCGCTGCGCCGCTCGGGCCAAGGTCGATCGATGAGACCGCGGTGTCGGCGAAGCCGCCGTCCGAGCCGGGCTCGAGGCGCACGATCCGAGGACCGCTCCCATCGAGGACGAAGATCGTGCCGCTCGCCGGAGCGACGGCCATGCCCTCGGGATCGCCAAGACCGAAGCGGCTCACGTCATAGTGCACAAGAGTGGTCCGATCGAGGCTTCCATCGGCATTGGTCTGGATCGCAAACAATCGGCGGCCGTCGGCTCGCAGCAGGAGAAGCCGATCGCGAAAGTCGTCGTACACGATATTGATCGGGTCGCGGACGCTCGCGGCGACCTTGGTCGACCCGACGCGATCCGTGTCCGGGCGCAAGGCGAAGGGCTTGAGGCGCACGAGTGTCGTCTCGGGCGTAGCCACCTGCGGCGGGGCTTGGACGACGTAGAAGGACTTGCCGCTGGACGCGAAAGCGAGACCGATTGGCGACGATGTGCCGATCCTGTCCGACTCGATCATCTGAACCTCACGAACGACAGCCTTCGGGCTGGCGAGAGCCGAACCGCTGGCCTCTCCGCTCGGGCTTCCCCCGGCCCGCCCGGATGCCGCCCCAGCGAGCGTCGAGCAGGTGACCAGGACTGCCGACCCAACCAGTAGCGCTCTCATCGAGCGGACTCCTGCGCCGCCGGGAAGCTCACGACGTCGCCTGAGGGCCGCGATTTTCTCCATCCTCACTCAATACCCTCCTGTACGTTCCGCTTCGCGTCCTCGGCGCGAAGCAGATCCCCGATCGTCGTCCACCTGAAGTCCGTCAGCAGCGCCGTCCAGCGAGACTCGGTCTTCTCGAGGTTTAGGTAATGCCGGATGCGCTGACTCCGACCCAGCCCGGCGACTCGTGGCTGCCCCGAATCCAGTTCCCACGGGTGAATATAGAAAATGTATGGCTTGCCCGAGTCGAGGATCTTCTCGACACCCGACTTGAAGAGGCGGTAGGGAAGCAGACGGAAGTAGCCTCCGCCCGCCCACGGCAGCGCCTGGCCGCCGACCCGGAGACAAGACAACGGTGCTTCCGCCAACCCGCCGTTCTCGAGCCTCAGCGCCTCACTCCCCGTCAGCGTTGCCGGCTTGCCGTATCGATTTCGGGTGACGGTCGTGGGGAAGAAGGACGAGTCGTACTCGAAACCCTCCTCCTCCAGGAGCGGAATCGCCCAATCGGTCAGCGAGAAACTCGGCGCTCGGTAACCGCGGACTCGTTCACCCGTGATCCCCTCGAGCACGTCTTTCGAACGCCTGACATCGGAGGCAAACTCCCCCTCCGTCAGCTCGTGGACCAGCTCATGGTGATAGCCGTGCGACGCGACCTCGTGCCCGGCGGCCGCGAGTCGCCGCACGAGATCGGGCGCTCGCTCTGCGAGCCACCCGAGAACGAAGCAAGTCGCCTTGACGTCGTGCTGAGCCATTAGCTCGAGCATCCGATCCATCGTTCTCTCGACCCGCAGTTCCCGACGGTTCCAGCTCTCGCGGGAGACCACGCCTCTCAGGTTCTCGACGTGGAACCAGTCCTCGACGTCGATCGACATGGCGGTCCGTGTGGCAATCCGCCCGGTGGTGCGGCCGTCTTGCACGGGCGACAGCTGGTCGTGCACCGCGGAGGTGGCCAGTTCAGCGAGCGCCACGGCCCGTGAAGAGCAACCGGAGCGTCGCGATGAGGATCAGTACGTCGAAGCTCAGACTCCGATGCTTGAGGTAGTAAAGATCGTATGAGAGCTTCGAAGCGGCCCCGGAAACGTTGTCGGTATAACCGAGATGAATTTGCGCCCAGCCGGTGATTCCGGGCTTGAGCAGGAGCCGACGATTCCAGAAGGGCACCTCGCGTTCCAGAAGAGCAAGGTATTCGGGACGCTCGGGCCGCGGGCCAACGACGCTCATCTCGCCGCGGAGGACATTCCAAAACTGCGGCAGTTCGTCCAGGCGCGTCTTCCGGAGGATTCGACCAATCGCGGTAACGCGCGGGTCATCTTGAGCGGCCCATACAGGCATGCCGACTTCAGCGTCGACGCTCATCGTCCGGAACTTCACGACCTGAAACGGCTTTCCGCCCTCGCCGCTTCGCGTCTGGCGGTAGAAGACGGGGCCTCCGCTGATTCGCAGCGCAAGGCAGATCAGGAGGAAGAGTGGAAGAAAGACGACCAGCGCCGTCGATGCGGCAACGACGTCGAAAGCGCGCTTTTTCCTCGGTGAGTAGCTCGGTCGCTCTGGGTCCAGAACGCTCGTGAACCACGAGGGCGACATGACAGCCACTCGGTGTAGTGCGCGTTCGTAGAAGGCCGGCAAGTCGCTGACCGGAACCAAGATGCCGCCGTTGAGAAGGCGGCTCACGACCGCTGTCCGCCGCTGCTGGTTGGGCACAACGACAAGATCCGGACGCTCACCACTGACGACCTTCAGCAAATCGCTGCTTCTGCCAAGGCGCGGCATCCCGACGCCGTTGATCGACGCTTCATTATCAGAGACGACACCTACGTAGTCGAAGTTGCGCCCGGCAACTCCGTTCCGGATCTGCTCGAACTCTGCTGGGATGGATTGCGAGAGAACGAAGACGACACGGGGACGCGGCCTCAGCGGAATCGAGGTCACACCCTCCAGACCGGACGCGAGCAGAAAAAAGCCTCCGGCAATGACGACGAGCTCGACGAATGCGATCGTCCCCTCGACGAAGAAGAAGTCCAGCCCGGCGAGCAGGGCCATCCCGGTAGCGGTCCCGATCGCCGCCGCGCTCAATGCGTCGAGCCCACGTGCTCGGGCCCGCGTGGCAACTCCCCACAGTGCGAGCAGCCAAATCGCGGTAGAAGCGGCGACGATTCCGAGCAGGCCGAACGTGGAGATGTCCCCGGCGCCGGTCAGGAGCACGACGCTCGTCAGCGCGGTGATGAGGACAACCACGAGGACACGCGACCACGTGCGAGCACGCCGACGAACGGTCCCGGCCGCTCGTCCGTAGCGGAAGTCCGTCGACGCGCGAGCGGGAGCATCGCCGAAAACGTTCACAGCGATCTCCTTCGTAGGCTCGAGGTGCAACCGCGTCGGCAAAGTCGTACGCGCACGCTTACCCCGGAAAGCGACGCGTTCGGTCCGGACGTTGTACGCCCGAACTGATGCCCTATGGTTGCCGCCTCACCTGGCAATGGTGACCGGCCGTCCCTCAATACCGCATCTCTCCCCTTACCGCATAGACGAGGCCTCCGTACCTCGCGTGACCCATCATAGCGTGCCCCGTACGGACAGAAGCAAATCGTTTTCTCCGCGGTCCAATCACAGTCCAGAACCCCGCCGTGACGAAAGTGGATGAGGCGACTTGACCTCCTCCAGGTGTTCGCAGAAGCGTGAAACGCCTATAGCAAGACTCGACGACGCGTCTTCTGATGCAGACCGCGCTAGCCTTCGTCTTCGAAGCGATCCTCGACCTCTAGCCTCTCATCCGGCCAGTCCCGGCGGAGGCGATTCACGAGAAAGGCATGGAGGACGAATCCCTCTGATCGTGCGGGAAGGAAACGAGGCGGCGATCATCGAGAACGATCTCAAAGCGGTCGATCACGCACGTCCTTCGCTCGTGCGGGCGGCGATCGCGCTTCGGGCTTCCACGCCCGGCACGGATCCGTCGACCGACCGTGCCTCGAAACGTACCGAAAGTGTGGAGGAGCCGAGGCGCGGCGATCCGGTGTCTGCGGCAGCCACCCGATCGCCTTCGCAGCCGGGAGAGGCAAGCTTCCGCCTCGGCTCACCCTACGGCTAGCACAGATCTGCCCATCCGTCGAGTGCAAACGATTCGAAGGTGGGTGTCTGGTTCGGCTGCCGAGGGCTTCTCTCTGGTTGGGGCAGGGCGGCTGTGGCCGGCTCTGCCCCTGCCCTTTCGCACAGGGTGCTCGAGGCGCTTCCCTACGCGGTCGCGCGGAGCGGGCAGAAGCGCTGGGCAGTTCCCCCAGATGGCGGCGACGACGAGCACGACTGCGGCAACTGCGATGAGAATCGCCTGGGCGGCGACGGCGAAGGCGATCGCCTGCGATGTGCCGATTCCGCTCGCAACGAGGAGCGCGGCGCCTCCGCCGGCCTGAGTGGCGGCGCAGGCAGGAGCTATGGAAGCGCCAAGGAGGCGGCCGCGACGAGGAACTCGAGGGCGAGCGATCGCTTCGGCACCGAATCTTCGGTCAGCTTTTCGCTGGCGAGCTTGTAATTGGCGACGGCCTTGTCCATCAACTGGTCGTTGGCGGGGTCGCCCTTGCGCGCCGGGCGATACATGTTGTCGTAGGAATTGGCGAGGTAGAAGTAAATCGCCGGGCACCACTCGCACGTCGTATCGCTGGCCGTCAGCTGCGCCGCGGCTTCATACTTGTTAATGG
>Ga0126304_10000046_pt1 | contig 29738 bp, 31 predicted proteins | sample Plot25_FD_92538 | JGI IMG/M metagenome (GOLD analysis project Ga0126304, IMG submission 92538) | Serpentine soil microbial communities from UC McLaughlin Reserve, CA, USA - Plot25 | ecosystem: Environmental > Terrestrial > Soil > Grasslands | place: USA: UC McLaughlin Reserve, Lake County... | reverse complement strand
TCCGCGGGGTCCAAGGAGCCGGAGCCGCCGATCCGGTCGGCGATCGTCGTCGGGCCGGTGAACGCCCACTCCATCGGGATCTGCTGATCCAGCAGCATGCCGACGACGAGCGCGAACGGGTCACGTGCCAACAGTGCGTCGGCGCGCTCGTCCTGCGCCAGGCGCAGACTGGGCTGGTCGGACATCGCGGCGGCTCTCCTCTCGTCAGTCCGGTTCGTCGGCCTTGACCGCGAGCACCGGGCACGGCGCGTCGAGCAGGATGCGCTGAGCGTTGCTTCCCAGGATCAGCTTTCCGACCGGCGTGCGTCGACGCAGCCCGATGACGATGAAGTCGGCCGAGGTTTCCTTGGCCACGGCGATGAGGTCGTCGGCGGCGTCGAGGCCACGAACCAGTTGACGGACCTCGGCGTCCACCCCGGCCTCGGCGAGCTGAGACCGGACGGCTTCCAGCTCGGCATCCGACCGGATCGCCTCGTCGGCGTCGAAGTCGCGGCCTCCGCGGGCGGAGTTGATGACGACCAGGTGTGCTCCGCGCAGACGGGCCTCCTCCGCAGCCCGCCGCAAGGCCGCACGGCCTTCGGCCTTCGGGACGTACCCGACGACGATCGTGGTCATCGCGCGATACTCCTTCCCATCCGGCGCCGCAACGTTGCGGCGCGCCGAAGGTTACTCCAGCGGACCGTGGCACGATCTCGCCATGCATGACGTGGCGATCGTGCTGGGCGGCGGGGGCATCCTCGGCTCCAGCGAGGTCGGCATGCTCCGTGCGCTGGTCGACGCCGACGTACGGCCTGATCTCGTGCTGGGCAGCAGTGTGGGGGCCATCAACGGAGCCGTTTTCGCGGCGGACCCAACGCAGGGAACCGTCAAGCGGATGGAGAGCCTGTGGTCACGGTTGTCCGACGACGATGTGTTCGGCGGCTCACCGCTGCGGCGGGTTTCCACCTTGGCGCGGACCAGAACGCACACCCATGCCAGCAAGCCCCTCCGCGACCTGCTCACGGCCGCCGTCGGCGGCGACACCCGCATCGAGGACCTGCCGGTTCGATTCCAGTGCGTGGCCGCCTCCATCGAGCATGCCGCGGAGCGCTGGTTCGACCGCGGCCCTGTGGTCGAAGCCGTGATGGCCAGCAGTGCAGTGCCGGGCCTCCTCCCGCCCGCCGAAGTCGACGGCGAGCACTACCTGGACGGGGGGCTCGTCCACTCGATCCCGATCGGGCGTGCCGTGGCCCTGGGTGCGCGGACGATCTACGTGTTGCACGTGGGTCGGATCGAGCGGCCGCTCGAGCCGCCGCGCCGGCCGTGGGAGGTCGCCATGGTGGCCTTCGAGATCGCCCGTCGGCACCGGTTCGCGGCCGACATGGCGGCCGTGCCGGACGACGTAACGGTGCACGTCCTCCCCACCGGTGACTCGGAGCCTCCGCGGTACGGCGATCTCTCCGTCCTGCGCTACCGGGACACCTCCCGGGTTGCCGAGCGGATACGGCTCGCTCACGAGTCGACGGCCGCCTACCTGGCACGGGTCTGACATGCTGCCGCCGCGCTGGGTCCGCCGGGTGCTGGTCGCGCCGGCCGTCGGCGTCGGCATCACCTTCGGACTGGTCAGTGCGCCGCTGTGGCTGCTGGGTGCTGCGGCGATATCACCGCTGTTGCCGGGCCGCTGGCGGCCGCTGCGGTTCTTCTGGTTCGTCGCGCTCTATGCCGCCATGGAGCTGGCCTGCCTGGTGGCCCTCCTCGGTCTCTGGCTCGCATCCGGGTTCGGCGTCGCGATCCAGGCACCGTGGTCACAGCGGGCCCATTACTGGGTGATCCGTTGGTTCCTGCGGGTCCTCGAGTGGGAGGCCCGCCGCGTCCTCCACGTGCGTGTGGTGGTCGAGGGGCCGCGGCCCTCGGAGTACCGCGGCCGTCCCATGGTCGTCATGGCGAGGCACGCCGGTCCGGGCGACTCGTTCCTCGTCGTCCACTCGCTGATGAACTGGTACGGGCGCGAGCCGCGCATCGTACTGAAGGACACCCTGCAGTGGGATCCCGCGATCGACATCGTCCTGAACCGGCTGCCCAACCGGTTCATCGCACCCGACCCGGGTGCTGAGGGTGTCACCGTCGAGCGGCACATCGCCGAGCTCGCGGCGAAGCTTGACCAGGACGACGCTCTGGTGATCTTTCCCGAAGGTGGCAACTTCACCGCGCGTCGCCGGCTGCGGGCGATCGAGCGGCTTCGCCAGCGCGGCCAACACCACGCGGCCGCGCAGGCCGAGCGGATGGAGAACGTGCTCGCCCCCCGGCCTGGCGGTGTCACCGCTGCGCTTCGAACGGCCGACGACGCCGACGCGGTGTTCGTGGCGCACACCGGCCTGGAACACCTCGACAGCGTTGCCGACCTCTGGCGCGGGCTGCCGATGGACACCGAGGTGCGACTGCACTGGTGGCGGGTCCCCGCGGCAGAGGTGCCGCGGGACGACCGGGCGGTCGCCGAGTGGCTTTTCTCCTGGTGGCAGCGCCTGGACGACTGGGTCGGCGAGCACCGGCCGGTTCCGTGAGCGCCGCACTTCGAGGCGAGCCGAGTGTCCTGCACGTGGATCTCGACGCGTTCTTCGCCGCCGTCGAGCAGCGTGACAAGCCGTCCCTGCGCGGGCGGCCGGTCGTCGTGGGCGGTCTCGGGCCGCGTGGCGTCGTCTCCACCGCTTCGTACGAGGCCCGCCGGTTCGGGGTGCGGTCGGCGATGTCCATGACGGAGGCGCGGTCGCGCTGCCCGCATGCCGCCTTCCTGGCCGGCCGGTACCACGCGTACCGCGCCGTGAGCGAGGTCGTCATGGCCGCGCTACGCGATTTGTCGCCGGTCGTCGAGCCGATCTCCCTGGACGAGGCATTCGTCGACCTGGCCGCCGGCGACGTTGCCTCGCAAGGCCTGACTTTGGCACGGGTGACGGCGATCGCGGAGTCATTGCGAGCCAGAATCCGTGCGGAGACGCAGGTGTCCGCCAGCGTCGGTGCGGCCACGTCCAAGCTCCTCGCCAAGATCGCCTCGGAGCAGGCCAAGCCCGACGGTCTGGTGGTCGTCCAACCCGGCACCGAGATGTCCGTCCTCCGGCCGCTGCCCATCCGTGCGTTGTCGGGAGTCGGGCCGGCGACGGCCGAGCGACTGACCCGGCTCGGCGTCCGCACTGTCGGTGATCTCGACCGGATCATCGAGTCGGAGCTCGTCGACCTGCTAGGTGAGGCGCACGGACGCTCGCTGCACCGCCTCGGCCGAGCCCTGGACGACCGGCCGGTCTCGTCCGAGCGCGAGTCGAAGTCGGTCAGCGTCGAGGACACCTTCGACCGGGACCTCACCGATCCCGCACTTCTGTCGGCGCTCGTCGTGCGGCTCGCCGGCCGTGTCACGTCCCGGCTGGTCGAGTTGGGAGCGTCGGGACGAACAGTCACTCTGAAGGCGCGGCTGCACGACTTCACGACGCTTACCAGGTCCGCGACGCTTCCGGCACCGACTGACGACGTCCGGGTCGTGTCGCGGCTGGCGTCGCAGCTGTTCGCCGAGATCGACACTTCCGCCGGCATCCGCCTGCTGGGCGTCGGCGTCTCCGGGCTGGCCGACTGGGTTCAGGAGGACCTGTTCACCTCCGCGGATCCGCCGCCTACCACGGCCGCGGCAGCACCCGACCAGCAGGTTCACGTCCCTCGCCATTGGGTCCCCGGCATGGACGTCGTCCACGCCGACCACGGGCCGGGTTGGGTTTGGGGCAGCGGCCTGGGGCGGGTCACGGTGCGGTTCGAGACCGCTGACACCGGGCCTGGTCCGGTCCATACGTTCGCCGACGACGACCCGGATCTCACTCGCCACTGAGCCCATCGACGGGCGAGGCTCTCAGGCTTGTCTCAGACGACGCGGGCACACTGGCAGCATGCGTGTCCTGGTAGCCGACGACGACCACGCGGTGCGGGAGTCCCTGCGCCGCTCGCTGGCCTTCAACGGCTACCAGGTCGATCTGGCCGCCGACGGCGAGGAGGCCCTGAAGTCTGTCGCCTCGTCCCTGCCCGACGTGGTCGTCCTGGACGTCATGATGCCTCGCATGGACGGGCTCGCTGCCTGCCGGGCCCTGCGGGCCGCGGGTGACGACGTCGCCGTCCTCATGCTGACGGCGCGCGACGACGTCTCCGACCGGGTAGCCGGGCTGGACGCCGGTGCAGACGACTACCTGCCCAAGCCGTTCGCCCTCGAGGAACTGCTCGCAAGGCTGCGGGCCCTTCTCCGGCGCGTGGGCCCGTCCGACGGCGACGACGGCGCAGCGTTGCGGCTCGCGGACCTGACCCTGGACCCGGCGACCCGTGAAGTCCGCCGGGGCCACCGCTCGGTCCGGCTCACCCGCACCGAGTTCGCGCTCCTGGAGTTGCTGCTGCGCAACCAGCGCCGCGTCTTGACCCGCGAGCGGATCCTGGAGGAGGTGTGGGGGTACGACTTCCCCACCACAGCGAATTCCCTGGAGGTGTACATCGGCTACCTGCGCCGCAAGACCGAGGCCGAGGGTGAGCTTCGCCTGATCCACACCGTGCGGGGTGTCGGTTACGTCGCCCGGGAGACGCCGCCGTGACCTCCCTGCCGACGACCGGCCGGTCCCGGTGGCCGGTCATCGCCCGGCTCCGTGAGCGGATCGCCGGGCTGCCGCTCCGGACCAGGGTCGGTGCACTCGCGGCGCTCGGAGTGGGGCTTGCCGTCCTGCTCACGGCGCTGGCGGCCTACCTGACTGTTCGCATGCAGTTGACGCAGAGCGTCGACGACGACCTCTTGGACCGCGCCCACCAGGCGGCCGAGTCATCGCTGGGCGACCCGACCCGAATCATCACCGTGCCGTCCGAGGCACTGCTCGCCGCGGACGTACGGATCTCGCTGGTCCTCGCCGACGGCAGGGCGGTGGTCACGAGTGGAGCGGACAGCGCCCCTCCCTGGGGCGATCCCGAGGTCACCGTGGCGCGCGGAGACCGAGATGAGAGCGTCCGAACCGTCACAAGGGACGGTCAGTCCTACCGGGTGATCGCGGTTCCGGTTCGGCCCGGTGTCGCGCTGGTGCTCGGTCAGTCGACGGAGACGGTGGACCGGGTGCTCGGCACGCTGGGCTGGGTGACGCTGATCGCGGGCGGCGCCGGCATCATGCTGGCCGCATGGGCCGGAGTTTCGATCGCACGAGCCGGCCTGCGCCCCGTCGAGCGGCTCACCGCGGCCGCCGAGCGCGTGACGGTCACCGGCAGGCTCGACCCGATCGAGGTCGACGGTCACGACGAGATCGCCCGCCTCGCGCACGCGTTCAACGGCATGCTCGCGGCCTTGGACGAGGCGCAACTCCGGCAACGTAGGCTGGTCGCCGACGCCGGGCACGAGTTGCGCACCCCGCTGACCAGCCTTCGAACCAACCTCGACCTGCTGGCGCAAAGTGACCGGGAAGGCGGCCTGGACCCCGACGACCGGGCCGGCCTGATATCCGACGTCCGCGCCCAGATCGAGGAGCTGTCCACCCTGATCACCGACCTGATGGAGCTCTCAAGGGAGGATCCGCCGCAGGCCGGACGCCAGTTGCTCGACCTTGCCGACGTCGTCGGCGACGCCCTGGCCCGGGTCCGGCGCCGTGCTCCCAACGTCACGTTCTCCGCCGACCTGCACTCCTGGGTCGTCGAGGGAGATGCACAACTGCTGGGACGCGCCGTGACGAACCTGCTCGACAACGCGGCGAACTGGAGCCCGCCGCACGGCACGGTGCACGTCGGCCTGCATGACGGCACGCTCCAGGTCTGCGACGCGGGACCGGGCATCGCCCCGGCCGACCTGCCGCACGTCTTCGAACGGTTCTATCGTTCGAGCGAGGCCCGTGGCCGACCCGGGGCAGGTCTCGGTCTGGCCATCGTCCGTGCCGCCGCGGAACGGCACGGCGGCTCCGTGGAGGCGGGACGGGCCGAGCAGGGCGGGGCACGGCTGACGATGACTGTCCCCGGCGGGGCACCGGGCCATGAGCCGGCAGCCGGTTCTTCTGCTGCTCTTGCCTGACTCTCAGCATGCTCTCAGCGACACGAGGAACCGTAGGAGTTATGGACGAGACGACGAACACTCCGCGCCCGAACCCCACCGCGCTGGACGAGACACGCGACGGCACCATGTCCGGATGGTCGTCGCCGACCGCTTCCGGCGAACCTCCGCGCCGGCAGGATCCGTGGACGGCGCAGGCTGAGGAGACCGGACCGACGCCGCGAGCGGACGACACCCGCGCGTTCGACGCCCGGCCGGAGACGGAGCAGATTCCGCCGCTTTCGTACCCGGCCGACGGCCAGCCACCGGCCGGCCCACCCGAGGCTCCGGGCGCGACCGGCAAGCGCCCCCGCCGGGTGACCGCGCTGATGTTGGCACTGGCACTCGGCGCCGGCCTGGCCGGTGGGGCTGCGGGCGCAGGCGTCGTCAGTGCGCTGGACGACGACTCGCCGACTCTCACCAGCAGCTTGGATCGGGAGCCGGTGTCCGCCGACAACGCCGTGGACTTCGCGAGCGTCGAGGACGTCGCGGCCCAGGTCCTGCCGAGCGTGGTCTCCATCTCGATCGACTCCCAGTTCGGCTCCGGAACCGGTAGTGGGGTCATCATCTCTTCCGACGGCCAGATCCTCACGAACAACCATGTCGCCGAGGCTGGACAGAACGGCGGGAATCTCACCGTGACGTTCTCCGACGGCACGACCGCCGACGCAGAGGTGGTCGGGCTCGACCCGATCACCGACCTCGCGGTCATCCAGGCCCAGGACGTCTCGGGCCTGACGCCGGCCGAGCTCGGCAGCTCCGACGACCTGGAGGTGGGCGAGCAGGTCGTGGCAATCGGCTCACCCCTCGGATTGGACGGCACGGTGACCACCGGTATCGTCTCCGCGCTGGACCGCCCGGTCACTGCCGGCGACCGGCAGACCAACGGCCAGGCCGCGACCATCAACGCGATACAGACCGACGCACCGATCAACCCCGGCAACTCCGGCGGACCGCTGGTCAACATGTCGGGTCAGGTCGTCGGCATCAACAGCGCGATCGCCACGACCGGCAGCGAGGGCTCGATCGGACTCGGCTTCTCGATCCCGGTCGACCAGGCGCGCCCGATCGCCGAGGAGCTGGCCGAGACGGGCGCGGCCACTCACGCCATGATCGGCGTCAGCATCGGCGACGCCACGGGGGAAACCCGGGGCGCGGCGATCCAGGCTGTCGAGCCCGGCAGCGCAGCAGCCGACGCCGGCCTGCAGGAAGGCGACATCGTCACCAAGATCGACGACCGCCTCATCACCGACGGGACCTCACTGGTGGCAGCCGCCCGCTCCTACCGGCCCGGTGACACGGTGACGCTCACGTACGTCCGCGATGGTGAGACCCATACCGCCGAGGTGACACTCGGCAGCGACGCCCAGTCCAGCTGAGGCTGCCGCTCGTCCGTCGTGATGGCACGCTGAACCGTCCCTGCCGAGGGTGTTATGCACTCTTTGTGGAGCGGGCAGCGTGCCATCTGACGATGTGGTGAGGCTCGGACGGGCTACGGACACGTCGGCCTGGTGTCAGCCGCTCGGGGCAGACTGTGGCGTGTGCTTCTCGATGACGTCGCTCAGACCTCGGATGCCGTGGCCGGCGTACCCGGGCGGCTGGCCAAGACGCGGGTGCTCGCCGAGTGCCTGCGCCGGGCCGCTCCGGACGAGGTGTCGATCGTGGTCGCCTATCTCTGCGGAGAACTGCGGCAGCGGCGTACCGGCCTCGGCTACGCGTCGCTGCGCGACATGCCGGCACCCGCCGACGCTCCCGGCCTGAACGTCGGTGAGGTCGACGCCGAATTCTCCGAGATCGCTGCTGCCTCGGGCCCGGGCTCCACGACGGCCCGCCGGGCCCGGTTGCGGGCGCTGCTGGCCAGGGCCACGACGGCCGAACAGCGCCTGCTCGCCGGCCTGGTCACCGGGGAACTGCGACAGGGTGCGTTGGACGGCGTGCTCACGGAGGCGGTCGCTGCAGCGTCCGGCGTGCCCTCGTCCGACGTCCGGCGGGCGGTGACGGTCGCCGGAACGCTCACCCCGGTGGCCGAGGCCGTCCTCGTCGACGGCGCGGCCGGCCTGGCCCGGTTCCAGCTCGTCGTGGGATCGCCGCTGCGGCCGATGCTCGCCCAGAGCGCACCGAGCCTCGCGGAGGCCTTCACACGCACCGGTCCGGCGGCAGTGGAGTGGAAGCTCGACGGCATTCGGGTCCAGATCCACCGCGACGGATCACGGGCCTCGGTGTTCACGCGGACCCTCGACGCAGTCACCTCACGGGTGCCCGAGCTGGTCGAGGCCATCCTCGCCCTACCGGTCAGCTCCGCTGTCTTCGACGGCGAGGCCATCGCGCTCGACTCCGCCGGTCGGCCGCTGCCCTTCCAGCAGACCGCCTCGCGGATCGGCCAGCGGCTCGACGTCACGGCGGCGCGAGCGAAGATCCCGCTTTCGCTCTACCTGTTCGACTGCCTTCACCTCGACGGTGAAGATCTGGTCGGCGTCACGGGTGAGGACAGGTGGAACGCTCTGCAGCGGGTTCTGCCCGACCGGCTTCGGGTCCCCCGGCTGGTCACCGACGACACCGACGCCGCGCAGGCGTTCTTCGTCGACGCGCTCGCGCACGGCCACGAAGGGGTCGTCGTGAAGTCCCTTGCCGCACCCTACGATGCCGGCCGACGCGGAGCCGGCTGGGTCAAGGTGAAGCCGCGGCACACCTTGGACCTCGTGGTGTTGGCCGTCGAGTGGGGACATGGGCGCCGACAGGGCTGGCTGTCGAACCTGCACCTCGGGGCTCGGGATCCCGAGGGAAGGTACGGCCCACCCGGGGGCTTCGTCATGCTCGGCAAGACGTTCAAGGGCCTGACCGACGCGATGCTGGCGTGGCAGACCGAGAGACTCCTCGAGCTGGCCGACGGCCCCACCGACGGTTGGGTCGTGAAGTTGCGGCCGGAGTTCGTCGTCGAAGTCGCGTTCGACGGTGTTCAGCAGTCGCCGCGCTACCCGGCCGGTGTGGCACTGCGCTTCGCACGGGTCCTGCACCACCGCCCGGACAAGCCCGCCGACGAGGCCGACACGATCGATTCCGTCCAAGCGATCCACACCGGCCACTGACCCGTCACCGGTCAGCGGCGCCGGGCGTGGGCCAACCGCTCCATCCCCTCGGCAAGCACCTCGACACCGGTGTGGTCCGACGATCCCAGCAGCAGGCCTGCGGCCTCCCACAGCGCCCCCTGAACGGCCTCACGCGACTGCTCGTCGGCCTCGGGGTCACCACTGGCCGCGGAGGATTCCTCGAGCAGGGTCGCGGCCTCCACCAGCCTGGTCCACGCTGGTGGAGCGAAGCGGCCGGTGATCACGCGTACCTGCCGTGAATCGGCGAGGATCCGGGCGCGGTCCTTCGCGACCTGGTAGTCGGCGAGGCTGCCACCCGCGAAGCCGCCGCCGACGGCTCCGAGCACGGCGGCGGCGAGCACGACACCCCAGCCCGCCCCGGCCAGGGCGGCCACGATGGCGGCGACCACGGACAGGGCCACCGCACCGAGCGTGCCGTTTCGCAGCCGTTCCTCACCGATGCCGATACTGGCGATCCGCGTGACCGGCGGAGGATCGGTCAGCGCCTCGACGACAGCGTTGCGGAATTGGGGGTCCGTGGCGTCCGGGCGTAGAACGGCAAACGACGCGGCGACGGCCTGGCCGGTATCGGCGGCATGGGCCGGACGGCCCGACGTCCACCTCAACGCACCCCAGTGGCGCGGCTCGACAATGTTGGGAAGCCACGATCCACGGCCGTTGCGCATGCCGTCGATCACCCGCTGTTGCCTGTCCCATGCTTGCGCCCACAGCCGCTCGGACATCGAGGTCAGCGGGTGTGCTCGAGTCATCGCTCTCGTCTCTCCATCGACTCGTACGAACGCACAGCCCCCGTCAGACACTGGGAAGCGTCGCGATCAGCCGTCGGGGACGGTGCGACCGTCGATGATCCGCGGTTGCACGTGCTCCCAGGCGATGAACCTCTCAGTGGCATCGAGAACACTACCGGCGAGCCAGCTCAATACGACAACGTCGTCCACTAGGCCGACGGCCAGTAGAAGGCCTTCCGGGACGAGGTCGACCGGTGACAGGACGTAGAGGACAGCGAGGCCCGTCAACCCGAGGCGGCCCCGGCCCACACCGCGCCAGCGTCCGGAGAGCACGGCACCGATCAGCCGTGGAAGGGCGGCCATCCTGGCGGCCAGCCCGGGGGCGCCTGGTTTGGTGGCGCCCCGTGCGTACCGCCACAGCGCGACGAACGCTGCGGTGCGTCGAACTCGGCCCACGACCGGCCTCCTCGCGGCGGTGTTATCGGCTGACTCTATAGCCTCGGCGTGTGGTCCCGTTCCTGCTCACGCCGCGGTGGATCTTGCTCCACCTGGTCACCGTCGCGGTGGTCGCCGGCTTCACCGCTCTGGGCTGGTGGCAACTCGGCGTATACCGCGACAGCGATGCTCGCCAGGAGGTTCGTGACCGCCCGGTGGTGCCCATCGAGGAACTTGCCACCCCCGGTCGCGACCTGGGGGCCGCGACCGAGCGCGCGATCGCCGCGACTGGCACCTACCGCAGCGAAGAACAGTTGCTCGTACCGGCGCGCGTGCACGACGGCGTGCTCGGCTCCTACACGGTTGCACCGTTGCAGTTGCCGGACGGAGGTGTGATCGTCGTCCTGCGCGGGTGGGTCGACGATCCCATCGATCCAGGTACACGACCCCCGCGAGGGTCCGTCACGGTGACCGGCCATCTGCTCGCACCGGAGGTGGCCGCCGACGCCACCGCGCCCGGCGCAGACCTGCCTGACGGTCGGATCGGATTCATCGCGCCGGATCGGGTCGCGGAGGCTACCGGTCTTGCTGAGTCGCGCTTCTATGCCGGATACCTGCTGGTCGAGGACGAGCAACCGCCGCCGGCCGACTCACCCCAGCGCTTGGAGCTCGATGCCGTCGAGCCCGTCCGTGGCGTCAGCCCGTGGCAGAACCTCTCGTACTGGGCGCAATGGTGGGTCTTCGCCGGTGGTGCGCTGGTCTTCTGGGCGTCCTTCGTGCGTTCGGGTTTGCGCCGCCGGAGGTCACAGCCCGCGACGGAGACACACCGTGAGGTCACGATCGCGTGATCAGCTCGGGATGGTCGGACCGCACCTTGGCGACGACCTTCCGCTCGGCGATGAACGACGCGAAGGGGATGGTTCCGGCCAACACCACGGGAAGCGCCCAACGCCACGACCACCGGAGCTGGATCGCCATGTACACGGTGACGAGGAAATAGAGCATGTAGATCCAGCCGTGAACGATCGCGACGAACTCGAACCCTTCGACGTCGAAGCCGTACTTCGCGACAATCTCCACGGTGAAGATCAGTAGGACGACACCGGTGGTGTAGGCCAGGATCCGGTAGAGGGTCAGGACGCGAGGATTCACCGTCAGAGGCTACCCGGGGCGTGCTGGCTACTTGTGGCCGAGGACCTGCCCGATGACGTCCATGAGCCGCGTGGTGGGAGGCGGGGTGGTCAGCGTGCCCGGCGACCTGCGGATACGGGGTTCGGTGGTGATCCCGGTCCGCGAGCTGCGGTGGCGCTTCTCGCGCTCGAGCGGACCCGGCGGTCAGTCGGTCAACACCGCCGACTCGCGCGTCGAGCTCTCCTATGACGTCGCCCACTCGTCCGCTCTCGGGCCGAGACGGCGAGCCCGGGCCCTCGAGCGTCTCGCCGATCGACTGGTCGACGGCGTCCTCACGGTGACGGCTGCCGAGCATCGATCGCAGCTTCGCAACCGCGGGGCGGCCGAACAACGCCTGGCGGCGATTCTGGAGGCTGCAATCGCACCGCCACCGCCGCCCCGGAGGCCGACCAAGCCGTCGCGGTCCGCCCGCGCCCGCCGGGTCGAGCAGAAGCGGCGTCGGTCGCAGACCAAACGTCTGCGGCGGCCACCGCCCGACTGATCATGTCGAGCCGGCTCCCCGACTGACGGCAGGCTGGGTCGGCGCTGGGTTGGCTGCGCGCTCCGTCAGCCGGCTCGGTCTCCGGTGCCGCCGTCGCTGTCGCCGTCGAGGCCGGCCAGGAATCGTTCGAACTCAGCGCCGATCTCCTCCGCGCTCGGCATGCTGGTTCGGTCGGCCAACAGGCTGCCGCGGCTGGAACCGCCCACGTAGGCGTCGTACTGGCTCTCCAGCGCGCTGACCACACGCCCGACATCCTCGGACTGGTCGACCTGCTCTTGTACGAGCTTGCGGGTCTGACCTGCGGCCTCGGCCAGGGCGTCCGACGGAAGCGCCAGTCCGGTGGCCGTGGCGATGGACCGCAGTAGGGCCAACGACGCATCGGGATAGTCGGCCTCTGCGAGGTAATGCGGGACGTGGGCGACGAAGCCCATCGCGTCGTGGCCGGCCTCGCCCAGGCGTAGCTCGAGCAACGATGCAGCACTCGACGGAAGCCGTATCTCGCCTCGCCACGGATTGACCACCGTGACGAGCTCACTGCGCGTGGCGTGCGCGGTGACGCCGAGCGGGCGGGTGTGCGGTACGGCCATCGGGATGCCGTGCACGCCGATGGTCAGGCGCACGCCCAGCCGTTCGACCAGGCCGGTGATGGCAACCGCGAACCGCTCCCACTGCACGTCGGGCTCGGGCCCGGTCAGCAGCAGGAACGCGGACCCGGCGGCGTCGTGCACCAAGCGCAGAGCCAGTTCGGGAGCGGCGTACTGCTCGAAATGGTCTTCGACGAAGAGCATCTCGGGGCGGCGCGCGCGGTAGTCGACGAGAAGGTCGGCGTCGAAGCGGGCGATCGTGCGGTGGTCGAGCGTGGACAGCAGGTGATCGACCAGACCCCTTCCCGCACTGCCGGCGTCCATGAATCCATAGAGGGAATGGACGAGTACCGGGCGGTCCAGCACCGGGAGATCATCGACCAGCTCGTAGAGCCTTTGCGGGTCGAGCATCGTGAACGCTCCTGCGTCGTCAGGTCTCACGTACCTCCATGACAACACCATCACGACGTCGAAGCATCCCGATCGGTGCGAGCCCCTCGATACCGCGGGCTTCAACCCGCCAGACTCACGACGAGGTCGGACAACGGCCTCTGATAGGGCAAACCCAGCACGGCGCAGACCAACCCGAGGAAGGCATCGGCGTCACGGAGCAGATCGTCGGCCTCACGCGCCGTTGCCGCTCCCGGTAGCCCGGCTTCTGCCGCAGAGCGCTTGGCGGCTCCTGCGGCGAAGAAGTCGGCCCATTCGGCGAGCTCAGGGGCGATCGTGGCGAGAACCGTCCAGACATTGCGCGGCCCACGGGTCCGGCCGCGGCCCTGGCGAGCGCCACCGCCACCGCTCTCGGCCCGGGCACGAGCAGCGAGCACCGCGGCGCCGGCGCGAAGCGCAGCGAGGTGTGCGGCGGCGTAGCGCTCGCACGCCGTGGTAGCCGACGCCGCCTCGGCCAGACAGGCCCGAGACTGGTTCAGCAGGTCCAGAACCGCATGTCCGGTCCGTGGTCGGGGAACCCGAACGTTCGTCATCGCCCGGCTCACCCGGATCTCCGCGCCGCATCCAGGTCCCACCGCGTGCTGACGGGGTCGAACGACAACTCGTAGACCCCGGGCGCCGCATGCCGGCCCGTGGACGCCTCGACCAGCCAGTACTCACGCTGCTCGCCGAGCGCAATGAGCGCCTGCTCCGCATCGAGCAAGGCCAGCACCCGGCCCTCCGCGGTCTGCTCCGACTCTCGCAGCGGGCCCGTCCGGCCGCCGCGGTCGACAGGCGTGAGGCACCACGTACCGGAATCGACCCGGTGGTCGAGGACCGTCCGGATCGAGAACAGCCGGCCTCGCCAGAGGAACTGCTCTGGGGTCGGGTCGTGCCCGTGCAGGCCTCCTCGGCGGACCTCCACCTGCTCGTGACCGCACTCGTCCTGTTGCTCTGCCATGATCACCTCCCCAAGGCCCTACCGAGACCCGCCGGGAGCGGGGTCGAGGTCCGCTTCCGGCGGGTACCCGGCAACCGGGATGCGGGGAACCCTGCTCCCGAGGTGTTCGAACATACGTTCGAACACCTCAACAGTACACCGCTTCACCGGCAGTCCGTCAACCCGTCACCGACAACGTGGCGCGTCCTCTGGCCGACGGCCCGGTCTACGCTCCTGACGTGACTATCCGGCACACCTCCGGCGCGGATCACCCCAACGTTCGCCGCGTGACTGAGGTCCTCGCCGCCGCAGGAATGCCGCGTCGGGTGGTGCTGCTGCCTCGTCCTGCACCGAGCGCGGCCGCGACACCGCCCTGCTCGGCGCGCTGGTCGACACCTGGCTGGCTCGCCATCAGCAGGTCTGGGCGGCGGCCGGTCATCCGCACACGGTGTTCTCGACGACATACGCCGAATTGCTCGAGTTGACCGGCGGCCGGGCCGTCGTCGTCGAGCGATAGGCCCGCCGGCTGGCTCGCTTCTCTCGTATTTCCGCGGATCGCCGGTACATTCGGCCTCACGCGACCGGACCACGGGGGAACGGCCGCGCCATGGGAGGAAGCCGTGGAGTCGATCGCCTACGCGATTTCGGGCGGTTGGGCCTCGGGCATCAGTGCCTATGGCACCGTCCTCGTCCTCGGTCTGATGGGTCGCTCAGGCTGGCTCCAGACACCCGAGGCGCTTCAGCGCACTGACGTCCTCGTCCTGGTCGGGATCCTCGCCGCGGTCGAGTTCGTGGCGGACAAGGTGGCGTTCATCGACAGCCTGTGGGACTCCGTGCACACGGTCGTCCGGCCAATCATCGCCGGCGTACTCGGGCTGCTCATCGCCGGTGACGCCTCGACGCTCGAGCAGGCGCTCACCGCCAGCCTCTCCGGGGGTCTGGCTCTGCTCTCGCACGCGGCGAAGTCCGGAATCCGCCTTGCCGTGAACACGTCGCCCGAACCGGTATCCAACATCGGTGTCAGCGCGGTCGAGGACGCCTCACTCGTCAGCGTCCTGCTGATCGCGACCGAGTACCCGTGGCTCGCGGCCGGAATCGCGCTCACGCTGCTCGCCATCGGCCTCGGGCTCGCGTTCTGGCTGCTCAAACGTATCCGGAGGGGATGGCGCAGGCTCCGAGACCGGTACTTCTCCGACGTCAGCGACTGACGACACCGCTACCCCACCTTCTAGGCTCACGTGACGTGGCGCAGGTCGTGATCGTAGGCGCGGGCCTGGGCGGACTCGCCGCGGCCGCGCGCCTCGCCGACTTCGGCCATGACGTCACGGTGCTCGAGCGGGCGCCGACGGTAGGCGGCTCGGTCGGAACCTTCGTCCGTGACGGCTTCAGATTCGACACCGGCCCGACCTCGTTCACGCTACCGGCCGTCTTCCGCGACCTGTTCCGAGCGACCGGCCGTCCCCTGGACAGGATGATCGACCTCGCACCCGTCGAGCCTGCCTGCCAGTACCGGTTCGTCGACGGCGTCGAGGTGGACCTGCCCAACACGAGCCGAGCCGGCGCGATGAAGGTGCTCGAAGGTGCGCTCGGGGCAGGCGCCGGGCACACGTGGGAAAACTGGCTCCGGCACGGCGAGCGGAACTGGCGGGCCGTCCGGGGAGCCGTCACCGAGTCACCCCCCACGCCGCGCGACCTGCTGCGATTCGCGACCCGGCCCGGCGACGTCCACGCTCTCGGCCTGGGCAGGTCCATGCGTTCATTCGTCGCGCGCTCCCCCGCAGACGTCCGGCTACGCATGCTGCTCGAGCGCTTCGTCGCCGATGCGGGCTCGGATCCTCGTCGTGCGCCGTCGGCGCTTGCCGTCCTGCCGTATGTCGAGCAGACGTTCGGTACGTGGCACGTGCCCGGCGGCATGCATCGCTTGGCCGAAGCTGTCCGGGATCGGGCCCTCGAGCGCGGTGCCAGAGTGCGGACCGGGGCCGCGGTCGACGCGATCCTCACCTCGGGCGGGCGGGTCAGTGGGGTGCACCAGGCCGACGGTGAGCTCGTGCCGGCCGATGTGGTCGTGGCCAACGCCGACGCCGAGCACCTCTATCGCGACCTGATCGACTCGCCCCGCGAGCACCGGCGTTCCGAGCGTGGCCGGGCACCCTCGGTGTTCACGATCCTGCTCGCCCTGCGTGGCCGGACTCCGGGGCTGTCTCATCGCACCGTCCTGTTCCCGGCCGACACCGATCCCGAGTTCGACATGCTCTTCGGCGAAGCGACCGGACCCGCTGAAGACCCGACTCTGTACGTGTGTTCGCCGGACGATCCCGCCCTGCGGCCCGGCCCGGAGGCCGAAGGTTGGACCGTGCATGTCCGCGCTCAGCGGCACGGCTCGGCGCCCGGCACCGTCGACTGGACGGCGACCGGACTTGCCGAGGCGTACGGCGACCGCGTCATGGCGGTACTCGCCACCCGGGGACTCGACGTCCGCGACCGGGTGCTGTGGCGTGTCGTCCTTACGCCGTACGACCGCGAGCGCACCGCGGGTTCCGGCGGAAGCTCGCTCGGGCCGTCGTTCGCCGGTCTGTGGTCGCTAACGAGGCGACCGGCCAACCGGTCATCCGTTCCCGGGCTGTTCCTCGTCGGAGCCTCGACTCGTCCCGGCGGCGGCGTGCCCTTCGTCGCCTTGTCCGCGAGCGTCGTCGCCGACCTGATCGGCCGCGCCTGAGAGGACGGTCAGGCCCAGGTCCAGCGCACAGTGACGGTGACGGAGACCTCCTGGTTACCACCCTCCACCGCGAGGTTCGCCGTCGACGACTCCGCCGCCAGTGGCACGATCGGCACCGGTCCGGCAATTCCGCTCTCGTCGACGGCCGCCACCTCGCCGAGAGTCTTGCCGGCCAGGTCCGCGTAGCGCTCCGCCTTGGCCCGAGCGTCGGCGAACGCGGCCTCGCGCGCTGTGACCAGAAGCCCGGACGGGTCCGAGTGCGCGAACGAGAGGCCGGACAGCCGGGCCGTCTCGCCCGCGCTTCCGAGCGCGTCCTGCACGATCGACCCGGCCGAGCTCAGGTCGCGGACCGTTGCGGACAGGCCGAGCCGGGCAACGTACTTCTGCGGACCGTCGCCGCGCGGGCCGAAGTCGACGCGAACCGAAGTCTCGGTCGAGCGCAGGTCGCCGCGCTCGAGGCCGGCTCCCACCAGTGTCTCGCGCATGCGCGCCAGACCCTCGGTGGCATCGGCCAGCGCAGCCTGAACTCCGTCCGAGCTCGCCTCGGCGGCAAGGTCGATACGAACGACGCCGGGAGGCGCCGCAGCTCGCCCGGATCCGTTGACAGTGATGCCGGTGAAGTTGCCGAGCTGGGCCATGGGGCGACTATGCCTCATCGGTCGGTGCTGCGGCCGGGAATGCGGCGTTGCCGGCACCGGCCACGACGATGTCTGGCTGGCGCGCCGGCAGGCCGAGCGCTCGGTAGATCTCCCGGGTCGCGGTGGAGCGGTTGAGCGTGATGAAGTGCAACCCCGGCACGCCCTCGTCGAGCAACCGTTCGCACATCCGGGTCGCGACCTCGACGCCGATGGCGCGAACCGCCTCGGGATCGTCTTCGACGGCGTACAGACGCTCGGCCAGGTCGGCCGGGAAGTCCGCGCCCGACAGCACGGCGAACTTCTGGATCTGCCGCACGTTCGTCACCGGCATGATGCCCGGGATGATCGGCACGTCGCACCCGGCCGCCACCACGCGGTCGCGCAAGCGCAGGTAGTCGTCGACGTGGAAGAACATCTGGGTGACGGCGAAGTCGGCGCCTGCATGACACTTCTGCACGAAGTACCGAACGTCGGATTCGATGTCCGGCGAGCGCGGATGCTTCTCCGGGAACGCCGCCACGCCGACACAGAAGTCACCCGTCAACCGGATCAGGTGTACCAACTCGTCGGCGAATTCGAAGCCTTGCGGATGGCGCACCCACTCACCTTGCGGGTCGCCGGGCGGGTCGCCGCGCAACGCAAGGATGTTACGGATCCCGGCGTCGGCGTACTGCCCGATCACGTGCCGTAGCTCAGAGACCGAGTGGTCGACCGCAGTCAGATGGGCGACCGCTGTCAGGGTCGTCTCCGTGGCGATGCGTGCGGTGACCCGGACGGTCGTGTCGCGCGTGGTTCCGCCGGCGCCATACGTCACCGAGATGAACGTCGGCCGCAGCGACTCCAGCTCACGGATCGACTGCCACAGCAGGAATTCGCCGCGGTCGGTCTTCGGCGGGAAGAACTCGAACGAGTACGAGCGGCCGCCGGACGCGATCAGTTCACGGATGGTGCTGGCACCGCCCGGCATCGTCGAGGGGAGCCCTAGGGTCACCGCTCAAGGCTAGGCCACCGTCCACGACGTGGGCCTGGGCTCTCGGATCTCGGGACGCCACACCGTCCGCGTAGTCTCGCCACATGCAGGCGGCCGTGCACGACCCGGTCGCGACGCTGCGACCGCGCATCCAGTCCGTGCTCGACGAGATGCTGGACCGCCAGCGCGAACTACTGGGCGAGGAGAGCCCCGACCTGCTCCCCCTGGTGGACGCGGCCGGCGACCTGGTCGCAGGCGGCAAGCGGCTGCGCCCGGCCTTCTGTTACTGGGGTTGGCGGGGTGCGGGCGCACCAGACGATCCGGCCATCGTCGCCGCTTCGGCCTGCCTCGAGCTCTTCCAGGCGGCTGCGCTGATCCACGACGACCTGATGGACGGCTCCGACATCCGCCGGGGCATGCCGTCGGTGCACCGCCGGTTCGCCGAACACCATGCGGTACGCCGTTGGAAGGGCGACCCGGCGCAGTTCGGCGATGCGGCCGCGTTGCTCCTCGGCGACCTCTGCCTGGGATGGAGCGACGAGCTGCTCCACGCCTCCGGGCTCGCCGAGGACGCGCTCCGGCGTGGACGCCCGGTCTTCGAACGCATGCGCACCGAGCTCATGGGCGGCCAGTTCCTGGACGTCATGGAGCAGGTCACCGGCGGCCTGCGGCCCGACGGGCAGGCGGAGCGGGCCAGACGGGTCATCCGGTACAAGAGTGCGAAGTACTCGGTCGAGCATCCGCTGCTCCTCGGCGGCGCCTTGGCGGACGGTGGCCCGCGGCTGCTCGCGTCGTACTCGGCCTACGGACTGGCCCTGGGTGAGGCGTTCCAGCTCCGTGACGACGTGCTGGGCGTCTTCGGTGACCCCGACCAGACGGGGAAGCCCGCAGGTGACGACCTGCGCGAAGGCAAGCGCACCGTACTCGTGGCCTACGCGCTGGAGCAGGCCTCCGCGGCCCAGGCGGAAACCCTCGAGCGACTGTTGGGTGACCGTGCCCTCGACCGGGCCGGCGTGGATGCGTTGCGTGCGCTGATCGAAGAAACGGGGGCACTCGACCGGGTCGAACGCCTGATCAGCGAGCTGGTCGAGCGTTCAACGGCCGCCTTGGCCGACGCCGAGCTCGGGCCGGAGGCCCGCGACGCCCTCACAGTCTTGATCAGCGCAGCAACCTCTCGCTCGGTCTGACGGCCGTATCCGGCCGGCTCATGTGTCGGAATTCCGGCCTGGACCGCGACGTCCGTACACTCTCGGCGTGGACCTGCACGTCTCCGACGCACCGGCAGGCCGTCTGCTCGACGGTCGCTACCGCGTCGAAGCGACCCTGGCCCGCGGCGGGATGGCCACCGTCTACCGGGCGCTCGACACCCGGCTGGACCGGCCGATCGCCCTGAAGGTCATGCATCCCGAGCTCGCGGTGGACGAGGAGTTCGTCGCGAGGTTCATCAGCGAGGCCCGTTCCGCGGCACGCCTCTCGCACCCTGCCGTCGTCGCCGTCTTCGACCAGGGCGAGGACGACGACGCCGTCTTCCTCGCGATGGAGTACGTGGAGGGCCGGACCCTGCGAGGGTTCCTGCGCGACCGTGGCCGCCTGTCGCCGGTGCATGCGCTCGAAATGGTCGAGCCGGTGCTGGCCGCACTCGATGCAGCGCACACCGCGGGCATCGTCCACCGCGACGTCAAGCCCGAGAACGTGCTGGTCGCCGACGACGGCCGGGTGAAAGTCGCGGACTTCGGGCTGGCGAGGGCTCTGACCGACGCTTCCACGGCGACCCGCGGCCTGCTTCTCGGCACCGTGAACTACATATCGCCCGAGCAGGCGCTCGGCGAGGCTGCGACGCCGCGGTCGGACGTGTACTCCGCCGGCGTGATGCTCTACGAGCTGCTGACCGGCGCACCGCCCCACACCGGCGCCACCGACTTCGTGATCGTCCGTAGTCACATCGAGCATGACGTGCCGGCGCCCTCGGACACCGAGCCGGCCGTGCCGGGCGTCGTCGACGATCTGGTGCGCCGGGCCACCGCGCGCGACCCTGCCGAACGTTTCGCCGACGCCGGCGAGTTCCTGGCCGCTGTCCGGGGAGCCCTCGCCACGACAGGCACCGCCGTGCCGGGGCTCGAACCGCGCGAGGCTGCGGGCGTCTCGTTCGCGGAGGCGCTGACGTCCACCGGGCTCTCGGCGCCGCCACGACAGCCCGAGCGAACGTCGGTCATCCCACACACGGGGGTCGACGACAGCCCTGCGAGCCCAGCGCCCGGTGCGCTCCGTCGGCCACCGGGCCGCGAGGCCGCGCGGCCGACCGGTCGCCAGCAGCCCAAGCCGCGCAGCCGATGGCGCGGGCCGATCCTGTTCGCCTTGGTGATGCTGCTGGCCGTCGGCACCGCGGTCGGGGCCTGGTGGTACGGAGCCGGCCGATACACCGTGACACCGTCGCTGCTGAACGTCACCGTGGCCGAGGCCCAGGCCGGCGCCCAGGCAGCGGGTCTGACGGCTGTCCAGGCCGGTGAGCAGTTCTCCGAGGTGGTGCCGGCCGGGCTCGTCATGGAGACCGATCCCGGACCCGGCGAACGCATCCTGCACGACGGTGAGATCGAGCTCATCATCTCGAAGGGGCCGGAACGCTACGAAGTGCCGGACCTCGCCGGGAAGACAAGAGAGGAGGCTGAACAGGCGCTGGCTGCTGCCGGCATCCCAGTCGGCGACGTTGCCGAGGCCTACCACGACGAGGTACCGGCAGGCGTCGTTGCCTCCCAGAGCGTGGCGCCGGGTGAGCTGGTGCGCCGCGACACGCCGGTCGGCCTGACCATCAGCCTCGGCCGTGAGCCGGTCGCGATCGAGGACTTCACCGGGCGCCCCTTCGTCGACGCGGAGCACGCGCTCGGTGAGGCGGGCTTCGACGTGGTCAAGCAGGACGTGCCGAGCTTCACTGTCCCGGCGGGTACCGTCATCTCCCAGGAACCCAACACCGGCACCGGATTCCGTGGCGACAAGATCACCCTCAAGGTCTCCTGGAACCCTTTCTCCGCGCAGGTCCAGGTTCCGAACGTCATCGGCATGAAGGCCGAGGACGCCAAGCGTGAACTTGAGTCTCTCGGCTTCCGGGTCGCCGTCCGCGGCGAGTTCGACGGCAAGCGCGAGGTTCGCGACCAGACCCCTCAGGCCGGCGATCTGCGCCCATCCGGCAGCACGGTCCGGCTCGAGCTGGCCCGCGGGTGACGGTGACGGTCCCGCCTGCATCGATCGGAACGCACCTCTCGGTCCACGGAAGGCTCGCCGACGTGCCCGGGCGGGCGGCACGTCTCGGCGCCCAGGCCGTCCAGCTCTTTCTCGGCAACCCACGCGGGTGGGCCACGCCGCCGGGCAACGCCGCGGCGGACGCGACCTTCCGGGCCACGGCCGCCGATCACGGGCTAGCGGTGCTGGTGCACTCCGCGTACCTCATCAACTTGGGCAGTCCGACCGCCTTGACGTACGAACGGTCGGTCGCGAGTGTCGCCCATGCCCTCGCCCGGGGAATGGCGGTCGGGGCCCGGGGTGTCGTCGTCCACACCGGATCCTGTGTGACGCTCGGCGGTCGCGACACCGCGATGCGCCAGGTCCGCGATGCGCTGTTGCCGATGGTCGAGCTCCTGCCGGACGACGCACCGGACGTCCTGCTGGAGCACACGGCCGGTCAGGGCCAGTCGTTGTGCGCAACCGTCGAGGACTTCGGCCCGTACCTCGAGTCGCTCGACTGGCATCCGCGGGTCAAGGTCTGCCTGGACACCTGTCACGCCTTCGCGGCCGGCCACGACCTTGCCGAGCCCGGCGCCATGGCGTCCACGATCGACCGCGTCGTCACGATTGCGGGGCCGGGAAGGCTGGCGGCGGTCCACGCGAACGACTCGATGGATGCCTGCGGAGCCTTCAGGGACCGCCACCAGCGGATCGGCCGAGGGCAGATCGGTCTCGAACCGTTCCGCGAGCTGCTCGCCCATCCGGCGGTCGCCGGGCTGCCCGTGCTCCTGGAGACACCGGGCGACGCACAGGCGCACGCGGAGGACCTGAAACTGCTCGACAGCATGCGCCCGTGATGGTAGGCGCGCCCGGATCCGGGCTCGCGACGTTGGGCCTGCTGGCGGTGACGGCCACCTGGGGCTCGACCTTCTTCCTCATCAAGGACTTGCTCGACCGGATCCCGGTAGCCGACCTCCTGGCGGTCCGCTTCACGATTGCGGCATTGGCCGTCTGGCTCATCGCACCGAAGGCGGTTGCACAGCTGTCCGCCATCGCCCGTCACCGGGCCCTGCTGCTCGGTCTCGTCTACGGCGCGGGGCAACTCCTGCAGACGGCCGGCCTCGGCCACACGTCGGCGTCGGTGTCGGATTCGTGACCGGCATGTACGTCGTGATGACACCGCTGCTCGCCGCAGCGCTGGTGCGCGTGCGAGTCGGAGCATCCGCCTGGGCGGCCGTCGTTCTCGCGACCGACGGGCTGGCCCTGCTTTCCCTGCAGGGCTTCGCAGTGGGCTTGGGCGAGTCACTGACGCTGGCCTCTGCCGCGCTCTATGCGCTGCACATCGTCGCGCTGGGTGCCTGGTCGACGCCGCGGGATGCCCTCGGGCTCTCGATCGTCCAGCTGGCCGTCGTCACGGTCGTGTGCTGGGCCGGGGCTCTCCCCGGCGATCGTCATGACCATGGAGCCGGTGTTCGCGGCGGCGACACCGAGGGGCCGCACCAGGTCACGTAGGCGGTCGGGAAAGAGCCGACCCCTACCAGGCTTGCCTGGACACGAGGCGGTGACCTCTTCGTAACGAACCGTCTTGCGTCCCGGACAATGCGTCCGCTCCTTGGACGGCGGAAGCTACTGTCGAAGCTCGCGTCAAGGAGGAGATCCCGTGGTCGTGGTGATGGAGCCAGGCGCAACGGGTGCCCATGTCGACGCCGTCGTCGAGCGGGTTCGCAGCGCCGGTGGCGCGGCATTCGTGAGCCGCGGAGTGAGCCGCACCATCATCGGACTGGTGGGCGACAACGTCGACGAGTTCCGTGCGCTCAACCTGCGCAGCATGGCCGGTGTGGCTGACGTCATTCGGGTCTCGTCGCCGTTCAAGCTGGTGAGCCTGGACAACCACCCGGGCCGAAGTACGGTCGTGGTCGGCGGGTCGGACCGCGGCGTGCCCATCGGGCCGGGCACGTTCACCCTCATCGCCGGGCCCTGCGCCGTCGAATCGGCACAGCAGACGTTCCAGGCGGCGGAGATGGCCCAGGCGGCAGGGGCAACGCTGCTGCGCGGCGGTGCGTTCAAGCCGCGCACGTCGCCGTACGACTTCCAAGGCCTCGGCGAGCAGGGCTTGCGAATCCTGGCCGAGGTCCGCGAGAGCACGGGCCTGCCGATCGTCACCGAGGTCCTCGATGCCCACGACGTCCCGCTCGTCGCGCGGTACGCCGACATGCTCCAGGTCGGCACCCGCAACATGCACAACTACGCGCTACTGCAGGCGGTAGGTCGAGCACAGCTGCCGGTGCTGCTCAAGCGGGGCATGCAGGCCACGGTCGAGGAGTGGCTGACTGCCGCCGAATACGTCGCCCAGCGTGGCAACCTCGACATCGTGTTGTGCGAGCGGGGCATTCGCACCTTCGAGACGTCGACCCGCAACACGCTGGACATTGCCGCCGTTCCGGTCGTCCAGCAGCTGTCCCACCTGCCCGTGATGGTCGACCCGTCGCATTCGGGTGGCCGCCGTGACCTGGTACTCCCACTCGCCCGCGCGGCGATCGCGGTCGGCGCCGACGGCATCCTGGTCGACGTCCATCCGGCTCCGGAGGAGGCGCTGGTCGACGGCGCCCAGGCGTTGGTCGGCGCCGATCTGCGCGAGCTGGCATCCGCTGTGCGGCGGCTTCCACCGTTGGTCGGCCGCCGGCCCGCCGAGCGCCTCGCTCCGGCGGGCGCTTCCTGAGCGATCAGGCGGGACCGTCCACGATGCGGGCAGCGGCCCGCTAGGCGGTCAGCAGCCGGGCCAGGATCTCGCCGGCCTTCCGGCAGTCCTCGGTGGTGACGTCACGGTGTGCGATCAGACGCACGACCGTAGGGGCGACCGCAATGGTCAGCACGCCTTCGTCACGAGCCTGCGCGACCACGTCGGCGGCGCTTGTCCCAGCCTTCGACACGTCGAGCAGGACAATGTTCGTCTCCACCGTGGCCGGATCGACGACGGCCGCATCCGCAACCAGACCGGCCAGGATCCGGGCCTTCTCGTGATCCTCGGCGAGCGGTTCCACGTGCCGGTCGATCGCGTAGAGTCCCGCCGCCGCGAGCACCCCGGCCTGCCGCCAGCCCCCGCCGAGCCGTTTGCGCCATTCCCGGGATTCGGCGATCACCGCGGCCGGGCCGACGAGAACCGAGCCGACAGGTGCGCCCAACCCCTTGGACAGGCCCACCGCCACCGTGTCGAAGAGCGTCCCGTACCCGTCCAGCCCGACGCCCGACGCGACGTGGGCGTTCCAGAGCCGCGCACCGTCGAGATGCAGCCGCACTCCGGTGCCGCGGACGAGGTGGCGCAGTGCTCGCAGGTCGGCCATCGGCTGCACCGTGCCACCGGCAAAGTTGTGGGTGTTCTCGACGGTGACGGCAGCCGTCGACACCAGATATGGGCCCGCGTCGGGCGACATCATCGAGGCCACTGCGTCGAGGTCCACGTGTCCCTTCGGGTGTGACCAGGTCCGCGTCGTCACGCCGTGCCAGGTGGCGTGCGCGCCGAGCTCGGCTCGGACCACGTGCGCCTGCGCCTCGCAGAGCATTTCCTGTCCCACCCCGACGTGCGCCCGCACCCCGAGCAGGTTGGCCAGCGTGCCGCTGACGGTGAACAGGCCGGCCTCGTGCCCGAGCAGTCCGGCGACCCTCTCCTCGAGCGCACGGACCGTTGGGTCTTCGCCGTAGACGTCGTCACCGGTCTCGGCAGCGGCCATCGCGGTGAGCATCCCGGGCGTAGGCCTGGTCACGGTGTCGCTTCGCAGGTCGACGGTCACGGTCCGACTCTAGGACGACGCCCGTCAGCGGGCTTCGAGCAGCTCCGCCACCAGGAAGGCAAGCTCCAACGACTGGGTCCGGTTCAGCCGTGGGTCGCAGAACGTCTCGTACCGGTCCCCCAGCCCGTCCTCGGCGATAGGGTCACCACCGCCGACGCACTCGGTGACGTCGTCACCGGTCAGCTCGACATGGATGCCGCCCGGAACCGTTCCCAGCGTGCGATGGACCTCGAAGAACCCCCTGACCTCGTCGACGACGTCGTCGAAGCGGCGGGTCTTGTGCCCGCTGGGCGCCTCGTATGTGTTGCCGTGCATCGGGTCGCAGACCCAGGAGGCAACCAGCCCGTTCGCCGTGGCCTTCTCGACTAGCGGGGCCAGGTCGTCGCGGATCCTTCGGGCACCCATCCGGGTGACGAATGTCAACCGGCCGGGCTCACGGTCCGGATCCAACCGCTCCGCCAGCGCGAGAACCTCCTCCGGGGTGGCCGTCGGTCCGAGCTTGACGGCAATCGGGTTGCGGAGCCGCGTGGCGAACTCCAGGTGCGCGCCCCCGAGCTGGCGCGTGCGATCCCCCACCCAGACCAGGTGCCCGGACACGTCGTAGGGCTGGCCGGTGCGCGAGTCGACCCGGGTGAGGGCCCGTTCGTAGTCCAGGAGCAGCGCCTCGTGGCTGGCGTAGAGCTCGACCGTGTGCAGCTGCTCGGGGTCGGCACCGATCGCGTGCATGAACGAGAGCGCCTTTTCGATCTGACCGGCGAGCCGCTCGTAACGCAGGCCGGCCGGCGACGTCCGGACGAAGTCGGTGTTCCAGGCGTGAACCTGTCGGAGGTCGGCATACCCACCACCGATGAAGGCCCGGGTCAGGTTCAGGGTTGCCGCTGCGGCGTGGTACGCGCGCACCATCCGCGACGGATCCGGCGTGCGGGCACCGGCGGTGAACTCGAAGCCGTTGACGATGTCGCCGCGATACGCGGGAAGCGTGATGCCCCCCCGGGTCTCGGTCGCGCGCGACCGTGGTTTGGCGTACTGACCGGCCAGCCGCCCGACCTTGACCACCGGGACGCTCGCGGCATAGGTCAGGACGACGGCCATCTGCAACAGCGTCTTGAGCTTGTTGCGGACGTTGTCCGCCGTCACCCCGTCGAACGTCTCGGCGCAGTCGCCGCCCTGCAGGAGGAACGCTTCCCCTCGGGACACGGCTGCCAGACGTTGGCGCAGTTGGTCGCATTCGCCGGCGAACACCAACGGAGGCATCTTCCGCAACTCGCCGACGGCAGCCTCGACCGCCACGTCGTCGGGCCACTGCGGCTGTTGGGAGACGGGCATCGATCCGGTGACGTCGGCGAGCTCGGCGAACAGGGCGGCGTCACGGCTCCGGGTCACCGCCCAAGCCTAGGCCCGGACGTCCCCCGAGCGGCTCTCGGTAGGGTGACGACGCCGGCTCGAAACAGTGCCCGAAGGGGTTCGACGATGACGATGCGCAAGGTCGCGATGCTCACCGCCGGGGGCCTGGCCCCGTGTCTCTCGTCCGCAGTGGGCGGACTGATCGAACGCTATACCGAGCTCGCGGCCGACATCGAGATCATCGCGTACACCGACGGCTACGTGGGTCTTCTCACGGGACGGTCGATCACGGTGACACCCGAAATCCGCGAAGGCGCGCACCTGCTGCACCGCTTCGGTGGCAGCCCCATCGGCAACAGCCGGGTGAAGCTCACCAACGTCGCCGACTGTGTCAGGCGGGGCCTGGTCAAGGAGGGTCAGGATCCGCTGGCCGTCGCTGCCGACCAGCTCACCCACGACGCCGTCGACGTCCTGCACACGATCGGAGGCGACGACACCAACACAACCGCGGCAGACCTCGCCGCCTATCTCGAGCGTCACGGGTACGACCTGACCGTCGTCGGCCTGCCGAAGACCATCGACAACGACATCGTGCCGGTGCAGCAGAGCCTGGGTGCCTGGACGGCCGCCGAGCAGGGCGCACTCTTCGCCCGCAACATCATCGCCGAGCACTCGTCTAACCCCAGGATGCTCATCGTGCACGAGGTCATGGGCCGCAACTGCGGCTGGCTCACCGCAGCGACCGCACGCGCTTATCGCACATGGCTCGCCGACCAGGAGTGGAACCCGGCCATCGGGCTCGACCCCCGTCGGTGGGAGATTCACGGCATCTACGTGCCCGAGGCGGCCCTAGACCTCGACGTCGAGGCCGAACGGCTACGTGCGGTCATGGACCAGGAGGGCTGCGTCAACCTGTTCCTGTCCGAAGGTGCCGGCGTGGAATCGATCGTCGCCGCGATCGAAACGGCCGGTGAGGAGATCGAGCGCGACCCGTTCGGCCACGTCCAGCTGGACAAGATCAATCCCGGCGCCTGGTTCGGCAAGCAGTTCGCCGCCAAGCTTGGCGCCGAGAAGGTCATGGTGCAGAAGAGTGGATACTTCAGCCGCTCCGCAGCCGCGAACGCCGAGGACCTGAGGCTGATCAAGAGTTGCACCGACTTCGCCGTCGACTGCGCGCTGCGCCACGAGGCCGGCCTCGTCGGACACGACGAAGACCACGACGGGCAGCTGCGGGCGATCGAGTTCGACCGCATCAAGGGTGGCAAGCGCTTCGACCCGACGGTCGACTGGTTCACCGGCCTGCTCGGCGCGATCGGCCAGCCGGTCCCGTAAGGAGTCAGTGCGCACCCTTGTTCTTCTTGGCGGCGGCGATCTCGGCCTTTGCACGCTCGGCGTAGACGTCCACGTACTCCTGCCCGGACAACGCCATCAGGGCGTAGACGATCTCATCGGTCACAGATCGCAGAACGTACCGGTCGCTCTCCATGCCCTCGTAGCGGCTGAAGTCCAGCGGCCTCCCGAACCGCAGACCCGGCCTCATGATCTTGGGAATCAGCCGGCCGGGCGGCTGCATCTTGTCGGTGTCGATCATCGCCACCGGGATCACGGGTACCTTGGCCTCCAGGGCCATCCGGGCGACACCGGTCTTCCCACGGTAGAGGCGTCCGTCCGGGGAGCGGGTGCCCTCGGGGTAGATACCTAGCAGGTCGCCACGGCGCAGCACCCGCAGCCCTGCCGAGATCGCACCCTCGCTGGCCTTACCGCCCGATCGGTCGATCGGAACCTGCCCGACACCGCGGAAGAAGACCCGCTTGAACCAGCCCTTGATCCCCGGCTCGGTGAAGTAGTCGATCTTGGCGAGGAACGTGACGCGGCGCGGCACGACGAGCGGCATGAACAGCGAGTCGGAGAAGGACAGGTGATTGCTCGCCACGATGGCCGGACCTTGGGTCGGAATGTGCTCGAGGCCCTCGGCCCACGGCCGGTACACCAGCCGCAGTACGGGTCCCAGAATCACCCGCTTCAGGAACCAGTAGAACACGGGCGAACACTACTCGACCGCTACCGGTCACCCGGTTGACCGCCGGACGTGCGACGATGCCGCTGACGACCCGATCGGGAGCGGAGGGCCCGCAGTGCACACAGTCCCGGGAACCGAGCCCTACAGCCATGCCGGCGGTACGACCGGCGTGTTGCTGTGCCATGGCCTGACCGGTTCCCCGGCCTCGATGCGCCCGTGGGCGCAACACCTTGCCGGCGCCGGGTTCACGGTCGAGGTCCCGCTGCTCCCCGGGCATGGCACGACCTGGCAGGAGCTCAATGCAACTCGCTGGCCAGACTGGTTCGCCACGGTCGAGCGTGCACTGCTCGGGCTCGCCGAGCGCTGCGACCAGGTCATCGTCGGTGGGTTGTCGATGGGCGGCTGCCTGGCGCTGCGCCTGGCCGAGGTGCACGGCGACGCAGTCAGTGGCCTCGTGCTCGTCAACCCGGCGATCGGCAGCGGTGACAAACGGCTGATGGCGCTCCCTGTGCTCCGCCATGTGGTCCCGTCGCTCAGTGCACTGTCCGGCGACATCGCGAAGCCCGGCCAGGACGAGATCGCCTACGACCGCAACCCCTTGCGCGCGCTGCACTCCCTGACCCGGCTGTGGAAGCTGGTCGTCGCCGACCTGCCCCGCGTGGCGCAGCCCCTGCTGATCTATCGCAGCGACCAGGACCACCTCGTCGACGCGACGAGCTTGGGACTGATCCGCGCCGGGGTCTCGTCGACCGACATCACCGTGGTCGAGCTGCACGACAGCTACCACGTCGCCACACTCGACCACGACGCCGAGACGATCTTCGAGGGAACCGTCGGCCTCCTCCGCCGCCTCGCCCCCGCGACACAGGACGGCGGATAGCGATGTCCCGCGACGACGAGCAGGTCTGGGCCGACCTGGTCCAGGCCTTCCACGCCGCACCTGACGACGATGGGCCCCGCTGGCCGGCCGCCGAGGACGTCCAGGCCGATGATCGCGACCCCGGCCCGTTCGGGGCGGAGTCCGGCGCCCCGCCGGCGCCGACGACCGCGGAGGACCACTTCGTCCCGCCACCGCCTCCCCCACTCCCCCGCGGCGACG
>Ga0126304_10000045_pt1 | contig 29986 bp, 21 predicted proteins | sample Plot25_FD_92538 | JGI IMG/M metagenome (GOLD analysis project Ga0126304, IMG submission 92538) | Serpentine soil microbial communities from UC McLaughlin Reserve, CA, USA - Plot25 | ecosystem: Environmental > Terrestrial > Soil > Grasslands | place: USA: UC McLaughlin Reserve, Lake County... | reverse complement strand
TACAAATCTTTCTCACCCAAAACTACCTGACTACTGTCTGATGATTTTCTGAAAGAGTAGTTCGCAATATTTCCACACCTTACACAAATAGCATGAAGCTTGGTTATATAATCGGCTTTTGCAAGCAAATTAGGCATTTGCCCGAATGGGTTGCCGGTATAATCCATATCAAGCCCGGCAACGATTACCCGGATACCTCTAAGCGCGAGTTGGTCGCACACGTCGGGTAATTGGTCGTCAAAGAACTGTGCTTCATCAATGCCGATGACATCTACATTTTGAGCAAGTAGTAAAATGGTCTGGGAGTTATCAATCGGCGTTGATATGATTGCGTTCTCATCATGCGAGATGATATTCTCTTCATGGTAACGCTGGTCTATTTTGGGCTTAAATATTTCAACACTTAGATTTGCAATCTTTACCCGCTTAAGGCGACGTATTAATTCCTCTGTTTTGCCGGAGAACATCGATCCGCAAATAACTTCAATAACTCCCCGTCGCTCGCCTGATAAATTGGGTTCTATGAACATCAGAAAATAATAGGTACAAAAATTGTTAACTTTATTACTAAACTACCAATCATCAAAAAGTACCCACCAGACATGGAGCGTTTAGCAGATTTGATCAGCAAATTAAAAGAACAATTTGAACAAAATGCTGATCCTTCACAACTATTGGTTATAACTCAAAGTATTGAAGCCGAATTATCGAAAAGACTGGCTCCTGCTCGCCCATCCCTTGGCAGCTCAAAGGTTTCGGTGGTTATGCCAGCGGCGAGAACTGTGCAGACTACTTTTATCGAACAAGCGGTCGAGACACAGCGAGTCGAGACACCAGGAAAGCAATCGGAAAAGGTTTCTCCAACAAAAAAACAGGAAAACAAGAATTGGCTTTTCGATCCGCTTACGGAAATTCCAACTTTAGCCCATCAGCCAGGAAAAGAATTAAACGAAACAATTGGTATCAACGAATCTTCACTTAACGATAAGTTAAAAGAATCGGTTGTTGAAATAGGACACAAGTTGACTGATTCCCCCATCCGGGATTTGAAGAAAGCGATAGGAGTGAACGACCGATATCTGTTCATCAATGAATTGTTCAGGGGCGATGAAGTGATGTATGAACGTAGCCTGAAAACGATAAATTCATTCCGCATGTTTCCTGAAGCCGAATACTGGATCGAACGCGAATTGAAAGTAAAGCTTGGATGGGAAGAACATAAAACGACTACCAAGCATTTTTATCACCTGGTAAGAAGACGATTTTCCTGAACGTATTGAAGCACTTTTTCAGTAGCTCCTTTTTTCGAATAAACATATCTTTTCGCAGCCTCACAAACTTCCATGTAGAGATTTGGATCTGAAAAAAGATCGTCGAAGACTTTTTCCAGTTCAAGGGCTGTCTCAATTGTAAAAGCGCCAGACTCTTCGAGTAGTTCAATCGCTTCAATGAATTTATTAAAGACAGGCCCAAATATCACAGGCTTGCCATATACTGCCGCCTCCAGTACATTATGAACGCCTGCTTCTCCGAATCCTCCACCAACATAGGTTATTGTGGCGTATCTATAAAGCCGGGAAAGCATTCCAATGTTATCGATGATCAATACGTTGGGCGATGGATTAGGATCGCTGGCCGATGATCGTTGACCGATGGCCGGTGGCCGATGTTCGTTATCCATATTTTCAGCTTTAGAAAATGAATCATCATCGGCTATTGACCTTCGATAATCTGCCATCGCTTCTCCGCAATCGGCCATCCCCTTCAGCAAATCCGAATACCTGGTCGTTCTTTTAAAAAGTCTTTCAATGTCTTTCAAGTGTGTTTCATGGATTTCATGTGGGGCGATAACAAATTTTATCTCCGGGTGTGTATTAGCGTAGTGGTCCAGTTCTTCTTCATCTTCGGGCCAGGTACTTCCCGCGACAATCACTTTTGCATTTGCACAAAATTTTTCAATCGCTTCGACTGGTTCGAACCTTTCAGCAATTTCTATAACTCTATCGAAGCGGGTATCGCCTGAAACGGTAACCTTATCTGAAAAACCAAGCTTATTTAAAAGGTTTTTCGAATATTTTGTCTGAACAAATAAGTGAGTGAAGCAATGGAGCATTTGCCGATGCATTTCTCCATACCACTTAAAGAATGGCTGATTCTTATGAAAAGTTCCCGAAATAAGTAATAATGGCGTATTTCTTTTTTTGAATTCATGTAGATAATAGTACCAGTACTCATACTTTATCCAAAACACAAGCTTCGGTTTCACAAGGTCAATAAATCGCGAAGTAATCAAACGGTTTCCAAACGGCAGGTAGTAAACGTAGTCGGCAACGGCTCTGTCCTTTATGATTGTGTATCCGGAGGGTGAGAAAAAGGTCAGTAGGATCTTATAAGCGGGATAACGTTCTCTTACTTTCTCCAGCAACGGCCTTCCCTGTTCATATTCACCCAAAGAAGAGCAATGCATCCAGATAATTGCCGATTGGTTTCCTTCAAGCTCAATCTTCAACTTCGAGAGAATCCTTTTCCTTCCGTTTACCCATAACCTTGCCTTTGGATTCCACAAACTTGCCAGGTGAATCAGGCCGAGATAAAATATTATGAAAATGCCATATAAGAAACGGTATAGAATCATTACTGATAATAAACAAATGTAAACGCATCCGGTAGGCCCGGTTTTCTTGCCGGCAGGGAGCATTGCAGAAACCAGTTTTTTGCTGTAGGTTTGTGCCCTTCAAAAAAGGTGTTCCGCGTATGCATCCTATACAGATGGTGGATTTGAAACGGCAATATACACGCATTAAAGCTGAAGTCGATGCAGGTATCCAGGAGGTGATTGACAATACGGCGTTTATTAATGGTAAGGCTGTGTCCGATTTTGCCGCCAATCTTTCCCGATATTTAGGTAGTAAATATGTTGTTCCATGTGCGAACGGGACCGACGCCTTGCAAATTGCAATGATGGCGCTTAACCTACAGCCAGGAGACGAAGTAATTTCCCCATCGTTTACCTACATTGCGACAACGGAAGTAATCGCCCTTTTGCGTTTAAAGACAGTTTTCGTTGAAGTAGATCCAAAAACTTTTTGTGTTGATCCCGCTGCGATCGAAAAAGCCATAACTCCTAAAACGAAGGCAATTGTTCCTGTGCATTTGTATGGCCAGGCCGCTAATATGGAGGCGATAATGGACATTGCGCGTCGGCACAATTTATTTGTGATTGAAGATAACGCCCAGGCTATCGGGTCCGATTACACGTTTAGTGACGGCACAGTGAAAAAGACAGGCACAATTGGTACTATCGGTGCTACCTCTTTTTTTCCGTCAAAAAATCTGGGTTGTTATGGCGATGGGGGGGCCATATTTACGGATGATGAATCCGTGGCTACAAGGTTGAGGATGATTGCTAACCATGGACAAATTACACGTTATTATCATGACATGGTCGGCTGTAACAGTCGCCTTGATTCTATTCAGGCTGCCGTTTTAAATGTAAAAATTAAGTATATTGACGAATATATTGCTGCCCGAAGAAAGGCGGCCGATTTTTATGACAAGGCGTTTACTGGCCATTCCAAAATAACAATCCCATACAGAGCTCCTTACAGCAATCACGTATTCCATCAATATACGCTTATTCTACAAGGTGTTGATCGGGATGGATTGAATCGATTTCTTGCCGATAAAAACATCCCATCCATGATTTATTATCCCGTGCCGGCGCACCGGCAGAAAATGTTTGAAAGCCTTGGTGGGAACGAATACAACCTTGAAGTAACAGATTGGTTGACTGAAAGAGTAATCTCCCTGCCTATACATACAGAGTTGACAGATGATCAGCAGCAATACATAACCGATCATGTTCTTAAATACATAAATTAATCCTTAACCTTATTAATATAAAACTGTAATGAAAATCGCTGTTGTTGGAACTGGCTATGTTGGATTGGTGACCGGTACCTGCTTCGCTGAAACAGGAAACGATGTTATTTGTGTCGATATAGATAAAGCCAAAGTTGATAAGCTCACGAATGGTGAAATTACAATCTATGAGCCCGGCCTGGAAAAACTTTTCCTGCGTAATGTCAAAGAAGAGAGACTTCACTTCACTACTAACCTTGCAGAAGGCGTAAAAGATGCACTTATTGTTTTTCTTGCACTACCGACTCCGCCCGGGGAAGATGGTTCGGCCGATTTGAAATATATTTTAGGAGTGACTAAAGATCTCGGAAAAATTCTTGATGATTACAAAGTGATAGTGGATAAAAGTACGGTACCGGTCGGTACTGCTGATAAAGTGGCAAAAGCTATAGCTGCTAATTACTCTGGCGAATTTGATGTTGTATCGAATCCCGAATTTTTGCGTGAAGGAGTCGCTGTGGAAGATTTCATGAAGCCTGACCGGGTAGTAATCGGATCTTCTTCAGAAAGGGCACGTAAAATCATGGCCGACCTGTACTCGCCTTTTGTACGGCAGGGAAATCCAATTCTCTTCATGGATGAACGTTCTGCAGAGCTCACTAAATATGCAGCGAATTCATTTCTTGCTACCAAAATTTCCTTCATGAATGAAATCGCGCAGTTATGTGAAAGAATAGATGCAGATGTAGACATGGTTCGCAGAGGAATCGGCAGTGATGAAAGAATCGGAAAACGATTTTTATTTCCTGGGATTGGCTATGGAGGAAGTTGTTTTCCGAAGGATGTGCAGGCCCTGTCAAAATCATCCAAAGAAGCCGGCTACGACTTCAAGATATTAAATGCAGTAATGGAAGTAAATGAGAAGCAGAAACTGCATTTGCTTCCTAAGATCACCAAATATTTTAAGAATGATCTGAAAGGAAAAAAATTCGCACTTTGGGGTCTTGCTTTCAAACCAAACACCGACGATATACGTGAGGCTCCGGCGTTATATATGATTGAAGCGCTGTTAAAGGAAGGTGCTCGCGTTTCGGTATATGACCCGGAAGCTGTAAATAATGTGAGAAATCTTTACGGAGATAAAATCGATTATTCTGAAAATCAATACGAGTGTCTTGACGGTGCCGATGCCCTGATCATTGCCACTGAGTGGAACGAGTTTCGCACCCCGAATTTTCTAAAGATTGTTACAGCGCTAAAGAACAAAGTAATTTTTGATGGCCGCAATCTCTTTGAAACAAATGCAATCAGGGAACTCGGTTTTTATTATGAAAGCATCGGAAGAGAAATCGCCACCCCAGGTAATGGTAACCATCACAAATAATTTGTATGTCATTAGATCGAGTACTAATAACGGGCGCTGCGGGTTTTTTGGGTTCTCACTTATGTGATCGATTCATTAAGGAGGGGTATCATGTGATTGGCATGGACAATTTGATTACAGGCGACCTTCGCAATATCGAACACCTCTTTAAGTTGAAGCAGTTTGAATTCTATCATCACGATGTCTCTAAATTTATTCATGTACCGGGACCGATAAAGTATATCCTTCACTTTGCCTCTCCGGCGAGCCCCATAGACTATCTGAAAATTCCGATACAAACCTTAAAGGTTGGTTCATTAGGAACTCATAACTGCCTTGGCCTTGCTAAAAGTAAAAATGCAAGGATACTGGTGGCCTCCACCTCTGAAATATATGGTGATCCGCTTGTGCACCCGCAGACTGAAGAGTATTGGGGAAATGTGAATCCAGTGGGTCCCCGGGGCGTTTATGATGAAGCAAAACGTTTCCAGGAAGCAATTACCATGGCCTATCATACGTTTCACAAACTCGAGACCCGGATAATCAGGATTTTCAACACATACGGGCCAAGAATGCGTTTAAATGATGGAAGAGCACTTCCGGCGTTTATCGGGCAGGCACTCAGGGGAGAAGACCTTACAGTGTTCGGTGACGGAAGCCAGACCCGCTCATTTTGCTATGTGGATGACCTGGTCGAAGGGATTTACAGGTTGCTGTTAAGTGACTATCACTTACCGGTGAACATTGGGAATCCCGATGAAATCAGCTTAAAGGAATTCGCAGAAGAAATTATTGCGCTTACGGGTACTTCACAAAAAATCATTTACAAGCCTTTACCGGTCGACGATCCAAAACAACGTCAGCCCGATATTAGCCTTGCAAAAAAAGTTTTGAACTGGAAGCCGACGGTTTCACGCAAAGAGGGTCTTACAATAACCTATGATTATTTTAAATCGCTGCCGTCCGAAGATTTGTATAAACAGCCTAAAGAATTTGCCAGTGTAAGATAGAGTTGAGTCGTTAACCGAATAAATAAATTTTACAAAAGTCAATTAATCAATGTACCAGGAACTTATTCAAAAAAAAGCCAAGCTTGCCGTGATAGGTTTAGGATATGTGGGACTGCCAATAGCATTAGAGTTTTCAAAGAAAATCTGCGTCATCGGATTTGATATAAATCAGAAACGCGTGGAACTGATGAAAAATGGTATCGATCCAAGTAAAGAGCTGGATAAAGAAGCTTTCGAAGGGAGTGATATTTTATTTACGTCATCGTTGGATGAGTTGAGAGAAGCCCGCTTTTTCATTGTAGCCGTTCCTACACCTGTTGATGAATATAACGTTCCGGACCTGAACCCCGTAAAGAAAGCTTCTGAAACGATTGGTAAAGTGATCAAGAAGGGGGACTATGTAGTTTTTGAATCTACTGTATATCCGGGTTGTACAGAGGAAGATTGCCTGCCAATCATAGAAGGGTTAAGTGGTTTAAAAGCAAAAACCGATTTTAAAATTGGGTATTCTCCAGAAAGGATCAATCCAGGAGACAAGGAGCATACCTTAGCGAGAATAATAAAGGTTGTATCAGGTTGCGATGCAGAGTCCCTGGAAGAAATTTCCAAAACATATGAAATCGTTGTGAAAGCAGGTGTTCATAAGGCTTCTTCTATAAAAATTGCCGAGGCAGCGAAGATCATTGAAAACACACAACGCGATTTGAATATCGCTTTAATGAATGAATTATCGATCATTTTTGATAAAATGGACATCAACACCTATGAGGTGTTGGAAGCTGCAGGTACAAAGTGGAACTTCTTAAAGTTTTATCCCGGCCTGGTAGGCGGGCATTGTATTGGGGTTGATCCGTACTATCTCACATATAAATCGAATCAACTGGGTTACGATTCGCGGGTAATACTTGCGGGTCGCGTGATAAACGATGAAATGCCAAAGTATGTAGTGAAGAAAGTAGTACAACATATCATAAAGAATGTCAAAGATGTAGCCCAGGCAAGGGTTTTAATTATGGGAACGACATTCAAGGAAAACGTGAGTGATATCCGGAACTCGAAAGTTGCTGACGTGGTAAAAGAACTAAAATCTTTTTCCCTCAACGTTGATGTGGTCGATGCTCATGCCAGCAGCGAAGAGCTCATGCACGAATACGGTTACGGTCTGGCTTCTGCAAACGGTAAATATGATGCCGTGATACTGGCAGTTTGCCACGATGACTATAAGAATATTACCGAAGAATATCTTGCCAACATCACAAATCCTCACGCCTTGTTTGCTGATTTGAAAGGGGTTTTCAAAGGAAAAATATCAAGGCTTAAATACTGGAGTTTATAATGGCAGCTTTTTCCAGAACGATAATGGTTACAGGCGGCGCGGGATTTATTGGCTCGCATGTTGTCCGGTTGTTTGTCAACAAATATCCTTCTTACCTCATCGTAAACGTCGATGCGTTGACATATGCAGGTAATCTTGAGAATTTGAAGGATCTTGAATCAGCTTCGAATTATCGTTTTGACAAAGGCGATATCACGGATGAGAAAGAAGTTGCTGACCTATTTTCCCAATATTCATTTGATGCAGTCATTCATCTCGCTGCCGAAAGTCACGTTGACCGGTCAATCATCGACCCCCTTGCCTTTGTGAAAACAAATGTGATGGGCACAGCTGTGCTTCTAAACGCATGCAGAAAATTCTGGAAAAAAGATATTCAACAGAAGTTATTTTATCATGTTTCAACAGACGAAGTATATGGATCGTTAGGTGAAGAAGGTTTTTTCACGGAAGAAACTCCATATGATCCGCGTTCTCCGTATTCAGCATCAAAAGCAGCATCGGATCATTTCGTGATGGCATACCATCATACTTATTCTTTGCCTGTGATTATTTCGAACTGCTCAAATAATTATGGATCACATCATTTTCCTGAAAAGTTAATCCCTTTAATGATCAACAATATTATCAATAACAAACCTCTCCCCGTTTACGGGAAGGGAGAGAATGTGCGTGACTGGTTATGGGTGGAAGATCATGCCAGGGCCATCGATGTTATTCTTCACGGGGGAAGAATAGGAGAGAAATACAATATTGGTGGTTTCAACGAGTGGAAAAACATAGATCTGGTATACCTGATGTGCGATATAATAGATAAGAAGTTGGACAGGGTGCCCGGAACTTCTGCTTCGTTGATAACGTTTGTGAAGGACCGCGCAGGTCATGACCTTCGCTATGCAATTGACGCCAGCAAACTGAACAGGGAACTTGGTTGGAAGCCGTCTTTAACTTTTGAGGAAGGTCTGGAAAAGACGATCGACTGGTATTTGCAAAATCAGGATTGGGTAAAGCATGTAACTTCCGGCGATTACCAGAATTACTATACGGAACAATACGCAAAGCGATAACAACTCTTTCAAAGTGTTTCAAGGTATATAAAACCTGGAAGAACATTTTCAAATCTTCAAAGCTTCAAATTAACGATTGATGCCTTTCTTCGAAACCGGATTTCCTGGACTTGTTGTATTTGAACCCGCTGTTTTTGAGGACGCGCGGGGATACTTTTTTGAATCTTATAATCAGAATGTCTTTTCTCAATTTGGAATCAATACGAGATTCGTACAGGACAATCAGTCATCTTCGGAGTATGGCGTAATAAGAGGTTTGCATTTCCAGGCGCCGCCTTATGCCCAAAGCAAACTGATTCGTGTTTTGAGCGGAAACATTTTGGATGTTGGAGTTGATATCCGTCTGGGTTCGGCTACTTACGGCAAAGTTTTTTGCATTGAACTCTCGGGTGAAAACAAAAAGCAACTGTATCTTCCGAAAGGCTTCGCTCACGGTTTCTCGGTATTGAGCGACAAAACAGAAGTGCTCTACAAATGTGATGCGTTTTATCACAAGCAGAGCGAACAGGGGATTTTGTTCAATGATCCTGATCTTGCCATTGATTGGCAAGTTGCAGCGGACAAAAGAAAAGTTTCAGAAAAGGATCTTACTAATAAGCGATTCACGGATCTAAAATCCGATTTCATTTTTGGCGACTCAAATTAACCAATTTCACTGGTTAGATAGGGCATTCTTCTATGTGTTTTTCTATGTACCTATATGTCCAAGGAGGTAACAAAAATGAACGCAGAGCGTGCCAAAAAATATGTCTGGTTTCCCTGTGCTGCCTTACTTTATAGACGTTATTTCTGTTGAACCATGTTTGCTAGAAGTTTTCACGACACCAAATCCTGGTGCATACCACTCCGTTCCTTCCATATTTATAGGAACGCCAACTCCCATCACTCGAATACTCATTTTTATTTTGTAAGATATTTTATAGCAATCCCACGTGCCCGCAGGCGTAGTAACCTTTTCCTTGTCTTCGACTTTGCGGTCGAACACGGTCATGCTAATCGACTGTTGTAACCCGTTATTGTCCACGTCCATGTTCAGGGTTCCTTCCCTCAGCTGATCGCCTTTTTTCATATTAGCGGGATATTCGATAAAAAAGTCATCAGTTTTCGCGCTCGCCTGGCTAAATTGTTCAGCCTGCGGCGTAGACATCATCAACTTCATATTGATCATCATTACACCGCCATTACATTTCACGATGCTGTTTGCTTTACCGATTGTTTTGCCCTTTTTGTCGAACATGTGCGACTGCAATGTAGCGGTAGTAATTCCGTTCGAGTTCTTGACGTCAGCAATGGAATATAGAACTTTACCAGTGATGTCCCCTTTCTTGTCAAACAAAGACGTCTCAACTGTCTTGTTATTCTGGAGATAATAATAGTTTGAGCAATCCTGCGCTCGCACAATGGACACAGCTAACAAAAAGACAAGTTTGAAAAGTATTTTCATGGAAAGGTTGTTGTGATATAATAGGGTCCAAATTACGCAGTATTTCAATTGTAATTAATACCACTTTAAGGGGATTTTGTTCAATTTTGGATGGCGTATGGCACAGATTTTTTAAAGTATTTGCTATGAGCCTCAGCTTGTACAAAAAAAAACGTTCTTTCGAAAAGACGCCTGAACCTTCAGGAAAGAATCAGGCTTCCTCCAAAGATGGATTGCGTTTTGTTGTCCAGAAACATGATGCTTCGAGATTACATTACGATTTCAGGCTGGAAATGGAAGGAGTATTGAAAAGTTGGGCAGTACCCAGGGGACCCTCATTAAATCCTGATGACAAGCGTTTGGCAATGATGGTGGAAGACCACCCTTATGATTATCGCTCGTTTGAGGGAATTATTGGGAAAGGGAATTATGGCGCGGGTACTGTTATCGTGTGGGATGAAGGAACATATGAGCCCGCTGAACCAATCGAAGGAAGCATAAAGCAACAGGAAAAAGTATTATTGAAACAATTGCATGAAGGCAACCTGAAGTTCAGGTTAAAAGGAAAGAAGCTGAATGGTGAATATGCACTGGTGCACATCAAGGGTCGCGAGGAAAACGCCTGGCTGTTAATTAAAAAGAAAGATAAGTATGCGACTACTACAGATATAACTAAGAAAGGCGAATCAGTACAATCTGGCAAAACGATTGAGCAGGTTGCTCATAGTAAGGCAAGCAGGGAATTAGGGAAGAAAGAAAACTCCAAGCCCTCTGTGAGGCTGAAGGAAAAAACAACAGAAAAGGACACGGGAACTGGTAAAAAAAAAGTCCGAAAAGAAATCTCCGGCAAGCTCCTGAAAGAATTATTGCAAAAGGGAAAACGAAGCCCTTATAACACGAGTATTAAGCCAATGCTCGCATCGCTTGTCGAGGAGGCGTTCGATTCTGAGGACTGGATCTTTGAAATCAAGTGGGATGGATATCGTGCGATAGCAGGAATAAAGAACGGGAAAGTGGAGCTGCAATCCAGGAACAATCTTTCCTTTAACAAAAAGTATTACCCGGTTACTGAGGCATTAAAAAAATGGAACATTAATGCGATCGTTGATGGAGAGATCATCGCTATAGATGATGAAGGCATCACCGATTTTCAGCATCTCCAGGCATGGCAAAAAACGGGAAAAGGTCAGCTCCTCTATTATGTTTTTGATGTGTTGTGGCTTGATGGTTTATCTGTCACGCATCTTCCTCTCATTGAAAGAAAAGAAATTCTAAAAAATATTGTTCCTGAAGAAGGCATCATAAAATACAGTGACCATATCCAGGCTTCAGGAAAAGATTTTTTTGACCTTGCGGTTACCAAAGGCCTCGAGGGAATAATGGCCAAAAAAGCAGATAGTCTATATCATCCCGGCGTGCGAACTCAACAGTGGTTAAAGATTAAGACACACCGGCGACAGGAAGTGGTTATCGGTGGATTCACAAAAGGAAGAAACAGCAGGCAATATTTTGGTGCATTGATCCTTGGTGTGTATGAAAACGATGAACTTGTCTATATTGGTCATACAGGATCTGGTTTCAACCAGAAAAGCCTCGTTGATATGTATAAGAAATTGGAGCCACTGATAACCGACAAATGTCCTTTCAGGAAAAAGCCTAAAACGAATATGCCTGCTGTATGGGTAAAACCTGAGCTGGTGGCAGAGGTAAAGTTCCAGGAATGGACAAACGAAAACATTTTACGGATCCCAATATTTCTTGGTTTGAGAGAGGACAAAAAAGCAGGCGATGTTAAAAAAGAACAAAGCACCGCTATAAAATCAGCTCACCCTCAGGTTGAGAAAAAAGGCGCGATCAGGAAATCGATTAAAGGTGCATCAAAGGGTAACGCGCAAAAAGCATCTGGTGCCATGGGTGCGTCAAAAAAAACTAAAAATATACCCGAGGAAAATTTACTGAATGATGAACTGAAAGAACAGGTGCTGACAATTGACCAGCAGGAATTGAAATTCACCAATCTTGATAAACTTTATTGGAAAAAGGAGAAGATTACGAAAGGTGACACACTGAATTATTATCATCGCATCGCGCCGCTAATTTTGCCATACATGAAAGACAGACCGCAATCGCTCAACCGGCATCCGGATGGAGCAGGAGGGATGAGCTTTTATCAGAAAGATGTTACGGGCAAAGTGCCTGCCTGGGTACAGACCTATGAATATGTCAGCGAATCAGATGGCGAAACGAAAAAATTCTTTGTGTGTACAAACGAAGCCAGCCTGCTGTATATGGCAAATTGGGGAGTGATAGAAATGAATCCGTGGCATAGCAGGATAACCTCGCCAGACAATCCTGATTATTGCGTGATTGATCTTGATCCGGAAAAAATATCATTTGATAAAGTAATAGAAACTGCCAATATTGTTAAAAAGGTACTCGACGAAATAGAGATTGATTCATATTGCAAAACCTCAGGTGCTACAGGCTTGCACATCTACATTCCTCTTGGCGGCAAATATACCTATCAACAATCGCGGCAACTTGCTGAACTCATCGTTCATTTTGTACATGATGAAATTCCTGATTTTACAAGTATTGAAAGGAACCCTGCTAAACGACAGAAAAAAGTGTATTTGGATTATCTGCAGAACAGAACAATACAAACACTGGCCGCACCTTACTCGTTAAGGCCAAAAGATGGCGCAACTGTTTCAACGCCCTTGCATTGGGATGAAGTGCAGAAAGGACTTTCAACGTCGGATTTTACCATATTTAACATCATAGAGCGTGTGAAGAGTAAAGGAGATCTTTTTATGTCGGTGCTGGGAAAAGGAATTGACCTGAACAAAACAATCAATAAAATGAAAAACCTTATTAAATAAAAGGTCGGTTGAAGCGCGACGTGGTGGAAAAGTGAAAGTGCGAATATGTTAGGCAGAGCGAGTTACATTTATTCAAAAAGGATAAAGCTTTTTATTGAGAAAAGCATTTCATTGACTTGCCCGGTTGCTTTTGCATCTTTCTTTTTCATAGAGCAAAAAGTGTTTTGAGGATTATCCTGTGGAACATTTTGAATGGCGATATGACTACAAAGAACTATGAAGACAAGAACAGAGGCATAGACCCCTACAAATTTGCTCACCATTTTTTTGGTTGAAATATTATTTTTCATAATCTTCAATTTATCTATCAGATAATAGACAGTAACAATGCCAAAAGAAAGCGCTCTAAGCATCAACAAGTTACGTTTGGGTAGATATACGAAGACGTTCGTTTGTGTACGGTTTGCGTACGGTTTCGATACACCCGGTGCGGACACAGCGATTGGCATTTGAATGAATAGTGGACATTATTTCTTGATAGCCTTGTATCTAAAACTGTTGTATGACTAAATCTAAAAAACCAACTCGGCATCGAGAGCCGGGAACAAAACCTGATGCATCTTTGGATCGTTCTTCGGTGACACAGGAACAGAATTCCCCGAGACCTGATGGAGGAACTCAGGAGGAAGTATCTGGTCAGAACTCCCTAGACATGGATGGATCGCAGGATTTCCTCAGACCGAAAGGGATGGACACCTGACTTTATTTATTATAGATATTGATTGTGTATACAGGAAAAATCATTCACTTGTTGATTAGCAAAGTAAGCCTATCACAGGATTCAGGCTACAAAAGCCGTAGGGGTATCGGCCAGTTCGTTAAGGAACAATATCCAATGGCTGGCAGCTTGTGCCGATTCTCTCTTAACAAGGAACAGGGTGACAGGAGGTAACAATACTCTCAAAAACTTTTAGGGTAATAATTAAATCAATTTGGGGGTTCTCATCTTGTGCGAACCCTTTTTATTTGGATCGTTGTTTAGGCGGCCTTATTATATTATTAATTATCTTTCTAAGGACATAGGAATCTCACACTAAATAATCTGTAATCATCACACTCAACCCGGCAATGTCAAATCGAATCAAAGTAGCAGTGATAGGATATGGGAAAGCGGCTTTTATGCACGCGGAAGCATTAATGAATATTCCAGAAGTAGAATTTGTAGCGGTCCAGGGTCGTAATCTGGAAAAGGCAACCGCATTCGCTGCCAGGTATGGTGCAAAAGGTTACAATCGATTAAGCGAAATGATCAGTATTGAAAAAATACAAGCGGTAATCATCTGCACTCCTCATCCTGACCACAAGGCCGTAGCGATTGAAGCTATTGAAGCGGGCGCTCATGTGCTTGTCGAAAAGCCGCTGGCTTCCTCGTTGGCAGATTGTGATGCAATGATTGAAAGTTCGGATCGAACGGGGAAAAAACTTGGAGTCGTTAGCCAGAGGAGATTCTTCCCGTCGGCTATGCGAATGAAAAACGCTATTGATGGGGGAAAGATTGGCAAGCCAATGCTTGGATCAGCCGTGCTGCTAGGCTGGAGGGATCAAAATTATTATGAAGGGGACGCATGGCGTGGAACCTGGGAAGGAGAAGGTGGTGGTGTACTCGTAAACCAGGCGCCACACCAATTGGATCTTTTACAATGGTACATGGGTGATGAAATAGAGGAGTTATATGGGGTGTGGAAAAATATCAATCACCCATATATTGAAGTCGACGATACGGCTATGGCAATTTTGAAATTTAAGAATGGCGGAATTGCAAACATCGTGGTGAGCAATTCACAAAAGCCGGGGCTATATGGGAAGGTTCATATCCATGGATCAAATGGCGCATCTGTTGGAGTTGAAACGGATCGTGGAGCGATGTTTATTGCGGGCGTTTCTTCGATTGCCCAACCTTCAACAAATGATTTATGGACGATCCCTGGTGAAGAAAAAAATCTTGCTATCTGGGAAGAAGAAGATGGGAAGTTTTTTAGGACAATCGATGCCATTGAATATTATATGCGCTTGCAGGATCGTGACTTTATTCTTGCGATTCTAAACAACACAGAGCCGCTGATACCGGCTAGGGAAGGTCGAAAAACTGTAGAAATTTTTACCGCAATTTACCGATCTGCGAAGGACACTGCGGCGGTTAGGTGGCCGATAAAAGCATGAACGCAAAACGGCTAACCCTGAATGCAAAACGCTTAACGCTGAATGCGAAACGCCTAACGCAGAACGCAAAACGCCGAATGCGGAGGGCGGAAGGCGGAACGCTGAATGCCAAATGCTATCGCTGAATGGCGACTGCGAAGGGTGAAACCCTGCTTTCATCTTTGTGGCTGGGTTTTGTCTTAGGGGTCGAGCGTTCCGCGTTCTGCACCCGACAAAATCAAAAACCCCCTCTTGTTCAGAAGGGGTTAATGTTTTAATCTTATCACAGCCTCAGCTACTCGTTCAAACAGTGATTAGGGGTCGCCGTTCGTTTGAGAAGTCAAATATCAATCACGGTTCTCAAAAATAAACTCCAACGAGACAAACAGTTTCCTGAAATATTATATTGCCTATGGTTTGTATAAGTATAAATCATTAGCGGCCACGGAGAGATTGAACATTCATTGGAAAAATCAACAGATATTTTGAGATTACGTATAAATTGTCGGCATGTCGTCGAACGGTACGTATAAGGTTTATTTGATCGATGATGATGAGGATGAATTCCTGTTATTTCAACAAGCTATTGCAGAATTGAACATTAATATTCAAGTCAGATATATAAATAATTGTGCAGAGATGCTTGACTTGTTAGATAAGGGCGATATTCCAGATCTCCTGTTCCTGGACTTGAATATGCCAATGATCAGCGGCCGGGAATGTGTAAAGAAAATCCGCGAAAAATTAAAGGACAAGCTTTCCATTGTTATTTATTCGACTTCAAAATATCAGCCCGATGTGGATGGTACTCACCAGGACGGTGCGAACCTGTATGTTATAAAACCGAATAGCTTTGAGGGCCTCAAGCAAACATTGAATGGAGTATTCTCGATCGATTGGAAACACAAATTTTACTTGCCTTCCCGCGAAAAATATTTGTTTAGACTGTAAGAATTTATTGGCATAATTTTTTAAATACTTAAGATAATACTCAACATATATATCTCATTTTATCGTAGAAAGTCCCCACTGAATATTTTGCTGGGGACTTTTCTTATGACATAAGTATTTGCAAGTACATTAGTGAAGACTTGTTATAATGAATTTGCCGAAAATAAAAATGGACAAACTGAAAACTTTCAATTTGCCCACCGCAGTTGCCCGACGAGGATTCGAACCTCGACAAACAGAACCAAAATCTGTCGTACTACCATTATACTATCGGGCAAAACTGACTCCGGATCTCGCCGGAACCGCCACTTCTCTGGCTTTCGCCAAAGGAGTGCAAAAATAAGGTGTCTGGAAAAAGGTTCCAAAAACATTTTATCAGAGCTTAATCAAACCGATGACCCATTGTGATAAGCGACGGCATCCGCTCTTCTTCTTCCTTTAACTGCTTGATGAAATTCAGCGCATCAGGCACAACATCGCACATGATCGTAATCAGTGATCCAGGTGTAGCGCTCTTATAGGCGTGAATGATCGCATCTCGTTCTTTATGAATGATGATGACGGGAATTTCTTTTGGTTTCGTTTCATTAATCCCTTCAATTAATAAATTCACAATTTCCTCTGCTGACCTTCCGCGAAGATTTTTGTCCTGCCTAATAATAATTTCATCAAAGTAACGGGCAGATATTCTTCCAAGTTGCCGGATATCGTCATCCCTGCGATCACCCGTTCCGCTGATAATCCCGACTTTCGGCGAACCGTCGAGCTTACTCACAAAGTCACATAGCAATTGAAGGCCCGCGGGATTGTGCGCAAAATCAACCAGGAAGTTGAAGTGCTTGAAATGAAATAAATTGAGTCGGCCGGGAGTTTGTACCGGTGACGGAATAAATGTTTGCAGGGCAAGCCTGATATCTTCTACTTTAATATTTCTGAACAAGTAAGATGAAAGGATAGACGGAAGTGTATTCATAACATTATGAACGGCCTTTCCTCCGTAGGTCAACGGAATCTCTGTGACTTTTTCAATACGAATTTTCCAGGTTCCTTTCAGGATGGAGACATGTCCATTTTCATACACTGCTGCGATGCCTCCTTCTGCACAATGTTTTCGAATGCGGGGATTGTTCTCATCCATGCTGAAAAGCGCTACATTACAATCCAGTTCCTCGCGCATCGCATACACCAGGTCGTCGTCGGCATTTAATATCGCGAAGCCGTGTTTGAAAACGGTTTCAACTACCACACTTTTCACTTTCGCCATCTGTTCAAGCGAATCGATGCCGCCCAACCCTAAATGATCCGCTGCGACATTTGTCACCACAGCAATATCACAATTTGAAAACGCAAGTCCCGACTTCAAAATCCCTCCCCGGGCGCATTCAAGTACAGCAAAATCAACCGTCGGATCTTTTAGTACGAATTGAGAGCTGAGAGGACCGGTGCAATCTCCCTGCATCATCATTTGATTCTGGATATATACTCCATCGCTTGTTGTAAATCCAACTTTGTATCCGGCGGTTTTGCAGATATGCGCGGTAAGTCTGGCCGTTGTAGTTTTGCCGTTGGTGCCTGTAATCGCGATGATCGGAATCCGTCCATTTGAACCCTTTGGAAACAACATGTCGATCACCGGTTCGGCTACATTTCTTGGAAGACCATCGGAAGGTTCAATGTGCATGCGGAAACCAGGAGCAGCATTCACCTCTAAAACGGCACCACTATTTTCAAACAATGAGGTTTTCAGATCAGGAGCCATGATGTCGACCCCGCAAATATCCAGTCCGATAATTTTTGCAATCCGCTCTGCTAAAAAGATATTGACGGGGTGTACCTCATCCGTTACATCGGTCGACGTACCCCCCGTGGAAAGATTTGCAGTCGGCTTTAAAAGTACCCGTTCATCTTTCTTTGGGATAGTGTCCAAATTATAACCTTTACCTTCCAGCATCTTCATCGTAAAGTCGTCAACTTTTATCTGCGTCAACACTTTCTCATGTCCATAACCTCTACGTGGATCTTTGTTGACTTCATCAATCAACAATTGTATGTTGTGAACACCATCGCCGATGACAGTAGCCGGTGTACGTAGAGCAGCGCAAATAAATTTGTAGTTGATTACCAACAAGCGAAAATCGAAGCCCTGGATAAACCTTTCACATATTGCGCTTCTTGAATAGTGCTGCGCGGCTTCCAGTGCTTTTTGTGCATGAGTCCAATCAGTAATATTTGTGGTTGCGCCTTTGCCATGATTGCCATCAATGGGTTTTAGGACGAGAGGATAATTTATCTTTTCTATGGCTGCTTTTAAATCATCTTCGTTTCTTATAATTACACCCCTGGGCACAGGAATCTCGGCAGCCTCAAGCAAATTTTTTGTTTCTTCCTTATCGCACGCTATGTCCACTCCGATAGAAGAGGTTGTACCTGCGATCGTAGCCCTGATTCTTTTCTGATAAATGCCATATCCAAGTTGGACCAGACTATGCCTGTTCAACCTTATATAAGGGATGCCTCTCTTAACCGCTTCATCGACGATACATCCGGTTGAAGGTCCCAACCTTGTATCCTCCCTTATTTCCCTGAGTTGCTGAATATCTTCTTCCAGCTGATAGGGAGTGTTATCAACGAGTGACTGGGTAATGCGTACAGCAGCTTTTGCGGCGTACAGCCCGGCATCTTCTTCGATATAGCTGAATACAACAAAGTATTCGCCTTCCCTGCCGGTACCGCGTGTTCTACCAAAACCAGTATCCATTCCGGCCATGGTCTGAAGCTCCAGTGCGACATGCTCAATCACATGTCCCATCCATGTGCCTTCTTCGACACGTTCGAAAAATCCGCCCCGTTTACCAACGCTGCATCGATGTTCAATCAGGCTTGGAAACATTGTTTCAAGCCGGTCGCGAAATCCTTCTATTGTATTAGTGGGTTTTTGTTCCAGATCCTCGAGGTTGAGTTTCATTTGAATTAGCTTCGGGCGGCGAACGCTCCAGTAATTTGGACCTCGGAGGACTTTAATTTCAACGATCTTCATATACAGCTAAGTTGGTTGAGTAATTTAGTTTTTTTCTAAGTGGCGGCCAATTTTGGTAGCATTACCTGGCAATGTTTCGACTTCGGTTCCATCATTGATCTACATTGTTACAAATTAGCGGAGGATTTTTTGAAAGAGTCTTTTTTGGGTTACATTTAATTGCCAAACCAAAACATGAGCAATTACAACCGCCGCAATTTTTTTAATAAGCTGGGAATATTTTCAGCAACAAGTTTTATGACGTCAATAACTCAACCGTCATGGAGCCGTGATCTAGATAAGGCATTTTTATCGGCTAGAGACATGACCCCGCAGCAATTGGCAGGAGACGAGGAATTCTGGCACTACATTGAACAATCATATACAGTGTCACCTTCGCTGATCAATCTAAATAATGGAGGTGTTGCTCCCTCGCCAAAAACAGTGCAGGAGGCTATGAAGCGATACCATGACTTTTCGAATGAAGCTCCAAGTTATTATATGTGGCGTATTCTCGACCAGGGAAGAGAGCCGCTACGGAAAAATCTTGCGATGCTGTCAGGCTGTTCGGAAGAGGAAATCGCGATTCAACGGAATGCATCAGAAGCTTTGGAAACAGTCATCTTTGGGTTAAATCTAAAAGCGGGAGATGAAGTTGTATTGAGCAAGCAGGATTATCCCAATATGATCAATGCATGGAAGCAGCGCGAAATAAGGGATAAGATCAAACTAATATGGGTTAATCTTGAGTTGCCATCAGAAGATGACTCTTATCTCGTTAATTCATATGCGAAGCTGTTTACGCAAAGAACAAAGATTGTTCATATAACGCATGTAATAAATTGGAACGGTCAGATCATCCCGGTGCGGAAGATCGCTGATGCAGCGCATAAAGCCGGAGTTGATGTAATAGTTGATGGTGCTCACTCATTCGCCCAGCTAAATTTTCGTGTTCCTGACCTGGGGGCAGATTATTTCGGCACAAGTTTACATAAATGGCTAAGCGCCTGCATCGGCACAGGGATGCTGTATATAAAAAAAGACAAAATTGGAGATTTGTATCCTTTGTTTGCAGCTCCGGACGCAAAGGCTGCAGACGTAAGAAAATTTGAAAACCTCGGCACGCGTCCCTTTTTCATTGAGCAGGCAATCGGCAAAGCAATTGAATTTTACGACATGATTGGGGCGGAACGCAAGCAACAACGGTTACAATATTTGAAGAACTATTGGATGGAGAAAGTAAAACATATTCCAAAAGTGAAGATCGGGACGTCAATGAAGCCTGGCTACGGATGCGCAATTGGTTTGGTAAGCATCGAAGGGAAAAAGCCTGCCGAGCTCGATAGTTTTTTGTTTACGAACTATAAAGTTCACACAGTTGGGATTGAATGGGAAAATATCAACGGCGTAAGAATTACTCCCAATGTATATACGACTCTTAAAAACCTGGATACGTTGGTGGAAGGAATTCAGAAGTTTGCATCGGCGAGCTGAATTTTTCCGTCCACCTGCAACGGACAACCGCTAACCCTAGTGCTGCACCACAAGTGTCGGTCGACCGTCGGCGATTTTATTACGATAAAACCCTTATTAAACAATTCTTTCCGGGCGCAACCGTTATTTTTGTTGAATAACTCATTCCAATTCATGGTAATACCCACAGGAAAACTAATCGCCATCGGAGGTTCAGAGGATAAAGGGACCGATCTTGAATCAGGTCATATTCACCGAAACAACCTGAATTTCTTTGAACTGGCCATCCTTCGCCGCATTGTAGAGGAAGCCGGTGGGCCTTCTTCCAAAATTGAAATCGTTACAACCGCATCCACTATTCCATTCGAAATTGGAAATAATTATATGGATGCTTTTGGAAAAATCGGTTGTATAAACGTTGGTGTAATGCATATCCGCACAAGGCAGGATGCAATGAATATTGAATATCTTGAACGTATCAGGGATTGCGATGCTGTAATGTTTACAGGCGGTAATCAGCTTCGTTTGAGTGCTACTTTCGGCGGTACTGATTTTCTAAAATTTCTCATTCATCGATATCGGACAGGAAAATTTCTCATAGCAGGAACGTCGGCAGGCGCAATGGCTATGAGCCATACGATGATTTATGAAGGAAATTCAACGAGGGCCCATCTAAAAGGCGAGGTCAAAATAACGACTGGTTTGGGACTGATTGATCGGGTGATTATAGATTCGCATTTTGAAAAAAGAGGACGCTTCGGGAGACTCACACAAGCTGTTGCTACAAATCCTTCTTGCATCGGAATTGGTTTGGGCGAAGACACTGGTATCCTGGTCAGTGATGGAAATAAGTTAGAAGCGATCGGAAGCGGCTTGGTAGTTATTATCGATGGTCACAATATCCTCCATTCGAATATCGCAGACATCCCTGAAGGTAATCCGATTAGTATCGAAAACATTATAGCACATTTCTGCGAAAAGGGAAACGGTTATCTGATTAATGAACGAAAATTTTTAGTAGAGGCACAGGAAGGTTCTGTAATTCCGAAGCAGGTGCATGTTGAATAGTGTTTCGGCGTGCCACGGCTCAACGGCGTGGGACGCCGAAATTCCCTAGCTATTTTTCCTGGTCGCTTTTATCAGGTAGTAGTTTTTCTTACCTTTTTGAATCAGTATATATTGTTGATGTAGTAAAAGGTTTTCCTTAATCACTGTTCCGACCTCGTTCACTTTATTTCTGTTGATGCTTAATCCACCATTCTGAACCATTTTTCTTGCTTCCCCCTTACTTGGAAAAATGCCTGTTTCTGCCAAAAAACTGACGACATCAACTCCTTCTGCCAGGCGCTTGATGTCATAATCGAATTTTATCACACCTTCAAGCGACTCGAGGTCCTCGACACTCATTGTATCGATTGATGCCGATTGGTTCGCAAACAACTTCTCCGTGGTTTCAACTGCCTTCTGATACTCTTCCTGCCCATGGATAAAGACAGTAACCTCCTGTGCCAATTTTTTCTGAAGCCCTCTGGCTCCCTGATTTTCCAAATGTTTTCGAATCAGCGCGTTTACTTCGTCTTTTGATAGAAAAGTGAAGATTCGGATCCATTTTTCTGCGTCGGCATCACTTGAGTTCAGCCAGAATTGATAAAATTGATAAGGCGATGTTTTTTGAGCATCGAGCCAGATATTTCCTTTCTCCGTTTTTCCAAACTTCCCCCCATCAGCCTTAGTAATGAGCGGACAGGTAAATCCATACGCTTCATCACCTTCTTTTCGGCGAATCAATTCTGTGCCGGTCGTGATATTACCCCATTGGTCACTACCGCCCATTTGCACTTTGCAATTCTTATGTTTGAATAACCAGTAAAAATCGTAACCCTGCATCAGCTGGTAAGCGAATTCTGTATAACTAATACCGGTTTCGCCCTCTATTCTTTTCCTCACACTGTCCTTACTCATCATATAGTTAACAGTGATGTGTTTGCCAACGTCACGCAAGAAACCAATAAACGAAAGTTGCTTAAACCAATCGTAATTGTTAACCATCTCAGCGGCATTCGGCAACTGCTGATCGAAATTCAGGTACTTTCTGAGTTGTTTTCCGATGCCATCAAGATTCTGCTGAAGTTGCTCCTCGTTTAAAAGTGTTCTTTCTTCGCTCTTGCCCGATGGATCACCCACCATCCCCGTTGCTCCGCCCACGAGGGCAATCGGTTTATGTCCGGCCCTTTGTAAATGCAGAAGTAATAAAATAGGAACAAGGCTTCCGATATGCAGTGAATCGGCAGTAGGGTCGAAGCCGATATACGCAGTTGTCATTTCTTTCTGCAATTGTTCCTCCGTCCCCGGCATCAGATCTTGCAACATTCCCCTCCATCGTAATTCTTCAATTAGATTCATATAATAAACATAATAAGTGAAGCAAACTTCAAGTCAGAAACATCGATAAATATTTACTCGTATTCCGCTCGTCGGCGGTCGACTTGATATGTCCATCATGTAGTGTATCAACGATTTGTGCAAATGTAAGGATTAGGCGAACTGAATCGCTTTTAAATGCAATAATTTCGGGCGAAGGCCGTTTGTAAATAGCACTTCAGAACATCCGAACTCCTTCATTTTCAGGCTTAACTTTGAAAATAGTCTTCGGTCTGGGCGCAGCCAATATCCTAAAGAAAGAGTCTAATAAAATTGCTTATCCGAAAATAGATCAATGAAAAAAGCCCACTTATTCCTGAGCCTGGTCGTGATATTGCTGTCACATCAATTCTCGTTGGCTCAATTCCGAAAATATTCTAACGAATTTTTAAACATAGGTGCAGGCGCAAGGGGATTATCAATGGGCGGTGCACAAATTGCCACGGTTAGCGATGGAACTTCGGGCTACTGGAATCCGGCCGGATTGGTAAATGTCAAAGACAATCCGCAAGTGAATCTAATGCACGCGGAATACTTTGCAGGAATCGGAAAATATGACTTCGGAAGTGTGATTGTTCCTCTTAAAGACAATAAGCGTGTACTTGGTTTAACCTTTTTGCGATTCGCTGTCGATGATATTCCAAATACTATATTTCTCGTGGAAGCCGATGGAACAATCAACTTTAGTAACATTCAAACTTTTTCTTCAGCGGACTATGCGTTCCTGATTTCGCTCGCACAACAAATCAGCTTAAAGAAAAATAAAAAGATTAATGCCGGGTTAAATGCCAAGGTCATTCACCGTAAAGCGGGAGATTTTGCATCTGCATGGGGTTTCGGTTTCGATGCAGGCATTCAGATCGTAGATACTCGCTGGCGCATCGGAATCATGGCGAAGGACGTAACTACGACCTTCAACGCCTGGTCGTTTAATTTGAATGAAAAAATGAGAGAGGTTTTTTATGTTACGCAAAATGAGATTCCCGTTAAGTCAACTGAGTTAACTGCTCCAAAACTGATATTAGGCGGTGCATATCTATTCAAATTGAATAAAAATTTGAATTTGCTTGCCGAAGCCGATCTCGATGTAACGTTTGATGGTCGTCGCAACACGGTTATCGCATCTGACATTGCTAGTTTTGATCCTAAACTTGGGTTAGAACTTGCCTGGAAGAATGCTTTTTTTATCAGGGGAGGTATCAATAATTTCCAAAAAGCATTAGATGATAACGACACTACGAATAAAAGTAAAGTGTGGATATATCAGCCAGGGGTAGGTGCAGGTTTCAAAATCTCCAGTGTGCAAATTGATTATGCTTTTACGAATCTTGCTAACCAATCGAATCCGTTATACACCCATGTGTTTTCGTTGAAAGTGGATCTGAAGAAAAAGGAAAATAAATAATCAAACCCCCTATGAATCCCGTGAAACTAATTACTATGCGGAAATTTTTTATCCTTTTATTCCTCATTGCAAGTTTGCCTCTCTGCGCCCAACAATACAATAATGAATGGATAAACTACGGTCAGACCTATTATAAATTCAGCGTTGGGAGTGCAGGATTATACCGCATACCGAAATCCGTCCTTGACAACGCGGGAATTGGAGGAACCAATGTTCAGTTTTTTGAATTGTGGAGAAATGGAGCTCTTGTGCGTCTTTATCCTTCGGTGCCATCGGGGCCTTTGCCTGCGAATGGATATCTCGAGTTTTGGGGCGAGCCAAATGACGGCATAGCCGATAACCGTTTGTATCGGGATTCCGTTTTCCAACATTCAAAAACTGTTAGTTTGATCACTGACACCGCAGCCTATTTTCTAAGTGTAAATACTACGCAGGCGGGCAATTTCCATGTTGATATGCCAAATAATGTGGCTTCCAACATACTTCCTGTTGAACCCTATTTCATGTATACTGCCGAAGTAAACTTTCGCAACAGGATGAACCAGGGTTTTGCTGCAGTTGTAGGAGAATACGTTTATTCCTCGGCGTATGATAAAGGCGAATTCTGGTCGAGCAGTGAAATCAGGCCTGCAACACCTTTAACTCAGAATCTTTCAAATTTGTATGTAAGTAATAGTGTGCCTTCGTCAACCTTACGGTTTGGAGCAGTAGGTAACGCTTTAAATACAAGAGGTGTGCAGGTTGAAATTAATGGCACTAGCCTGGGAACTGTCGTGATGGATTATTTTAATGATGTTCACACAAGTATTCCTTTCTCAACTTCCCTTATCAGTTCCGGAAATGTTTCTTTCAGGGCCACCAATACTTCGTCGATTTCTTCAGATAGAATGGTTGTTTCTTACTATGAAATAACTTATCCAAGCCTGTTTAATTTTGGCAATAACAAGAATTTCAAATTTGAATTACCAGCTAAAGGTGCAGGATATTACATCGAAATAATCAATTTCAATCACGGTGCCCTTCCTCCTGTGTTATATAATTTAACTTCAGGGCAGAGATTTGTTGGTGATATCTCGGCACCTGGTACCATCAAGTTTGCCCTTCCAGGTTCAGGATCCGATTGTAAATATGTTCTGGTAAATTCAGAGGCTAATAACATCCAAACCATCAATTCAGTTGCTGCCAGGAACTTTATCAGGTTTAGCGACGTCAGCAATCAGGGAAGGTATCTTATTATTTCACATCCGACGCTTTACGTGGGATCACAGGGAAATAATCCAGTACTGGATTACAAAAATTACCGGGCATCTGCGGCAGGTGGTGCACATACGGTCCAGGTGATCGATATTAATGAGCTTGTAGACCAGTTCGCTTTCGGCATAAAAAAGCATCCTCTGTCCATAAAGAATTTTCTTAGATATAGCCGAAACACTTTTGTCCAAAAGCCCGAGAATGTTTTCATTATTGGCCACGGAATGGCTTATAATGAATACCGGCTAAACGAGTCGAGATCTGATATAGAAAAGCTCAATCTTGTGCCATCGTTTGGCAATCCCGCATCTGACAATATGTTGAGTTCTGATAATGCCGCGTCTCCCATAGTTGGTACCCCTATAGGACGGCTTTCTGTAATCAGCGGTCTTGAAATAGAAAATTACCTCGAAAAGATTAAGGAATATGAAGCCGCACAAAAGTCATCTCCCAACACAATTGCGGGCAGGGCCTGGATGAAAAATATTGTGCACGTAACTGGGTCCAGCGAACCTTACCTGGGAACGGTTTTATGTAATTACATGGGTTCTTATAAGCAGATTATCGAGGACACGTTGTTTGGAGGCAAGGTATATACGTTTTGTAAAACATCGACCAATCCGGTTGAACAATTAAGCAGTGATAGAATTGAGCATTTGTTTGAGGAAGGAATCAGCGTCCTGACTTATTTTGGGCATTCTTCGTCGACCACGCTTGAATTTAATCTTGATAATCCGGATGCTTATAATAACAAAGGTAAATACCCCATCTTCTTTGTAAATGGATGTAACGCTGGAAATTTCTTTACATATTTTCCTCAACGACTGCTAGTAAACGAAACTTTGTCAGAAAAATTCGTCCTGGCAAAACAGCGTGGAAGCATTGCTTTTGTTGCCAGTACGCATTTCGGGATCGTGAACTACCTGAATTTATTTCTTCATCACCTGTACAATTTCATGGGTCATAACGGGTTCGGTGAAACGCTCGGCGAATTGAATAGGTCATCATTAGCCAATATGGTAAATGCGGCTGGGCCCTTTGATTATTACGCGCGCTTTCATGCTGAACAAATTACATTGCATGGAGATCCCGCTATATTGACAAACGCTCAGCAAAAGCCCGATTATGTTATTGAAGAACCGCAAATAACCATTAATCCATCGTTTATTTCGATCGCCGAAAACACCTTTAAGCTAAAGGTTAATATGATAAATATTGGTAAGTCTAGCGACGACTCAATGGTGGTGGAAATAAGACACACCTATCCTGACGGTACTTTCAGTAATATATTCCGGGGTAAAATACATGGAATCAAGTATGCTGATTCCCTGACCTTTAATGTGCCCATCAATTCAGTAAGGGATAAGGGCCTAAATAAGATTACGGTGACCCTTGATGCCGATGCGGAGGTAGATGAAATAACGAAAGCAAACAATATAGCGGTTAAGGAGATTTATATTTTCGAAGATGAGGCGCGCCCTGTATACCCCTATAATTTTGCCATTATAAATAATGCTACGCAAACTTTGTTTGCCTCTACCGCAAATCCTTTTTCCACCCAAAAAAATTATACGTTTGAGATCGATACCACGGAGCATTTCAATTCGCCGTTAAAGATTAGCAAAACTGTAAGCTCTGTAGGCGGTGTGATGGAATTTGCGCCCGGAATCACGTATAAGGATTCTACTGTTTATCATTGGAGAGTAGCACTGAATCCCAGTTCGGGTGACTATCTGTGGAACGGATACTCCTTTATGTATAAAAGTGATAGCACCGACGGGTTCAATCAATCTAACTTTTATCAACATAAAAAATCCAAGTTGGAGCGTCTTGATATTGACTCTACATCTCGTGAATGGCAGTTTGGACAACGCACGAATAATGTGTTCGCACGAAATGGCGTGTTTCCTACAGCAGCTAGTCAGGCTGGAGATTTTTCGGTTTCTGTTAATGGAAGCAGTAATATCTTAAGCGTTTGCGGCATATCAGGAATCATATTTAATGTTTTCGATCCTGTGACCTTTCAGCCATGGTTTAATTCCAATGTTGGCGGAAGCACCTATGGCAGCGATATCGTTTGCGGTGTTAATAGGCGCTGGAACTTTCAGTTTAACATTCTTGATACTGCTAAAAGAAGAGCTGCGCTAGCCTTCATGGATGCAATACCTGATGGTCATTTTGTAGTAGTGAAAAACATTTCCGGAACAGATCCTGCATCCAACACATATGCAAGTACCTGGATGGGCGATACATCGTATTTGGGTACTGATAATTCCATGTATCATAGATTAATAACGCAAGGATTTACTGGTATAGATTCGTTTGATCGGCCAAGGGCGTTTATTTTCATCTATAAGAAAAATCGCCAGATCGATTTCACACCAAAATTCACATTTAGTACAGGAATCAATGATCGTATCACTATGTCCGTGGACTGTATAAGTCCTGATACTCTTGGTTACATAACTTCGCCGTTATTTGGTCCCGCAACAAAGTGGAAAGAAGTGATTTGGAGAGGTTCATCTAAAGAGACGCCTTCTAATGATAATGTCACAGTTGATGTCGTAGGGATTGACACGAGTAAGAATGAGACAATTCTCTACTCTCTTGATAAATCTATGCAGAATTTTGACGTCTCCTCTGTTGATGCTGCGAAGTATCCAAATATTAAATTGCACATGCGTAATGTTGATTCCCTGAGTTTGTCACCTTATCAGCTAAAATATTGGCGCGTGCATTATACTTCAGTACAAGAGGGTGCGTTAGCCCCCAATTTGTTCTTTACATCAAAGGATACTTTGGATATTGGAGAGCCTCTAAGATTTGGAATAGCATTTAAAAATATCAGTAAAGTTCCATTTGATAGTGTTGCAGTTAAGATTATTATCCTCGATAACAACAACGTTCCTCATCCAATAACAATTAAAAAGCAAAAACCGCTGGCAAGTGGTGATACTGTCATTGTCAAATTTGACATTGATTCAAAGGCCTATCCGGGAATGAACACCTTATTTGTGGATATTAATCCTGACAATGATCAGCCGGAACAATACCATTACAATAACTTCCTATTCCGGAATTTCTATGTTAAATCAGACCTGGTAAATCCTTTATTGGATGTCACATTTGATGGTGTGCATATTCTTAACAGAGACATTGTATCGGCAAGACCACATATTCAGATCAAGCTGAAAGATGATGCGAAATATTTATTGCTGAACGATACAGCATTGAGTTCCGTAGTCATCAGAAACCCAGATGGCTCGTCCCGCACATATCATTTCGATAACGATACATTGCGTTTTACTCCTGCCACTTCAGGAGCAGACAACACTGCAACTATCGATTTTTATCCAGCCTTCATGAACCAATATAATTCTGAAGGAGATGAATATGAATTAATCGTAAAAGGAAAAGACAGGAGTGGAAATAAGGCTGGTGAAATAGAATATCGCGTAACATTCAAGATCATTACGAAGCCAATGATCTCTAACCTATTAAATTATCCAAATCCATTTAGCACCTCTACGGCGTTCGTATTTACTCTAACAGGAAGTGAGATTCCGCACAATTTGAAGATCCAAATTCTCACAGTAACAGGCAAAATTGTCAGGGAGATCACGAAGGATGAGCTGGGACCAATAAGGATCGGAAGAAATATTACAGAGTTCAAGTGGGATGGGACTGATCAGTATGGACAGAAACTTGCAAATGGAGTCTATTTATATCGCTTTGTCAGTACTCTCAACGGCAAACAAATGGATAAATACAAATCCAATGGTGACAATACTGACAAGTTTTTCAATAATGGATACGGAAAGATGTACCTGATGCGATAACCGATGATTACACCTTATAAGAAAAAAGCCTCGACTGAGGCTTTTTTCAAGAGGAACATCAAATAAACCATTCATATTACAGTGATCCCTCTGGGCTGAAGATTACATATGAAAATTCTCGTGTAATAACCATCAAGATTAATAACATAAAGTTTCAAAAAGTTAGGTGCTGGTTTTAAATTATTTTGCGGCTACTAAGGAAATTCTCTTGATTACTGATAAGCCTATTGATAATACACATATAAAGCCGCTGACAGGGATTCGATTTGTTGCTGCGCTTTCAGTTTTTTCTTTCATTACGATCCATTGACGCAAGCGAATAAAGGCGGAATACTATTCGGCCTAATTAAACATTTAAATATTGGAGTTACAATATTTTTTGTGCTGAGCGGCTTTTTGATCAGCTTTTAGTACTATGAACAGCAAACGACTAAGTTCCTTTTCCTAAAGGCATATTTCATCAAACGCTTCGCGCGAATTTATCCTTTGTTTATGATCCTGACCACCATTTTGTACTTCGTAATTGCTGAAAAGGAATTCCTTAATGATTGG
>Ga0126304_10000044_pt1 | contig 30302 bp, 28 predicted proteins | sample Plot25_FD_92538 | JGI IMG/M metagenome (GOLD analysis project Ga0126304, IMG submission 92538) | Serpentine soil microbial communities from UC McLaughlin Reserve, CA, USA - Plot25 | ecosystem: Environmental > Terrestrial > Soil > Grasslands | place: USA: UC McLaughlin Reserve, Lake County... | reverse complement strand
AGGCCGTGCGAGCGCTGCTCAACTGGGCGCGGGCACAGGGCATCGAACGTTTCGTCGCGTCGGTCGGGCCGGAGAACGAGCCGTCGCTGGCGATCGTGCGGCAGCTCGGCTTCCGCCAGGTCGGCCGCCACTTCGACGACGAGGACGGCGAGGAGCTCGAGTTCGAGCTCCCCCCGTGAGAGTCCCGCTCGCGTGAGGCGGCCGATCGGGTACGCCTCGAACGATGTCGAGATCGGCTGTTGGCTCTCTGCCGCCTCGCACCGGGCGGCCTCGAAGGATCACACGGTTCGAAGTCCGAGTACGGGCTGACGCGGCCGCTGGCATTGTGTTCGCGAATCGCTTGGCTTCCGCGGGCTATCGCCCACGGCTCTTGAGCTCGCGCTCGATGCGGCGTTTGGTCTCACGCTCGGCGATGTCTCGGCGCTTGTCGCGGCCTTCCTTGCCGCGAGCGACTGCTAGCTCCACCTTCGCGCGACCGTCCTTGAAGTAGAGCCGGGTCGGCACCAAAGTCAGCCCCTTCTCGGCGGTCTGCGAGGCCAGCTTGTCGATCTGGCGGCGATGCAGCAGGAGCTTGCGGTCGCGGTCGGGCTCGTGCGGCTCGACCGAGGCCTGCTCGTAGGGCGCGATGTGCAGCCCCACGAGCCAGAGCTCTCCGCCGCGCGTATCCGCGTAGGCGCGCTGCAGGATCGCGTGGCCCTGGCGCAGCGACTTGACCTCGCTGCCGGTTAGCACGATCCCTGCCTCGACGCGTTCGAGCAGGTTGTAGTCATGGCGGGCGCGCCGGTTGTCCGCGATCAGCTTCTCGGCCATGAGAACAAGTGTAGGCTCGGCTCAGGCTGCAACCGCGGTTACTGGTAGCTTTTCGCCATCGACTGGGTACTGCTGGCATACAGGCTTCCCCGAGAGCCCTCGACTCCGCGGATCGCGCTCTGGCGGCGCCTGCGACGGCTTGGGGCGGTGCAACCGGTGGACAGCCTCGTTGCTCTGCCGCTGGACGACCGCACGCGCGAGCAGTTCGAGTGGCTGGCCGACGAGGTGCAGGAGGCCGGCGGCGAGGCAACCGTCTGGGTCGGGCAGCTGACCGGGCGCGCCCAGGAGCGTCAGCTGGTCGCCCGGATGAACGCGGCGGTGACCGCCGACTACGAGCTCGTGATCGCGGCGGCCGAGGCCGGCGGCGGGCAGCGGACGCTGAGCCGTCTGCGCCGCTCGATGCGCGACATCCGCGCCCGCGACTACTTCTCGCCGCCCGAGCGGCAGCGGGCCGAGCGGGCCGTCGAACGGCTCGCCCAGCTGACGGCAGCGCGCCCGTGAAGTGGGCGACCCGCCGGCGCTGTCACGTCGATCGCGCAGCCTGCGCCTGGGTGATCCGGCGCTTCGTCGACCAGGAGGCGACTTTCATCTTCGTCGACGACCCCGAGGACGTGCCGCCGGACGCGACTCCGTTCGACATGCGCGGCGTGGAACTCTCGCACCACAACGGGGACTGCACCTTCGAGACCATCCTCAAGCGCTACGAGCTCGACGACCCCGTGCTCTGGGAGATCGCCCGCGTCGTGCACGAGGCCGACCTCGATGATGGGCGCTACGACGTCCCCGAGGCGCCCGGCCTCGATGTGTTGATGCGAGGCCTCGCGCTCGTCAGCGACGACGACGAGCTGCTGCGGCTGGCTCGGCCGCTCTTCGACGGGCTGTACGAGCACCGGCGGCAGGCGATCCTCTCCGGGTAGTCAGGCGCGCGGACTCCGGCAACCGTCGCTCGAGCATGAGCGCGTACAAGCTCGCCAGCAAGCAGATCCCGGCCATCAGGGGCCAGAGCGCATACGGCTCGGCTCCAAGGATGAACGCGCCCAGCGCCGGGCCGACGATGAAGCCGAGCTGCCACGAAAAGCCGCTGACCGCCATGTAGCGGCCGAGGGCCTCTGCAGGCGCGAGATCGGAGACGAGCGGTCCCTGGATCGAGTCGTAGAGGCACTCGCCGAAGCTCATCGCCACGATCCCGGCGCCGATCAAGAGCAGCGGCGCCGTCGCGCTCCCGGCGAGCACGAGCAGCCAGCAGAGGGCGAAGAGACCGCCCATGAGCGCAAAGCCGCCCATACGACGGCGGCCCTCGAGCGCACGGGCGATCGGTAGCTGGAAGACCACGATCAGGAGCGAGTTCAGCAGGAAGAGCAGGCCGATCTTGTCCTCGGTCAGGCCTCCCTGGTTCCGCGCGAAGACCGGGAACACGCTGTTCAGCAACGAGACCACGGCAAAGACGAACACGAAGGTGAGCGCCGCGAAGCGGATGAAGGTGCCGTCGCGCAAAACCACCCGGTAGGTCAGGGCCGACGGCTTGGGAGCGGGCACGTGCGTCGGGTCCGGCACGAGCAGCAGGAGCACGAGGCCGTAGACGAGGAATGTGGCGGCGTTCGCGAGGAAGAGCCTTGTGAATGTCTCCGGTTGTGCCACGGCGACGACCAGGCCGCCCGCGAAGCCGCCGAGGCCGAGCCCGACGTTTGCCGCGACTCGTTGCTGGGCGAACGCGATGTGTCGCACCTCGGGCGGCGTGAGCGCGGCGACGAGGCTCGATTGCCCCGTCAACCACGTACCCCCTCCTGTCCCGGCGAGAATGGCGACCGGAAACGCCTGCCAGGCTTCGTGGACGAGTGGGTAGAGCGCGAAGGCGACCGCCGAGCAGGCAAGGCCCGCGATCATCGTCGGTCGGGGACCTCGCCGGTCGGAAAGGCTCCCGGCGACCAGCGCCACCAAGAGCGCCGTTCCGGCGTTGAGAGCGGCGGCCAGTCCTGCGAGGCCGAGCGGGATGCGACGCACGTCGTGGAGGTAGAGCAGCAGGAACGGGCCGGCCGCGCCGTTGCCGAAGGCATTGACGACGAGCCCTGCCTGGAGCAGGTAGACGGCGCGCGGCACCACGTGCTCAGTGTAACCGTGGTTACATGATTTATTTCAACAACCGACCCGGCGGCCGCCTCCGCGCCGCGGCGCCGCTTGCGTTTCACGGCTCTCGGTCGGCGCCAGCTCGACCTTGCCCTCGGCGCGGCGGATGTCCTGGACGCGAACCTCGATCGGGTCGCCCAGGCGATACCTGCGTCCTCCGCGCCGGCCGACGAGGGCTGTCGCGAGCTCGTTCAGCTCGAAGTAGTCGCCGGGGAGTCGGCGCGCCGGCACGTAGCCCTCGAAGACCTCGCCGAAGCGGACGAAGAGGCCGGACACGATCACCCCGGTGATCTCGCCGTCGAAGGTCGCCCCCCAGCCGAGCTCGAAGAGGCGCCCCTCGAGCAGCCAGGCGAGGCAGATCTCGTCGGCCTGGTACTCGAGCTGCGAGGCCTGGCGCTCGCGGACCGACGCGTGCTCGGCGACCTCCGACAGATCCTCCGGCAGCGGTTCGTCAGAAAGGCCGAGCTCGCGCAGGAGAGCCCGGTGCACGACCAGATCGGGGTAGCGTCGGATCGGTGAGGTGAAGTGGCTGTAGGCGGTGCTGGCGAGGCCCATGTGACCCAGGTTCTGAGGGTCGTAGCGCGCCTGCTTGAGGGCCTGGAGCACGAGCGGCGGGAACGCATCCCGGCCACGGCCGCTGGTCTTGATGTACCCGGTGACTGCCTCACTCGCTGCTCCGGCGACGGCCGCCGCGTCGGTGGAGCCCATCTGCCCGGGAACGGGCGGGGTCGGCACCCCGAGGTCGGCCAGGCGGGCCAGCATCAGCTGTACCGACTGCGGATCCGGTGGCTCGTGCACTCGGAAGAGCGCGTCACGCCGGCGACCGGCCAGCAGGCCCGCGACGAGCTCGTTGGCCAGAATCATCAGCTCCTCGACGAGCATGTGCGCGTGCGGCTCGGTCTCGCGCCAGGCGCGCTCCACCCCGCCCTTGTCGTCGAAGGCGAAGACCACCTCCCCGCTCTCGATCCGCAGCGCACCGCGGGCGAACCGGCGCTCACGCAGCGCCGTGGCGAGCCGCTCGGCCCTCTGCAACGCCTCGGTCAGCTCGGCATCGGCTTGCTCGCCGCCGCGCAGGATCGCCTGCGCGCGAGAATAGGTCAGCCGCTCGCGGCTGCGGATCACGGAGCGGTAGAACTGCGGCTCACCGTCGGGAAGCCCGCCCTTCAACGGCACCTCGACCGTGAGGCAGAGTCGGTCGGTGTGCGGCCGCAGCGAGCAGAGCTCCTCCGAGAGCTCCGGCGGCAGCATCGGCGAGACGAGCCCCGGCACGTAGACGGAGAAGGCTCGATCCTGCGAACCGCGGTCGAGGGGCGAGCCGGCCGGCACGAAGTACGACACGTCGGCGATGTGCACGTACGCCCGGTCCTCGGTGACCGTGAGCGCGTCGTCGAAGTCCTTGGCAGTCTCCGGGTCGATCGTGAAGGCGAGCTGATCGCGCAGGTCGACGCGGCCATCCGCGCTGATCGCCGGCGGATCGTAAGGCTCGAAGCCGCGCAGCTCGCCCTCCTGAACCAAGAAGCCCTCGAGCACGGTCTGGATCCTCTCCGCGGAGCCGAGGACACGCATCACCCGTGCTCGGCCGCGGCCCTTGCTGACGAGGGCAAGATCGCCGACTTTCGCTTCGCCGCTTCCCTTCCGGTCGAGAAGCAGCGGCGTCCCCGGGACGAAGTACGGCTCGCCGACGAGGTTCTTACCTCGTCGCGCGACCTCGACTACTAAGGCGTCGCTTGCGATGGCATCCCCAGGACGTTCGGGCCTTGCCCGGGCGCCCGTCTGAACGGACCGGTCGAGCCGCTCGAACTCAGTCCGAAACCGCCTTTAGGTCAGACCTGGAGGAAACGGCGGATTGTAAGCCCGGAGCCCGCGGCGCCGAGTGCGAGGCCCGCCCCGAGCACCACCAGGACGTGTAGCCCGAAGGGCCAGGCGTGGACGTCGGAGGCACTCGTCAGGTGAATCAGCGGCATGAACAGCGTGCGTCCGAGCAGGAGCAGGATGATCGCCCCCACCGCGCCGGCGAGGCCGCAGAGCAGGCCCTCGATCATGAATGGTCCGCGCACGAACCAGTTGGTCGCGCCCACGAGCTTCATCACCTCGATCTCGCGTCGCCGCGAGAAGATCGAGAGGCGGATCGTGTTGGCCACGAGCAGCGTGGAAGAGACCATCAGCACTATGAACGCGATCAGCACGATCACCCAGAGGTAGTTCGCGACCGACAGCACGCGGTGGGTGATCTGGTTGCATTGCTCACCGAGCGCCGTGTTGGACGACTTCGAGCCCGGCGGCGGCGGACAGATCTTTTCCACTCCCGCCAGCGGCGGCGTGTTCGCGAGCGCCGCGAGCTTGTCGACGTCTTCGCCGCGCTTGGGGATGACCTCGAACTCGGCCGGGAACGGATTGGACGTGAGGCCCCTCGTCATCTCCGGGTTCTTCTTGCGCATGATCTGGAGCGCATCCTCCTTCGAGATGAAACGGACGGTCTTGACCCCCGGTAACGAGACCAGGCGGGCGCGCGCATCGTTGATCTGCTTGGTCGTGGCCTCTTGGTCGCAGCGCAACGGGGCGCAGAGGAACACCTTCACCAGCAGCTGGCCCTTGTAGTGGTTGCCGAGCGAGAGTGCCCAGCTGCCGAGGCCGACGACCAGGCCGAGCATGAACATCCCGATCAGGACGGTCGTCGTCGCAGCGAAGGTCGTGGAGAGGTTCGCGCCCAGCGACCGCACCGCCTCGGCGACGATCAGGCGGAAGCGGCTCATTCGGAGGTGTACCCGCCGCGGCGCTCGTCGCGCAGGAGCTTGCCCTCCTCGAGCGCGATCACGCGCTTGCGCATCTTGTCGACCATCTCCCGGTCGTGGGTGGCCATCAGGATCGTTGTGCCCGAGCGGTTGATCCGGTAGAGCAGCTGCATGATCCCGACGCTCGTGTCGGGGTCGAGGTTCCCGGTGGGCTCGTCGCAGATCAGGAGTGGCGGGTGGTTGACGAACGCGCGTGCGATCGAGACGCGCTGCTGCTCGCCGCCCGAGAGCTCGTCGGGGAGCGACGACATCTTGTGCGAGAGGCCGACGAGGTTCAGCACCTCCGGGACCTTGCGGCGGATCGAGTTCGCGTTCTCGCCCTGCACCTTGAGCGCGTAGGCGACGTTCTCGGCCGCGCTGCGGTTCGGGAGGAGCTTGAAGTCCTGGAACACGCAGCCGACGTTGCGTCTCAACAGCGGCACCTTCGAGCGCTTGAGGCGCGTCAGGTCGCGGCCGCCGACGAAGATCTTTCCCTGGGTCGGCTCGAGCTCCTTGAGCACGAGTCGGATCACGGTGGACTTGCCCGAGCCCGAGGCCCCGACGATGAAGACGAACTCGCCCTTGTCGATCACGAACGAGACGTCACGCAGAGCAGCGACGTCGGGCTCGTAGATCTTCGTCACGTTCTCGAAGACCACCATCGCCGAGCTCGAGGGAGCAGGCGACGGCGCTACGGGCTCGTCGTCGAGTACCGCTGCACCGGTGTCTATGTGCTCAAGTTCCAAGTCCTGCACTGGAAAAACCGAGGCGCGGCGTACGCTCGCGCCGGTCGGGCTGGGCTCAGAACTCTAGCTAAACCTGCGGCTAGAACACTTTTCCGGCAGCCCTCGCGAGCAGGTACTCGCGCACGAACTCGTCGAGGTCGCCGTCGAGCACCGCATGCGTGTTGCCCGTCTCGTAGTCGGTGCGGTGATCCTTGACGAGCTGGTACGGATGGAGCACGTAGCTACGAATCTGGCTGCCGAAGCCGATGTCCTGGGCCGCACCGCGTTCCTTGGCGAGCTCCTCCTCACGCCGCTCCTGCTCTTGCTCGAGGAGCCTCGACTTGAGGATGCGCAGGGCCGTCTGCTTGTTCGAGCTCTGGGAGCGCTCGTTCTGGCACTGAACGACGATCCCGGTGGGGACGTGCGTGATACGGACTGCTGAATCTGTCTTGTTCACGTGCTGGCCGCCGGCGCCGCTCGCTCTGTAGGTGTCGATGCGGAGGTCGCTCTCGTCGATCTCGACGTCGGCCTCCTCGGGCAGTAGCGGGCTGACGATCACCTGGGCGAAGCTCGTGTGGCGGCGGTGCGCCTGGTCGAACGGGCTCTGACGGACGAGACGGTGGACTCCGCGCTCCGCCTTAAGGATCCCGTAGACGTTCTCGCCGTGTACCGAGAAGGTGGCCGACTTGAGGCCCGCCTCCTCGCCGGCACTGGCCTCGAGCAGGTCCGTCCGGAAGCCGCGGCCTGCGGCCCAGCGCAAGTACATGCGCAGCAGGATCTCCGCCCAGTCCTGGGCGTCGGTGCCCCCGGTTCCGGCATGGATCGTGACGAGCGCATCGCCCGCGTCGTACTCGCCCGAGAAGAGCGCGTCCTCCTGCAGGCGGTCGAGCTCCTTGCGCAGCGGGGCGATCGAGGCCTCGATGTCGGCGGCCATGTCGCCGTCCATCGCCAGGAGCTCCTGGGCGTCCTGGTACTCCTGCGTGAGGCGGCGGTAGCGCTCGAGGCGCTTGGTCAGGCGGGCGTGCTCGGACGAGACGTGGGCCGCGTGCTGCGGGTCGTCCCAGAAGCCCGGAGCGCCGAGCTCCTGCTCCAGCTTGGCGATGCGCTGCTCCAGTTGATCAGGGTCAAAGGTAATCACGGACCCAGGCGAGCTGGGCCCCGATCTCCTGGAGCTGCTGGTCGAGCGGGACGGAAGTGGTCTGGTCGGCCATCGCGACGATGGTAGCGAGCGCGAGCGTTTTCCCCAGAAGGACATGTGCTTTCGCCCCGTACGAAAGCTGGACCGACCATCCACCCCGGCAAAAAACGGCGGCGCGTGCAGCGAGTTCCAGCGCGCGTGGCCGGACCGGACCCGGGGTCTGACCCCGGGTTGGACAAATGGGCCGGCCGAAACGCGGGTGTCTTTGCGGGAGGGGTGGCTAAGCGCCGTGGCAGCGCTTGAACTTCTTGCCACTGCCGCACCAGCACGGGTCGTTGCGGCCGACGTTCTTCTCGCGCTCGCTCGTGACGCGCTGCTGCGTTGCGACCGAACCCCCGCCGGAGCCGATCCCGCCTGCGGTCACCGAGGCTCCGTCGCCGAGCATCGAACCCCCTCCGGCGGCCGCGATCGCCTGCGCGCCGGCGAGCGAGTCGTGCTCGTAGGCCAAGGCCCCGCCGTCGAGCCGCTGCGCAGCCTGGGCCTGCTGGAGCTCGGTCGCCTCCTCCATCTCGATCTCGGCGTGGAAGAGCGTCATCACAACCTCCTCGCGGATCGCGGCGTTCAAGTCCTCGAACATCACGTGCCCTTCGGAGGTGTACTCGACGAGCGGGTCCTTCTGGGCCATCGCGCGCAGGTGCACGCCCTCGCGCAGGTAGTCCATGTTCTCGAGGTGCTCGCGCCAGCGGACGTCGACGACCTGCAGGATCACGAAGCGCTCGACGTCCCGCATCAGCAGCTGCTCGGTCTCCGGATTGAGCCCTAGAGCCTTCTGCTTCTCCTCGTACGTGTCGTGCGCGTCCTCCTGGAACTCCTCGACGAGGGCGGCTCGATCGAGCCCGACCTCTTCGCTCAGTTCCTCCGGCGTGATGGGGTCGCTCGTCGCGTAGAGGTCCTGCATCGCCTTGCAGAGCGCTTCGAGGTCCCACTCCTCCGAAAACTCTCCGGTGGTGTACTCGGCGACGGTGCGTTCGATCACCTCGTCGATCCAGAGCATCACCTCGCTGGAGAGGTCCTCGCCCTCGAGCACGCGCCGCCGCTGTTCGTAGATCACCGTGCGCTGCTTGTTCAGCACGTCGTCGTACTTGAGGACGTTCTTGCGGGCAACGAAGTTCTGCTCCTCGACCTTCTTCTGCGCGTTCTCGATCTGGTTCGAAAGGATCTTCGCCTCCATGGGCTGGTCGTCCGGCACCTTGAAGCGCTCCATGATGTTGTAGATCCGGTCGCCTGCGAACAGGCGGACGAGCTCGTCCTTGCCGGAGAGGTAGAAGCGCGACTCGCCGGGGTCGCCCTGGCGGCCCGAGCGGCCCCGGAGCTGGTTGTCGATCCGGCGGGCCTCGTGGCGTTCGGTGCCGAGCACGTAGAGGCCGCCTAGGTCGGTGACGCCTTCGGCGAGCTTGATGTCGACGCCGCGGCCGGCCATGTTCGTCGCGATCGTGACCGCGCCCTTCTGGCCCGCGTCCGCGATGATCGCGGCCTCCTGCTCGTGCAGCTTGGCGTTCAGGACGCTGTGCGCGATTCCCTGGCGGTCGAGCAGCTGTGAGAGGTGCTCGGAAACCTCGACGGAGATCGAGCCCACCAGGACAGGCTGGCCCTTCTCGTGCCGCTCCTTGATGTCGTCGATGACCGCGTTGTACTTCGCCTCCGTGGTCTTGAAGATCAGGTCGTTCTTGTCGACGCGCGCGACGTCGACGTTGGTCGGGATCTCGACGACGTGGAGGTCGTAGATCTCGACGAACTCCTTCTCCTCGGTCTTCGCGGTTCCGGTCATCCCGGCCAGCGTTTCGTAGAGGCGGAAATAGTTCTGGAGCGTGATCGTGGCGAGCGTGACGTGCTCCTCCTGGATGCTGACGCCCTCCTTCGCCTCGACGGCCTGGTGTAGGCCCTCCGACCAGCGCCGGCCCTCCATGATCCGGCCGGTGAACTCGTCCACGATCTTGACCTCGCCGTCCTGGACGACGTAGTCGACGTCCCGCTGGAAAAGGGACTGCGCCTTCAGCGCCTGGTTCAGGTGGTTGACGAGTTGCCCGTTGCGCGGGTCGTAGAGGTTGTCGATCTTGAGCGCGCGCTCGACCTGCTCGATCGCCCCGTCCATCGGGGAGACGGTCTTGTGCTTCTCGTCGTATTCATAGTCGGCGCCCGCGTCCTCGGCGGCGTGCTTGTTGGGGTCGCCCGGCTTGGCGCCGTGACCCACGAGGCCGCGGGCGATGCGGGCGAAGTCGTAGTAGACCTGCGCTGCGACTTCGGGCTCGCCGGAGATGATCAGCGGCGTCCGTGCCTCGTCGATGAGGATCGAGTCGACCTCGTCGACGATCGCGTAGTCGTGCCCACGCTGGACCAGGCCCTCGAGCGAGACGGCCATGTTGTCGCGCAGGTAGTCGAAGCCGAACTCGGAATTGGTGCCGTAGACCACGTCGGCCGCGTAGGCGTCGCGGCGCACGTCGAAGGGCATCATGTTCTGGATGAAGGAGGCGCGCATCCCGAGGGCTTCCCACACCGGCTTCGTCCACTCGGGGTCACGCTTGGCGAGGTAGTCGTTGACGGTGACGAGGTGAGCGCTCTTCCCGCTGAGTGCGTTCAGGTAGAGCGGCTGCACTGCGACGAACGTCTTTCCTTCACCCGTCTTCATCTCGGCGATGTCGCCCTCGTGGAGGACGATGCCGCCCATCTGCTGTACGTCGAACAGGCGGATACCCATCGTGCGCTTGAACGCTTCCCGGACGGCAGCGAAGCTCTCGAAGACGAGCTCGCTGACCGGCTCGCCATTCTCGATCCGCTGCCTGAACTCGACCGTCTTGCCGGCAAGCTCGGCGTCGGAGAGCTGCTCGAACTCGGGCTCGAGCGTGCCGATGTAGGCCGCCTGCTCGGCGAGCCGCTTGAGGCGCCGCCCCTCACCGAAGCGAAGGACCTTTTCGAGCGAACCGAGTTGCTGGGCCATTCGCTCTAGGGTAGCGGCTCGGGAATGGTTCGCTCGGGCGCGTTAGAGCGCCGAGGCGGTCACTTCCCAGATGTTTCCGTCCAGGCGAGAGGCGCGGATCACGTAGGAATCGCTCTCGCGCCCTCCCAGGCGCTCGAGCTCGGGGATCGTGCCGAAGGCTCGTGCGCCGTCCACCGTGAACGCGCGCGCACCCTCGTTCGCGACGAGCTCGAGCTCATCGCCCTCGGCCTCGAACTCGGCCACCTCGACGCGGCGGGCGGCCACGGCCCACACGTTCTCGCCCTGGCGGACGGCCTCGGCTCGGTAGGGCGGCTCCACCGTCCGCTCGATTGCGTCGGCCAGAGGCCCGAGCGTGTCGGCGGGCTCGTCCTCGTCCACGACGAGGTCGCCGTTCGGCAGCGCGACGAAGTGCACCTCGTCGCCGGCCAGGCCGGGCGCCTCGGCCGAGGCCACGGCGTCCCAGCGCCGCGGTCGCGGCACCCCGTGGATGCCGGCGTTTCCCCAGTGCGGTCCCGGATCGACGATCGGCGCAGGCTCGGCTTGCTCCAGCTGGGCCTCCCGCGCGAGCTTCTTGTGCAGCGGCTCGCGCCGGAAGATCACTGCGGCTCGATCAGGCCGTAGTTCGCGTCACGGCGCCGGTAGACCACGTTGAGCTCGTTGGTCTCGTCGTTGCGGAAGACGAAGAAGTCGTGACCGATCAGCTCGAGCTGAAGCACCGCGTCTCCCGGGCTCATCGGGCCAACGGCGAATTGCTTCGTCTTCACGATCAGCGGTTCGTCCTCGTGCGGGACGACGGGAATCGTTTGCGGCCCGGGGCCGTTCGCGCGGGCGGCACGCCGTCTGCGGGAGCGCCCCTGCCTCTTGTAGCGCGTGACCTGGCGCTCGAGCTTGTCCACGAGTTGGTCGATCGAAGCCCGCATGTCGGAGGTGGCCTCGCGCGCCCGCAAGACGGGGCCGTTCGTCCAGATGGTCGCCTCCGCAACGTGGTTCTCGGCAATGGACGGATTCTTCTCCACCGCCAGCTCGAGCTCGATCCGCGGATCCGTCAGTTGCCGTTCGAGCTTGCCGAGCTTCTCCTCGGCGTAGCTGCGAATCGCGTCGCTGACCTCGAGGTTCCTGCCCTTCACCTGGAACTGCATCGGCTCTCCTTCGACGCGGGTCCTCGTGAAGAATCTAGCGGACGACCCGTGCGAACGTCACCACCTCGACGCGGCGGGCGCCGGCTTTGCGGAGTGCCGAGGCGGCTGCTGCAGCCGTCGCGCCGCTCGTATAGACGTCGTCCACGAGCGCGACCACTCGCGGCGCTTCCGAGGCAGGGGCGAACGCGCCGGCGACATTGCGCCGGCGGTCGGCAAGCGCCTGTCCGCGCTGGCGGGGAGCAGGCCGTGTGCGGATCACCAGCGGCAGCACCGGCAGTGACCAGCGCTGGCCGAGCTCTTGCGCGAGCCGCTCGGCCGGGTGATGACCACGCTGAAGACTCCGGGCTCGATCCGGCGGCACGAACGTGAGCGCGCTCGAGCTCGGTGCCGGCAGCGCGGCCAGGACGTCCGCGGCCTCGGCGGCCAGCCGGCGGAGTCCACGCTCTTTCCAAGCACGCACCAGCCGGCGGACATCGTCCTCGTATGCGACCGCGGCGCGGGCGGACGCGAACGCTAGACGACGGCCCGAGCACTCCCGGCAGCGCGCGACCGGCCATGGGGTCGGAGCGCCACAGCGGTCGCAGAAAGGCGGTTCGAGTCGCGGCAGCCTCTCGCGGCAGGCCGCGCACAACTGCTCGCCTCCCGCACCGCAGACCACACAGCGCATCGGCAGCAACAGATCCAGAAGCTTCACGTCACACCACACTCACCTCGTCTCTCGAAGGTACGAAAGAAGTCGCCACGCGTGAGTGACCTCGACGTGACGAATCTGTGCCGGTCAGCCCCGCGGAGTGAACGCGCGGTCGGCCTCGGCGAGCGTCTCTTTCGAGCCCACGTCGTACCAGCGGCCCGGAACACGCCACGCATAGACGTCCGTCCGAGGGTAGAACCACTGCACCAGCCGACCCGGCTGATCGGGATCGTTGCCCTCGGCGAGGTACTCGGCGACGAGCCCGAGCGCAGAGCGCGGGTAGAAGTAGAGCGCGATCCCCGTCAGGGTGCTGGTTGGCTGCTCCGGCTTCTCCTCGAAAAAGGTGACGCAGTCGTCATCGTCGAGCTCGATTGCGTTGTAGCGCCGGATCGCCTCCAGGTCGCCCACGTCGTAGACGCCGAGCGCCGGCGCGCCCTTCGCCTGCGCGAACTCCACGAACGGCGCAAGGCTCTCACTGAAGAGGTTGTCGCCTGCAAGCACGAGCAGGTCGTCGTCGATCTCCGCGGCTCGGATCGCCAGGTCGAGGTCGCCGATTGCACCGAGCTTCGTCTCGTCGTCGCTCGTCCCGTCGTCGAGGATCCGTACGGCGCCTGCACCGTAATCCGCCGCCCACTTTCTGAATGAACCCGCGAACTTCGAATTCGTCACTACGTGAATCTCGTCGAGCCCGGGTACCGCTTCCAGCCGCTCCAGCAGATGCTCGAGCATCGGTTTGCCGCCCACCGGCAGCAACGCCTTGGGGCGATCCCGGGTCAGCGGATAGAGCCGCGTCGCGTAGCCCGCGGCCAGGACGACGGCCTTCACGCGGCCAGTGCTACGTGCCTTCGTCCCAAGAGGCGAGGTATTTGGCCTGCTCCTCGGAGAGCTCGTCGATGGCGACGTCCATCGTCTCGAGCTTGAGCCGCGCGATCTCGGTGTCGATCTCCTGGGGCACCGGATAGACCTTCCGCTCGAGGCTGGCAGCGTTCTGGACTACGTACTCCGCCGACAGCGCCTGGTTCGCGAACGACATGTCCATCACCTGGGCCGGATGCCCCTCGGCGGCGGAGAGGTTCACGAGCCGGCCGTCTGCGATCAGATAGATGCGGCGGCCGTCCTCGAGCTTGAACTCGTCCACGAACTGCCGCAGCGTCTGCGTCTCCACGGCGAGCGCGCGCAGCGCCGGAATCTCGATCTCGACGTTGAAGTGGCCCGTATTGGCCAGGATCGCGCCGTCCTTCATCTGGAGCATGTGCTCTTCCGTGATCACCGACTTGTCGCCGGTGGCGGTGACGAAGATGTCGCCGACCTGCGCCGCCTTGTCCATGGGCAAGACCTGAAAGCCGTCCATCGCAGCCTCGAGTGCGCGCAGCGGGTCGACCTCGGTGACTACGACGTGTGACCCCATGCCCTTCGCCCGCATCGCAACTCCGCGCCCGCACCAGCCGTAGCCGGCGACGACGAATGTGCGGCCGGCGAGCAGGATGTTGGTCGCCCGCACGATGCCGTCGATTGTCGACTGCCCAGTGCCGTAGCGATTGTCGAACATGTGCTTCGTGAGCGCGTCGTTGACGGCGATTACCGGGAAGCCGAGCGCGCCGTCCCGCTCCAAGGCCTTGAGGCGGATCACGCCGGTGGTCGTCTCCTCGGTCGCCCCGATGATGTCTCCGAGCTGCTCGCGCCGGTGCGAGTGGAGAACCCCGATCACGTCGGCGCCGTCGTCCATCGTGAGCTGCGGCTTGTGATCCACTGCGGCTTCGATGTGCTGGTAGTAGGTGTCGTTGTCCTCGCCCTTGATCGCGAAGACCGAGATGTCGAACTGCTCGACGAGCGCGGCGGCCACGTCGTCTTGAGTCGAGAGCGGGTTCGAGGCGCAGAGCACGACCTCTGCGCCGCCGTCCTTGAGCGTGCGCATCAGGTTCGCGGTCTCGCTCGTCACGTGCAGGCAGGCGGAAACCCGGTAGCCCGCGAGGGGCTGGTCGCTCGCGAAGCGGTCGCGGATCGCCGAGAGGACCGGCATCTGCCGGTCGGCCCATTCGATCCGGCTAGCGCCCTCGGCCGCGAGCCCCAGGTCCTTGACGTCGAAACGCTTCGTGGTTGCCACGGGCGGCAGTGTAATCAGAGAACCCGGATCCTCGGCGAAGGCTACTCGCCGGTGCGCCCGTAGCGGTCCTCGAGCCGGACGACGTCGTCGAGCTGTGGCGTGGAGGCCTCCAGAATCGTCGTGTCCTCGACCGCCGTCAGGCGGTGCACCGTTCCCGGCGGGAAATGGAAGGCTGCCCCCGGACCGACCACCTCGTTGTTCAGGATGCGCTCGCCGGGAGCGCCGAGCTCCAGCTTCGCGCGGCCCTCGAGGATGTACCAGGCCTCGTCCTTGACGTTGTGGAACTGGAGGCTGATCGACTCGCCGGCTTTGACGAAGAGGATCTTGCCGGCGTAGCCGTCGGTGACCGCCCAGATCAGCTCATGGCCCCACGGCTTGTCCACCTTCTCGGGCTCGGATGCAAATTTGTCCAGCCCGCCGAGGTTCGGAGAGGTCAAATGATCATGCCCCGCCACGAGCCGCGCGAACCTACCACCCTCGGGCTACACATGCGAGCCTCCCGGCCACGCCGGGTTGTCGGCTAGAAAGTCGTTCGCGATCCGCAAGTCCTTCGGCGTGTTCACCGTCAGCCAGATCCCCTCGTGCCGCAACGCGCGCAGACGGCCCTCCGCGGCGAGCTCGGGGAAGGTCGTGGTCTCGTGATCGCCCCGCTCGGGGAGACGCTCGAGCGCCTCCTCGCCGAGGACGTAGATGCCGCAGCTGACCCAGTGCTCGAGGCGCGGAGCCTCGCGGAAGCCGGTCACGAGGTCGTCTTCGAGCTCGACGATTCCGAACGGCGAGCGCAGCGGCACGACGCTGATCGTCGCTGCTCCGCCGCGACCCTTGTGGAGCGCGAACAGCTCGGCCAGGTCAACGTCCACCAGCTCGTCGCCGTTCAGGGCGAAGAGGTCGCCGTGCTCCTGCCGTCGGGTGGCGGCGAGGCGAATACCGCCGCCGCGGCCAAGCGGCTCGGACTCGGGGACGGTGACGATCTCGGGGCCGATGTTGCCTAGAGCGGTGGCAAACAGCTCCTCCTGCCCGGCCGCGCAGCTGACCAGGACGCGCTCGACGCCGGCCGCCGCGAGCTGCTCGACCTGGTAGGCGGCAAGCGGGCGTCCGCCGACCTCCACGAGCGCTTTCGGCCGACCGGCCGCGGCGTCGCCTAGACGCTCCGCCTTGCCCCCCGCCAAAATGATTGCTTCCACCTAGGGCGCGGCTTGCGGTGCCATCAGGAGGAACGTACTGCGCTCATGTGTCCGTCTGAAATGAGCGATCGACCCGACTGAGTCATCCGAAACCGCCACTAGGCCTCGAGCTGGTGCTCGCGCTCCTCGGTTTCCGGAAGGGAAGCGAGGGGCGAGGAGGCCCGGCCAATTCCCTCGTAGTCGAAGCCCGCCGAGCGCGCCTGCTCCGGGTCGAGGAGGTTGCGGCCGTCCAGGATCAGAGGCCGGCGCATGGCGGTTCGCACCTCCTCCGAGGCAAGCGTCTTCAGCTCGTCCCACTCGGTGACGATCACCGCGGCGTCCGCTCCGGTGACCGCGTCGAGCACGCTGTCGCAGAAGGTGACGCCCTGGAGCACATTGCTCGCGTCGGCAACCGGGTCCCAGGTGCGCACCTCGGCGCCTTCGGCGAGCAGCCGCGAGGCGAGCACGAGCGACGGCGCCTCGCGCAGGTCGTCGGTGTTCGGCTTGAAGGCGAGCCCGAGCAGCGCGATCGTCTTGCCGCGCAGCTTGCCCAGGTGCTTCTCGAGCTTCCCGATCACGCGCCGCTTCTGCAGCTCGTTCACCTCGATCACCGCGTTCAGGAGCTGGAAGTGGTAGCCGGAGTTCGACGCCAGCTGTTTGAGAGCGACGCCGTCCTTCGGGAAGCAGCTTCCGCCCCACCCGATCCCGGCGCGCAGGAAATGCGGCCCGAGCCGGTGGTCGAGGCCGATGCCCTTGGCAACCTGCTCGACGTCTGCGCCCGTTGCCTCGCAGACGTTGGCGATCTCGTTGATGAAGCTGATGCGTGTCATCAAGAAGGCATTGGCGGCGAGCTTGATCATCTCGGCCGAAGCGACATCGGCCCGCACGATCGGAGCGTCGAGCGGCTCGTAGAGCGCGGCCACCGCGCCTGCATCGGCTTCGGTGAAGGCGCCGACGACGAGGCGGTCCGGGCTCATGAAGTCGCGGACGGCGCTTCCCTCGGAGAGGAACTCTGGGTTGGAGACGTAGCCCACGTGCGCGAGGCCACGCGCGTCGAGGGCCGACCGAACCGTCTCGCCGGTGCCGACCGGCACCGTGCTCTTCATCACCAGGATCGCCCGCTCCTCGAGGCTGGGCAGATGGTCGACCACGGTCCACACCGCGGAGAGATCGGCGTCGCCCGAGTAGGTGGGCGGCGTGCCAACGCAGACGAACATGATCGGGGCCGAGACGACCTCGTCGAGCTCGGTGGTGAAGGTCAGCCGCTCGCCATTGCGCTCGAGGAGCTCGGCCAGCCCCGGCTCGTGCAAGGGCAGATGGCCGGCCTGCAGCGCCTCGACTCGCTCGGGAAGCACGTCGCGAACGACCACCTCGTGCCCGAGCTCGGCAAAGCAGGCGCCGGTGACGAGACCGACCCAACCGGCTCCGAACACCCCGATTGCAGGCTTTTCTCCGCTCATCACGCGGAGCAGACTATCGGGCCATCGGGCGTAGGCCTCGAGCAATCGCCAGCATCGTCTCGTTCGAGAGCGAATCGAGCAGGGTGTTCACGACCCAGTACGTGGCCCCGTTGTCGCGCAGCACGACCATGTGCAGGTGCGAGGCCGAGTAGTAGAGATCGAAGGTGCGACCACCCACCTTCTGCGTGAGGCTCTTGTCGGCGAGCGCGGGCGCATCGGCCCAGCGCGTCATCTGGATGCCCCAGTACTCGTTCGCGCCGAAGCGGTAGGTGAGCCGGAGCGCCGGCTGGCCGCCGAGCACGTACACGCGCGACGGCGTCTCGCCGGGCCCGTCGTCGAGGTAGGAGCTGCGCTCGAGCACGGTCGGCACCTCGAGCCGGAACGGCAATCGCTTCCGGAGCTTGAAGAGCGTCGAGCGCGTCTCGCCCGGGTCGCGGCGGATGTTCGGAGGCTTCTTCGTCGGCCGCTGGGGGATGACGATCGGCGCGAGCTGGTCGTGGAAGGTCGAGCCGACCACGACCACGAGCAGCGCGCCGTTCGAGAGCGGCGCGATCTTCGCCGGCATCGGCTCGACGTCGGCGCTCCCTACGAGACGCGCAACCTGCTCGGCGCCGACCTTCCCGTCGCCGGGCCGCGTGGGGTCGTAGTAGATCTTCGAGTGGAAGTAGTTCCAGTTCGGCGCGTTGGCCGGCTGGTTCCCCGGCGGAAGCAGCGTCGTGTAGCCCTTCTGCCCGAGCCGGTAGCTCGCGTTCGAGGCCGAACCGGCGCGACCGTTGCCGTTCAAAACCGTCAGGGTCACCTTCGCCGGCGCGAGCGTCCGCTGCTGGTTGCGGCGGATCTTCTTCCCGAGGGCCACCTCGGTCGCGGAGGTCGCGGCCTCGACGTCCGGGTTGAGGAAGCTCTGCACGGCCTCGTCGACGTTCGTTGAGTCCGTGGTGAGCTCGTTCTCGCCGACCAGCCCCTGGAGCTTGACCTGAAAGACGTGTCCGGGAGGCAAGCCGTAGGCGAACTTCGCGTAGCTGTAGACCGTGCTGACGGAGAACTCCTTGCCGCCGCCGACGCCGATCTCGAGGTACTTGTGGTGAGAGATCGTGTTCACGATTCGCACCAGGCTGTCGGGGCCGATCGACTTGGCGATCCGCTGGCGCGCAGCCGAGACGAACTGCTGCTGGCGCGCGAGCCTGAAGACGTCGGAGTCGGTGTGCCGGAAGCGAACGAAATCGAGCGCCTGCTTGCCGGTCATGCGCTGATAGCCGGGCTGGAGATCGATGTTCGCGTAGTTGGTCGATCCTGTGCCGATGTTCTTGTTGTAGTAGCGGCGGTCGATGTCCATCCAGACACCACCGAGCTTGTTCACAACCGCGATGAACCCGAGGAAGTTGACGCTGATCAGGTAGTTGATCGGCAGGTTGGTGTAGTGCCGCACCGTCTCGAGCGCCCCCGTCGAGCCGCAGTAGGCATACGCGCTGTTGATGCGCCCCGTGCCGCTCGCAACGGCCGGGCCACCTCCCGACGGCGGGCAATAGAGCGGCACGATCAGGTCACGCGGGAACGAGAGCAGCGAGATCGTCTTCGTGACCGGGTCGGCCCGGATCAGCATCATCGTGTCGGAGCGAGAGGGCAGGCCTTGCTCGCCGGCCCGGTGGTCGTACCCGATCACCAGTGAGATCGCGGCGTGCTTCGCGTCGGGAACCTCGTCGAGCCGCGCCTGGGCGCGCTTGGCGTCGGCCGAGTGGGCCTGGAGGGCCGCGGCGCTCTCGTGCGCCCACAGGTAGAAGCCGCCGACGAGCCCTACGGCCAGCATCAGCACGGTCAAGAGCAGCCAGGCGAAGAAGCGGCCGATCTGCGCCGCGAGTCCGCGCCGCGGGGGCGGCGGCTGGCGATAGAGCGTGACCGGCGTCAGCGAGCCGGGCGGCAGGACCGCGTGACCGTTGCCGTTGAGCTCGGCGCCGCGGCCGATTCCTCTCTTGAGCGTGGTCCGCATCAGGAAAAAACGAAAACGCCCTGGGAGGCGTTCGCCGCGGGCAGGATAGCCGACGCCCCGGAAGAACTAGGGCACTAGGTGGAGGCGTGGGCGTGGTTGAGCGCCTCTTCGGCCAGGCGCGTGCCCTCGACCATCGCCTGCAGCTTCTCGTAGGCGACGTCCCAGCTGCGCGTGCGCAGGCCGCAGTCGGGGCAGACCTGGATCCGAGCTGGGTCGCCGAAGACCTCGACCGCATAGAGGATCCGGTCGCGCACGAGCTCGGAGGGCTCGATGAAGTCGGTGTGGATGTCGAGCACGCCAAGGCCAAGGATCGGGTCGTACGGCAGGTCGCGGAACTTCGAGATCACCTCGTACCCGGGCCGGTCTGCCCCGGAGGTGCCGAGCTCCGTTCGGTCGTAGTTGGCAAAGCCAACGCAGTACTGGCGGCAGCCGCCCATGCCCTCGATCGCCGGGAAGAAGAGGTCGTAATCGGAGAAGCAGAGGTGCGTCGAGAACATGCAATCGAGATCTTCGACGCTGACGTTGAAGCTCTCGACGAAGAGGTCGAGCTCGTCCTCCTCGGTCGAGGCCCCGGGCTCGTCGATCTGGATCCAGGTTGCGCCCAGGTCGATCAGCGCCTCCAGGTTTGGGCGGATCAGGTTGCGCGCGGTGTCGAGCGTCAGCTCGCGGCGCGCCTCGATCTCCTGTGACCGGCCGTAGCCTGCGCCGAGGCGACCCTCCTTCGGCGTGTGGTGCTCGTCGTACGACCAGACGGCGAGCGTGTATGCCCCGGTGACCGGGATCTTGAGCTGATGCTTCGCCACCGACTGCAGGAACGAGAACTCGTCGTTGTGGTACGGCGCCGCCAGGCCGACCGGGCCGACCGCCGCGGACTTCGAGTAGTACTTGTTGTCGAAGCTGCGGACGGTGCCGCGGGGCTCGAAGCCCTTCGCGTGCTCGATCGCCCAGGCGTACATCTCGCTGCGCAACTGCTCGCCGTCCCAGATCACCTCGACGCCGGCCGACTCCTGCAGGCGCACGCAGTAGCGGCTCGACCAGCGGGCGATCTCCTCGAGGTCCGCGCCGCCACGCTGTAGTGACTCGACCAGCTCCCGGTGCCCCTCGACACCGACCTTTTCGCCCCACGTGCGCGCGTGCTCGATGTCGCTCTCGTCGAGCTCGCGCCCGAGCGCGCTCTTCGTCAGCCAGGGCGGCTTGGCGAGCGAGCCGATCTCGTGGGTCAGGAACTTGATATCACTCATGCCGCGGCTTCCGTTGTAGCGGTCCGGGCGTTGCCCAGGCGGGCGAGCTTCTCGCGCGCGATTCTTTCCGAGACGTACTGCAGGTCGCCGTTCGGCACGAGCGCGATTCTCTCCGCGCGCTCACCGAGGCGCTGCGCGAAGGCCGCGAGCTCGCGCGGTTCTTCGAGCAACGAGCTGCGCGCGTCCACGACGCCGGCGAGCAGCAGCTTCGGGAAATCCTCCGGCACGTCGGTCAGATGCGTACCGTAGAAGTCGACCCCGATCCCTTCCACGGGGAGGTCGGCCGCGCCTTGCTCGAGCAGCCGGCGCGCATCGCCGAACGTGAACCAGACCGCGACCCTGGGTCCGCCCCCGAGGCTCTCGAGCGCTTCAGCGAGGCCGTCGAGGCCGGCCCCCTCTTCGCGTGCGAGGAACGGCTCTGCCAGCACCACGAGCTCGGCGTCCAGCGCCTCGATCGCCGGCTTGAGCACGCCTTCGGCCATTGTCTTCGGAGTGACTCCGGTGCCGTGGGAGAGCGCAAAGGGCGACGGCAGCGTGACGAGCCGCGGGCCGTCAAGGGGGAAGACGTAGCGCTCGTCGAGTGGCGCCCCGAGCTTCGGCACGGCGGTGGACGCCTTGGGCGCGCGGTAGAAGGTGTTCGTGTCGAGGAAACGCGTGAGCGCACCGGTCTCCAGGCCGTCGGCTGACTCGACCAGAGCGCGGAAGTGGTCCTGCCAGCTAAGCATTCCGTCGGCGAGCAGATCGAGCCCGGCCTCCTGCTGTCCCGAGACGAAGGCCGCGCGGTCGCGCTCGACCTGGGAGTCCACGGCCTCCTGCGTCGTGCGCCCCCGATCGAGGTCGCGCGTCGCCTGAACGAGCTCCTCGGAGCGCGGGTAGAGCCCGGGGATGAACGCCTGTAGCTCAGCCACGACCCGACACGGCCAGCTGGTTCTCCGCATGCCGGACGCGTTGCTCGAGCTGCCAGCGGTCGGCGTCCGACTCGCCGCGATCGAGCCGCTCGAGCTCGGCGCGTGCCTCCTCGAGCTGCTCCGTCGCGCGGGCATCGTCGATCTCCCGAGCCTCGACGGCGTCGTCCACCAGCGCGAGCGCCCGGTCCTGCTCGACCTTGAAGAAGCCGGGGCCGGTGGCGAACTCGAGGATGTCTTCGGTGGCCCGGTCGCGGTAGATCCTGGTCGAGCCGGCCTTCAGCATCGCCACCAGAGGCGCATGGCGAGCCAGGACGCCGATCTCACCGGCGTCACCGGGCACGATCAGCATTTCGACCTCTCCCTCGAATACCGCCCCTTCGGGCGTCACGAGGGAGAGCGCGAACGTCCTCCCCTCGGCCACTACGCGGGAACTGCCTCGGCCTCGGCGTCCGCCGTGTCGTCAGGGGCTTCCGCGGCCTCGGGCTCGGGCTCGGGCTCGCTCTCATCGCCCTTGCCCTTGGCCACGGCCTCCTCGATCGTGCCGACCATGTAGAAGGCCTGCTCGGGCAGGTCGTCGTGCTTGCCGTCGAGGATCTCCGTGAAGCCGTTGATCGTCTCCTCGAGGCGCACGAACTTGCCTGGCTGGCCGGTGAACGCCTCGGCCACGAACATCGGCTGCGAGAGGAAGCGCTCGATCTTGCGCGCCCGCTGCACGATCAGCCGGTCCTCGTCGGAGAGCTCGTCCATCCCGAGGATGGCGATGATGTCCTGCAAATCCTTGTAGCGCTGCAGCACCTCCTGCACCCGAGTCGCGGTCTCGTAGTGCTCCGGCGAGACGACATCCGGCTGGAGCGCGCGCGAGGTGGAGTCGAGCGGGTCGATCGCAGGGTAGATCCCCTTCTCGGAGATCGGTCGCGAGAGCGTGATGAACGCGTCGAGATGGGCGAACGTGTTCGCCGGCGCCGGGTCGGTGAGGTCGTCGGCCGGCACGTAGATCGCCTGTACCGAGGTGACAGAGCCCTGGCGCGTCGAGGTGATCCGCTCCTGGAGCTGGCCCATCTCGGTCGCGAGCGTCGGCTGGTAGCCAACCGCGCTCGGCATCCGGCCCAGCAGCGCCGAGACCTCGGAGCCTGCCTGGACGAAGCGGAAGATGTTGTCGATGAAGAGCAGGACGTCGCGGCCCCCACCCTCGTCGCGGAAGTACTCGGCCATTGTCAGCCCGGACAGGCCGACGCGCAGGCGGGCGCCCGGGGGCTCGTTCATCTGGCCGAAGACGAGCGCGGTCGAGCCGATCACGCCCGACTCGGTCATTTCGAGCCAGAGGTCGTTGCCCTCGCGCGTGCGCTCCCCAACGCCGGCGAACACGGAGTACCCCTCGTGCTCCTGCGCAACGTTGCGGATCAGCTCCTGGATCAGCACGGTCTTGCCGAGCCCGGCGCCGCCGAAGAGACCGACCTTGCCGCCGCGCACGAAGGGCGCGACCAAATCGATCACCTTGATGCCGGTCTCGAAGATCTCCATCGTCGGCTGGAGCGACTCGAAGGTCGGCGGGTCGCGGTGGATCGGCCAGCGCTCGGCCTCCGCCGCCAGCTCGTCGCCCTCATCGATCGTCTCGCCGAGGACGTTGAAGAGCCGTCCGAGCGTCTGCTCGCCGACCGGGACGCTGATCGGGGCGCCGGTGTCGATCACGTCGACACCGCGCGGGATCCCGTCCGTCGCGTCCATGGCAACCGCTCGAACCCGGTCATCGCCGAGGTGCTGCTGCACCTCCGCGATCAGGTCGACCGCCGGTCCCTCGGGGCGCTCGGGGAGCTGGATCCGCAGCGCCGAGTAGATCTGAGGCAGTTGCTCGGTGAAGAGAGCGTCGATCACGACGCCCTTGATCTCGATGATCTTGCCCACGTTCTGGCCGTTCTTTTGGTCAGGCATGCGTCTCCTGGAGAGGTGGCTCGGGTGCGTTGCGGAGGCGGCGTCGCAGCCGCCGACCCAGCGTCGTGAGTCTATCGAAGCGCACGTCGTCTCGATCCTCTACCGGTAGAGGGCGACCGTCCTCCAAGAGCGCCGCCACCCGGGCGGCGTGATCGAGGCTTCAGACGTACGAGCTGACGAGTGAGGGAATCATCGAGCTACTACCGTAGTCGCTCGAGCGGGGCTGACGTTACGTCGGCTTCTTACCGCTGCGGGCCAGGGCGAGAGACGCCTTCGGCGCGTTCGCGGTAGCGCGAATCTGGTGCATCAGCTGGACGTCCTGCGAGTGGAAGTCGTCGGCGCGGATCAGCGCCTCGAGGTTCACGTTCGGGCGGGCCTGGTTCGGGTGCGACTGCAGCGAACCGACCAGGCCGGCTGTCGCAGCCACGGCCGCGGCAGCCACGGCGGCTGCACCTTGAAGTGCGTGCGCGGGGACCCTGCGCCTCGACGGCAGCGAGACCGGATGCGGCAGCGCCTCAAGCGGTTCCAGCCGCAAGCGCGTGACGATCTCGGCCAGCTCGATCGCGTAGGCGCGGCACGCGTCACACCGCTCGAGATGCGTCTCGAGGAGCGCGCGCTCGAAATCCGAGAGCTCGCCGTCGAGCGAACGCGATGAATACTCGCGCGCGCGGTCGCAAACCCGGTTCTGTGCCCTCAGTTCTCGCATATCCGTTCTGACGCCTATCCCTGCTCGAAGTTAGGGAACCTTTCTGCAGACTAGAACAAGCTATAGCGGGTGTCGGCTGCAAAGCCAAGAAGGATGAGCACGAATCCGAGCACGACGTAGATGGCGGACATGTTGATCGTCTCCTCGCGCTCTTCCGGGGTCGCCCAGCGGACGAAGCGCGAGCCGAAGAGCGGCGCCCCGAAATCACTCTTCAGGCGCACGGGGCCGCGGTTGCCGACGAAGAAGCCGGACACGAGCCAGAACGAGCCCACGAGATAGAAGCCGATCGCAAGCGAGCGGGTGAGCGATGCCCCCATCAGCAGTCCGATCACCAGCGAGCCGATCGCCGTCAGCGCGGCCGCGAGCACGATCAGGACGAGCAGGCGCCGTAGCGCCGCGAGCAGGTAGGGCCTCAGCCCGCGGCCGGCGTCGGCGTCGGCGTCGGCGTGGTCGTCGACGATGCTCCGCGCCTCATTTCCTCGTCCGTCATCGGCCATTTCTCGAGAGGGTAGTGGCACGCGGCGAGGTGGCCGCTGCCGAAATCCTTCAACGGTGCAGTCTCGACGTCGCAGTGCCCCTCGTGGAAGCGCGGGCAGCGTGGGTGGAACCAGCATGCGGAGGGCGGGTTGATCGGATTGGGAACGTCGCCCTCGAGCACGATCCGCTTGCGCTTGCGTCCGAGCTCGGGATCGGGGATCGGCACCGCAGACATCAGCGCGCCCGTGTACGGATGCTTCGGCGTGCTGTAGAGCTGCTCTCGTGACGCGAGCTCCACGGTGTGCCCCAGGTACATCACGAGCACCCGGTCCGAGATGTGGCGGACGACGTTGAGGTCGTGGGCGATGAAGACGTAGGTGAGCCCGAAGTCGCGCTGGAGGTCCTTGAGCAGGTTGAGGATCTGCGCCTGCACGGACACGTCGAGCGCGGAGACCGGCTCGTCGCAGACGATCAGCTTCGGGTTGACCGCGAGAGCGCGCGCGACGCCGATGCGCTGGCGCTGCCCGCCGGAGAACTCGTGGGGAAAGCGGTTGTAGTGCTCCGGGTTGAGCCCGACCACCTCGAGCAGCTCCTGGACGCGGCGCTTGACCTCGGCCGCGGTGCCCAGCTTGTGCACCTCGAGGGCCTCGGCGACGATGAAGCCGACTCGCTTGCGCGCGTTCAGCGACGCGTACGGGTCCTGGAAGATCATCATCATCTCTCGCCTGATCGGCCGCAGCTGCGCGCGGGAGAGCGTCGTGATGTCGCGGCCGTCGAAGACAACGCGGCCGCCGGTCGGGTCGAGCAGGCGCATGATGCAGCGGGCCATCGTCGACTTGCCGCAGCCGGACTCGCCGACGACGCCGAGGGTCTCGCCCTCGTTCACGGTGAACGAGACACCGTCCACGGCCTTGACCGCGCCGACCTGCTTCTGGAAGACGATCCCGCGCGTGACCGGGAAGTGCTTCTTCAGGTCGTCGACGACGAGAAGCTCGGCGCCGCTGCCAGTCGAGTTTGTCGACACCTAGCCCGCCTCCGCCATCATCCCGGCGAGCAGTTTCTGGGCCTCCCGCTCCTTGGTCTCCTCGTCCAGGTGACAGGCCTGAAGGTGGTCGCCGTGGTCCGCGGCAGGCATCAGCTGCGGCTCCTGCTCTTTGCAGATATTCATCACGTAGGGGCAGCGCGGGTGGAAACGGCAGCCTCGGGGCGGGTTGAGCAGCGACGGAGGCTGGCCCTTGATCTGCACGAGGCGCTCCACGTCGGCGTTGAGCCGTGGGAGCGAGCCCAGCAACCCCCAGGTGTACGGGTGCTGCGGGTGCTTGAAGATCGTCTCTGCCGACCCCTGCTCGACGACCTTGGCGGCGTACATCACGATCACGTCGTCCGCGACCTCGGCGACGACGGCCAGGTCGTGCGTGATCATCATGATCGCGCTGCCGAAGTCCTGCTGCAGGCGCATCATCAGGTCGAGGATCTGCGCCTGGGTCGTCACGTCGAGGGCCGTGGTGGGCTCGTCGGCGATCAGCAGGTCGGGGTCGTTGACGAGCGCCATCGCAATCATTACGCGCTGACGCATTCCCCCGGAAAACTGATGCGGGTAGTCGTCGATGCGGCGCTCCGGCCGCGGGATCCCGACCGCCTTGAGCAGCTCGAGCCCTCGCGCACGCGCCTGTTTCTTCGTCACGTCCCTGTGCAGCAGGACCGCCTCCGAGAGCTGTTGCCCGATCGTGTACACGGGGTTCAGGGAGGTCATTGGGTCCTGGAAGATCATCGCGATCTTGTCGCCGCGCAACTCCCGGAGCTTGCTCCCCGAGGTGTGGAGGATGTCGTCGCCGTTGAAGAGCACCTCGCCACTCGAAATCGTGTTGATCTTCGGGTTCAGGCCCATGATCGTCAGACACGTGACGCTCTTGCCGCAGCCGGACTCGCCGACGATGCCGAGCGTCTGACCCTTCTCGACGGAGAAGTTGACGCCGTCGACGGCCTTGACGATGCCGTCGTCGGTGCGGAAGTGCGTCTTCAGGTCGCGAACCTCGAGCAGGGACATATGTCTGAGCCTCAGGCCAGCCTGATTCGGGGATCGATCCAGGCGTAGAGGAGATCGACGACGAGGTTGAAGATGATGATCGCCAGGGTGGAGAAGACCACGATTCCCTGCACGGTTGGGAGATCGAGCGCGTTCAGCGCTGTGATGGCGGTTCGGCCGAGGCCCGGAAGGTTGTAGATCGTCTCGGTGAAGACGGCGCCGCCGAGGGCGAGGCCGATGTCCATGCCGAGCATCGTCACCACCGGCAGAAGTGCGTTCCGCAGCACGTGCACGCGCACGACGCGACCCTCGGTCGCGCCCTTTGCGCGCGCGGTGCGCACGTAGTCCTCGTTCAGCGCTTCGAGCACGTTGGCCCTGATCATGCGCACGTAGAGCGCGGCGAACAAGACGGCGAACGTCATCCAGGGCAGGATCATGTGGTAGGCCCACTGCACTGGCCCGCCGCACTCGGAGCCGACCGAGGGGTTGACGAAGTCGCAGTAACCCGAGATCGGCGTGATGTGCCACCGATAGCCGAAGAAGTAGCTGAAGATCAGCCCGATCCAGATCGGGTGGGCGGAGACACCGATCAGGACGAACGTCATCGAGGCGCGATCTAAGAGCGATCGCGGGCGTAACGCCGACAGGATTCCGATCGGAAGGGCAATGAGCATCCACGCGATCGCTCCGCCGAACACGAGCGAGGCGGTCACGGGAGCGGCTTTCTTCACCTCCTCGTTGACCGATTCGCGGTTCGCGAAAGAGCGGCCGAGGTCCTGGTTGACCACGAGCCGCTTGAGGAACCGCAAGTACTGGATGTAGACGGGCTTGTCGATCCCGAGGTAGTGACGGGCGCGCAGGATCATCTCGGGCGTGGGGTTCTTGCCGGCGACTGCGCGTGCCGGGTCGGCCGGGATGATGAAGAAGATGATGTAGGTGACGACGGTGACGGCGAGGAACAACACGACCGCCCAGAGCAACCTTCGGATGATGTAGTGAATCACCGGGTCTTGGACCTCTTCACCGTCACTTGCGGCGGAACTCTAGCGCAGCTTGGCTTGCCAAAAGGAGAAGAGGCGCCGGCAGAGCCGGCGCCTCTATCTCGTGGTCGATCGGTGTTACTTGATGCAGACCGCGTTCAGGTTCATCGCACCGTAGATCGGCTGGTACGACCAACAGCCGACGCGCTTCGAGGTGAACTCCCTGACCGTGCGGAAGAAGAGAGGCGCAATCGGAGCCTGCTGCTTCATCACGTCGCGGTCGATCAGAGCCCACGCGGCGTAGCGCTTGGAAAGGTTCGAGATACGACCGGCTGACTGCATCCTCTTGTTGAATCCTGCGTGGTTGAAGTAGGAGTTGTTGTTGTTGTTCTCGGCCTGGATGTTGCGGCCGTCGAGCAGGATGTCGATGAAGTCGACCGGGTCGGGGTAGTCCGCACCCCAGGCCTGGAGATCGAGATCGAAGGGCTCACCGCGGTGGCCCTCCTTCGCGATCCGGACGGCGAAGGGGAACGTCTTGAGCGTGGTGTTGATGCCGATCTTCGAGAGGTCAGCCTTGATCAGCTGCATGATCGCAATCGAGACCGGGCTGGTGCTGCCGTAGAAGACGGTGCTCGCGCACTTCTTCGGGTTGAGGGACCTCGCCTTGGCCAGGTTCGGCCGGCCCGTCGGGTAGATCTTCCAGTTCTTGAAGCCCGGCATCGTGGGCGGAAGAATCTGGTCGGTCGGGGTTCCTGCGAACGCGCCACGCTGAGCGAGCGTTGCGGGCCTGTTCATGAGGTAGTTGACCGCCTGACGCGTGCGGACGCCGATCCCGGAGTTGCCGTTGAAGCAGGAGTGGTTCTTGATGCCCTCACCCTTCGACCCGTAGGTCGTGTTCATGGTGAGGTAATCGGTGACCACACCCGGGCTGACGTGGTACTGCTTCGGGTACTTGTTGTGCAGCTCGACGTGAGCGGTCGGCGGGACTCCGAACATGTCGTAGTCGCGCTGGTTGCTCCGAACCTGAAGGAGGCTCGTGTCGAGGTTCGTGTTCACGCTGATCGTGATCGTGTTTGGATTGTGCGGCCGTGTGCCCTTGTAGAACTTGTTGCGGCTGAGCACCACGCTGCGTCCGACGTCACGCGCAGAGATGTAGTACGGACCGCCGGAGGCGGGCGTCTTCACACCGTTCGGGTCGAACGGCGTCTTCTTGGAGATCGCCATGAAGAACGGCATCGACACGATCGAGGCAAAGTCGGGCCTCGGGTGCGTGAGGTTGATGATGAGCGTGTACTTGCCCCTCGCCACCACCGACTTGAGGTCGTCGAGGAACGCAGCCGCCGGTGAGTTCATCTTGGCGCTGGTCGCCCGTGCGAACGCGAGCTTGAAGTTCGCCGCAGTGACGGCCTCGCCGTTGCTCAGGCGAAGTCCCTTGCGGAGCGTGAAGGTGTACCTCTTGCCATTCAGCCCAACCCGCGGGAACGCCGTAGCGGCCTCGGGGAAGAGCGTCGCCTTCGTCTCCCGCCAGTTGAGGAGCTTGAGGGCGGTGGCGTACTCGACCTGCCACCCCGTCGACTCGTAGTCGAGCGCCGGATCGGTGAACTCCAGATCCGTCGTCGAGAGATTCACTCGGAGCGTGCCCCCCACTTTCGAAGCCGAGCCCTTGCTCTGCGAAGCACTGCTTGCCGTACCGGCAAACGACGCAGCAACAAGAAGCCCGACCCCGATCATGGCAGTCACGATCGAGATCCACAGTTTCTTGTGCATGTGACTCCTTTCCTACGCCAGCGCGGAGTCGCTGGCCTGGACGCTTTACGCCTCAGCCCGTGAGACGCCGTGCCTGGGGAATAGTTAGAAAAGTGTGACTAGTGGGATGAACGCGGGTCGAAGGCGTCGCGAAGTCCGTCGCCGAGAAGGTTGAACGCCAATGTGGTGACGAGCAGTGCCGCGCCCGGCCAGATCATCAGCCAGGGCTGGGCCAGGTAGTACTCGGGCGCCGTCGAGAGCAGGTTGCCCCAGCTCGGCACCTCGAGCGGAATTCCGATTCCGAGGAACGACAGCCCGGCCTCGAGCAGGACGTTCTGGGCCACGATCAAGGTCGAGTAGACGATGATCGGCGCGACCAGGTGCGGCAGCAGATGCGAGCGGATGATCCGTGCGTCGCTCGCGCCGAGCATGCGCGCGGCCTCCACAAATTCCTTCTCCCGGAGGGACAGCACCACCGCCCTGATGATCCTCGCCGGGTAGTACCAGCCGAAGATGCCGATCACGATGGTCAGGGTGAACACCCCAGGCTGGAGGAAGCCGAAGGTGACGTGGTTGAGCCGGTCGCCGACGGTGCTGGCGAGCGCGATGATGAAGAGCAGTACCGGGAACGCCATCACGACCTCCGTGATGCGCGAGACGATCGTGTCGATCCAGCCGCCGAAGTAGCCGGCGACCGCGCCCATCACGACGCCGACGGTCATGCCGAGAATCGTCGCCCCGATCGCAACCTCGAGCGAGACGCGGGCTCCGTAGAGGAGCCGCAGGAACTCGTCGCGGCCGAGCTGGCTGTCCGAGCCGAGGACGAACAGCGAAGTCCCGCTCCCGTCGAGGTTGGCCACGTGCGAGAACGGCCCCACCGGCAGAAGCGTGTTCGGATCGAGGCCGTTCGTCCCGAAGATGTCACCCGGCCCGTGACCGAGCAGCATCCTCGCGATCGCCGCCCCGGGGTACGCCGCCAAAAACAGGAAGACGATGAAGAGGGCGCTGGCGATCGCCGCCTTGTCGTGCCGGAACCTGCGCCAGACCTGCTCCCAATACCCGCGGGCTGCGACCGCCTCGCCGAGCTCGGTGCCGGTCTCGGCCGCGACCGCTGCGCCTAATCCGGCGCCGGATGAAAGGAGTTCGGGTTTGTCGGCCACGGGTGGGGGCGAAGCATAGCGGGGT
>Ga0126304_10000042_pt1 | contig 30671 bp, 32 predicted proteins | sample Plot25_FD_92538 | JGI IMG/M metagenome (GOLD analysis project Ga0126304, IMG submission 92538) | Serpentine soil microbial communities from UC McLaughlin Reserve, CA, USA - Plot25 | ecosystem: Environmental > Terrestrial > Soil > Grasslands | place: USA: UC McLaughlin Reserve, Lake County... | reverse complement strand
GACCAGGCGGACGAGGACCGGGATGCCGCCCTGGTTCTGCAACGGCAGGGAGTCGGGCATCTCCTCGTTCGCGTAACCGCTGGTCGGACGGGTCGGCATCCCCCATCTTCGAACATGTGTTCCATGAACGCCAGATGTCCCGCACCCCATCGCAGGGCGGGGCCCCTGTCCGTGGCGGGTGAGAGCGTCGCAGCATGGCCGGCGTTGTGGAGGTCGACCCGGAGCGGTGCCCGAACGGGCACCCGCTCGGGCCGAACCGTGTCGTCAAGGGTTGGCTGCCGTGCCTGTGTGTCGAGGGCACCGGTCACCGGACCCTGTTCTGCTTGGACGTGCCGCGTGACTAGTCTCCGCGACGCTGGCCGTGGGAACTACGTCAGCGCGGGTCACCCGCCGGCGGCCGGCGAACCCCGCCGAGTGATGACGCTCAGCTGATCGTGATCGTGAACGTCTTCTCGGCAGTCGTGTCCCGCTCGTCTGTCACCTGCACGGTGAACGTGAACGTCCCGGCCGTGGTCGGCGTACCGCTGATCGTGTTCTCGCGCCTCGGCAGCTCCAGGCCCGGGGGAAGCTCGCCGGACACCACCGACCAGGTGTAGGGCTGAACCCCACCGCTGGCGAACAGGTTGCCGCAGCAGTAGAACTCGCCGACGGTCCCGTTGGACAGGATCTCGGTGGTGACGACGAGCGGCAGTGGTGGCTGGATGGTGATCGAGAAGGTCTCGGTGTCGGTCGCGCGGATCTCGTCCTTGACCTGGATCGTGAACGTGAACGTGCCCTCGGTCTTGGGCGTGCCGAAGATCAGTCCCGTGCTGCCCGCGAAGCTGAACAGTTTCGTGCCGTCCGGGAGACTGCCATCGACAACCTTGAACGACGGCAGCTTCTGCGAGCTCGAGCACCCCGTCACCGTGATGAACCAGGTGTCCTCGGTGCCGACGTTCCCGTCGGCGAGCGTCTCCGGGACGATCTCGCACCCCTGCGCCTGCGCGGCCGGCGCACCGAACAGGACGAACAACGGAAGTGCAAGGAGCAGAGCAAGAATCTTTCGCATCGGTCCCTCCATCCATGGGCGAGGTGTCCCGCCGGCTAGCACGTCCAGCGCCAGTGGGAGGTTCAGCAGCGGGTGCCGAAGTGTGGAACCGGGGCGGGTCAGCTGCCGTCCTCCGCGATGATGCCGTCGTACACGCCGAACCTGTCCCGGATGCGGCGGGGTCCGGTCGGCGTCGTCGAGCGACCGGCCGTAGGCCAGGCGCCTGAGGTCGGTCACCAGGTCGAGCAAGTCCGCCCAGCCGTGACGGCCGGGCTGTTGCGGTGGGACAGTGGTGGACACGGCGGGGTTCCCTCCCGTCGAGGTCCCGGCCGGCGGTTGCGTCGTCGCGCCGGGACGGGCTACCGGGTGAACTGACCCGATAACTTCGCCGCGACGCTCGCGGCTTTGAACGCGTTTCCGCAGGTGGCGACAACGCATAGCCCTGCTCGCCTGAAAAGCGGAAGGTCGGCGGATCGATCCCGCCCCTGTCCACCAGCTGCGCAAACGTAGGGCAACCGCGCCCCGGCGTCGTTGAGGATCGTACGGCTAGGCTGCCATGCGTTGGCTGGCTGGCGCGATTGCTCAGCCTGCCACGAGTCCACGGTCATTAGGCCGACGCATCGTCGGGAATACGCGGCCAGTGGCGATAACGTCACCGTGTGGCGGACGAACGAGTCCGGAGCAGACTCGCCACGGCGGCGGCCGCGTTCACCAGTAACGCCCGCCATCCCAACCTACGCCGCGCCCAGTTGAGCTTCCTCGGGGCCTGGACGGCCGAGTGGGCGTTCACCGTGGGGCTGGGGATCGTGGCCTACCGAGATGGTGGCGCGACGGCCGTCGGGCTGGTGGGACTGCTACGCATGGCGCCGTCGGCGGTGATGACACCCCTGTTGGCTCCCCTGGCCGACAGGGGACGCCGGGAACGCATCCTGGTTCTGATGTCGCTTATCAGCGGCGCGGGCATGGCCGTCGCCGCACTTGTTGTCGGCACGGACGGCCCGCCGCAGATCGTGTACGCCCTCGCCGCATTCTCGACCATCGCTGGCACCCTCTACCTGACGGCATTTTCGGCGCTGCTCCCGTCGCTGTGCCGCACCGGATACGACTTGGCGAGCGCCAATGTGGTGCGTGGTTTGCTGGACTCGGTCGCCACGCTATTGGGCCCGGTCGTGGCCGCTGTCTTGCTCCAATTCACGGGCGTCACCGCGGTGTTCGCTGTTGCCGCCGGCGCCTCGTTGTGGGCGGCGGCCATGATGCTGCGGGTCCACTACGAGGCTCCGCCACGTCCGCCCGCCCGGAGAACGCACGTGCTTGCCGAGGCAAGCGAGGGTGTGCGCGCCGTCGCGAAGAACCGCGATCTGGCGCTTCTCGTCGGCATCGCTTCTGTGCAGACGTTCACCCGCGGGGCGCTGACAGTGTTCACCGTCGTGGTTGCGATTGACCTGTTGAGAATGGGCGAACCCGGTGTCGGCACACTGACGGCTGCGATGGGGGCGGGTGCCGTGCTCGGCTCATTGGCGGTGTCCCTGCTTGTGGGGACCCGCCGACTCGCTGGGTGGTTCGGGCTCGGTGTCGCCATGTGGGGTCTGCCAATCGCGTTCATCGGCCTCTTCCCAGCCAAGGCGGCGACAATCGCACTGCTGGTATGCGTGGGCGTGGCCAACACCCTCGTTGACCTCGGCCTGATGACGCTCATGGCCCGGCTCGCGCCTGATGACGTGCTCGCGCGCGTGTCCGCAGTCCTGGAGAGCCTCATCGCCCTCACCATCGGGCTGGGGGCGGTCATCGCATCGCTGGTGATCGACGTGTCGAGTGTCCGGGTAGCGCTCGTCGGGATCGGCGCACTGTGCCCGCTGGCTGCGGCAGCGGGATGGCTTCGACTGCGGCACCTGGATCATGCCATCGGCGTCCGCGACCGTGAGATCGAGCTGCTACACCAGGTTGCCATGCTGACGCCTTTGCCCCTCCCCGCAATCGAGCATCTCGCGCGCGGCCTGCAGCCGGTCTCAGTGTCGGCAGGTCGCGAAGTGTTCAATCAGGGAGACATCGGCGACCGTTTCTACGTGGTCGAGTCCGGTGTCGCTGAGGTGATCGGAGACGGACGTTTGGTCGCAACGCTCGGTCCAGGGGAAGCGTTCGGTGAGATCGCGCTGCTCCGGCGCGTCCCGCGGACGGCAACGGTTCGGGCGGCCAGCGAGCTCCGGCTCCAAGCGCTGACCAGCGAACACTTCCTGCCGGTGGTCACCGGATTCACATCGAGCGCGCGCGAGGCAGGCACGTCCGTCGACGCAATGCTCGACCGCTACACCCCTCGCGACCAGCCCGACGAGCCGACCATATAGACGAGGTTCGTCCCATGGCCCCGAAACATGAGGCAGGCAGGTCATGACGGCTGCCCCCACTAGCACTCGAGCCGTAGATCGTGGTCATTGTTCGGTTGGTTGGCGGCGCGGCCGACGCTTCGATCGTCGCGCCGGGACCGCTTGAGCTACCGGTTAAACCGACCCGATAACTTCGCTGCGACGCTCGCGGCTTCGACCGTGTTTCCGCAGGTGGGACACCGTTTAGCCCTGCTCGCCTGAAAGCGGAAGGTCAGCGGATAGATCCCGCCCCCAGTCCACCTGCGGAACGCGGGTCGTCATGCTCATCGCCTCCCAGGGCGATGATCTCTTTGCCCGTGTGTGATGGATTGATCCCGAGGACCAGTGATCTTGTCTCTAACTCCGGGCCTATACCACTTATAGGTGTGGCGGCACGTGTGTTCGACCGGAATTCCGGCAGCGCGGAGGGCATCGATGCTCACTCCGGCGCGATCGCTCGCAAGGGCCATTACCCGCCCGTACTTGTCGTAGCGCACGTACACGTGACGACCATTGACGACCCGTTCCCTCACCGCCGCGGCCGTCATGGGTTGTGCCACCTTGTCTCGTGCTTCCGAGTGGCGGACCACCGGAAGGCGCGGCGATCGGATGCGCAATCCCACAACGCAAGCTTCACGCGCTCCGGCGAAGATCCGTAGTGCCAGAAGGCCCGCCGCACGATTCCGGATTGCGTGCGCGGACAGGACCTTCGGCCCTGCCGGAGCCAACGGCCCGAACCGTAGAAGGAGGATCATCCACGGATTTACGATGACTCCCAGCCAGCGGTTGACCAATGCACTGGACTTGGACTCCTCGAGTGGCCGCTGCCGTGCTGAAGGGGCCAGACTCAGACCATGGCAGGCGAGGAGTTGAAGGATCGGCCACCGGTCTACCAGACGGCACGGATGGAGGCGTTCAGTGACGGCGTCTTCGCGATCGCGATCACGTTGCTCGTTCTCGAGATCGGAGTCCCTCACGGCTCCGGCGATGACTTACTTAGCGCCCTGGTCGAACAATGGCCCTCGTACCTGACTTATCTGGTCAGTTTCTCGACGATCGGCGCCGTCTGGATCTCACACACGGTGATCACCGAGTACCTCCATCGCGCCGACTCGGTGGTGATCCGGCTGAACTTACTGCTGCTCCTGGTGGTGGCGTTCCTGCCGTTTCCCACCCGGCTGCTCGGGGAGTACATCGGCGATTACGAACCTGAAAGAGTCGCGACCACTGTGTACGGGGTCAACCTCCTCCTTGCGTCAGCGCTGGTGTCGATCATCTGGCGGTATTCGATCCACGAGAAGCTCGTACGACCGGACGCGGACGACGAGGACGTCCGCAACCTGACGAGGCGGCTCACGCCAAGCTTTGCCGGTTACGTTGTCATGATTGCCACAGGGCTGTTCGTGCCGACGATCGCGGTGCTGGGATACCTGGTGATCGCTGTGTACATCATCGTGCCGTTTGGCCTGATCAGGCACGGCCAACGGCAGCATTGACGGGTCAGGTGCTCTGTTCGTCGCGCAGACCGCGAAAGAACGTCCGTAGCTCACGGACCAGGATGTCGGGCTGCTCGAGCGCGGCGAAGTGCCCGCCTCGCCTCGGCTCGCCCCAGTGCCGGATGTCGACGTACCGCTTGGCGGCCCAGCGCCGCGAAGGCCGCGGCACCTCCTTGGGGAAGATGGTGCAGCCGGTCGGCGCCGTGACGACCTCGGTCGTCGCCGCCGTGAACCACGAGGACACCGCCCGGATGCTTTCCCAATAGAGGCGGGCCGACGACGCGCCCGACCGGGTCAGCCAATAGAGCGTCACCGTGTCGAGCACTTCGCGACGGGAGATGACCCTCTCCAGGTCGCCGTCGTGGTCGGACCACGTCCAGAACTTCTCGGCGATCCATGCGCACGACCCGACCGGTGAGTCGACCAGCGAGTACCCGATCGTCTGCGGCTTGGTCGCCTGAAGGTCCGAGTACGCCGACTCGTGCTCCTGGCGAGCGCTCAGTTCGGCGAGAGCGGTGCGTTCGGCCTCGGTGAGCTCCTCGGCGGAGCCCACGTCCGGCGCCGCTAGCGGCGGCACGAGGTGGATGCCCACGACGTGGTCGGCGTCTTGCAGAGGGAGGAGTGTGCTGATGCTGGTGCCCCAGTCGCTGCCGCCCGCGCCATAGCGGTCGTACCCGAGCCTGGCCATCAGCTCGGCCCAGGCGGCCGCGATGCGTTGCAGGCCCCACCCGGGGCATGGCCGGCTTGTCACTGAAGCCGTACCCGGCAATGACGGACACACGACGTGGAAGGCATCGGCAACGGAGCCGCCGTGTGCGTCCGGACGGGTGAGCGGTCCGATGATCTTCTCGAATTCCATGAACGAACCGGGCCACCCGTGGGTCAGGATCAGCGGCATCGCGTCGGCATGGGGCGACCGAGCATGTACGGCATGGATCCGCAGCCCGTTGATCTCGGTGCGTACATGCGGAAGGGCGTTCAGCCGCGCCTGCGTGTCACGCCAGTCGTAGTCCTCCGACCACGCCGCGGACAGCCGCCGCATGTAGGCGTTGGACACCCTGCGACCAGTCGTCCACGGTCTCCGCCTCGGGCCACCGTGTGTGGCGCAGACGGTCGCGGAGGTCGTCGAACGCCGACTGAGGGACCGCGATGGAGAAATCCTCGATGCGCGACATGACCACGATCGTGCCCTGCGCTGTTCGACTTCGACTCGCGCCGAGCTTCGCCGGCTACGTTGTCATGATCGCCACGGGGCTGTTCGTGCCATCGATCGCGGTGCCGGGGATACCTGGTGATCGCGGCCCCGCATCACGGCCTGAAGATGACATCGCCGTACTGCCAGTGCAGGGTGTAGGAAGCAAGCCGTGCCCGGACAGCGATCCGGATCGCCTCACGCGTGCCCGGTGGGAGTGCACGGTCGGTGGTGACGAAGGCATCCACGGCTCCCCGCCGCTTTCGCAGCATGATTCTGGGTGACTGCGTCACGCCGAATCGGCGCATCACCCGGATTGCGGCTGCCGTGACCTCGCGATGCGCGGTCGCCCCTACCGGCGACGTGGCTTCTTCGCAGGCCGCGACGACGTCCCGTGGGTCGCAGCGCCTGTCGGCTTCCCGCCACGGCGACCGGTCGGGGTTCGGCACGGGTCCGGCCACCACCAGTGGAGTACCGTGACGAATCGCGCAGATGGCGCCAAACTCGGAGTCGGTCATGTCCGCGGCGTCGGCTCGGGCATCGACGACGACCGAGACGTCGACATCGGCGAGTGGGCAGCGGCCACCCTTGCTGAGACCGACGCAGGTTGCTTCGCCGTCGGGTGCATGGCAGTAGGTCAGGGTATGCCCAGCGGCGCCGAGCCGTTGCGCCACCGCGATGGCCGACCCTGGACGTTGCTCCGTGATGAGAATCTTCATGGTCGCGATCACCGCGTCCGCTCCAGCGTGGCCTGGTGGACGATCGCCACAGGAGCATGCGCATGATGGAGCACCTGCTGACTGACCGACCCGAGCAGCAGCTCGCGGAATCCGCGTCTCTCCCGTGAACCCACCACGACGAGCAGTGCCTTGCGTGACAGCTCGGTGAGCACCCGTCCCGGCGAGCCGGAGACCAGCACCGCCTCCGCCGCCACGTCCGGGTACTTGCCCTGCCAGGCGTCCAACGTGTCGCTCAGCTGGTGACGAAGGGCCACTGCCTCATCCCCGTCGTCGGGCGGAACGCCGTAGAGGGCCGGAAGCGGCTCGACGCAATGGGCGGCTGTGAGCCCGACGTGGAGCCGGGAGGCTTCGGCGAATGCGAAGCCGACGATGTCCTCGGCTGTGCTCGGGTCATCGACACCGACGACGCAGCCCGCAGGAGGACCGACGCCGGCACCGCGCAGAGCATGTGCGGGACGCATGACGACGACGGGGCAGTGTGCGTGTGTAGCCAGCCGGCTGCTGACCGAACCGACCAGCAGTCCGGTGAAACCACCCAGGCCACGCGAGCCAACCACGACCAGCTCGGCCGTGCGGGCTTCGTCGAGCATCACCGGGCTCGGACGGCCGATTCGAACGGTTCCGTCCACGCTCAGTCCCGGCGAACCGAGGGCAGCCCGTCTGACGGCCTCGTCGAGGATGCGTCCGGCGGCGGCGCGCACGTCCGCGTCAGGGCCGCACGCCGACGGGCCGCCGGGTCCGTAGGAGTACAGCGGCCAGTTGAAGGCGTGGATCACACGTAGTGAGCTGCGCCGGGACGCCGCCTCAGCAGCTGCCCAATCGACAGCGCCCAGCGACCCCCTCGAGCCGTCGACACCGACGAGAACGGGCCGCGAGCGATGAACAGGTTCCATGATCGCGCACCTCCGCGATGGTCCTGCTTCAAACACTCATCCCGGCGCGACGTGACGGCCAGGGCACAACGACCGGCGCCACCGGGCCGAAGGGCCATCGATCGGCCGAGGTCGGGAGTCGGGACCTTCGGCCCTAGGCACGACCTCATGAGGCTCCTATCATTCCGTGACAAATCTGCGGAGGTGCTCATGAGCTTCACCGATCGCGAGTGGTGGACCCTCGTCCACGGCATGGTTCTCGGCGCGTTCTTCCTGCTTGCCTTTGCCGGTGGGCTCGCCGAGCTCTACAGCCTCAAACCCGCTTTGCTGACCCGCGTCGGAGTCCAGTCACGGATGCGCCGGGTCAAGGTCGGGGTGGTGGCGATGGCGGTGGCAGCCTGGCTGACCGTGATCACCGGCACGTGGATCGTCTACCCCTGGTACCGAGAAGACGTCGCGTCCAGCCCTCGGTCCACGCTGCTCGCCGATCCGAGCACGGCGGAGTGGCACGAGTTCGGAATGGAATGGAAGGAACACATCGCGTGGATCAGCCCGATCCTCGCCACCGCGGTGGCGTTCATAGTCGTGTACTACGGCACCAACTTGATCCGGCACGACCGGGTCCGCCGCACGGCGATCGGCCTGTTCGTCCTCGCCTTCGTCATCGCCGGCATCGCGGGCGCCTTCGGGGCCTTCATCACCAAAGTCGCACCGGTCATTTAGGAGGCTCACACCCCATGGCACGTACCGAACGCACGGAACCCACCAGCGAACCGGATGATCTCCCTCCCGTCACGGACAAACCCGAGGGACCGATCTCCGCGGCGATCATTGCGGCCGGCATCGGCGCGGCCGCGCTCGGTCTTTTCACGACCCTCGCCGAGGCGAGCGCGACTGTGAAGGACTGGCTGCAGTGGAATGACCGGGTCGGACCGCTCTCCGGCAAGACTCTCCTCGCGGTGGCAGTCTGGTTGGCCGCCTGGGCCATCCTTCATGTCACGCTGCGCAACAGACCGTTCGAGACACGCCGGGCCCTCATCATCACCCTCGTACTTCTCGTGCTCGGCGTGATCGGCACCTTTCCAACGTTCTTCCAGGCATTCACATCCGAGTAGAGCCGTCCACCGGGTGCTTCGTCCGCTGTGCCGCGGTCAGGATAATCGTGCGGGCCAGGTCAGGTGGTCGACGACGTCGACCACCCCGTCGACGTTCTCCGTCAGCCAGGCGGCCGCCTTGGCTTGACTTGGTCCGTGGAGCCGTCCGGACAGCTTGACCACGCCATCACGGACAGAGACCTGTACGGCCTCCGCGTCGCCGGCAGTCAATGGGGCGATCACGTCTTGGCGGATGGTGTGCTCGATGTCGGAGTCACGGCGCACGAACACGCGGAGCAGGTCGCAGCGGCTGACGATGCCGACGAGGTGGCCGCGATCGTCGACCACGGGCAGCCGTTTGACGCCGTGGCGTTCCATCCGCCGCGCGGCCACAACGACCGGGGCGTCGGCGAGTACGGTCAGAGCGGGACTCGTCATCAGCTCCCACGCAGTCGTTGCGGCAGCCTTGGCGCGACCCGTGTCCCGTTTCGCGCTGCCGAGGCGCAGCCCGGCACGCCGCGGCCGGAGGCTGTCGCCGTAATGGAGCTGCTTGTACTCCTCCTTGTGCAGGAGGTCCGCCTCGGACACAACTCCCACGACACGGTTGTCGGAGTCGACGACGGGAACGGCGGACACGTGTCGCTCGAGGAGAAGTTCGGCGACAACCCGGAACGGCGTGCCGACGTGCACTGCCGTGACGTCGGTGGTCATCACGTCCTCGACCAATATGCGCATGCTCAGCCCCTCTCCTCGATTCGACCGTACGGCGGCTCGGCTGGCGGCAGGCAGAGTCGGAGGTCCTGCCCCCGACGGGTCGGGCGACCCTTACGGATGTGGTGCAGCCGGGTAACTCTTCACCCATGGAGCAACAGATCGTCGTCGGCTACGACCAAACCGATCGAGCCCGGGTCGCCCTGGCCTGGGCGGTGGATGACGCGCGCCTGCGCGACGCAGATCTGGTCGTGTGCCACGCCTGGGACGTTCCTTACGCGTCGGTGGACCGCGACGTGGCACACGCGACTCGGTCCTTCGCGAAGAGCACGCTCGACGAGGGGATCCTGCTGGCCCGCCAGGGCCTGCCTCACCACCGCGTCCGACCCGTGCTCGCCCAGGGGCCGGCGGGGCTCGTCCTGACCCGGGCGAGCCGAACGGCAGCCATTGTGGTGGTCGGCACGCGTGGCCCAGGCCGGCGGGCGAGGCTCCGCCTCGACTCGGTGAGCGCTCATGTCGTGGCCCGCGCCCGATGCCCGGTGACGATCGTGCGCGGACAGCAGCTGCCGGAAGCCCCGGATGAGCCGACACTGGTCGTGGTAGCCGTCGATCAGTCGGCGGATGCCACCACGGCCTTGGGGTTGGCGTTCGAGGAGGCTGCGTGGCGGCGCAGCGACCTGCACGCTTGGTGCGGGGTGTGGGACAACGGGCCCCTCATCGGCGGGCACACCGCCGACCCGGGCGCCGACCCTGAGCGGCAGTGGCTCGAGGAGACGGTGCCGCAATGGCGAGAGAAGTTCCCCGACGTACGTGTCGAAGCCGCATTCGTCGGCACCCATGCGGCGTCCTCGATGCTGAACTGGGAGGACGACGTCGAACTGGTCATCCTCGGCGCGCGCCGCGCCGCTGATGCTCTCGTCGTGGTGGACCAGGTGCTCCGCAGCCAGGCATCCTTCCCGGTCATCATCACCAAGGACACATAGCGGACGCGACGAGGGGCGGGCCGTTTCCGGCAGGCCCGCCCCTTCGGCCGCTAGCTCTTCTTCTCGACCGTGATGCGCTGGACGGCCTGCTTGGGTTCCTTGAGGCCGACGGACACCTCGAGGATCCCGTTGTCGTAGCTGGCCGTCATGTCCCCTTCATCGGCACCCGTCGGCAGCGTGATGGATCGGGTGAACGACCCGTACCGGAATTCGGTGCGGTACTTCTCCCGCTGCTCCTCGTGCCGCTGCGCGTGAACGGTGAGCACGCCACCACTGACGCTGACCTCGATGTCCTTGTCCGGATCGACACCCGGTAGCTCGGCACGCAGGACGTACCGGTCGTCCTTCGTGTACTCCTCGAAGCGGACCATCTCGCCGTGCGGACGCAGGGCCGTGACCGGTGTCTCCAGCCAGTCCAGCAACTCCGGGAAGAGCCCTCGCTGACCGGATTCGAACGATGTACTCAACTGTCAGTCCAGCACTGATCCCAGCAGTGCCCCAGAGTCATGTGGTGCACTCCCGATAGGGACGTTCGTCACCCGTGGCCCACGACCGCCACAGGGCAATGCGCACGATGCAGGACGGCACTCGCCGTCGGACCGAGGATCGGGACAGTGCCGCGACGAGCGCCCACGACCACCAGGCCGGCGTGCTCGGAGGCGTTCACCAGAGCGTTGCTGGCGCGGCCGTGCACGCAATGTTCGTCGATCGTCACTCCGGGAAACGCCTCGCGTGCACCGCCCATGACTTCGCCGAGCAGGATCCGCTCCTCCTCCTGCACACCCTCGACGTCGACGGCTCACTGCGCTCCCGCGCTTCGGACGGTCCTTTCGACCCTACCTGCCTTTCGACTGCCCGCTCAAAGTGGACTCATGACCGATCTCCGCGGCCCCGGAGGTCCGCGATGACCGTCGTGCTCGTCGTGGCCTCCGTGGCAGCCGCCAGTGCTGTTCTCGCGTGGCTCGGGTTCCAGGTGCCGCCCCGACCGCTCCGCCCAACGGGACCGTCGAGTCAGGTGGGTGAGGTGGTACTTCCGACCGACCTGCCGTCAGCTGTCGGCGCTATCACCGTGCTGCCGGAGCCACCGGACCGCTCGTGCAGCGCGTCGACACGTTGGTGCTGTGGGGACGCGCCCGGATGAAGCGCCACCCGCTGCCCTGGATGCCGGTCACGTTCGGTCGGAGCACCGGGTCGGCTGGAGCGGCCTGCAGGAGGTGGCCGTCACCTCGTACCGGCTCCCGATCCTTCGCGGCCGGGACTCCTACGTGGACGGCCGCGGTGAGATGCTCATGGGGAGGCAATTGATCACCGGTCACGAGATCGACCAGGGTGAGAACCTGTTCCTCTGGGCCGAGCTCGTCCTGGTGCCGTCGGTGCTGGCCACACGGCCCGGCGTGCGGTGGGAGCCGGTCGACGAGGACTCCGCCCGGTTGTGCGTACCGTTCGGCGCCGGCGAGGACGAGATGGTGTTCCGCTTCGACTCGAACAGCGGCCTGATCCAGGAAGGCCGGGCGATGCGCTACCAGAGCGTCGGCGGAACAAAGGTCGGCTGGCGCATCAGCTATCACCGCTGGCGACGGTTCGACGCCGGCCTGTTCCGTCCCGGTTCACCGTCACGTGGGAAGACCGCGGCCGCCCGTGGTTCGTCCTCGGCGTCGACGGCGTTTCGGTCAACGTGCCCGTCTCCGAGCAGCTCACCAGCGGGACGGCGGGCGCCAGGTAAGGCAAGAAGCCGTGGCGACTCACGACGTGCGGTCGGACCATGCTGTAGAAGGACGGTCATGGCCAAGCAGCGGGTGACCCGAGCCCAGCACCTGCTGCCGGGGGTGTTTTCACTCTCCACGTACCAACGGGACTGGTTGCGCGGCGACCTGCTGGCCGGTGCCACGGTCGCCGCTTATGCCATTCCCCAGGTCATGGCGTACGCCACCGTCGCCGGACTACCGCCGGTGGCAGGGCTGTGGGCGATTCTGCCGCCGCTGGCGCTCTACGCACTGTTCGGCTCGTCCAAGCAGCTGTCGGTCGGCCCCGAGTCGACCACGGCTCTGATGACCGCAGCCGTGGTGGGACCACTGGCTGCCGGCGACGCAGTCCGGTACGCGCAGCTTGCCGCCGGCTTGGCGATCCTGGTGGGGCTACTGTGCCTGGTTTCGTGGGTCGCTCGGCTCGGCTTCGTCGCCGACCTGTTGTCCAAGCCCATCCTCGTCGGCTACCTGGCCGGAGTGGCGCTGATCATGATCATGGGACAGTTGGACAAGCTCACCGGCGTTCCCGTCAGCGGCGAGACCTTCCTGGCCCAGCTGGGCTCCTTCGTACGCAACCTCCCGCAGGTGGACACGGGCACGTTGCTGTTCGCAGGGGCAGTCCTCGTATTCCTGTTCATCGCGCAGGCACGGTTCCGTACGGCGCCGGGGCCACTGATGGCCGTACTGCTGGCTACCGCGATGGTGGCTGCCTTCGGGCTCGAACAACATGGCATCGACGTGGTCGGAGACATCCCGGCTGGACTTCCGCGACCGTCCCTTCCCGCGATCGACCTGGGTGACCTGCTGTTACCGGCGATCGGCCTGCTGATCGTCGGTTACACCGACAACATGCTCACCGCCCGGTCCTTCGCCGCCCGGCACGACGAGGAGGTCGATCCCAACCAGGAGCTGCTGGCCCTCGGCACGGCGAACGTCGGCGCGGGGCTCCTGCAGGGTTTCCCTGTCAGCAGCAGCGCCAGTCGCACCAGCCTCGGTGATGCCGCGGGCAGCCGAACTCAGCTGTTCTCACTGGTAGCGCTGGCAGCTGTACTGGCTGTCCTGCTGGTCCTCGGTCCGCTGCTGGAGCGGGTCCCGGACGCCGCTCTAGGTGCGCTCGTCGTCTATGCGGCCATCCGACTTATCGACGTTCCGGGCTTCAGCCGACTGGCCAGGTTCCGGCGCAGTGAACTGCTGCTGGCGCTCGGGTCCCTGGCGGGCGTTCTCGTCTTCGACATCCTCTACGGCGTGCTCCTGGCCGTCGCTCTTTCGGTCGCTGTGATGCTGGCCAGGATCGCTCGGCCTCACGACGCGATCCAGGGTCTGGTGCCGGGTCTTGCCGGCATGCACGACATCGACGACTACCCACAGGCCCGCACCGTGCCCGGACTGGTCGTCTACCGGTACGACTCACCGCTGTTCTTCGCCAACGCGGACGACTTCAGGCGGCGTGCGCTCGCGGCCGTGGCCGGCCACGACGGTCCGGTGGGATGGTTCGTGCTGAATACGGAGGCCAATGTCGAGGTCGACATCACGGGCCTGGACGCCGTCGACGCGTTGCGCCGAGAACTCGATCGCCGTGGCATTGTCTTCGCTCTGGCCAGGGTCAAGCAGGATCTCCTCGACCAGCTGACAGCGTACGGGCTGTCGACGTCGATCGGCTCCGAGCGAATCTTCCCAACCCTGCCTACTGCCGTAGCCGCCTATCAGGAATGGCGCGAGCACCATCCTGATCCGCCGATGCCGGAGCCACCGCGACCGTGATCACGGCATTGTGTGATCGCTCATCCCTGCCCGGCCACCAGAGTTGCGTCCAGGAACGACACGACCCGCGCCGTCCACTCCGCCGGGTGGGTGTCCAGGCCCCCTGTGTGCTCAGTGTCAGGCATCTCCCACGTGCTCACGGTCGCGGGCGCGGCACGCTGCAGATGCCGGATGAAGTCGATCTCACCACGGGCGGCGATGAGTAGGACCGGCCTCGGTGCCAGCGCCTTCACCGCGTCTCGCAACGGGATGGGCTCCGGTGCATCGGTGAGGAGTGCCGCGGTCGCGATCGCAAGCGACTGTTCGGCTTGCTGTGTCCAGCCCTGCGGTCCGGGTTCCGGCGCCAGCTGGTCCGCCGGCAGACGCGGCTCGACACCATCTGCCACCACGACCCGGATCCGGTCGTCCGACGCCGCGGCGTTGACTGCCTGCTCACCGCCCATGGACAGACCGACGACGCCGATTCGCGCCTGGTCGACGTCGGGACGGCTCTGCAGGTACGACACGGCAGCCGCCAGATCGAGGTCGCCCCACCAACCGAAGTCCATGGCGTCGCCGGCACTGCGGCCGTGCCCACGGTCGTCGTAGAGCAGCACTCCGTAGCCGTGCCGGGCAAGGACGGCGGCATGGTCCAGCACGGCGGAGCGGGTGGAGCCCGAGCCGTGGAGCAGCGCGATCGCAGCGCCGTTGCTCGACGGCAGATACCACCCGGACAGCATCGCCCCGTCTGCGGTCGCGAACTCCACATCGGTGTAGTCGAGGCCCCAGCTCTGCAGGCGTCGTGCGACCGACGGTCGTCGGTGGCACGTGCGTGGCATATACGGCCGGGGTGATCGGGACGAGAACGAACTGGACGAGGAGGAAAGCTGCCGGAACGGCCAGGAGTCGCGTCCAGCCGTGCAATGAGCGGATGAGCACGCTGAACGCAAAGCCCACCAGCACCAGCCCAGCCACCAGGGACACCAGCCCAGCTACGACGGTGACCGAAATCCCGGCCTTGACGACATGCATGACACCGACGCCGATCCCGAAGATCAGACCGATCAGACCGATCACCAGCGCGACCAGGCCGGTGCCGGCTTGCCGCGAGTTGGAGACGTGGACAGCAGTCTCGGGAATTTTACGGTCCAGCAGCGGTGGGCTCGTATGGTACGAGCGTGACTCGTGCAGACGCCCGGTGCCGAGGCCTTTTGTCCCTCGACCACCACGACAAAGGCCTCTGATCCCGGCCCACATGCGCGAAGTGCACTGGCGGTGACCGCTTGCATGTCCGTCGGCCACCCAGCTCGTGACCTTGGGCACTCGCGGCCGTCGACGGAATGTCCCATCCTGGTTGCGCAATCGTCATTGACGGCGAGGAGTCGAACATGAGCAGGACGTGGCAGGTGGATGCTGCTGACTTCCCCGTCGGAGGTGACGTCACGGACCTGCTGCGGTTCGTGCTGCGCTACGCGACGCTGTCGCCGAGCAGTCACAACAGTCAGCCCTGGCTGTTCCACCTGGACGGACACTCGGTCGAGCTTCACGCCGACCACACGCGTCGCCTTGCCGTCGTGGACCCAGACGACCGCGAGCTGGTGATGAGCTGCGGTGCAGCACTGGTCACCCTGTGCATCGCGCTGCGCCATTTCGGCGCAGAGGTCGACGTGACGACAATGCCGGACGAACGCGACAGCGCGTTTCTCGCCCGCGTCGAGGTGGTCGGGTGGGCCCCCGTGCCCGACGTGAAGGACGACGACCTGTTCCCCGCCATCACGGCACGGCACACCGTCCGAACCGCTTACGAACCGATTCCGATCCCAGCCGACGTCGTCGCAAGGATGGAGCAAGCGGCGTCCGTCGAGCGCGGGCAGCTCGTCGTGGTCACGGCGGCACAGCGCGAGATCATCACGCATTTCGTCACCGAGGCGGACCGCGTCCAGATGTCCGATCCACGTTTCCGCCGTGAGCTCGCTCATTGGATGAGGATCAACCAGCCAGCCGCCGATGATGGCATGCCGGGCTACGCCATCGGCATGTCCGAACTCGAGTCGGCGGTGGGACCGCTGGTGGTCCGCACTTTCGACGTCGGCGGCAGACAGGCCGCCAAGGATGAGGATCTGGCTCGGGGATCGGCACTACTTGCTGTCCTCACCACTGTGCACGACGACATCGCCGACTGGATCGCCGCCGGCCAGGCGATGCAACGGGTACTCCTGACGGCCACGGCTGCCGACTTGCGGGCGTCCTTCCTCAACCAGCCCATCGAAGTCCCGTCCTTGCGGAAGCGGCTGCAGCAGGCTGTCGGCTTGGCCGGCCATCCACAGCTCCTCCTCAGATTCGGCTATGGCGCCAGCGGAACACCGACTCCCCGACGGTCGGTGTCGGACGTCGTCACGGCCACATAGCGAGGCCGGACCGATTCACAGGCGCCTTTCAGCACACTCACAGGCGATGCACATGCAGGCCCAGCCATTGTGTGAGCTCCCGGGTTCGCTAGACCCTGATCGAGGAGATCGCATGACGCACGACGATGAGCTGCACGACCACGACAGGGGTCTTTCCCATGACCTGCCGATGCTCAGCCGCAGGCGGACGCTGACGTTGTTCGGGGGCGCCGGCCTCGCCGCCGCTCTGGCCAGCTGCGGTATCGGCAGTACCGACCAGTCCGAAGCAGCCGACTCACCCAGCCCGTCCGGTACGTCCGGCGCAGGTTCGACCGGTGCGGAGTCGGAGACGGTGACGTCGTCGACCGGGACCGAGATCCCCGAGGAGACCGCCGGACCATACCCCGGCGACGGCTCCAACGAAGTCAACGTGCTGACCGAGACCGGCATCGTCCGCAGCGACATCACCACGAGCTTCGGATCGGCGTCCGCGATCGCGGTCGGAGTGCCGCTCACCATCACGCTGACCGTGTTGGACGTCAGCAGCGGCTCCGGGCCCTTGGCCGGTGCTGCGGTCTACCTGTGGCACTGCGATATCAACGGCAAGTACTCGCTGTACTCCGACGGGATCACGCAGGAGAACTATCTGCGCGGCGTCCAGGAGACCGGCAGCGACGGGTCCGTGAGGTTCACCAGCATCTTCCCGGCGGCCTACTCCGACGCTGGCCGCACATCCACTTCGAGGTATACCCGAGCGTGGAGGCCGCCACCACAGCCAGCGGCAGGCTTCGCACCTCACAGTTGGCGCTCCCCGAGGATGGCTGCGCGCTCGTGTACGCGACCGCCGGCTACGAGCAGAGTGTGCGCAACATGACACAGACCTCGCTGGACACCGACAACGTCTTCAGCGACGGGTACTCGCTGCAGTTGGCCGCCATTACCGGCGTCGTCGACACCGGCATGGCCGCCACCCTCAACGTGCCGGTCTAGGAGCCAAGATCGTGCCGCCGTAGACGTGACGGCTGGACGAGCGCGGGATGGCGCGGGTCTCACGAACCAGAGGTGTGCCGATCATCGTCCCCTCGTCGTAAGATCGCCCGACACGTCGTACTCCTGCACCGCCGTGGTCGACGACGACGCGGATCAGACTCGCGGTCGGGGCTCGGTGCGGACCTTCCCGGACGGGTCGGCCACGTTCACGGTCGCAATCGGCGCATGCGCCCGGACCGGGTCCAACGGAGCCATATTCGACGCCATCAGAGAGATCCGGCCACTGATCTACCTCGCCGATGGTGACCTCCATTACGGCAACGTCGGCGTCGACGAGTCGACATGTTCCGCGCGCGGTACGACGACGTGCTCAGCTCGCCGGCGCAGAGCGCGCTCTACCGCTCGACGCCTGTCGCCTACGTTTGGGACGACCCTGACTACGGGCCCAACGATGGCCAGGCGGACCCGCCCAGCCGGAAAGCCCGCTCGCCTCGCCCACCGCGAGACCGTGCCGCACTACGCGCCGCCGGCAGGGGCCGGGAGACGAAGCCATCTATCAGGCATACCGACCAGGTGCGCACCCAGGTCGTGCTCAGCTTGGTCTTCGCTCATCTCATGCTCGCCTACGTCGCACGTGCTCGGCGCACGACGTTCGAGTCCGGCTGGTGGCGCGGCACGGTCCTGCGCCGGGCCGTGGCAGCCTCGCTCGCGCTCCAGGCCCTCCTGGTGCTCATGCCCGCCCTGGGTGCGCCGCTGTCCCTCACCACATTGCCGCCCGTCGGATGGGCCATGGCCACGGCCGTCGGGATTCTCACACCCGTGCTCTGCGACGTGATCCGGCCTCTCGATCGCGGATGACCACGATCGCCCGGCGTCGCCTGCGGTTACCGGGCCATGTACCCGCCGTCCACGTAGAGCTCGGATCCGGTGACGAACGAGGCGTCGTCGCTGGCCAGGTACGCCACCGCGGCGGCGATCTCCTCTGGACGGCCGAGGCGGCCCATCGGCGTCATGTCGATCATCGTGGTCTCGAACTCGGTCCCCCTGGCTCCGTCAAGTATCGGAGTGTCGACGAACCCCGGGTGGATCGAGTTGACCCGGACGCCGGCATCGGCCCAGTGCAACGCGATGTTCTTCGTCAGCGTGCGGATCGCGCCCTTGGCGGCGTGGTATGCGGGCGACGTGCCGAAGCCGCCGCTGGTCCCGAAGATCGAGCTGATGTTGATCACCGCGCCGTGTCCCGAGTCCTTGAGCTGCTGGGCCGCGGACTTCATGCCCAGGAACACACCGGTCTGGTCGATCGCGATCGTCCGCGCGTACTGCTCTGCGGTCGTGTCCTCGATCGTGCCGAGATCGCCCACACCCGCGTTGTTCACCAGGATGTCGAGACGGCCGAACTCGGCGACGGCGCGCTGCACGGCCCGCGTCCAATCCAACTCGTCGGCGACGTCCTGGTGGGCGTATACGGCGCGATGTCCCGCATCACAGATCTGCGCGGCAACCTTCTCGCCGACCTCGTCCTGAACATCGGTGACCACGACGGCTGCGCCTTCTTCGGCGAGCCGCTGTGCCGTTGCCTGTCCGATGCCACTTGCCGCGCCCGTGACCAGCGCCACCCGTCCCTGCAATCTGTCCATCACACACTCCCCATCGAGTTCTCCAGCCAGCAAAATCAGTCTTCGGGACGGAGCTGGCGGTGTATCGGGCCGAAGGTCCCGAATCGCCTGCACCAAGGTCACGCACGCGCATGGCCTCCTAGGCAACGAGGGTCTGCACGGCGCCTTTCAGCGTGGTCATGGCGTGTTTCGCGTCGGAGAAGAACATGCCGGTCTTGGGGTCGGTGTAGAGCTCGTTGTCGATGCCGGCGTAGCCGTGGCCCATCGACCGTTTGATCACCACGACACTCTTGGCCCGGTCGACGTCGAGGATGGGCATTCCGGAGATCGCGTTCCCGGGCCGGCGGGCAGCGGGATTGGTGACGTCGTTCGCGCCGATGACGAGCGCGACATCAGCCTGCGGGAACTCGGGGTTGATCTCCTCCATGTCCTTCAGAAGCGGGTACGGCACGTTCGCCTCGGCCAACAGGACGTTCATGTGCCCGGGCATCCGGCCGGCGACCGGGTGGATGGCGTAGCTGACATCCACACCGTGCTCCTCCAGTGCCTGGGCGAGATCGCCGAGCTCGTGCTGGGCCTGCGCGGCGGCGAGCCCGTAACCCGGGACGATGATGACCTTGTTGGCGTAGGCGAGCTGGATCGCGACGTCGTCCGCGGAGACCACGCGGACACCTGCCGCCGCTCCGGCGGCAACCGTAGGGGCGCTGTCCCCGGTGCCGAATCCGCCGATGACGATGTCGGCGATCGAGCGGTTCATCGCATCGGCCATCAGCTTGGTGAGGATGCCTCCGGACGCGCCCACCAGGGCACCGGCGATGATCAGAGCTGCCTGGTCGAGGACGAAGCCGGCCATCGCGACGGCCGTGCCGGTGAAGGCGTTGAGCAGCGAGATGACCACGGGCATGTCGGCGCCACCGATCGGAAGCACCATCGTCAGGCCGAGGACCAGTGCGGCCGCGACAAGAAGTAGCAAGGCGGTCACGCTGCCCGGATCGACCACCAACCAGACCGCACCGACCGCGCCGGCCAGCGCCAACACGGCGTTCGTCGCCCGGGCGCCGCGGAACACGACCGGCTGGCTCGGCACGAAGCCTTGCAGCTTGCCGGCGGCGACGAGAGATCCGGTGAACGTCAATGCGCCGATCAGGATGTCCAGGGCACCCGGGACGGTGATCCGTTCGGCCAGCTCGGCCGAGCCGGCGGCCTGCACGATGTGGTTGACGGCGAGCAGGGCGGCGGCCCCGCCGCCGGCGGCGTTGAAGAGGCTCACCAGCTGGGGCATCGCAGTCATCTGCACCGCTCGCGCCGCGTACAGTCCGGCCGACGATCCGATCGCGGCGCCGAGGAACATCACGATCCAGCCGGTGGCCGTGATCGTGTCCTGATCGACGAGCAGCACCACGGTGGCCAGGACGGCAACAGCCATGGCCGCCGCGGAGAGCAGGTTCCCGCGGCGGGCCGTGGCCGGGGAGTTCATCAGGTGCAGACCCAGCACGAAACAGACCGCCGCGCCGAGGAAGACGTACCCGATGACGGTGTCCAGATCGGTCATGACGATCGCTCCTCGTCGCTCCCGGGCCGCCCGGCAGGACGGGCGCGGAACATGTTCAGCATTCGGTCGGTCACCACGTAGCCGCCAACCATGTTCGCCGCCCCCAACGCCACGGCGGCGAAGGCGAGCAGGTAGCCAACCAGGTCGTCCGCCGTCGCGCTGATCAGCATCGCGCCGATCACGACGATCCCGTGGATCGAGTTGGCGCCGGACATCAGCGGCGTGTGCAGAGTCGCCGGGACCTTGCTGATGACCTCCACTCCGACTAGCACACTCAGGACGAAGACGGTGACCGCGCCGAGCAGGTCCATGCTCACCTGACACCTCCGGCGAGGATTGCGTCGACGACTGTCGCGGCGACGGCAGGATTCACGATCGAACCCGCCTGGGTGACCAGGACGGCGGCCTGAATCTCGTCGGCCGGATCGATGTTGGGGACGCCGTCGCGGACCAGCGCGGTCACCAGGGCCGCGACGTTGCGGGCGTAGGCGTTGGACGCCGCGGTGGCCATGCTCGACGGCAGGTTTCCCGCGCCGATCACGGTCACCCCGTTCCCGAGGACGACCGTTGTGTCCGGGATGGACCCCTCGACGTTGCCGCCCAGGTCACTGGCGGCCAGGTCCACCGCGACGGAACCAGGCCGCATGCCGTCGAGCGCCTGTGTGGTCACGAGCACCGGCGGACGTCGCCCGGGCACCCGTGCAGTCGTGATGACCACGTCGAAGCGAGCGAGCCCGGACACCAGCTGGCGCTGCTGTGAGGCTCGCTCCGCTCCCGTGAGCTCCCGGGCATAGCCGCCCGCGCCGCGACCCGACCCGACCGCGGAGAGATCGAGGAACCGAGCGCCGAGCGACTCCACCTCGGCCCTTGTCTCCGGGCGGACGTCGTGCGCCGTGACCACGGCGCCGAGCCTGCGCGCGGTACCGATCGCCTGAAGCCCGGCGACACCGGTGCCGAGGACGAGGACGGCAGCCGGCCTGACGGTGCCGGCCGCGGTCATCAGCAGTGGGAAGTACCCACCGTAGGCTCCGGCGGCAACCAACACGGCCTTGTACCCAGCGACGTTCGCTTGGGAGGTGAGCCCGTCCATGGGCTGCGCCCTGCTCAGTGTCCGGGGCACCAGGTCCAGGCTCAGCGCAGTGACACCCTGCCCGGCCAGTTGCCGGACGAGGTCAGGGTGCTCGAGCGGCGCGAGCATTCCGATCAGTATGTGTCCGTCGCCCAGCCGCAACGCCGTGTCGCCGTCGGGCGGCTCGACGCACAGCACGACGGCCGCACGCTCGAACAGCTCCGCGGCCGCGGTGATCGTCGCACCGGCCGCCAGGTAGTCCTCGTCGGAGAACCAGGCGCCCGCTCCGGCTCCGGTCTCGACGAGCACGTCCAGGCCCGCCGAGCGAAGCCGCTCGACGGTCTCCGGAACCAGCGCGACCCGATGTTCTCCGGGCCCGCGCTCCCGGATGACACCGACGGCAGTCACCGCAACGGGGTCCGGCCCATTGCTCATCGGAAGCTCCCTTCGGGCGGGCCCGGGGTCCGCCGGCACCTGGTACGACGACAACATGAACCCGCTGTGATCGGTAGGGCCGGAGGACCCTGGAGGGTGTGCGGAACGCAGGCCTGCCGGCGGCCTCAGATGTGACCTTCGGCCCTTCGAGCTGTAGCGGCCTAGCGGAGAGGATCGGTTCGAGGTGAGCCGATGTTCCAGGTGCGAATCCACGGCCGGGGTGGCCAAGGCGTGGTCACCACCGCGGAGCTGTTGTCCGTAGCGGCCTTCATCGAAGGCCGACATGCCCAGGCGTTCCCGAGCTTCGGTTCCGAGCGCACGGGCGCTCCGGTGGTCGCGTTCTGCCGGATCGACGACCGGCCGATCCGGGTTCGTGAGCCCGTGGCCCGTCCCGATGCGGTGATCATCCAGGACGCGACGCTGCTCCACCAGGTCGACGTGTTCGACGGTCTCGGCCCGGATGGCTACCTGCTCGTGAACACGTCGCGGAGCCTCGCCGACCTCGGCCTGGACGCATTCGTCCAGCGGTTCCGACGAGACCGGGTGATCCCGGTGGCGGCGACCGACCTCGCGATGACCCACCTGGGGCGTCCCCTACCCGGTGCTGTCCTGCTGGGCGGCTTCGCCGCCATCACCGGCCAGGTGCTGTTGAGCTCGGTGGTGTCGGCGATCCAGGACCGGTTCTCCGGCCGGCTGGCCGCAGGCAATGTGTCCGCGGCCCGAGAGGCCTTCGACGTCGTCCTTGCGGAGATCGGGGAGCCGGCTCGTGCTCAGGCAGATTGAGGGATCGCGTGGGGTCGCCGAAGGTGTCGCCCGGTGCCGGCCTGAGGTGATCTGTGCCTACCCGATCTCGCCGCAGACACACATCGTCGAGGCGCTCAGCACACTGGTGAGATCCGGTGCACTGGCCCGGTGCGAGTTCGTCAACGTGGAGTCCGAGTTCGCCGCGATGTCGGTGGCGATCGGTGCCTCCGCGGCAGGCGCCCGGGCCTACACCGCGACCGCGAGCCAGGGACTTCTCTACATGGTCGAGGCGCTGTACAACGCCTCTGGGCTCGGCTTGCCCATCGTGATGACCGTGGCCAACCGTGCGATCGGCGCCCCGATCAATATCTGGAACGACCACAGCGACGCGATGTCCCAGCGGGACTCCGGATGGATCCAGCTGTACGCCGAGACCAACCAGGAGGCGCTCGACCTGCACATCCAGGGGTTCCGGATCGCCGAGGAGCTCTCGCTCCCGTTGATGGTCTGCATGGATGGTTTCGTCCTGACGCATGCGGTCGAGCCCGTCGACGTGCCGGACGTGGAACAGGTCGACGCGTTCCTGCCGCCCTACGAACCGCGCCAGGTGCTGGACCCCGACGACCCGGTCTCGATCGGCGCGATGGTGGGGCCGGAAGCGTTTACCGAGGTCCGGTACCTGGCGCACGACAAGCAGATGCAGGCGCTCGAGCTGATCCCGGCGGTGGCGGCGGAGTTCGCCGCCGCCTTCGGCCGCGACTCCGGCGGCCTGGTCCGTTCCTACCGCACCGACGACGCGGAGACGATCGTCGTAGCGCTCGGGTCGGTTCTCGGCACGATCAAGGACACTGTCGACGAGCTGCGAGACGAGGGCGTGCGGATCGGCGTGCTCGGGGTGACGTCGTTCCGGCCGTTCCCGTTGGATGCGGTACGCGAGACGCTGGCCGGCGCGCAGCGAGTGGTGGTCCTGGAGCGGGCACTGGCCGTCGGCGTCGGCGGGATCGTGTCGGCCAACGTGAGGATGGCCCTGTCGGGGGTCTCCCTGCATGGCTACACCGTCGTCGCCGGTCTCGGCGGACGGCCGATCACCAAGGCCTCGCTGCACGCGCTGTTCACCGAGGCGATCGCCGACCGGCTGGAGCCGCTGACCTTCCTCGACCTCAACCGCGAGCTGGTCGAGCGGGAACTGCGGCGTACCAGGCAGACCCGCCGGTCCGGGCCAGCCGCGGAAAACCTGCTGCGTGACCTCGGCGCGGCGGCCTCGCGGATCGGATGAGGAGACGACATGCCACAGCAGCAGATCAGGTTCTACCAGACCGGCAGTTTCGTGGTCGGGAACCGGCTGCTGGACCCGGATCAGCGCACCGTCCAAGCCGACATGCGGCGCACGAACTCGCTGAACTCCGGGCACCGGGCCTGCCAGGGATGCGGTGAGGCGCTCGGTGCGCGGTCCGCACTCGATGCAGTGATGCGCGCCACCGGCAACCAGATGGTCGCCGTGAACGCGACCGGGTGTCTGGAGGTGTTCTCCACGCCGTACCCGGAGACGTCCTGGCAGATCCCCTGGCTGCACTCGCTGTTCGGCAACGCGCCCGCCGTCGCCACCGGCGTGGCGGCCGCGCTCAAGGTCAAGGGCCGCACCGACGTCCGGGTCGTCGGACAGGGCGGCGACGGCGGCACCGTCGACATCGGCCTGGCCTGCCTCTCGGGCATGTTCGAGCGCAACGACGACGTGCTGTTCATCTGCTACGACAACGGCGGCTACATGAATACCGGCGTCCAGCGGTCCGGTGCCACGCCGCCGGCTGCGGCGACTACGACCACGCCCGCGGTCGGCCCGGAGCCGGGCAACACGTTCGGGCAGGGCAAGAGCCTGCCGCTGATCGCGATGGCGCACCGGATCCCTTACGTGGCGACGGCCACCGTGGCCGATCTTCGCGACCTCGAGTACAAGGCGCGCCGGGCGATGGAGTTCCACGGTGCGCGTTACTTGCACGTGCTGGTGCCCTGCCCACTGGGTTGGCGGACCCCGTCCAGCGACACCATCCGGATCGCCCGGCTGGCCACCGAGACCGGAGTCTTCCCGGTCTTCGAGGCCGAGGACGGCGAGGTGACGGCCGTATCCCGGATCCGTCACCGCCGGCCGGTCGCCGACTACCTGCGGCCGCAGGGTCGGTACGCGCACCTGTTCGGCGAAACGCCCGGTGAGGACGTCGTCGCCAGGATCCAGGCGGAGGCGGACCGAAACGTCCGCACCTTCGGCCTGGTCGACACCGAAGTGGTGAGGTAGATGTCCAAGGCGACCAAGCAGGGAACGCTGCCGTTCGCCATCACGCTCGACGTCGGATCGAGCCTGGCCAACAAAACCGGCTCGTGGCGGACCGAAAGACCTGTGTACGTCGACCGGCTGCCACCGTGCAACAACGCCTGCCCGGCTGGCGAGAACATCCAGCAGTGGCTGTACAAGGCGGAGGAGGGCGGCTACGAAAGGGCCTGGCGGCAGATCATGGAGGACAACCCCTTCCCGGCGGTAATGGGAAGGGTCTGCTACCGGCCGTGCGAGACAGCCTGCAACCGGGCCATCCTCGACGAGGCCGTCGGCATCAACTCCGTCGAACGCTTCGTCGGCGACGAGGCGATCAAGCGATGCTGGACCGTGTCAGTGGACGCCGCGCCGTCCGGCAAGCGGGTGCTGGTCGTCGGCGCCGGACCGTCCGGCCTGTCGGCGGCGTACCACCTGACCCGGCTCGGTCACCAGGTGACCGTCCGCGACAGCGCCAGTGAACCCGGCGGAATGATGCGGTACGGCATCCCGTCGTACCGGCTGCCGCGCGACGTGGTGGATGCCGAGATCCAGCGGATCGTCGACATGGGTGTGCAGCTGGAACTCGGCACCGTGGTCACCGACATCAGCGGGGCCATGACGGACGAAGGTTACGACGCCGTGTTCTTGGCCGTCGGAGCGCACATCGGGCGGCGGGCGGACATCCCGGCCGCCGACTCCGCGCGGATCCTCGACGCGGTGTCGCTGTTGGCCGGGATGGAGAACGGCGAGGCCCCACTGCTCGGCCGTCGGGTGGCGGTATACGGCGGCGGGAACACGGCGATGGACGTCGCTCGGACCGCGAAACGGCTCGGTGCCACCGACGCGGTCGTGGTCTACCGGCGCACCCGGGACCGGATGCCCGCGCACGACATCGAGGTACGGGAGGCTGTCGAGGAGGGCGTCCGGCTGCGGTGGCTGTCCACCATCGCGTACGCCGACGCCGGCCACATCACGATCGAGAAGATGCGTCTCGACGAGACCGGATTCCCGCAGCCGACCGGCGAGTTCGAGGACCTCGACGCGGACTCGGTGGTGCTCGCGCTCGGGCAGCTGGCCGATCTCGCGCTGGTCCAGGGCCTGGCCGGAGTAGAGGTTGCCGACGACGTCGTCCAGGTCGGCTCGGACCTGATGACCGGCCATCCAGGCGTCTTCGCCGGCGGCGACATGGTCCCGTCCGAGCGCACCGCGACGGTTGCCATCGGCCACGGCAAGAGGGCCGCTCGGAACATCGACGCCTGGCTGCGTGGCACCAGGTACCAGCGGCCGGAGCGGCATGAGCTCGCGACGTACGAGCGGCTGAACACCTGGTACTACTCCGACGCGCCGGCGACCGTGCGGCCGAGGCTGGAGACCGCCCGGCGGATCAGCACCTTCGACGAGGTCACCGGCGGCCTGGACGAGTCGACCGCGCTGTTCGAGGCGCGCCGTTGCCTGTCCTGCGGCAACTGCTTCGACTGCGACAACTGCTTCGGCGTCTGCCCGGACAACGCGGTGATCAAGCTGGGAGCGGACAACCGCTACGAGATCGACCTCGACTACTGCAAGGGGTGCGGTCTATGCGCCGCCGAGTGCCCGAGCGGCGCGATCGAGATGCGCGCCGAACGAACCTAGGAGCTGCCGAGTCATCCGGGTCGAGATCCCGGCACCCTCAGCAGGAGTCACCGCGCGCTGACCGTCGCCTCCGTCCGACTACGGCGGTCACGACACGGCCGGTTAAGGTTCACGGATCTCCCGCACCGCCTCGGCGCCGTACCACATGTAAGCGACGACGAACATGAGCCGCTAAGTCGCGCCGTCGATCTCCGGCCACGCGGACATACCCAGCGGGACGGCCACCGAGGCCACCAGCGCGATCACGTCGAGCATGCGCCACCGAGCCCGCCAGAGCGCCGCGGCAACCACCCCGAGGGCAAAGGCAAAGCCAATACCCGTCGCGGCCACCGAATGCAGCAGATCCTCCGCGTGGTCGAACTCTCCCGGTGTCCACGGGCGGTGTGCGAATCCGGCGGTAGCGATCATCAGCGCACCGAAGGCTGCATGGACGGCAGTTGCCCACGGTCCCCATCGACGGCGGCTCTCGACCGCGAGCAGGATCACCGACATTCCGAGCAGGACGAACCCGAGTCGGGCCAGCCAGGCTCCCTGCACGCCTTGGGCCGCCGACTCACTCGTGGTGTTCGACACCCCAGGAGTAGTCGGCAGGCACCAGAGCTGGCGCCGTGGCAAGCGCCACCATGGACGCTCCGATCCCGACGAGCACCAGCGGTGCACCGGATCGGCCGGCGTGCGCCGACGCGCTGGTGCGGTGCATCGGCTGAGGGCGCCGACCGTTGGACTGTGGCTTCGACATGCGAGCTGCCGGCCTTCGGTATCAGTCTGCGACGCGGACGGCCACCGCGGGACGGATCCGGGCCGCCCGCCGGGCCGGTGCCAAGGTTGCGATGACGGAGGCGAGCAGCGTCACGCCGACCAGGATGAGGATCTGCGTCCAGGCAATAGGGTAAGGCCCGCTGATCGATCCGAACGCGGCGCTGTTCCGGTACAGCAGCCAGGTGATGACGATGCCGAGCACAGTGCCGATCACGACGCCTTCGACAGCCACAAAAGTGCTCTCGATCATGAATGACCGGCGTACGGTCCGGGACTGGAAGCCCAATGCCCGCAGGACACCGATCGAGCGTCGGCGCTCGCGCACGGCCCGGATCATGATCACGCCCAGGCTGGTGATCCCGACAAGCAGACCGAGGGCCAGGTATCCCTGCATGAGCCGGAAGAACTGGTTGTTCGCGGCGTAGGTGTCCTCGACCGCGGCGGCCAGGTCGGTGGCGACCAGGCCGTTGGCCAGGTATGCGCCCTGGAGAGCGGTCGCGAGCTGCGAGACGCTCTGCCCCTCGGGGGTCCGCAACAGGGCGCTGGATTGAACGGCGCCCGCTCCGAACGCGTCCTCGACCGCAGCCTCGCCCATGAACACGGGGAACCGGACGTCGGCGCCGGTGACGCCGTAGAACGGTGTGCCGTCCCGCACGATGCCGGCGACGGTCCGCTCGGTCTGCCGTCCGGTGCGGGGGTCGGTCAGCGTGATCACCGAGCCAGGGGAGACCGGTTCGCCCGGGGGTCCGCCGGTCGACCCGTAGAACGAGTCGACGAGCACGTAGTCCGGATCGCGGTGCACCAGGTCCCAGACCGCCCGATCGCTGAGCAGTGAAGGCAGGACGGCGTCGAGCACCGGCGGCACGTCGACCACCGTCGCGGGTACGCCCACGGCGACGACAGGGAGCCGGATGTCCGTCTCGAGACGAGGATCGTCAGCCTCGGCCACGGCGATCACGAGTGGAGCGACACCGGTCACCTGGCCGGCGACCTCGCCGGTCTTCAGCGTGATCGCGGGGTCGGGGACGGGCGTGCTGGGGTTGAAGTCGATGCGCAGCGACCAGCCTGACGTCGCGTCGGCGACGGCGCGGTCCACGTTGGCGTTGATGATCGTCATGATCTGCGTCATGAGCACGATGACGAGGACCACGACGGAGTACATCGCGAGTGTCGAGCCGGTCCGGAACTTCTTCGCCGTGGGGTAGGCCATGGCGAGTCGAGTCGCCAGGCCGGTCTGCGTCGGGCGGTCCACGAGCCACCGCAACGGGCGGAACAGGAGGGTCTGGTGCAGGCTGACCAGGGTCACTGCGGCGAACGAGAGCATGCACCCCATCACGATGTAGGGCGCAGTGGACGACGCGTCGTCGTAGATGTCGGGACGCACCGTGTTGGCCACCAGGCCCCAGCCGAGCACCCCCAGTGCCACGGCCGTCAGCGCGGTCCGAGTTCCGACAATCCGGGAGAGCAGTGGCAGCGCGGCCAGCGCGGCCAGCGCCGGGAGCAGGTACGTCAAGGTGGCCGAGCTGCTCGCGACCGCGGGCACCGCAGCGGCGACCAAGACCGCCGTCGTTAACGCCGAAGTCACGGTCAGCAGCGAGCGGGCACGTTGCCGAACCGGCGGGTCCAGGTCACGGATCGCCGTGATGATGTTCGCGCGTGCGATCCGGACGCTCGTCAGCACCACGGCAGCGAAGGCAAAGAGGAATCCCAGAGCGAAGCCATTCACCAGGCTGGTGGGCGTGACGTCGAAGACGATCTTCAGCTGGTTCGTGCCCTGGTCGTAACTGTTGAGAATGCGCAGCGCGATGGCGACGATCACCCGGCCGATGAGCACACCGACTAGGGCGCCCAACGCAGCCGCGATCACGGCGTAAACAGCGCCTTCGATTGCGAACTCACCCGTCACATACCGGCGGCGCAGGCCGATGGCGCGCAGAATTCCGAGTTGCCCCCTGCGCTCGTCGGCGAGCATGACGAACACGTTCACCAGCAGGAGGATCCCGGCGATGATGCAGAAGCTGCCGATGAACAAGAACAGCGAGCCCAGCGTCGCGCCGGTTTCCGCCGCGTCGTCGAGAACCTGCTGCTTCGGCGTGGCCACCGAGGCGCCCTGACCGGTGAGCGGCCCGAGAGCGTCCTCCATCGCGGCCGTGACCTCGCCGGTCAAGGCTTCGGCGTCCTCGACGCCGCCGCGGTTGGACACGAAGGTCGTCGTCGTGGGCTCGACGCCTGCCTGTGCGGCGACCTGGACGAGCGTGCCGGGCGAGAAGAAGGCGTCGCGGTTGGCCGTGGCGCCGGCCCCGATCCCGGCCAGGCCCTCGGCCGTGACGACATCGCTGACCACTGTGCTTACCGGCTGTCCGTAGAGGTGGAAGGTCAGCTCGTCGCCGGGGTCGGCGCCGAGGCTTTCGGCAAGGTTCTCGTTGATGACCACGCCGCCGGGGCCCGGGTCACCCACATCGAGGCCGGACGAGTACGGGTTGCCGAAGGTCGCGGCGTCGGCGAAGTCGAGTTCCCAGACCATGACTCGCGGCTCGGCTGTCGAGCCGTCGCTGGTGTCCAGGACGGCCGCCGCCTGGGCCCCGCGCACCGTGAGCACTCCGTCGACACGTGGGTCAGCTGCCAGGGACTCGAGCCGTGCCGCGACCTCATCGCCTTGTGCGAGCGAGGACGACTGAACGGACTCGTCCACCGGCCCGAGAACGTCGTACGCGACCTGCCGCACCGAGCGGTCGAGAGAGTCGCCCACCACCAGGCTCGCCATGATCAGCGCCGTTCCCAGCACCGAACCGAGGACGACGAGCACCGTCTCAGCGGGCCGGCGGACGATCTGGCGCAACGCGAGGCGGCGCAGCACAGCACGGCTGAGCAGGAACAGGACGAATGCGGCCGCCGCTGCAAGCCCAACGACCAGGGTTGGAGTCAACTCGGGGTACACGGTGTTCACCTCACCGCTAGGGCGCGGACTTCGTCGTGGACGAGCCGGCCGTCCCGCATCAGGACCAGGCGGCGAGCCGACTCGCCGATGCCCGGGTCGTGCGTGACCAGGACGATGGCCTGGCCTTCTTCCTCGTTGAGCCGCTGCAGCAGCTCCATGATCTGCCCGGCCCTGGCGGTGTCCAGATTCCCCGTCGGTTCGTCGGCCCAGACCACCGCCGGCTTGGCGACCAGCGCGCGGGCGATCGTCACACGCTGCTGCTCACCGCCCGACAACTCGTTCGG
>Ga0126304_10000041_pt1 | contig 31041 bp, 15 predicted proteins | sample Plot25_FD_92538 | JGI IMG/M metagenome (GOLD analysis project Ga0126304, IMG submission 92538) | Serpentine soil microbial communities from UC McLaughlin Reserve, CA, USA - Plot25 | ecosystem: Environmental > Terrestrial > Soil > Grasslands | place: USA: UC McLaughlin Reserve, Lake County... | reverse complement strand
CTTATAACTTGTCTGTCCAGGTAATTGATAGTTGTAGCAAAAAAAACAAGAGCGCAGATAGTCCAGCGGTATTTACCTATGGCATTTTGTTGCATTCGTTATCGTTATGGGTTTAGAATCGTTTATGGCCTGATAGATTTGATAATGCTGATTGCCTCCTTTGTTAGTTCCTCAATTTTGGCATAGTCTTTCTGCTCCAGCAGTTGCTTACTGATCAGTTTACTTCCCATTCCCACTGCACATACTCCTGCTTTGAACCATCCAGAAATATTTTCCTTGTCTAAATCTACACCACCCGTAGGCATAAACAAGAGATTGGGAAAAAGTTCTTTCACTGCACTTAAAAAGGAAGGGCCTAAAATATTTCCGGGAAATAACTTAACCATTTTAGCACCTAACTGTTCGGCCCTGATAATTTCAGTCGGCGTCATGCATCCAGGAACCCAAAAGATACCGTTCTTATCAGCAACTTTAATAGCATCTTCCACCAAACCAGGACTAATTAGGTAGTCGGCCCCGGCATCAATAAAAGCTTGTGCCGAAGCGCTGTCTTTTATTGTACCCACGCCAAGGTACATTCCTTTTAACTCTGTATCGCATACGCGACGCATTTCCTTGAAGTTCTTCAAAGCGGCTTCACCACGGTTAGTATATTCAACGGTTCTGATACCCGCGTTGAACAGCGCTTTTAGAACCTGGATACTCACTTCGGTATCCTTGTAGAAGTAGAGAGGGAGGATCCCTTGCTGAGGGATCAGTTGCAGTAGCTCAGATTTTTTATCCATAGATGATTTATTGGCACGCAATTATACAATAATGTATCAATATATATTTTATAGAGAGTGAAAGATACAAACGATAATGATGTCACCAATTGAATCGGAACATCACAACCATCTTTCTATGCAAACGTTATCGCTATTTTTTTGTACAAAATACAATGGGTAAAGAGTTGTGTTATAAATTTAGTGATATTTGAAAGATTATAGTGACAACGCAGAGAAGCATGCCATAGCCCTGATGATTGACATCGGGTAAAAATTAATCAGCTTCTAGTGTTCTTTGTGAAACTCCTGACTACGCTTGGATGAGGTTCACTAAGAACACGAAGAGAACACACAAACGCCGAAAAAGAGAATCATCAGAGCTACAGATTCGGGCATCTTTACCCGCATTTAACCTGAAAAATTTTACTTTAAAATCACAGAACTAACCATGTCAAAAAAAGTAGTTACGCTGGGAGAAATCATGATGCGTTTATCAACTCCCAATTTCCTGCGATTTGTACAATCTGATAGTTTCGACGTTACTTATGGAGGAGGCGAAGCGAACGTTGCTGCTGCACTTTGTAACTATGGTTTGAATGGCACCTTTGTAACAAAAGTGCCCGATAATGCATTGGGACAAGCCGCGATCAATCATCTGCGCCGCTATGGTGTCGATACCCAGTTTATCGCGAAGGGTGGGAAAAGGTTAGGCATCTACTTTTTAGAAACAGGTGCTTCGATGCGTGCATCGCAGGTTATTTATGACAGGGCGGGTGCCTCCATCGCAGACGTTGATATCTCCGAATTCAACTTTGATAAAATACTTGATGGTGCAGAATGGTTTCACACAACCGGTATAACCCCGGCATTGAGCGATAAATCTGCGGCACTTACCGAAGCTGCGTTGAAAGCTGCGAAGGCAAAAGGCATCACGACGAGTATCGATCTAAACTACCGAAAGAAACTTTGGACAAAGGAAAAAGCCCGCGAAGTGATGACCAGGCTTTGTCAGTATGTTGATGTTTGTATCGGTAATGAAGAGGATGCAGATACTACTCTTGGATTCAAAAGTGCCGATACCGACGTTACGAAGGGTGAATTGAATCTTGATGGTTACAAAGATGTATTTAAGCAGATGAAAGACAAATTCAATTTTAAATACATCGCTTCAACATTGCGTGAGAGCCATAGCGCATCTGATAATGGATGGAGTGCTCTTGTATACGATGGAAACGAATTCTATCATACACGACAATACGAAGTACGGATTGTTGACCGTGTAGGAAGCGGTGATTCTTTCGCAAGTGGATTTATTTTTGGACTGGTAACCGGTATGCCGATGAAAGAAGCCGCTGAATTTGGTGTGGCCGCTTCTGCTATTAAACATACGATACCCGGAGATCTCAACCACGCTACACTTTCAGATGTAAAAGATCTTATGAAAGGAGATAGTTCGGGACGGGTTCAGAGGTGATGGGGGAAGGTTTAAGGTTTAAAAGTTTAAGGTTCTACGCCTAAACCTTCGACCTTAAACTTCAAACCTTAAACCTTAAACTTTACACTTTAAACGAAAATTCCACCAATGATCATAGACACCTTAGACAACGCTTCAAAATATTACAGTGTTCATCCTCTCTTTGCAAAGGCATTTGAATACATTTCTTTGGCACAGGTTGACACGATCGAAGATGGTAAATACGAGATAGATGGCGATCGGCTTAGGGCAATTGTTACTAATAAAAAGGGCATGACTGCCGCAGAGTCGACTGCGAAATTCGAGTGCCATGATAAACATATTGATATCCAGCTTTGCATTAAGGGAGCCGAAAAATTAGGCTGGAAACCGAGGAGCACGTGCAGAGAACAAAAGGGCGAGTATAATCCCGAAAAGGATGTAGTATTCTACAACGATCCTCCTGATACTTTTTTCGATTTACGAGACGGGCAATTTGCGATTTTTTATCCCGAAGACGTTCATGCTCCCATGATCGGTGAAGGGTCGATTAAAAAGATGGTCATCAAGGTTAAGTTATAGGAAAGCCGTTGCACAGAGAATTTAAGCCACGAATTACACGAATTGCACGGACTAATTAGTGGCAATTCGTAATTCATGGCATGTATTCTCCCCGAATTGTATCGCGCTAAAAAGTCGCAACGTCATCATTTTTCTTACACATTGAAATATTCCTTAGCGTTGTAATAACATATATTCTGGATAATTTCTCCTATCCATTTTTCATCACTTGGTAACTCACCCTTTTCCATTTCCGATCCGAAGAGGTTACAGAGTATACGACGAAAGTATTCATGTCGCGAATACGAAAGAAAACTTCTGGAATCGGTGAGCATTCCGATAAATGTGCTGACCAATCCCATATTCGATAAGGCATTCAACTGTCTTTCCATTCCATCCTTCTGGTCGAGAAACCACCATCCCGAACCAAATTGAATTTTGCCTTTCACAGTACCATCATTGAAATTACCGGTCATCGTGGCGAAGAGTTCATTGTCGGCTGGATTAAGGTTATAGATGATCGTTTTTGCAAGTTGAGCTGTGGTATCCAATTCGTCAAAAAACCGACTCATTGATGCGGCTTGTGACACGTCGGCAATAGAATCAAAGCCGGTGTCAGGCCCCAGGACGCGCAACATTCTGCTGTTGTTATTTCGTAATGCCCCAAGATGAAATTGCTGTACCCATCCTTTTGCGTGGTACATCCTGCAGAGCTGTAACAGCATGAATCCGAAAAATGCTTCCGGTTCTGAAAAAGGTTTTGAATCTGCAGAAGAAATGAAGTCAGCAAATTCTTTTTCAGCTGCAGCGCTTAATTGAAATGAAGAAGGCAATTGCTGAAAACCATGATCAGATACACGGCATCCATTATCATGAAAATAGTTTATCCGCTGTTGCAGTGCTTCCAGCAGGGAAGAGATGCCCTTTATTTGAATGTTGCTGGTGTTTTCAAGTCGTCGGACGTAGTCGACAAATGTCTGCTTGTTGTTGATGACACATACTTTATCAGGCCGGAAGCTTGGCAGCACCCTGGTTGCAAACCCTTCCGCCGCCAGCTGGCGATGTGCAGCCAGGTCATCGCAAGGGTCGTCTGTTGTCCCGACCATCTCTACTTTAAAATGCTCCAAAAGCGAGCGTGTAGAGAAGCTGTCTTTCTCTAGTAAAACGTTGCATCGACTATAAGTAGAAGGCGCTGATTTTTCATTGAGATAATCCAGAATGCCAAAGGGATTCTGCAATTCAAGTTGTGTCCAATGAAACAGTGGGTTTCTAACGGTATAGGGTACCACTTTAGCCCATTGCAGAAATTTGTCTTCATCGCTTGCATCACCGGTGATAAATCTCTCGTCGACACCAAAAGTGCGCATGGCTCGCCATTTATAATGATCGCCCTTTAACCATATCTCGGTAAGATTTTTAAATTTTTTGTTGTCAGCGATTTCCTGCGGAGGAAGATGATTGTGATAATCTATAATCGGCATACCACGCGCATACTGATGGTACAGTATCTTAGCCTTTTCATTCTGCAGAAGGAAGTCGTCATTGATGAATGCAGTTTCCATCAAACCATTCTCAGCCGATGTATTTTGAGAAACCTGTTTCATGATCTTTGCTTTATGGTTACCAATTAGTTTAATTGTTTGCTCCTAATAATGCCCAGTTCAAGTCCGCGTATTTCGGCCAACCCTCTTAACCTGCCGATCCCCGAGTAGCCGGGATTAGTCTTCTTCTGAAGATCATCCATCATCTGATGGCCGTGATCAGGCCGCATTGGAATACTCACTTTTCTGCGTTCCATCAGTTTCACTATTTCACTGACTACAGCATACATGTCTACATCACCTTCGAGATGATTGTCTTCATAAAAATCACCAAACTCATTCCTTTTTGTACTGCGCAGGTGAATGAAGTTGATACGATCTCCAAATTGCCTGACCATCGCGGGCAGATCGTTGTCAGGCCTGACACCAAATGATCCTGTACAAAAGCATAAACCATTATTGAGCGAGGGTACGGCTTCGATGAGGGCTTGAATATCTTTAGCGTTGCTCACGACTCTTGGCAATCCGAGGATACTGTAAGGAGGATCATCGGGATGAATTACCATCTTTACGCCAACTTTTTCTGCGATCGGAATGACCTCTTGCAAAAAAAAGATCAGATGTTGTCTCAATGCACCGGCATCAATACCAGCGTATGTATCTAACGCTTCCTGAAATTGATCGAGTGTGAAACTTTCTTCACTGCCCGGTAAACCGGCTATGATATTTCTTTGCAGCTGTAGCTTTTGCTCATCGGTCATTGAGTCAAATCTTTGTCTGGCTCTCTTCAGATCTTCCTGGGAGTATTCCGACTCAGCGTTTTTTCTTTTCAGGATAAAAATATCAAAGGCAACAAATGCAGCTTTTTCGAACCGCAATGCCTTTGATCCATCTTTCACTGTATAACTCAAATCGGTTCTTGTCCAATCAAGCACTGGCATAAAATTGTATGTAACGATTTTGATGCCGTATTCTGAAAGATTTTGAATGGACTCCTTGTAATTACCAATGTATCTCTGGAAATTCCCTTTCTGCGTTTTGATTGTTTCATGAACAGGCACACTCTCGACGACGGACCATTCCAGCCCCGCATCTTCAATCAGTTGTTTCCTTTTGTTAATTTCTTCCCGCGACCACACTTCACCATTTGGTATATGGTGGAGCGCTGTAACAATTCCACTACAACCTGCCTGTCGAATATCCCACAAGCTAACAGGGTCGGATGGGCCAAACCAACGCATTGTTTGTTGCATAGCCCAATCCCCGCCTTCCCCGGCGGGGAAGGAGTTAGAAGTAACTCGTTCTATCTTTGTACTTTCATTCATCAAAAAATCTTCAGGTCGTTCCGGCACGGGGGGCCCAGGTGGCGCTAAACGCCGCCAAAAATCGAAAAGCCGCCATCAACGCAAATCATCGAACCGGTCACAAATTGAGAGGCATCACTTAGCAACCAAACCAATGCTCCCTTCAATTCGTCTGGATGGCCGAAGCGTTTGAACGGTGTCTGACGAATTACCATTTCTCCTCGTTCCGTGTACCCTCCCTCCGGTTTTGTAAGAAGGTTACGGTTTTGTTCTGTAAGAAAAAATCCAGGTGCAAGAGCATTCATCCTGATCTTATCTCCATACCTTCTTGATAACTCAACTGCGAACCATTGGTTATAACAGTCTACTGCTGCTTTGCCCATATTGTAACCGAGTACCTTAGTGATGGCTCTTTTTGAGTTCATAGAAGAAATATTCACGATACTTCCCTTACCCGTGTCCGCAATCGCCTCACCAAATATTTGCGTGGGAATCACCGTACCCCAGAGATTTATGTCCATGACTTTTTTCATGCCGTCAATCTTAATCTTAAAAATACTTTCCTCCGGCTGCAAAATACCGTCTGGCATATTACCACCAGCGCCGTTCACAAGTCCGTCGATTTTTCCAAACCTATCTATCACTTTAGTTCTTGCTTCAAGAAGCTGTTGCTCATTCAATACGTCGGCTACAAGAGCAATCGCATTTCCGTGATTCCGATTAATTTCTTCAGCTCTTTGGCTAGCCACTTTTTCATTCCGTCCCAGAATGCCTACAGCTCCGCCAGCTTCAACAATTGCATTCAGAAATGCATTTCCAAGTATGCCAGTACCACCGGTTACTATCACTACTTTGTCTTTTAACGAAAACATATTTTCCATGCTGATGAGGCTTAATCGTTTGAAGATTCTGAGACTACTCGTAAAGCTTCACTTTGATATCGGATTGTGCACTTTGTGGATTAATAGGATTAGCTGGTCTATTAACAAAGGCCTAGCGTAAGTCCCGGATCTGAACAGCATCCATGTCAGTGAACTCCATATTTTCACCGGCCATTCCCCAAATGAAGCTGTAGTTACTGGTACCACTTCCTGCATGAATACTCCACGGGGGAGAAACCACGGCTTCATGGTTACCAATGAGGATATGCCGGGTTTCGGTTGGTTCGCCCATGTAATGAAATACCCGTTGATCTTGTGCTACATCAAAATAAAAATACACTTCCATCCGGCGATCGTGTGTATGAGCTGGCATTGTATTCCAAACGCTGCCCTCATGCAACACAGTCAGGCCCATCACTAGCTGGCAACTTTGAATGCCTTCTTTATGAATGTATTTGTAAATAGTGCGCTGATTTGCGGTATGAGTGTTGCCCAAATCCACTTTCATCGAGTTTTGGCTGTTCATCAATCTTGTGGGATGATCCTTATGGGCCGGTGCGGATAAAACAAAGTACACAGCTGGATCCTGCGCATTTTTACTTCGGAACTCAATAGTTCTTATTCCTTTGCCCATGTATAAACAATCTAGCTTTTGCAGGGAGTGTGTTTTTCCTTCTGCAATGATTTCACCATCCCCGCCAACATTGATTACACCCACTTCTCTTCTTTCCAGGAAATATTCCGAGCGCAGATTGTCATATGTCTTTAATGGGATAGGCTCTCCGGTGGGTTTTACAACACCAGCCACCATGCGGTCATAGTGAGTATATATGAAATTGGCTGTATTGTCCTGCTTTAGGTCACTTAGCAAAAAACGTTCTCGGATCGCAGCTGTATCGAACCTTTTAAAATCCTCGGGATGCACACTGTGTAAAATTTTCATATGATATTATTTCCTCGGCGCCTTTTTATTATTCGTTTGTTTATACATCAGCCCCGAATTTTAAAGACATGAAAGTAAAAAAAAAAAGTTCGAGCGACGACATAAAAACTTAAGCAATCCATATTCTTTTTCAGGGGCGTTTACATCCTAACCTTACAGCATGGCACACGGCGCAGACGACGCTGAGATACTAACGGTCATCAGGAGCTGAATTTAGCCTGAATTTACAGTATCCAATTCGGTGCAAGCACCTGCTACAGATTGTCAAATTGAAAAATTAAATCGAGGTAACTAGGAATGGAAGCATATATTTTTACGCAAACGTTGTCGGAAATATCAGAAGAAACTTAAAATACGATGTACTCAACCATTATCGATATACGGACTGTGCAATAACTTATAGAGACACACCTCTTCTCCACGGGATAAAATCATCCTGACCCATAAGTACTGCCTTTGGTTGGGTATTACCACTGGCTACTTCTATAACATAGTCGAGGATTTTTTCAGCAACCTGCTCGATTGTTTCCGATCCTTCTATGATGGTGCCGCAGTTAATGTCCAAAATGTCACCCATCCTCGAAAACGTTTTCGAATTGGAGGACAATTTTACAACTGGTGCAATTGGATTGCCTGTTGGAGTACCAAGCCCTGTTGTAAAAAGAACAATATTCGCCCCGGACCCTACCTCTGCCGTAGTACTTTCGACATCATTGCCCGGGGTGCAAAGCAGATTCAATCCTGGCTTCTTTACCTTCTCGGGATAGTCAAGAACATCAGTAACCGGCGACGTTCCGCCCTTTTTAGCTGCACCGGCGGACTTGATAGCGTCGGTGATCAATCCATCTTTGATATTTCCTGGCGAGGGATTAGCATAAAACCCGGAACCCGCCTCGTCTGCGCGGTCACTATACGTCCGCATGAGGTTCATGAAACGGAGGGCCGTTGGTTCATCCATACATCTGTCACCCAATTCCTGTTCAACCCCGCATAACTCAGGAAATTCTGAAAGGATAACAGATCCATTTAACGCAACCAGCCGGTCAGAAAATGCTCCAAGCGCAGGATTTGCAGATATGCCAGAGAACCCGTCGGAGCCACCACATTCCAGGCCTACACACAATTTCGACAATGGAGCAGGCTTCCGCTCCAATTTGTTTGCCTCGATCAACCCGATAAAAGTCTGTTTGATTGCTTTATTGAGAAGCTGTCTTTCAGTGCCTTCCTTTTGTTGCTCAAGCAGTACCAGTGGCTTTTTAAAATTCGGGTCGCGCTTATTTATTTCGTCCAAAAGTATCTCGGCCTGTGCATTTTGGCAACCGAGGCTCAGAACCGTTGCTCCGGCCACATTTGGATGAGTGATGTAACCAGCTAAGAGTCCGCACAACGTACGTGCATCAGATTTTGTTCCTCCGCAACCCATGCTATGCGACAAGAATTTTATCCCATCAATATTAGGAAACACCTTCTGAGGATTCTTTTCAACGTACACCTTATCAAAATCGGTATCTAGAATTTGGTCTTCGGAGCCGCCTGATTGATACATCTCAACAAGACCTGCAACATTTGCCTGGTATGCTTTAGGCTTGCCATATCCCAGGTTATCGATGAGCGCTTCTTTCAACACTTCAATATTCCGATTTTCGCAAAACACTAGTGGAATAACAATCCAATGATTGGCGGTACCTACCGATCCATCTTCACGATGATAACCCATGAAGGTCTTGTTTTTCCACTTTGAAACATCAGGCGACTTCCAGTTTGAATTCCTTTCGCCTAATGTGAATTCACTGGTTGCGTGATGAATGTTTTTTATTGTGATAGGAGCACCCTGTGGAATCGTTTCATTGGCCTTACCGACCAATACTCCATACATATAAATATTGTCACCGGGATTTAGTGGATGCAGGGAGAACTTATGCTTTGCGGCAATGCTGTCCACCAGGGTGAATGTATCGCCGTTTAATTTTATAATACTCCCCTTCGGTAAATCCTGTAACGCAACAATTGCATTATCATTTGGATGGATCTGTAAATATGTATTGGGTGCCTGCATAAAAAATGTAATATTCGTTATTCGGATGATTAGTTTAAAAAGTGCGTTTAACAATTACAAATTTAGCCCAACTATGCCATTTGACAGCAAAGTATAAGCCACCTAATTTCATTAACAGTAGGGGTCAACCTCGTAACAGCTCAGCAATCCTTGATCAATTTTCCATCACCCAACCACAGTTTATGCCAGTATTGGCTAGCATTTTTAACATGTATATTAAATAGACGACATTATCGCTCAAACAGCTAAACACTCAGCAATATGAAAAAAATTCAATGGGGTATAATCGGTTGTGGCGATGTTACCGAGAAAAAAAGTGGGCCGGCATTTAATAAGGTGAGTAGTTCACGACTGGCTGCAGTTATGAGACGGGATGAAGGAAAAGTGAGGGACTATGCTCAGCGGCATAGTGTCCCTAAATGGTATACCGATGCGAGACAATTGATCGAAGATGACGAAGTCAATGCTATCTATGTGGCTACCCCCCCACTCTATCATGAAGAATATACCCTACTGGCGCTAAAAGCCGGTAAGCCGGTGTATGTGGAAAAGCCCATGGCCATTAGCCTCGCGGCAGCGGAGAACATGCTGGCCGCTTCCAAAAAAACGGGCTCAAAGCTATCAATAGCTCATTATCGTAGACAGCAACCTCTTTTTAAGGAACTTAAGTCGCTACTGGAAAACGACGCCATCGGAAAGACACGAGTGGTAAACATGAAACTATTCCAGGCCACTCAACCAGGTCTTGTTACACAAACAGAAGGAAACTGGCGGGTGCATCCCGAAATTTCCGGGGGAGGGCTTTTTCATGACCTGGCTCCGCACCAGTTAGACTTGATGTTATACTTCTTCGGAAGACCTCATGAATTCCACGGAATGAGTCTGAACCAGGCAGGTTTGTACCAGGCTGATGACGTAGTAGCCGGATATATACATTTTGAAAAGAACATAATATTCAACGGCGTGTGGTGCTTTAATGTATCGCCCAATGATGAATCCGATATATGTGAAATATTCGGTTCGGAAGGTTCAATACGCTTGAGCATATTTAAACATCAGAAAATAGCACTGACCAGGAATTACGCAGAAGAGCATTTCGTTTTCGAGCCGCTGGATCATGTGCAACAGCCCATGATAGAAGCGGTGGTAAAATATTTTCTGGATGAAGGACCCAACCCATGTTCAGCGGAGGAAGGTGTTCAAACTATGCGCTTAATTGAATCCTTTACAAAGAAGAAATAAATCCTAAAAATCAAGCCTTGCCGAATTATTTTACGTCATAATTAAAGGACAGTAGTCTTTGGGTACTATGTTTGATAGTTAAATTCATTACAGTCAAAACGGATTATTGCTGGTCAACGATGTTCGATACAAACACAACTGTTTTCTTCCTTTTTTTCCAGCTTTATGAAAGATTAAAAATTTAACCATGGATCCGCATTTAATCAACCTTGAAACGGCAATATATTTTGAAGATGATGCGGTTTCTTGTCTGGATGATATAACAATAGATCATTTCAATTTGAATGACCCCGCAAGCAACGCTACGCAGTTTAATCTTCTTGAAATCTTACGGAGACCCGTTAATTTGAACTGAGAATACAGTAAAAGTGGAAAAAATTATGACGGGAACAATAAAAAGTTAATTTTTTGTTTTGGTTTTCCTGATTACATGTATATCTTCACAAAAGAAAAAGCCCTCCTGAGAACAGGACGGCCTCTAACGATTGCTTGCCATATGAAAAAAGTTGGGATAATGCCTGGGGCTGATTTCTCAGCTTTTCGAATGAGCCTCTAACGATTCTTGCTTCAACGATTGCCTGCCATATTTTTATTAACTCATTCTCTAAAGCAAATATAATACGCTTTTCGACTTCCTTTTTTTCAAATTAGAAAGGAAATCATTATCGCAAACTAGGTCACAAAGTTTGTAAACGTTTACCTACATTGAATTTGAAGCGTATTTTTACATTATGCCCAATCGATTTTCAGACTCTCTTTTTCAGCTAATACATTCTTTGGAGAAAGCCGAAAAAAGGCATTTCAAACTATATATCAATCGCAGCTCCGCCAAGGAGAATCTCAAGATCGTACAATTGTTCGATGCACTTGATAAAATGAAGGAGTACGATGAGAAGCTGCTCCTTAAAAAGCTCCCGGGCACAGGGAAACCACAACTCTCGAATCTCAAGATACATCTCTACAGGCAGGTGCTCGCCAGTCTTCGATTGTTGAAAAGCGCTGAGAGCATCGACCTTCAATTGAATGAGCAACTTGACTATGCGCACATACTTTACAAGAAAGGCCTTTTTCAGCAGAGTCTTAAAATACTTGACAGGGCAAAGGAAACTGCGAAGGCAAACAACAAATTCAACTTTTTAATCCAGGTGATAGCTCTTGAAAAGAGAATTGAAGCTCTTCATATTACCAAGAGTATAGAAGATAGGGCAGAGCAACTATCTGTTGAAGCTAACGAGGTGAACCAACACATCGATATGGTTGCCAGGTTATCAAATCTTGCGTTGCGACTTTATGGCTGGTATATAAAAAATGGTCACGCAAGGAATGAGCAGGATGAAGCCGGCGTAATACAATTTATGAAAGACCATCTGCCTGCTGACGCGTCGGAACAAACGGGCTTTTATGAACGGCTTTACCTGTACCAAAGCTATTCCTGGTATGCATTTATACGCCAGGATTTTTTAATGTACTACCGGTATGCGCAGAAGTGGGTGGATCTGTTTCATGACCAACCATTAATGAAACGGGTTGAAACCGGTCACTTCATCAAAGGCATGCATAACTTATTGAACGCACATTTCGACCTTCGCAATTATCAGCGATTCGAAATAACTCTCCGGGAATTCGAAGCATTTGCAAAAACACCGCGCGTGGTTGAAAATGATAGTTTCCGGATTCAGGCATTCATATATATAAGCAGTGCCAAAATAAATCAGCAGTTCATGCTTGGCACTTTCAGGAAAGGTTTGTCACTGGTGCCCGATATAGAAGGGAAGCTTGATGAGTACAGCCTTTTCCTCGACAAGCACCGGATAATGGTTTTGAATTATAAGATCGGCATGCTTTACTTTGGTAGCGGAGATTACTCGACCTGTATTGACTATATGCAAAAGATAATTCATGACCCCACCGACCTCAGGTATGACCTTCAGTGTTATGCCCGGCTCTTACATTTGATGTCTCATTACGAATTGGGTAACTTCAGTATCATGGAATCATTGATCAAATCGGTGTACAGATTCATGTCGAAAATGCAAAACCTCACGGTTGTTGAAGAAGAAATGTTCAGATTTTTAAGAAGCTCATTTCATGTGTCGAGACATAAACTAAGAACAGAACTGGAACTTTTCCTAAACAAGATAAAGCACCTGGAAAAAAACAGGTTTGAAACTCGTGCATTTGCATACCTCGATATCATTTCCTGGGTAGAAAGTAAGGTGTATCAAAAAAGCATGAGCGAAGTAATACACGAAAAGTATCTTAACAGTAAAAGGCGAATATATAAGGAGATGGCGTATTGACTTGCACACCTCCTATTTCCTGGCAGGTTGGGAACTGATATTCGCGCAACAACTTTCCCTGCCGCCATAATCGATCCTTTGAGCCAAAATCATTTTCAGTCGGAATCTGTATTTCCGGAATTGAGATTATCTTAGAAGAGATGATCATCACACCTTTTCGTTGAAGCATGTGTGTGAAGCCCATCTTATATCTATACCATGAACTATCACCAACTAAGTACTGAGAAAATTTTTGAACTTACCAGGTCTTCGCCGCAGGGATTGACAACGGAAGCAATAAAATCGAAATTGGAAGAGTTTGGGCCAAATGCGTTGGAAAGAAAAAAGAAAAAGCCAGTCTGGCTATTCTTTCTCAACCAGTTTAAAGATTTTATGATTCTTGTCTTAATTGTTGCGGCAATAATCTCAGGAATAGTAGGCGAAGGGACCGATAGTATCATAATATTAGTGATTGTTTTGTTGAATGCGATTGTAGGATTCGTACAGGAATATAGGGCGGAAAAGGCTATTGAAGCGTTAAAAAAAATGGCTGCACTGCACGCGCAGGTCATACGCAATGGTGAGACCAGTACAATCGCTTCCGAGGATCTGGTTCCTGGAGATCTTGTATTGCTTGAGGCTGGAAATGTTACCCCCGCCGATATCAGGTTAATTGAAGCACATAGTCTTCGTATAGATGAGTCTGCACTTACTGGCGAATCAGTTCCCGCTGATAAGACGGATCGCGAGCTTTCTGAAGAGGAGCTACCGCTCGGCGACCGTTTCAACATGGCGTATAAAAGCACGTTGATAACAAATGGACGGGCAAAGGGAATTGTTGTGGCCACTGGAATGAAGACCGAGATAGGAAAAATAGCTCAGATGTTGCAACAGGCTGACACAGCCACTCCCCTTCAAAAAAGGATGACCGACTTTGGTAAAAAGCTTTCCTACCTCATTTTAATAGTTTGTGCATTATTATTTGGCGTAGGCCTGCTGCGCGATGAAGACCCGGTAGCAATGCTTTTGCTTTCCATCTCATTGGCTGTAGCCGCGATCCCAGAAGCATTACCCGCACTGATTACCGTGGCGCTTGCTATCGGCGCACGCAGAATGGCTAAAAAAAATGCATTGATCAGAAAGTTGCCGGCCGTTGAAACCCTCGGATCGGTTACGTATATCTGTTCTGATAAGACAGGAACGCTTACTCAAAATAAAATGAAGCTGGTGAACATGGTTCCCGAACCGTCAGCTTCTCCGATCATCCGGGAAATACCTCTGCTTGAAACTGCGATGGCTCTAAATCATGATGTGAAACAAAGTCAAAATAATTCTTTACAGGGAGATCCTACAGAAATAGCGCTGGTAGAATATTTCATTGAAAAACATTCACCCGACGGATTAAAAAGTTTGCAGCAGGAGTTACAACGAGTTGGTGAAATCCCGTTCGATTCCGAACGGAAATTGATGACGACCATCCATCGTCAAGACAGTCAATTTCTAATTATTTCAAAAGGGGCCGTTGAGTCCATAACAGGCATCTTATCGGACAAAGCTTCTAACGAATCCATCCTAAAACAAGCAAACACGATGGCTGATGAGGGTATTCGCGTGCTTGCTTTTGGATTTAAAACAATAAATGCTTTACCTGAAGTCATCAATATAGAAACTATTGAAAACGGTTTGACTTACGCAGGTCTGGCGGGACTGATTGATCCTCCCAGGGAAGAAGCGAAAGTGGCGATCGGTGAATGTAACACAGCTGGTATCCAAACAGTAATGATTACAGGTGATCATCCAGCTACAGCCTCCGCTATTGCCAGGCAAATTGGGATACTTACAGAAAATCATCTCGTGATGACGGGTAAGGAATTGCAGTCCACCCCGGCGGACGTATTTGCAGCCAGGGTCGAACGGGTAAGGGTATACGCACGGGTTTCGCCTGAGCAAAAACTGAATATCGTAAACGCACTCCAGCGAAGAGAACATTTTGTAGCGATGACTGGCGACGGTGTCAACGATGCGCCATCTCTAAAGACATCCAATATCGGGATAGCTATGGGTATCAACGGTACCGACGTAAGCAAGGAAGCCGCCGATATGATTTTGCTTGATGATAATTTCGCGACTATCGTTAAGGCTGTTAAAGAAGGTCGTCGTATATATGACAATATCCGGAAGTTCGTAAAATACATCATGACCTGCAATGGCGCGGAGATATGGACCATCTTCTTAGCTCCCATTGTCGGCTTACCGATCCCCTTACTCCCTATTCATATTCTTTGGATAAATCTTGTAACTGATGGCTTACCCGGTCTTGCACTTTCAAGTGAGAAAGAGGAGAAAGACATCATGGAGCGACCACCCCGCAAAACAAACGAAAGTCCGTTCGCCGGAACTGGATACCATATTATCTGGGTGGGATTGTTAATGGCTGCAATAACATTAGGAATACAAGCCTGGGCGACCCATCATGAAAGACTTCATTGGCAAACAATGGTATTTACTGTTTTATCCCTTGCACAACTTGGCCATGTTCTGGCCATACGGAGTGAAAGGGAGTCGCTGTTTATACAGGGACTATTTTCTAATCTACCACTGTTGGGTGCTGTTGTGTTAACCTTACTTCTACAGTTAGGCGTTATATATATTCCTTTCGCCAATGATCTGTTTAAAACGCAACCACTCACCGTGGAAGAGTTAGTGATATGCATTGCTGTATCGTCTATTGTATTTTTCGCGGTAGAAATTGAAAAAATTCTGAAGAGACGTCATAAATAAAGCAGCAGAAAAGTAAAGTACAAATCATCACAAGATCCAGATCGCTTATAAAGACCGGTTACACTGTTCGGCTTTTTAGAACTTCACTGAATTGCCTGATGCCGTCATCATAACCCGTCGGAGCCAGCTTGTAGGCGCTCTGAAATTTTTCTGACGAAAAAACATAATCATATCGATACTGGTAATACATTTCGGTAGTTTCCTGTATCAATTTGTTGAACAGGCCGATTGCGTTCAATAGTAATTTATTCACTTCCGTATAATCTGGTTTCACATCGAAAACCTTCGCCGCCAAATGGATAATTTCCTTGCCGGTTAGTGCAGCAGCCGTGGGTAAGTGCCAGACCTGGTTGTCAGAGCCGGGATCTTTCCCTAACGTATACAAAGCTTTGCCTGTATCGGGCACATAGGTGAAAGAATGCTTTGCGGATGCGTTTCCAAGCCACATCGCCTTTTGCTTCTTTGCAAACCGCGCCAGCACCATAGAATCAAAAAAACTATTCATTGATTCTGCGCCATAAAAGTCTGCCGCCCTCGCGATACTCGCCCTGATATTTCCAGATCGTGCTTCATTCATGAGTTGCTCCGCTATCTTCGCCCGTATCTCTCCTTTTTTACTTGCGGGATTATAAGGAGTATTTTCAGTCATAACACCGTTGACACGCCCATACATATATACGTTGTCAAAGAAAATCAACCTGGCCTCCGCATATCGTGTTGCATCGATAATATTTTGCATAATGATTGGCCATTCTTCCGCCCAAACCTTTTTATTGTATTGCAGTCCTGCACACATATAAATTACCTTTGATCCCTGTGTCGCATTTTTTAATTGCGCAATATCTTTCAGATCGGCACCCACCCAGGTGACTAATCGTGATGTTTTAATTGGTTTTCTGCTTACAAGCCGAACAGTTTCTCCTGCGTTTGATAAAACTTTTGTTAGTGAGCTGGCAACTGGTCCTCCCGCTCCTAAAATGGTATGCATAACTGATTATTTATGCATGCAAGGTAGATGGACAATCTAGCAGAAACCGTTAACAAAAGATAATAAAAACGCATTTTTAGTTTGTCATTGTATCCAATGTGCTTCTTTGCAAATCTCTGCGTCTTACTTTCCCTCTTTGCCTTCAAAAAAACTACAAACCGCAGAAGGCGCAAAGAATTCGTAGGGGTGCTCAGAGCGAATAGATGCAAAAGGAGGCAAACGAGTAAGGGCCACGAGAAGGTGTGAACAATTTCAGGATGCAAGGTTTTGCTGTTTCGAAAAAACAAATATTCGCTTGCGGATGCGAGATAATGAAACAGGAGTTATGCCCAGATAGTTCGCTACATAGTGTTGAGGTATGCGCTGTAAAAGATCTTGTCCATTTTCCAGCAAGAGCCTGTACCGCTCTTCCGGCGTTTGCGTTACAAACGACACTACCCTTTCCTCATAGCAACAAATCAGGTACTCCGCAATTTTCCTACCGAAACGCTCCATTTTTAATACAATGCGGTCATCATTTAATAATTTCTGGAGGGAAGCGTGGGAGAAACAAAACAAAAGTGAATCCTCCATCGCTTCGATATTTATAAGACTGGCCTCTCTTTTCAGGAAGCTCCGATAGGAGCTGATGAATTCGTTTTGAAAACAGAAGTAATTACTGATCTCGATCCCATCTTTCACAAAGAAAAACCTGAACGAGCCGCTAAGGATGAACCCAACCTCATTGCACACCTTTCCCTGGGAAGCAAATTGTCTTCTTTTCTTTATTGATTTCAGTTGTAAACAACCGCAAAAAATATTCCACTCATCGTCGGAAAATGATACGAATGGTTCAAGATGTTTCCTGAAAATCTGCAACTGCAAGGTCGACGACGCGGGCATTTGTAAAGGTAGGATTACTTCATCTATGAAAAAGCCATCATCAAAGGTCAAAACGTTTCCAGCGCATTTTTAGTTACTTTTAGGGACGCAGACAGAACGTAAATCAGATAAGAATGTAGTATTAAAAATTCCCGGGCTCAATATTGGGTACGACCCTTGCATGTACCTGCATATAATTGTAGAACCCGGTACGCTGAATTGATGACTGAGCTTTGAAGCAATATAACTCGTATCCAGGTAGCGAATAGGCGTTAGAACTCCTTTGCTCATGTCGTAGAAGCCAAAGATCTTTTAAAAAAAATATCCATTACAATTGGTTATACAAGATACGATTCAGGATATATTGTCACACCTCGGAATATCTTTCCCGGGTGTGAATTTAATGCGAAAATATGCCGATGAGAAACCGCCACTTCGTGCGGAACTGTTCACCGCCGATCAAATGGCTCAATACAGCAAAGCGCTTGCGGAATCGCATAAAACCGGTATTGGCCAGGCTCCGGATAAACTGTTGAAAAGACTAGCTGACAATGAGGATGTGCTGGTAGAAGTACACGATCTCCTGACTGAAACGGTTATTACCAATCGCAGAATTACTCCTGCGGCTGAATGGCTGCTTGATAATTTTTATCTTATCGAGGATCAGATCCGAACCGGCAAAAAGCATCTGCCGAAAGGTTATAGTGAAAGTCTTCCCTGGCTTTCAGGAGGACCTTCGCAGGGTTTTCCGCGTGTTTACGATATCGCTCTAGGGATCATTTCTCATAGTGACGGCCGCGTTGACGCGGCTGGCCTTAGTGGTTTTATCGCCGCATATCAAAGCGTTACTCATCTTGACCTGGGTGAACTCTGGGCCATTCCGATTATGCTACGCCTGGCTCTTATCGAAAACCTACGTCGCGTAGCAGTGAGAATCGCTATTGGAAGGATCAATCGAAATCTTGCGGACTTCTGGGCTGAGAAAATGAAAGAGACTGCCGAGAAAGATCCGAAGAGCCTTATTCTTGTTATTGCGGATATGGCCAGGTCTGATCCACCGATGGAAAGTTCTTTTGTGGCAGAACTTACGCGTCACTTACAGGGAAAAGGTCCCACACTCGCACTTCCGCTAACATGGATGGAGCAACGACTTTCTGAAATGGACCTCACCAGCAACGACCTTGTGCAGCAGGAAAGCCAGAAACAGGCGGCAGACCAGGTTTCTATGAGTAACAGCATCGGCAGTCTGCGATTTTTGGCAAATATGGACTGGCGGGAGTTCATAGAAACAATGAGTATTGTTGAACAAACACTTCGCGAAGACATAGATGCAGTTTACAGCAAAATGGATTTTTACACCCGTGATCATTACAGGCATGTCGTGGAAAGAATCTCGAAGATTAGCAAAACACCTCAGAGCGAAGTTGCCCGGATAGCGATAACTCTTTCCCTTGAAAACGCTTCTGGCGAGCAACCCGATCCACGTAAGTCGCATGTTGGATATTTTCTCGTTGATAAAGGACTGGTGCAAACAGAACGGCGAGCCAAAGTTGAATTTTCCTTTTGGCAGAAATTAAAAAGAAGCATGGAAAGGCATCCCTTCCTGCTATACGGCGGTTCGATACTATTGATCACGGCTGCACTAACCGGTGGTTTTTTGCTGAAAGCATACAGTGATGGCATTGGCACGAATCTTCTTATTGTTATCGGCATACTTGGCGTGCTATGTGCAAGCCAATTGGCACTAGCACTGGTTAACTGGGTTATTACAGTAGTTCTTAAGCCAACACTACTTCCACGCATGGACTTTTCCAAAGGAATTTCCCATGACAGCCGTACCCTGGTGGTGGTTCCGACCTTACTTACAAACGATGCAGAAATTGGCAGCCTTGTTGAAGCACTTGAAGTAAGGTTTCTTGCTAACAGGGACGAAAACCTGTACTTCGGATTACTAACAGATTTCAAAGATGCGCCCGAGGAGCATATGCCGGATGATGACCATTTGCTGGAGTTGGCAAAAACGCAGATAGAAAATCTCAATGAAAAATATGGCTTCGAAAAAAACGACATGTTTTTTCTCTTCCATCGTCCGCGTCGTTACAATAAGAAAGATAAAATATGGATGGGGTATGAAAGAAAACGCGGCAAACTTACAGAGCTAAATAGCCTACTCCGTGGAGGACCACCCGACAAATTTTCATGCATTGTTGGCGAATTTGAAATTTATACCCATATCAAATATGTAATTACACTGGATTCGGACACACAACTACCGCGTGATGCCGCGTGGAAGCTTGCAGCAACTATGGCTCACCCGCTTAACCGGCCGCGATATAGCAAAAAGAAACGAAGAGTGATGGAAGGATATGGCATTTTGCAACCAAGGGTAGCAGTTAGCCTTGCAGGAGCAAACCGCACATGGTACACACAAATGCATGCCAACGATTCGGGCCTGGATCCTTACACTCGCTCCGTATCGGACGTTTACCAGGATCTTTTTCATGAAGGTTCTTTTATAGGAAAGGGCATTTATGATGTGGAAATATTCGAGAAGACCCTCAATGATCGCTTTCCGGAAAACCGAATACTAAGCCATGATTTGCTGGAGGGATGTTTCACACGATCGGGATTTCTCAGTGATGTGGAGCTTTATGAAGAATATCCGTCAGGTTACCGTGCCGATGTAAGCAGGCGGCATCGATGGATACGTGGAGACTGGCAAATCGGTGGATGGATACTTCCGTTTGCTCCAGGAAAAGACAGGCGGCTTCACCGGAATCCTTTGTCGACCCTTTCACGGTGGAAAATTTTTGATAATCTCAGGCGAAGTCTTGTTCCTATAGCGCTGACCCTGCTACTAGCACTCGGGTGGACAATCCTTCCATCATCGTGGTTTTGGGCGCTATCGGTAATCATTATTATTGTTTTACCGTCGGTGATTTCCACTGTGTGGGATATGATTCACAGGCCTGAAGACGTACCGATCCGCCCTCATATCAAAACATCGATTCGGGCGGCTTACATGAGTTTTGTTCAGGCATTGTTCACGATTATATGTCTGCCCTTTGAAGCCTTTTATCATCTTGATGCAATACTTCTCACGAATTGGCGCATGATCATTACAGGTAGGAAGTTGCTCGAGTGGAATCCCTCAGGAAATCTCGAGAAGACAAATCCGGGGGGTCTTGTGGATTATTTCAGAACAATGTGGATAGGCCCGTTTGCGGGCATTAGTGTTTTTATTTATCTCACGATTATTGAACCAATATCGTTACTTGTATCTGTTCCTATTCTTATTCTTTGGATGGTATCTCCTACCGTGGCCTGGATAATAAGTCTCCAGCTACCTAAGAGAAAAGCAGATTTGTCCACTCACCAGACAATCTTCCTTCAAATTCTTGCCAGGAAAACCTGGGCATTTTTTGAAAGATTCGTTGGTCCCGAGGATAATTGGTTACCTCCTGACAATTTCCAGGAACATCCTTTACCAGTGATTGCGCATCGGACATCTCCTACGAATATTGGACTTTCACTCCTATCAAATCTTACAGCTTATGATTTTGGATATATCACAGGCAGCCAATTACTCGAGCGCACCACCAATGCTTTCAGGACAATCGAAAAAATGGAGACGTTCAGGGGTCATCTTTATAATTGGTACGACACTGAAACCTTGCAGATACTTCCACCCCGGTATGTTTCAACAGTAGACAGCGGCAACCTTGCCGGGCATTTGTTAACGCTGAGGCAAGGGCTTATCGCCCTACCCAATCAAAAAATAATTACTCAAAAACTTTTTGAAGGGCTGCGTACAACGTTGCATGTTTTGGAAAGCACTACTGAAGGTCCTTCAGATCATTTTTCGCCCTTCAAGAAAACGCTTCACCCACTCTTAAAAAATGAAGCGGTTTTGACATTAAGTGGTGTACTGACAGCTTCAACCACGTTAGTACAACAGTCAAATGATATTTTAAGAGCGGAGCAGACAGGCGCTGAAAGTGACTCTCACTTCTGGGCCTCTGCGCTGCTGAAGCAAACGCAAGCACTTGTGAATGAATTAAACTTTTGGACACCGTGGTTACTCATCAAATCAACACCAAAGAAATTCTCTGACCTCCTGCTCTTTGATGAAATTCCCAGTATGCAGGAATTGTCCAGATTGGAAATGAATACGCTTCCCGAAATAGAGCGTCGACGTTTGCCGGATAATACAATTGAGGAAAATCAATGGCTCGATGCTTTTCAATCTTCTGTTCTTACCGCCACCAGGACGGCCAACGAAACGCTCGTTTCATTAGAAAATCTCCTGACTCAAATATTTGAGCTTGCCGATATGCAGTATGATTTTCTTTACGATAAATCGAAACACCTGCTTTCCATCGGCTACAACGTTGAAGACCACCGGAGGGATCCAAGTTATTACGACCTGCTTGCGTCGGAAGCCCGCCTCTGCACGTTTATCGCTATATCACAAGACAAGCTAGCCCAGGACAGCTGGTTCGCCTTGGGAAGGCTGCTCACAAATACCGGCGGCGATCCTATCCTTCTATCCTGGAGCGGTTCGATGTTCGAATACCTGATGCCGTTATTGATCATGCCCACTTATGAAAACACGCTGCTCGATCAAACCAATAAAGCCACAGTCGAAAGCCAGATAGAATACGGCAAAGAGCGAGGAGTTCCCTGGGGTACTTCTGAATCTGGCTACAATATGGTCGATGCGAATTTTAATTATCAGTATCGTGCATTCGGAGTTCCTGGTCTCGGACTTAAGCGCGGACTGGGTACCGATCTCGTAATAGCCCCCTACGCTTCAGCAATGGCCTTAATGGTATCACCAGAGGCGGCCTGTGAAAATCTGGAAGAGCTCGCCGAGGACGGATTCGCAGGTCGATATGGATTTTACGAGGCGATAGATTATACTTCATCACGGTTACCAAGGGGACAATCGTATGCTGTGATCAAATCCTTTATGGTTCATCACCAGGGAATGACTTTTCTTTCGTTAGCTTATCTCCTTCTTGATAAACCAATGCAGAAAAGATTTGAATCGGAGCCGCGGTTTCAGGCAACGCTCTTATTACTACAGGAACGTATTCCTAAGACCACTGCATATTTTGTACACACCACGGATGTTGCTGATACAACCACCAGTCCTGCCGGAACGTCAATCCGATTAATAAACACTCCGAACACGCCTGTACCAGAAGTTCAGTTACTATCAAATGGAAGATACCATGTAATGGTGACCAATGCAGGAGGAGGCTATAGCCGTTGGCGCGATATTGCGGTTACACGCTGGCGTGAAGATAGCACCTGCGATAACTGGGGCACTTTTTGTTATATCCGCGAAGAGAATGGCAGTTTCTGGTCGACTGCACACCAGCCAGCTTTAAAACAGACAAAAACATACGAGGTAACGTTTTCGCAGGGACATGCCGAATACCGTTTACGCGATAAAGATTTCGAGACCAAAACTGAAATAGTCGTATCCCCTGAAGACGATATTGAAATGCGAAGAATTCGGATTTCTAATAAGTCCCGAACAAAAAAATCCATTGAAATCACAAGCTATGCAGAGGTAGTACTTACTTCGCCCGCAGCTGACCAAATACATCCGGCATTCAGTAATCTCTTTGTACAAACGGAAATCATACCGGCGCATCACGCCATTCTGTGCACGCGGCGGCCGCGTTCTGTTGAAGACAAATCGCCGTGGATGTTTCACCTGATGAAAGCTCATGGAGTAGAAACCGAGGACATTTCATATGAAACCGATCGCATGCGATTCATAGGCAGAGGAAATACGATTGCGAATCCAGAGGCTATGACTCATTTCGAACCTTTATCCAATTCGCAGGGCTCGGTGTTGGATCCAATTGTCGCTATTAGGTATCGCATTTCAATCGAGCCGGATGAAACGGCCATCGTTGATCTTGTTTTTGGTGTTGCAGAAACGCGTGAAATATGTCAGAATCTTATTGAAAAGTACCAGGACCGTATTCTTGCGGATCGTGCTATTGAATTGTCATGGACCCACAGCCAGGTAATTCTTCAGCAGATCAATGCCACAGAAATTGATGCACAACTGTATGGTCGATTGGCAGGTTCTATTATCTATGTGAATCCTTCACTGCGTGCGGATCCTGCAGTGCTTATAAAAAATCATCGCGGTCAATCGGCCTTGTGGAGCTATTCCATTTCGGGAGATCTACCGATTGTATTATTACAGATTTCCGATTCGGCAAATATCGTTCTTGTAAAACAATTAGTACAGGCCCATGCTTATTGGCGCCTTAAAGGAATGGCTGTGGAGTTAGTAATCTGGAATGAGGACCAGGGGGGATACCGTCAGGTATTACAGGAGCAGATCCTCAGCCTGATGACTGCAGGCATCGGTGCAAATATGACTGACAGACCCGGTGGTATATTCGTTAGAAACGCCGATCAAATTTCAATGGAAGATAGAACGCTGATCCAAACTGTTGCACGTGTAATCATATCCGATACAAAAGGTACGCTTGCCGACCAGGTCAACGTACGACGCGCAGCAAAAACACAAATGCCCAATCTTCTTCCTGCACTGACGCATACTATCACAAGACTTGCTTCTCCAGGGCCGGCTCAAGAAGACCTTCAATTTTTCAATGGATTGGGAGGATTTACGCCTGACGGACGAGAGTACAAAATCATTCTTTCGGATAAGCAGAAAACGCCGGTGCCATGGGTAAACATCATTGCCAATCATTCATTTGGGACGGTCATTTCGGAAAGTGGGCAATCATATACCTGGGGAGTAAACGCTCATGAATATCGCCTTACGCCGTGGTCGAACGATCCGGTAAGCGATCGCTCAGGAGAAGTCTTTTATATACGCGATGAGGACAGCGGACATTTTTGGTCACCTGCGCCTTTGCCTGTACGAAGTTCTTCCACATATACTGTCAGGCATGGCTTTGGGTATTCAGTGTTTGAATATACTGAGGACGGGATCAGTTCTCAATTAACTGTATACGTAAGCCCGACAGACAGTATAAAGTTTAATGTATTGAAGCTGAAAAATAACTCGGGCAGACCTCGTCGCTTAACCGTGACAGGATATGTAGAGTGGGTGTTAGGTGATATGAGGACGAAATCGGTTATGCATATCGTTACGGAATTGGACACCAGCAGTGGAGCGCTGTTAGCAAAGAATTCGTACAATACAGAGTTCAGAGAACCGGTTGCTTTCTTCGACGTAGACGATGCACGAAGATATATCACCGCAGATAGAGCTGAATTCATTGGAAGAAATGGTTCACTAAAAACTCCGGATGCTATGTATCGCGCCAAGCTTTCAGGAAAAACTGGCGCATCGTTAGATCCCTGTGGCGCAATTCAAATTTCATGTGATCTGGAACCGGGCCAGGAGCGTGACGCAATTTTTAGACTTGGCATTGGAAAGAATGCTTATGAGGCCAGCATAACTCTCAGGCAATACAGAGGTCTGAATGCGGCAAACAAGGTGTTGGATGAGGTTCATCAATATTGGAAGAAAACGCTTGGCGCTGTACAGGTCGATACGCCGGAGCCGACTCTGAACATTCTTGCTAATGGCTGGATTCTATATCAAACAATCGCCTGCCGAATATGGGCACGAAGTGGTTTCTATCAATCCGGCGGAGCGTTTGGCTTTAGGGATCAACTGCAGGATGTGATGGCTGTTATACATACAGAGCCCGTTCTGGCGAGAAACCAGATCCTGGTATGCGCCTCCAGGCAGTTTCGCGAAGGCGATGTGCAGCATTGGTGGCATCCACCATCGGGAAGGGGTGTGCGAACGCGGTGTTCCGATGACTTCCTTTGGTTGCCCTTTGTTACCTGCCGTTATGTTTCAAGCACCGGCGATACAGGAGTATTGGATGAACAAATTAATTACCTCGAAGGTCGTCCATTGAATCACGGTGAGGAATCTTACTATGATCTTCCAAGTCATTCCGACGTTTCTGCAAGCCTGTATGATCATTGCGTCCAGGCTATTGAAAGAGGTTTGCCTGTTGGAGAACATGGACTTCCCCTCATCGGGTCTGGAGACTGGAATGACGGGATGGATATGGTGGGAAGGCATGGTAAAGGCGAAAGTGTGTGGCTTGGCTTCTTCTTGTATTCTGTTCTACAACGGTTTTCTAAAATAGCCGATTTGAAAAATGACGCTGCATTTTCTAAAAAGTGCCTTGAAAAAGCGGAGCAGTTACGGTTGAATATTGACCGGTATTCCTGGGATGGTGAGTGGTATCATCGGGCATACTTTGATGATGGCGCTACGCTGGGTTCAGCTTCAAATGACGAATGCAAAATCGATTCAATCGCTCAAAGCTGGTCCGTATTATCGGGAGCAGGAGATCCACAACGTTCAGTAATCGCAATGGAATCAGTAAACAAACATCTTGTTCGTCGTGATCTCCGACTGATACAATTGCTCGATCCTCCCTTCGATAAATCAATTCTGAATCCCGGCTATATCAAAGGATATGTACCAGGTGTTCGTGAAAATGGAGGACAGTATACCCACGCTGCGATTTGGATGGTTATGGCATCTGCAGCACTGGGAGACAGTAAACGCACATGGGAATTATTTCACATGATCAACCCTATCAACCATGGAAAAACGATGGAGCAGGTAGACACCTATAAAGTAGAACCATACGTTATGGCCGCAGACGTTTATGCAGCACCTCAGCACAAAGGCCGGGGTGGATGGACCTGGTACACCGGCTCGTCGGGCTGGATGTACCAGCTTATTATTGAGTCATTACTTGGAATTACACTTGAGGTCGATAAATTGAAAATTTCGCCATGCCTGCCGACCGAATGGAGATCTTTTACAGTTCGGTATCGCTACAGGAATACTTTTTATACGATCAAAGTGATTCAAACCGATGCAGCAACGAATGGACTTCCTCTTAAGGAAAATATTATAGAAATGGTTGATGATAGGAATGAACATTCAGTTGAAATTTATGTACCTGTAAAAACTGCAATTCCTGCTCAACAGTTGGAGCAACAAAGTCGATAGTTTAAATGCACTATTCAATATCTATATCATGGCATAGTTCGTGATGGCTAAAAATTTATGGGAGGGAGATTTTTGTCTTGTAGCCCTCTTTCGTATTGCTTCTGATATTTCCGGTTCTTTTTAAAGCCAACACTTGTGGCTAACCCACTAAATGTCATTTTCACGATGTAGTTGAAAAATGAGCGGTCACGTAGCCTTTCAAAATATACAAGGCCCGTACGGCCCTTGTTATTTTTCTTGATCACGAATGTATTGGCGATCCTACTAGTCAACCTGGTCTTAAATGTAGTTTTTTCAGGTGCGCCGGGTTTTACGAGTTTGATTCGCAAGTCATGATAATACATTTTCATTTCTCCCAGAGCAAAATGCTCTCTCCCAATAGCACGAAGATGAAGTGAATCGACTGAACCGGAAGTGATGATTACATTTGATAAAGGAGTCAGTACCGGATTGATAAAAGATAAGGAAGTTGGCTTCATTCGCAGTGTCATAAGAAAGCCACTCAGTGAATCTGCGTAAGATTGTTTCACCCTAAGATCGATAAATGCTGAATCGAGCAAATATCCATTCAGTGAAGACTCAAGTGAATCTGTTTGATCAAGAGCTCTATTCTTAATGTTTGAGATGACACCGTTAATATTGGTTACAAATACTTTTGCTTCAGCACGTGTCTGTGCGTTTCTCTCTATATAGCTCACTCTGCCATTTTCGATATTTACACGCGATAAAAAAACCGGAGAAGTAATACGTTTGATCGAATTCACGGGAAGAGGTTTTATGATGCCCCCGCGGAAAGGGGGCAGCTTATCTCTGTAAACAGTAAACACGGGATTTTCAATCCGAGCTTCAGCGGCAATAATTGCAGTATCGGTTTTATACTTGTCGATATTGAAATCTTTTAATTCAATTGCCCCTGATTGAAAGGTGATATAATCGGTTTGATAAAGCGAATTAGCTATGACCGAATCGCGGGGACTTGTGGGGAAATATTTAAAGGAGTCCACACTAAGAGTTCTGCTTTTGTTGTCGTAGCCCGCATTATACCACTTCAACGTTCTAATATTATCAACGTATTCTCCTGTGGCAGAACGTAGCCATGCTGAAACGTTATGTTTAACGAACTGGTTAAAATCAGACAGATAATCTGATGCCAACCGTAAATTACCCAGGGAAAGCTCGCTTAAGAGTAATCTATTTTTAGTTTTCCCTATTTGCATACTCCGGGGATTCTCCAGGTATAGTTTATTGATAAGTCCACTCCAGGACGGCTTACCTTCTTTTGTCGAGTATTGGAGTGATGAAAGTTGCATCTCAACTGCGCCCTTTTCTACACCAATCTTTTCACCGCTTGCTTTAATGAATGTTGCTGTATTTGTATTGAACGATAAAAGCCCAAGTTGTATGCCTTCCTTGCCAATAACGATATCAGAAGCTGTGATCAGGCTTTTATCCGAACGCGGTATATCAACAATAGTTACGGAATCATTCCAGTGTGAAGTGATGTGAAATGAAGGTTCAGTTCCAACGATCCGATCTATACGAATAGATGGTCTTTCGCTCGCGTCATTAACTGACGTTTGCTTTTGCCATTTATCAATATTTATATCCAATGATTTTGCCTCTATACTTGGTATATGAATTTTTCCTGCAAGTAGCTCATTTATCTGCGCAGAAAAATCAATATGTGGTGACCGCACTCTTAGGGAATCTTTTCCTTCAATGCGTTCCATACTCATATCGGAAATAAATGACGACCCTTCACCGCTAAACTGATACGGCCCGGTATGAAATTTCATCGGATTGCCAATTATCGAAAAATCATTCCCTTTCACAAAAAATCCCTGTACCTGAAGAGGCTTATTGCGTTCCTTTAGCAAGGACGCGATTTCGAGAGAATGAATATGAGTGCTGATTATACGTTTGTCTTCGACAAAAGTGAACTGAGTATTATTCCCTGCAATGTTTTTAAATTCTATGTTCGCGAAACGTTTACTTTTTTGCGTTGGAGCGATCGGACTTAACCTCACCACTGCATCCTTCCAGCGAAGGCCTTGTACGATAATCGTCTCGACATCATCATCCATCAACATATTGTCGATAAAAACATCATTTACTTCAGCAGCAATTTTCCTCGAGGTACTGCTCACAGATAATCTGTCCGCGTGAATAAGATTACTGTCGGTATAGCGGACATTATGCAACTGTGCTGTAACATCTTTCAACCTCAGAAAACCGTTCGAAAAAGTAAAATGATCCACCGCTCTCCTCAGTCCCTCTTTATTTGTTGACTTCAATAATTTATCACTATACAGGCTAAGATCCACATTCTGAAAATCAAAAGAAGTGGACGGATCTAGTTTCATATTAATTTGCCCATGAATAATGTTTATTTTGTCGAGCGTTACCAGGTTATCTATGTTCTGCAATGATTGGAACAGCTTCGTTTTTTTTCTACGCACCGATCGCTCGTTCCTGGTATAATTGATTACTGGATTATATAGCACAGCCTCCCTTGCCTTTAACGTTTCATCGAAAACGAGTTGATACCAATCGAGTCCCGTCAGTTCAAAGTAGGGGATTTTGTAATCGCGGTAGCTCCGCGGAGTATTGCGCCCTGAAGTAGTGATTACCGAAAAATTATTAAGTACGATTTTATTATTCTTAAAAGTCACGCTGTCGAAACTATATGTCGTTGAGCTGTCTTCATTATATAACCGATAATCGCGCACCAGCATATCGAATTGCTGCACCGTTACAGGCTCGGAAGAATCTGCATTTACGCGTAGTCCGCGCATTTCAAAATTATCTTTGTTAGAATTAAAGAGAGAGCGCTGCTTGGTACCATTGATATTGATGTGTATGCCCGCGTCCTTTACACCCACAAATGCCAGATCCAGATTCCCACTAAGTTCTCTCACTATTTTCTCAGGATCTGGCCTGGTTTTTTTCTTTGACATATCTTCTGAAGGAACGAGATCAATATCAAATAACGGGTTTTCACAGTACACCGAATCGGCCCGAATAAGGTTTTGACGGTACATGGCGTTGAAGTCGACTCCAAGCAATAACAGTTTCGAGAAGAATATTTTATAGCTGCTCTTAAAATCTTCGGTAGGTTTTGCTGTGATGATACAGCTGTCCAACTCAATACGCCGCCTAAAAAGATGTAACCGGAATGTTTTAAAAGAGAGCTGGTGTCGCCCTCCAGGCAATGCGATATTTTGGTTCGCGGTTCTCAAGTCCACCGATTGCTCGTCGTGAGCAAAGTCTTCTCTTTTAAATGAACGGTTGGATGTACGCAAAACTTCCAGGTACACATTTGAAATTGTTACTGGCTTCGAATCCGACTTCATTTTGTTAACCAGGCTGAGTGTCGCATTGTTAATGACAATAAGCCTGATTCCGAATCCATCCAATACATCGAGCATGGAGTTATACAACTTTCCCATTTCCTGTGGGATCGACAGATCGTCTTTTTCTTGTCTCGAAGTCGTGTCCTTACGCCAAAGCATCACATGTATTACGGGATCGTGAAGTTTTATGGAATCGAGTAGCAATCTTTTTTGCAAAACCAAAGGCCAAAATGAGTGAATCCTTAGTGTGAGCTTGCGGAATTTTACATGGTACGTTGCAGGTGCACTGACTGTGTCCGTGCTTTCAAGATCAGCCTCCCTTACCTGTAGCTTATTTGAAAAAAAATCGAAGCTTAGCCTCGAAAGCCTAAGTTTCAGTTTTCCTCCTGATTTCTCAGTAACAATTTGTTTCAACACACCCCTCGCGTTGTTTACAAACCAGATATGTAAACCGAGAATCACAATAGCATGTATCCCAATTACAACAAGTAGGATTCTAAAAAATCGGCGGAATACGGCTCTGACTGCCATTTGCGTGAATAGGATGAACTGCAAAATAGAACATTTACGCCGGGCTTTATAATCATGACGGTTATATGTGCCTGATCTAAATGTATTTTTAGATAAGTTGGCAGATCCATATCAATTGATAATCAATACCCGGCTTTTTTTAGGGCCATTCGCCACAACATTTTTTATCCAGGACTGGGACTTAAATGAATAGACACTCTTTCTTTAATTCAGCACTGGATAGTTCAAATTTGCAGCTATTACAGTGGATATTTCTTACCTCCTTCTGTTATTTGTAGCAATGCGGCTCAAATATCCGGCGGACACCCCTGGACCGGTGAGGTATCTTCGTTGGCTCATCGTTCCTGTTATTTGGATTGCTTTTGCTTAAAGTGTGGATTGACTACAGGTGGAGATTTAAAAAAGCTTTTATTGTATTCCCCGCATTTCTGATACCGTTGGAACT